>JGI24724J26744_10001298_pt1 | contig 17272 bp, 17 predicted proteins | sample Cruoilmetagenom7_FD_26744 | JGI IMG/M metagenome (IMG submission 26744) | reverse complement strand
CATATCTCTTTCATAGTCTTTTAACTCCATCTCTTTCATCTCCTAAAAACACAATTTACCTGGATTCATAACTTTGTTTGGATCAAATATCTCCTTAACCTTTCTCAAAGCCGTAACTGTATCCTCACATTTATCATAAGCCATATCTGCCCATGAACCATATGGTCTAGAAAAGAAACCTCCATCGTCTATCAATTTTTCGCTTGCGCTATTGAACAGATCTTTGACCATTCTCACCGCATCCGAATCTGTTGGATCATATGTGAGATTGAATTCACAATGACATGCTCTTCCCTGTTGTATTGGCTGGATGTAAACTCCGAGATCTTCTTTTGGATATTTGTGTTTTTCTACCTCATCATTCATAGCTTTTATAAATTCTGGGACCTTATCAAGCGTTGTTAGGAAGAATATGTCCTGGCTTGCACCTTTATATCTTAGCTTCCAGTATGGCTCTTTTGAAGGCTTAGTACATATCAAATCCTGCAATTTGGTCGCTATAATGCCTGGTATTTCAGGTGTAACCTCCAAGCCAAATTGTTGAGCAACATCCTTGATATCTTTCTCCTGGTATTCTATCCTCTCTTTTGGTAGCATATCATATCCCGCTATGCAGAAGGCGAGGGTCCATAAGGGCAATTCCTTTTTTAAGTTCTTTATCTTCTCACTTTCTTCATTGAGGATGGATGCCATGTTAAGGTTGTTCAGTACAAAACACTCATCCCCCAATTTAAGCCTCAGGATCCTGTAGATAAAACCAATCAGATTATCAAAATTCTGAGATAGCACAAAGAAAGATTTTTGTACCTTTGGTAACAATTCCAACTTTACAGACGCCCACGTAACGATGCCCATTGTTCCCTGTGAACCCTGGATGATCTTGACGAGGTCTGTCTGAGCCGGCCCCATTGGGTTTTTCTGTGCTTGTCCAGATTCCCACTGTTCCTCTAACGTACCAGGCCCTGCTGCAGACCCTGTCCTAAATATGTCACCCGTTCCAAAGACCACCTCTGTACACAACAAAGGATCTGTCATATCCCAATGATATTTGGGTATGATTATTGGCTCTCTTTCTAGATAGCTGCCTATCACTGATTTTGTGGCTCTAGGACAAAGTGGCATCAATACCTTTAGGCCATGTTTCTCAGCTTCTGCTTGGAGTTCACCAAATGTTACACCTGGCTCAATCAGAGCCACTTTATTTCTTCGATCCACCCTTATAATCTTCTTCATCCTGCTGAGATCTACAATAACGCTACCATCTTTTGATGGTATAGTGTCCCCCCTAAATCGTGGAACACCAGAACTACAAGGTATTAATGGCACATAATTTTCGTTTGGAAGTTTCACTATCTGCTGAACTTCTTTCATACTTTCCGGTTTTACCACATACATAGGCTTTTTCGGCTCAACGAAGCTATAATCACTTGTATATTCTTCTAATGTCTCTGAGTCTTCGAAAAAACTTTCTGATCCAACGATACCTATCAATTTGTTTTTCAGCTCACCCATTATATTCCCTCCCACTTTACCAAAGCGAAGATGCTTTTCCAACCTTGATTACTTCCCCGACCACTCTTCCAAGCAGCGGTACTATCAGTGATTTCAGCGGAGTTAAAATGTATTTAACTACCACCGCCACGAGAGGTATTAAAGATAAGAGGACCGGGGTTATAGCCGAAAGCATGCTTCCCAGTATGCGGTCAACTATGTTCAGTAGGCGTTGATAGTGACCGATCCCATCCAACATTTCAAACAACTCGCCAGCTCCTATTCTTCCACTCTCTAATGCGCTTCCAAATATCTTAACTACATTATCCAATATACCTTCATCATAAGATGCTTTCAAAAGATTCCATACGTCCTTTGTTTCTACTGACATATTTATGCCTCCAGTTTTAAAGCATTAATTATCCTACTTATCACGTGTTAATTTTTATCAGTTCATGCTATTTAAATCTATTGCTTTTGTTGCCGTATCTAACAATTGAATAATTCCTCAATCAATCGATAGATGGATGCCCTGGCCGTCTTTACCTTACCCTGGTGAGCATATCATGTCATAGAAGATGGATCTCATATAGGTATTCAAAAACTCTTCGAGTTTTGAGCACTTTATGCATAGCCCCTTCTATACCTGTAGCTCTTATCTTTATCCACAAACCCTTCTTTATTCCAGAGATTCTTCTTTATTCACGCCTAATGCTGTCTTCTCTCACGAATTGGGTGATGGACTCACCACTTCTCTCAACCACCTCTAATCTGGGAATGCTCTTCTTTTTTGATCCCAAAGCTCACCATCGGATTTCTCTCTACCCCGAGCTGTCGATGAAAAGAAGGTTTTGACCGTTTACCTCTCAGAAGGTAGATCTGTCATAGGCACATTTTTTTGGGGAAGGACGTTGATCTATTGTACCAACAATCTTAAGGTAATAGCTGATAAAGGTCCTTGGTATCCCTGGACGATAAAGAGATTAGGGTTGGAGTACGATCATCAAACGTTTGGTGAGAGAAATGCGATAGAACAATGGTTTTCTCTATTCAAGTATTCAAAAAGCAGAGCTTTTTGATATGCCAAAAATCTTCGATTTTTGAGCACATAGATTGAAAAGATTCTGGAAGAGATTTCTCTATGGAAGCTTAGCTACACTCGATAGAGCTCTGGTGTCTATCATATGTTACCCTCTAACAATTTATGGGGGTGTTTATCTTGACACCGTCCAATACATTAAAGGGAAAATATAAATATCATTCAAAGAGCAAAGTAGTGGGAAGGGGGACAAAATCATGAAATACGATGTGATAGTTATAGGCGCGGGCGCTGGAGGAAGTGCTTGCGCTGCATTGCTATCTGCACGTGGATATAAAACTCTGCTGACCGAGAAAAACAATTGGGTTGGGGGAAAAGCCGCCACGGTTGAAAAATTCGGGCATAAAGTGGATTTGTTCGCTCATTTGTTGGCAGGGGGAGGCGCCGAGGTAAAAAAGGTTTTAGAAGAAACAGGGAAGTCAGGTACTTTGGAAATAATAGCAAAAGACCCTGTCATATGTTTCGTTACTGAAGACGGCACCCATCTCGGATTCGGTTTTGAATATCTGAAAGATATGCTGAGTGGTATCCTAGTAGATACAGACGAGGAACTTGAACGAACGTATGAAATAACCTTAGATCAATATTTGAAGGAGATAAACGCTCCCGGGCCTCTGCGCGCTGCTATGAACGTTATGACCTTGATGTATTTTGTCATTTCTGCGAAGTACGCATCGGCCGGTGAATTCATCCTTTCGAGTAAAAAGATAATTGAGGGAGATCCTCCCATTGGTTACCCAAAGGGCGGTATAGGAAAAATAGCTGAAACTTTTGTTGATACACTTAAAGAAAATGGAGGAGAACTTCTGAGGAAAAGAGTAGAGAAAATATTAGTTGAGGAGGGGAGAGCATTGGGTGTTAGGGCGGATGACGGTAGCATATACGAAGGAAGAGCCATAGTGAGTAATGCTGGGATCCAAGCTACTGTTTTAAAATTGGTTGGTGAGGATCATTTTACAAAAGAATATATCGATCGAGTAAAATCCCTCTACCCGTCGCTTGGTGCCATTAGGATCTGGTATTTTTTGGACACCAAGCTGGTCTCTGAACCCTCTTTAGTATACATGCCCACGAGTATGCCATCTAAAGAAATTCGAGAAGGTGAGAGAAACTTGCCCGAACCAGGAGGATATGTCATGGTTCCATCAAATTTTGATCCGGATCTCTCACCCCATGGTAAACAGGTTTTGATCGCTACGATGTCAGCCCCTGCTCACCAAAAATTTGATCAGAAGGAAGCCAATGGATGGTTTGACGTTCTTCACGATACGGTTAAAAAGATGATTCCAAATCTTGAAGAGCATATCGAGCATGTGGATTACAGGTCCTCCGATTTTATTGCAAAGATTTCGGGAAGGGATGGAATTATGGATAAGGTCGGTGGAGAGTGTATTGGTCTATCTCAAACCCCATCACAAGTCGGCAAAAACAAGCCCGATCCAAGATCTCCGATCGAAGGATTATTCCAGGTTGGTGCAGATGCTGGAGGCGTTGGTATTGGAGTAGATCTAGCTGTCAATTCAGCAAGGAATGTCTCAAAGATAGTTTCGGATTATCTGAAATAATTTCATATTTTAGCTAATTCTTGTTTTTCAAAAACTAGGCGATTACGAGCGATAGGGAAATTAGATCTTTCATAACATTTTTATTACAACAACTGAAAAATGGGTATGGCTCCATTAACTCCAGAGATTATATCTTTCTTTACTTCTCTACCGCCAATCATTTTGACTTTTTTGCCTATGAGATCTAGTGATGCGGCATCGGCTTCAATATCCGAAAGATGACCCAATATAAATCCCCCCTCATCTAATTTGATATGAGCAATGATTAAAGGCGCAATATCTTCCATCCAAGTTGGAGCAACTCGTACAACTGTAAATGTATTTATTTCTCCCGTACCATTAAATTCGATGATGTTCAAATCTGTGCTATAACATTTCGGGCAGATCATTCTAGGCGGATGAATATAATTACTACATTTATTACACTTTAATCCAAGTATTCTTCCACCCAATAGATTTTTTGTATACGTTTCAAATGTAAGTTTATAATCAATCATTTTTTACCTCCTCAAAATAATAGTGGTTATCGTGCCAAATTCTCCACCCATATTATCAGCTAATCCTACTTCTACTTTATTTACCTGTCTTTTCCCCGCATCTCCTCTCAATTGTTCTACTATCTCATGTATTTGTGCACAGCCGGTAGCACCTATTGGATGTCCTTTGGCCTTTAAACCTCCGCTTGTATTTATGGGTAATTTTCCATCGACGGCAGTCTCTCCCTCTTTTTCAGCCTTCCAGCCATGTCCCCTCTCAAAAAGTCCCAATGCCTCTATCGCAATGATCTCAGCACTTGTAAAACAATCGTGAACCTCTGCGATATCTATGTCCTTTGGTTCTATTTTAGCTTGTTTATATGCCTTTTTAGAAGATACTGCCCTACCTATTGGATATGTAATATCTGATTGGGTACAAAGGGACCCTTGGGATGATTGCCCCACACCCGCAACATAGATGGGTGTATCTGTAAGTTTTTTTGCTTTCTCAGCTGAAGTGAGTACAAGTGCAGCAGCACCGTCTGAGAAAGGACAACAATCATATAATTTTAAAGGATCTGCAACTTTTGGGCTTTGTAGTACTGTATCTATTGTAATTTCTTTTTGGAGATGCGCTTTTGGATTTAACGCACCATTATGGTGATTTTTAACACTTACACAAGCCAGGGCCTCCTCNCCAGCCTCTTTGGAAATATCGTATTTCTTCATATATCGATTTGCCGCCATTGCAAAAATACCGGGAAATGTCAATCCCGTAAATTGGGTATACCGCTGATCCGCGCTACATTGAAATACCCTTGTTGCCCACCCTGTTGGTCTCAATGTCATGTTTCTCTCTGTACCCGCTACGAGTACCGTATCATTATACCCAGCAGCAACTTCCCTATATGCGTGTATAAATGCGACTGCAGAAGATGCACATGCACCCTCAAACGTCGTTGAAGGGATCTGATGCAAACCTATTTCCTCAGCCGCATGCGCACACATATTTACTTGCCCCTCATTTATTGCACCTGCACAATTACCCAAATATAATTCTTCGATATTTTTTGGCTCTATATCAGAGTTGTATATACTATCCAATGCCGCTTCAGCAAACATCTCTAACTCTGTTTTGTTTGATCTACCGAATTTTGTCATGCTTGTACCTACTATTGCCACATCTCTAATAGACATTTTTTATCACTCTCCTTTAAATTTAATGACCTTTTCATATTTAATCTTTCAATCTTTCTAACGTTTGGAAACATTTTTACCTCAAAGTATTAATTGGCTTCTAATTAATCAATATCTACTTTTAGTTAGTCGATATCTATATAATAATCTACTAAATCTTCATGTCTTATCCGTGGCAACTCCTTATTAATACCTGCAAGGTATTTGGCCACATCTTTCATTCCCCTTATGTCATAGTCCGTCATGATCGCAATCGTCTCCATGACTGGAGAACCACCCCCGTGCATACCCGCTATTTGGAGCCATCCGGCGATACCAGAACAGGCGATGTTCTCTATGAGCCTGAACGTTCTGTGCACATATTCAGATGAAACTTTTGGATTACGCGCCATGTATTTGTCGACCAAATTCCCGGTCTCTTCACTATAAAAGTCTCCTTCGGGTGGTAGAGTGGCGGCAAGACCACCAGCAAGATCGATGAGAAGATCGTATTCGTGGTAAATATTTTCCCCCGCCAATCTTCTCCCTGCATTTGCATATACTGGATCGGGAACGTATGTCCCAGATGGTGACTTTTTGGCGAATTGTGCACTTGCAACTCCGGCCGCATACACGAGTTCGGCCAACCCGATGAACTTAGAGAGTTTTTCTCTAACGTGAGTTGCTCTTTCAATACCATTACATTCTGCCACCAAGGCGGACGATCCACCCAATATATCGCTAACTGCGGGTTTACAACCCGTATAACTATGTCTGTGGAAGAGTGCAAAGAGTAAAGCAAGGTTTCTTGATAGTTCCCATTCTCCACACATGAACACCCTTTCCCACGGAACAAATACGTTATCAAATATGATCATAGAATCGGATACGCCGGTATGGGCAATGGGAGCATCTAATTTTTGCCTTTTACGCAGAAATGCAGGCCTAGTTACAAGTTTAACTCCATCTGCATCACCAGGAACTGCAAAAGCAACCGCATAGTCTTTATCATCTTCTCTCATGGCGCGAGTGGGGAGAACGACGATNTCATCTGAGTAGGGTGGAATGGTGATGCTTTGCTTTGCGCCTCGAACGATGATTCCATCACCTTTTCTTTCTACGACGTGTACGTATAAATCTGGATCTGCTTGATCATGGGGCCTTTTGCTCCTATCTCCTTTCGCATCTGTTTGAGCACACGCCCCTACTATATCATTTTCTTGCCAGTATTTAAGATATTTAATAAAACGTCCATAATAACCGGTACCATATTTCATGTCTTCAAGTTTTGTTACAACAGAAAGGGCATTCATGGCGTCCATGCCCATACAACGCCCGAGACATCCATAGGTATAATGAACACCCTGTCTAACCATCTCCTGTTTTTTCAGTAGATCTTCTTTACTCTGATGAATGTGGCAAAAACGATTGATTTTCTCTCCGGTGATGTGCGATGTGGCAGTGAAAATGTCTTCAAATTCGGGGTTCTGTGCTAGATCAAACGTAGTACAGATCACATTTATTCCTAGCATCAATCGTTCATCCAAACGACCGACCTTTTTTCCGTCGATGTATACATTTTTCTTCATTTTTTTAAGTCTTTCAATATATTCATCCTTTGTTTTTAGAACCACGCTATCCCGCCTCCTTTCATAAAATCTTATTTTTTCCTATTCAAAATGTGGAATTATTTCTTTAATAAATATATCTATAATATGCTTTAGAACCCAATATAACTTTTAAAATTGGAGAAGGGATAAAAGGACGAAACTTCCGCTGTCCCGCAAAAACTTTTAATTGAGAACGTTGAAGTTTTTCATGATTGTGCAGGCATCCAAACATATAACGTGAGATCTTCCTCGGCATCTTCATAATCTATCTTCATTGGCATATCAATCCTTAAATCCTCGACTCTCGCTCTTATCTTTGATACCATCCTACCCACACCTTCTTCCAAATCAATTATTCCGATCACATAAGGCACATCGAAATTTCGCGATGGTATGTGAATCTCACTCCAACTATAAAGTGTCCCTTTTCCACTCAATTCAACCCAATCCATCTCGTTGTAAAGACATTTCGGACAATGTGATCTCGGTGGAAAGAATATTTCTTCACAATTCTTACATCTTTGTACCAAAAATTTTCGATCTCTCAACCCGAGCCAGAATTTCTCGGTACTATGGAAGATTTGAGGATGCCTGAAATTACGTTTTTCCATTTTTACCCCCTCTGAAATATGAAAACCATACAGTTGTTGAGCATGCCGCCTTCGCAATGCATCAACCCTATCTCTGCACCTTCAACTTGATTTTTACCTGCTTCTCCCCTTAATTGGCGTATGATGCTTATTGACTCATAAAATGGAGTGATCATTGCTGGATGTCCTCTTGATAGTAGACCACCGTCCGTATTAATTGGTATTTCACCACCTATTTCAGTAGAACCATCTTGAATTGCTTTTATCATTCCTCCTCTCGTAAAAAACCCCAAATCCTCTGGAATAATCAACTCTTGCGGGCTAAAAGGAGCGTATATCTCTGCGATGTCTATGTCATTCGATTTACATTTAGCCATTTTAAAAGCGTCTTTTGCAGCTTCTTTCGTTGCAGTGAAAGAGGAAATGGACTTATCGCGCCTATCGGTTGGTACGAATAAAGAATTGTCATGGTGTTCCCCTACCGCGCGTAAGTAAACGGGAGCGTCTGAAAAACGCCTCGCTTTATCTTTAGAGGCTAAAACGACAGCTGCGGCACCATCTCTCGCGGCCGATGAATCCAGAAGCTTAATAGGTGTACACAAAATAGTCGAATTTAAGACATCATCTACGGTAATTGGTGTTCTGAAATACGCATATGGATTTTTAGTCGCGGCTTCTCTATCTCGGACAGCAGCCATCGCAAAATGTTCCTCTTTAGCATGATATTCGTGCATGTATCTCCTCGCTGAGCATGCATAAGCCCAGATAGTCCCGCCGCTGATGTGAGGCTGGGTGGTCGGCTCAAACATGTTTGTAATTTTACCCTTGTAATACCCCTCGATCATACTCCTTCGCGTCTCCGTACCATAACAGACTGCAATATCAATGTTACCGAGGAGTATTTCATTCATCGCATATTTAATTGTCAGACCAGCTGCAGTGCCGCCACAAGAAATTTCTGCCATTGATTTTGGAGAGACTCTCATGTACTCTGCGATGGTCGAGAGCTGCAATCCCATCCTATCCAGGTAATTAGGTGTTGTGAACAGACCATCAACATCATCCTTTGGCACCCCAGAATCTTCCAGAGATAACCGAATCGACTCAATTGCAAGCTCATTATCTGATTTCTCTGGATATTTACCGATTTTTAGGGCACCATATCCTATAATAGCAACCTCGCGTTTCATCCTTATCACGCCCTAAAAAATAAAAAAAGAAGTTTACGCTTTTTGAATCATTTGCGGCTGACCATGAGGGTAACTTCTGCCTCTGCCACCGACTCATCCCTTTGATTTTTAACGGTAAATTTCGCCGTTATTATGCCCCTGGTTGGATTTTTCGTCTCTCTTTTCCCTATCAGTTCCTCCTCTACATGTATCGTATCGCCCGGTATCACAGCATTCATAAACCGTACGTTGTTCATTCCAAGGAATGCGATGGCAGTGCCCTCAATCAGACCGAGACGAAAATCGAGACCAGTTGCTATTGAGAGTATCAGCATTCCGTGTGCAATTCTTCCTCCAAAAGGCATGTTCTTCATGAGCTCCTCGTCGGTATGGAGCGGATTATAGTCCCCCGACAAGCCCGCAAAAGCAACGATATCCGCCTCGGTGACGGTACGCGAAGCAGTAATGTCTTTATCACCGATATTGAACTCCTCAAAATACTTTCCTGTCATATATGTACCTCCTTCTTTTTAAGAAATCAGGGGTCTTTAATCATATTTAAACCTATCCGTTTTATCTTAAAAACCCATCGCTTTCACCATTCTCGAGACAAGGCCAATTATCGATTCTTTGTTCCCATCGATAGCACAGACTAAGCGCATTAAAGATATCTGGAATCGAAGGACTGAGCAGATCGACCGCACCGACGACCGTCTTCACCGGCTAAGAGTAACTATTTTGAAATGTTTTATATCGTAATAGAGATCGCCCTTTTTATCTTCTCTAAACACCGCTTTTACCCTCATACCAACCTCTATCTTCTCCTCATCTTTTTCATCTAAATAATGTATTAGACAGGTATCGGCACCATCTAAACGAATCCATACCGATGTAAAAGGTATATTCTTCATCTCTCCCGTACTTGGATTAATGTAGGGAAATTTTACCACCGTGAAACCGTCTATAACCCCTTCATTGCCTAACTCCACCCACTCGTTCATCTCTGTAAAACATCTGCCACAAACGCTTCTGGGTGGCATATATACCCTGCCACATTTGGGACATTTTATCCCGTATATCTTCTCATTATCCCTGATCTCGGCCAAAAATTTACTCCAGTATGGTCCACAATGCCAGTTGTACAACTGCTCTTTGCCATAATGCACTTCTAAAAGTTCTTTTTTTTCTTCTTTCATACCAATCACCTCATCTCGGCTTTGAAGAACTCAATACCATCACATCGCTCCAGCTGCATCCACCAAAACCGGTCGCGAGAGCCTTCTCAACGTCTGGAACCTGCCTTTTATCTGCTTTACCCATTATCTGTAATGCCGCTTCGGCGACCCTTATTAAAGCGGTGGCTCCAATCGGATTGGTACATATTACTCCTCCAGAAGGATTTACTGGCAACTCTCCATCCATATCTGTCACACCCTCACGAATTAACTCTGGTGCTTCACCCCTTCCGCATACGCCTAAAGATTCCATCCATTTCACGGCACACGACGAAGCGGGAAGATATAGCTCCATGACATCAAACTCGTGCAATGGATCTTTTATGCCCGCCTTCTTATAAGCGGCCTTTGACGCCTCTTCCAAAGTCTGCATAATCGTCCAATCCAAATCGCCAAAGTGAGTATAGTCGTGTCTGGTTGTCGTGGTCACCACCCATGCTGGTGTATCCGTTATTTTCCTAGCCTTGTTCTCGGAGGCATATATTACCGCGCAAGCCCCGTCAGATCTCGGACACATATCCAATAGTCTTATGGGATACGCAAGCATCGGAGAATTTCTCACATCATCCAACGTAACCCTCTTCCTGAGGTGCGCATAAGGATTATTTGCACCGTTGTTGTGGTCTCTGACGGCAGCCAAGTGGGCATCATCTTCTGTGGCACCATATTTTTTCATATACATAGAATATTCTGCAGCCAATGGACCAATTGCCCCTGCAAAGGTCTCTCTCTCTAAAATAGGGTTTGCACACGTAGCAATAGCAGCACTTGTGTCAGATTCTGAATTCTTTTCCCAACCTATTGCTAAAACAGTGTCAAAAAGTCCCGAAGCAGCCTGATAATATCCAGCTGCCGCAACCGTTGATCCGGTAGTTCCCCCTGTGGTGACCTTCATTATGGGCTTCATGTATCCCCCAGAACCGTCAACGCTCCACATATCAACATAATTTATCCCCTCGAAGTGATCCATATTTCCAATCACAACGGCATCTATCTCTTCTATGGTAAGCTCCGCGCCGGCAAGCGCCCTACTTACCGCTTCATTTATTATTTCTTGTCCGTTTACATCACTTCTCTTAGATCTGTGGTGTGTCTGACCGACTCCAACAATTCCAACTCTGTTTCCCATAATTTTTCACCTCATTTTCCTAATAGCCACACACAATGTGACTGCCCACACATTCCATTTATTCCATGGGCAAGTGCAATTTCAGCGTTTGGAACTTGCCTCTTTTCTGCATCCCCTCGAATTTGCAGAACCGCCTCAATAATTCTGGTTAGTCCGGCAACAAGAACTGGATGTGCAGATATCACCCCACCAGACGGATTTACCGGTAATTCTCCACCCATCTCTGTAACTCCCTCATCTATGAGCTTTCCACCTTCTCCACTCCTACAAAAGTTCAATCCTTCCATCCAAAGAAGTTCTTGATATGAGAAGGCGTCATACACCTCGGCCACATCTATCTCCTTCAAAGGGTTCTCTATCGATGCCATTTTATAAGCATCTTTAGCGGCCCTCCTCAATGAGTTCGGCTCGGCCAAATCTCTATCACCTATACGGTAGGCATCCGAACAATATCCTACACCTTTTATCCAAACGGGATTCTGGGATACTTCTTTTGCTTGTCTCTCCGCAGATAATATTATAGCGGCCGCTCCATCAGAGATAGGAGAAGCATCGAGAAGTTTTATAGGATCGGACAACATTCTCGAGTTAAGTACATCATCGACAGTGATATCCAACGGTAATTGAGCAAATGGATTGTTTTTAGCATTTTTATGGTTTTTCACCGATACCTTTGCAAATTGTTCCTCGTTTAGCAGATATTTTGTCATATACCTCTTGGCTTGCAATGCCGAGGAGGTGATGGCATCTATTCCCAATATCCTCTCATAGATCGGATCGAATGCGGCATTAGTTATTGCACTTGAATAGCTTTCAGAACCCTTACAATGAGCCACAACCAATGTATTGTTATAAGCACCAGAAAGAACTCTCATAAGTCCATATAGTGCTCCAAATGCCCCATCTCCTTCAACCGTTGATGTGTCTTTCCCGTATGCTCCGCTGGCATCCGCAACTGCCATACACGAGATGGTTCTCCCATCCCAAAAATCATTTGAAACGGTGACTACGTTGTCTATATCCTCAATTGTGATTCCAGCATCGTCTAAAGCTTTTTTTACCACCTCATAAACCATTTCTCCAAAAGTCTCCCTCTTCTCCCGTTCATATTTGGTCTGCCCAACCCCAATTATACCCACTCTTTCCATCGTCTCACGCCTCCTTTAAAGGTCTAAAATATTTGATGTCCAAAATTTCTCCCTTTCTATCCTCTCCGAATACCGCTTCGACCCGCATGCCAATGTTTATCTGCTCGAGATCCACTTCTCCCAAAAGGTGCAACAATCCCGTATCTGCTCCATCCAACTTTATGATGCCATATGCAAATGGCGCATCTCTTGATTGCAGATTATTCTTGTAACGGACGACGGTGAAGGTCAAAAGAGTCCCTTTGGTACCCACTTCAACCCATTCTCCAATATTGCTGTAGCATTTACTACAAACCTTCCTCGGAGGAACGAACACCGTTCCACATCTCGGACATTTATCTCCCCATATCTTTTTCTTGTCCCTCAGTTCGATGAAAAATCTACTTCCCACCTCACCCACGGTCCAAGTATAAGGAACTTTTATCCGTCCCTGATACACCATCTCCTTAACATCTTCTTTCCAATTCATGGTTTTATAACCCCTTTTTAGGTCAATCTCGTTTTTAATATAAATAGTCAATTGTTTTATCCCAAACCCATCGCTTTCACCGTTCTCGAGACAAGGCCAATTATTGATTCTTTGTTCTCGTCGATCGCACAGACAAGCGCATTCAAGATATCTGGGATCGAAGGACCAAGCAGATCGAGCAGAAGATCCAAAAGTTCTATGAGAAGTTCCATTACCTCTGGAATGGCCGCACCCATCATCGGGATGACGGGTGTTAAATCTATGGAAGAGACGATCTTCGACAGATCGATGGACGGAAGAAGATCCGCGACGAGAACCAAGATCTCTCTCAGATCGACCGCACCGACAACCGTAACCAAGAGATCTCCGATTACCTTTGGATCTATCGCCTTCATTGCTTCCGTTATCCCTTCCATCGTTCCAGAAATTAGGTTAGAGACCAATTCTCTGTTCTCGACGACCGCACCGAGAACCACCTTCAGGAGTTCTGAGAGCATCTTTGGATCAATCGATTTTATCACCGGTTCCAAGACAGCGGGCGTTAGAGCATATTTTAAAAGTTGCGTCGCCATCGGAAGACTAGCACCTGTCATTCCCCCGATCACGTCTCCCAAAATTTTGCCAACATCTAGTTTCTTCTCCTCTTCCTTCATTTTTTCACCTCCTTCTCTCTTAATAACCTCCTCAGCGCCTTACCAACTATATTCTTTGGAATCTCTTCTATAAATTCGACGGCCGTTGGAACCTTGAACGTCGCCAATTTATCCTTACAGAAATCTATGATCTCCTCTTCTTTGACCTTACCTTTATACTCGTCTTTTAAAGAGATGAACGCCTTCACAGTCTCTCCCCTATATGGATCGGAAACGCCCACGACCGCCGTTTCCAAGACTGCCGGATGTTCGTATATCACGTCTTCGATCTCCACAGGCGCTACGTTGTACCCGGATGCGACGATCAAGTCCTTCTTTCTGTCCACGAAATGGACGAAGTCTTCTTCATCGATGTATCCCACATCACCCGTCGCAAGCCAACCACCATCCAAAAATGCTTCCTTTGTCTGTTCTGGTTTATTCAAATAGCCTTTTGCAACCTGGAGACCTCTGAATAAAATTTCTCCTTCTTTTCCCCTCGGAAGGACACCTCCCTTATCATCCACAACTTTCATCTCGGCGGCCACCGGTAGGCCTATCGAATCCAACTTCTCTTTTATACCGACTGCGGAGATGCATCCTCCACAATTCGTCTCCGTCATTCCCCATCCGTTCGTTAGTGTGATACCAGATGAGTCATGCCATTGTTCTTGGACTGGTGGGGGAACCGGTGCTCCACAGCCGATCGTCACCTCCACGCTACTCAAGTCATACTCCTTAAACTTTGGATGCTGGAGCAATGCGATGTAAAAGGTCGGCGGAGCAAAGATTGTATTTACGCCGTACTGTTGTATGATCCTCAGCGTCTCTTCTGCATCGAAGATGGGTATCGGAATTACCGTTCCACCTTGATAGAACGTCGGAAGCGGATGCAGAAAATAGCCCGCTGTGTGAAACATCGGCATGATCGAATAATTCACCTCTCGCCTCTTCCACATTTTTAATAAATGCACGTGGCTCAACGCATTGAAGACGAGGTTGAAATGGGTGCACATAACCCCTTTTGGTTCTCCCGTTGTCCCGGCGGTATAGAGCAGAAGTGGAACGTCCTCTTTTGGATCACATTTTACCTCGAGATCAGTGGGTTCATATTTCGCTATCGAATCGAAGAGATCGATCGTTCCCCTGATTTTGGTCCTTGGGGCGTACCAAAATGGCTTCAACGCCCCCAATGCCTTGACGTTAACACTCGGTGCCGCAAAATCTTTTAGATTGGTGAGGATGACGTTCTCTATACCAAGCTCTTCCTTTAACTTCGCGAAGTACAAGGAGTAGAAGAGATCCATCGTCACGGCCGTCTTTGCGCCAGAGTCTTTGATCTGATATGCGATCTCCCTCTCTTTATACATCACATTCACAGGCGTGTGGGTCGCACCTATCCTTACGGCGCCGAAGAATGCGATCCAATGCTGGAGAGAATTTGGAAGCATCGTTGCAACGACGTCTCCCTTCTTCACCCCCAGATCGAGCAAAAGAGAGGCATACTTGTTTATCATCAGATCCATCTCTCTGTATGTTATCTTCTTATCAAGGAAGATCACCGCCGTCTCTTCCGGGTATTTCTCAACGGACCGCTTCCAGAGGTCATATATCGAGATCTCTGGTATCGGTGGTATCGGTTCCCAAGTCCAGCTTGTATGCGTTATGACGTACGAATCGTTTGGTCCGTATCTTTCTCCCTCTTTTATCCATTCCTCTGGATATCCAAAGTTTCTCATATAACTTAGTTCGTCTACCTCTTTCATTTTTCAACCTCCTTATATCTCTCCCTCAGATCTTTCTTCAATATCTTTCCGCTCGGGTTCTTTGGAACCTCTTTAGTCACGAAGACGTGTTTCGGAACCTTGTATCCGGCGAGATTTTCCTTGCAGAAGCCAATGATCTCATCTTCCTCGATCGTCTCACCGGCCTTGGGAACCACGACCGCCGTAACTGCCTCTCCCCAATACGGATCCGAAAGACCGATCACCGCAACATCTGCAACCTTAGGATGCTTGAAGATAGTCCCTTCCACCTCGTAGGTGGAGACGTTCTCCCCACCGGTCTTTACGATATCTTTCTTCCTGTCGACGAAATAATAATAACCTTCATCGTCCATCCTCGCGAGATCACCGGTGTGATGCCAGCCACTTTTGAACGTCTCTTTTGTCTTCTCATCCATCTTGTAGTAGCCGAGCATGACGGACGGGCTTCGGACAGCAATCTCCCCGAACTCTCCAATAGGAACATCGTTGTCTTTATCATCAACAACTCTCATCTCAACAGTCATATGGGGCTTTCCTATAGGCTCCCCCCATTCACTTTTTTCGTATCCCCTCAGGATATCTTTGTGCTGCAGTGTCGTTCCCAGTGGCGTTAACTCTGACTGGCCGTAATAGTTCATCCAGTATGCATTAGGCAATATCTTCTCCATCCACCTTCTGGCAATGGCCTCTGGCATATTGGCTCCAAAAGATAGGCACTTTTTCACCGTGGAAAACGTTTTAGACAAAAACTCATCGACATTTGGCACGGGTAATTGAAGAAGACCAACAAAGAGGGTAGGAGGGTATATAAGAAAAGTGATCTTTTCCTTTGGCACGTCTTCCAACAACGCCTTAGGATCTACAGCATAATGTATTATCCCCTTGGCCCCAACCCCCACACCCATCAGCAATAGATATACGCAGGCAACATGATATAGAGGTATGTCCATCGTTAAAACATCATCCTCGGCGATGTGAAGATCGGCAAGACCGCTCAGAAGTGTGGAATACCAGTTGAGATGGGTGTTCATCACTCCTTTTGGCGCTGCCTCGGTTCCACTGGTATATAGAAGGGTATAAACATCATCATAATCGATCTCGACATAAGGCTCCTCCTCTGAATATTTCTCTGAGCAGAGCTCATCGAAATCGAGCCACCCCTCTGGACTTTGTTTTCCCGCAAGGTTTATGGAGCAATAGGATTTTACGCTTGGGATCTCCTTCTCTATCTCCTTCACCACCTCTACCAACGCATCTTCGACAATGAACATTACAGCCTCAGAATTATTGATAATATAGCTAATATCTTTCCCTCTCAGCATGAAATTTAGAGGGGTTACCCAAGCCCCTATCTTTGCTCCAGCAAAGAGGAAGATGACGTATTGGGTACAATTGTGTGATAAAATAGCCACTTTATCTCCCTTTTTAACGCCGAGCCCCGTTAGCGCATTTGCAAATCTATTTACCTTTCTGTTCAACTCGTCGTACGTCAGACGCACGTCTCTAAAAACTATCGCCTCTCTATCCGGATACCTTCCAACCGTCCTTCTGAGTATATCACCGACGGCAAACCTTCTTAATACATTTTCCTCCAAAGATTTTTCCATTTTTAACTACTTCNTTCAAACTTTTTTTTGTTTGCAATTGTAACGTTCTTTCTCTCTATATAAAGATTTTTCTCCTATAATTTTTCGTAAACGGATGGAAGAACGATCCT
>JGI24724J26744_10001295_pt1 | contig 17284 bp, 16 predicted proteins | sample Cruoilmetagenom7_FD_26744 | JGI IMG/M metagenome (IMG submission 26744) | reverse complement strand
GCAAAAATATGTGAATAATTTGCTGAACATTATTTTAAATTCCCTTGGATTTTAACTTTGAAAATGCTAAAAGCGAAAATCTGGTGAAACAGAGTCAGGCTTTGCTGAGGAGCAACTTGACAAGGGATAGCTTAATGCAGATAGCATTGAAAAATGCTCAATTCATAAGGGAAGCGGCCTTTGGTGCCGCTCCCCGAATCTTTTAATATTATTCAAGCTTTTCTGCCGATGCCTTAAAAACCTGTCAAATAGACAGAGCGAAGCAATACCTTTCATATTATTAAGAAGGAATTATAACACACTATGTTACAGTCAAACAAAATATTCGAAGCAGCACTTGCTATCCAGACCCCTTGGTTTATAAATGACATTTAATTTAGCGCTGATCCATTCATTATCTACTTTTTGTTTATCAATCTTTCTTTTCTATGAATAAATCGTATTATAGGGCAGTGGTGCGCAGTCCCATTCTCCAGGAAGCGGCAAAATATGTTGTCCGCCAACTGTAAGCCAGTACAAATCAGGTTTTAGTTCTCTTAATTTTCCATCATCTGGCGGCCTTGCAATGTTTGTGTATGCATAGGTTGCCTGAAAGATACAGATACTTTTATCTTCTTCCTGTGCAAAAGAATATCTTTTCTTAAATGTTTCAACAGAAACATTTGTAGTATCTGCAATATGAGAAATCTCTTTTTCTGAAAAAGGTATCAGAATCGCTTTTGAAACACCTCTTTCTGATATTCTGATCAATGCCCTTGTTTCACTGCTTCCGGCATAAATAGTCGTTATATGCGGAACTCTTCTAAGATACTGTGCAGCAACAATTGCAGCGGTTCGCCTTCCTCCTGACATAACGGGTAATCCATAATATTCAAAATACTTTTTTTGAACATCTTCTGCATATTTATCGCCTTTTTCATACAGATCCTTTGATATATATCTCAAACTTCGTGCAAGGTCTTCTGCTGCATCGGCAATAGGCCAGTCTATTCGCACATGAAAATGAGTAAGATTGTACCTGTTTTTTTTAATAGTGGAATCTCTTTGAATAAGCAGCGCATAATCAATAGGAAGCAACAATTTAAGAAAATCATAAAAATGTGCAGATTCAAGACACTTTTGTTTTCTGTCAAATTTGCCTGTCAAAGACAATGTTTCAGAACGAATGAGGTTTCTTTTTGATGTCTTGTTTACATCAAAAAATCTTAAATGTTTTTTATGAGAATCAGGAATAGTATCCTCAAAAAAAATAATGAGAAAAGCATTATGAAATGAATATTCCTGAGTAGGGATACGGGCTCTGGGTTTAAGTTCACGTTTTTCTACAAAAGGGTATGGCAGGTTATTTTTTTTAAAATTTTCATAAGAGTCCATTAGTGAATATTTTAATGTTAGCTGGTCAAGATCATCTCTTAACATCTCATAATAGGATCGTCTTAATCTGCCTGAAAGACTCAGTTCTTCTCTTACATTCCAGAATGCCAAATTTCTCAACCTCTCATGATAACAAAAAAAGTAAGATGTCAGTTTTTCAAGGTTGTGTTAAAGTAATAAAAAAAGAGATAAACTATTATTTTTATTTAACACAACATATCCACTTGTTAAATGATCACAGACAGCTAAATTTATCCTTCATACCAAACAATATCATTTTATTTTAGTACTTTAAAATAAAAAGTATTTACAGCGCTATTCTTTAATATATACTATTTTTTCACAAAACAGTCAATTATAAAAAAAAGAGAATCCTATTCATTTGCATCATTTTTTTCTATCAATTTATAAATATTTTCTCTGTATTTGTATACTGCAACCGCAAGGATAAAAAAGAAAAGAAAAAGCACCGCAACAAGAGTGTACATCTTATCATATAGACATGCTCCCTGAAGACTAAGCAAAAACGTTCCAGGCATACGGCCTATGGATGCAAGGATAATAAACATTTTAAAAGGAAGAGAGCTAAGCCCTAAAAAAAGGCAAAAGTAATCTTTTGGAAATCCTGGAAAAATAAAACAAAATGCAATAACAATTACTCCCTGACGTTTGGCAATTTTATCTAAACTGTCTAAATAACGATCAGGTATTATTTTTTTTACAAACCTTTTGCCTAAAAAACGTCCAACTAAAAAATTTATACAAGATCCTACAGAAAGGCCTATGCTTGAATATAAAAAACCTTTGAAAGCTCCAAAAATATATCCTCCTATAAATCCTGTTGCCTCACCTGGAACAGGCGCAAAAAGTACTTGAAAGATTTGGATTAAAATAAAAGCAACAGGAGCTTTTGTTCCAAAGGAGACAATGTAATCATTGAACTGTTTTTTGTCTTTAATTATTGCAAATATTTTTGTTATCTTTTCAAAAAAAAATGGTGTTGTACAAACATAGAAAACAATTAAAATAAAGCAGATAATTAGGGCAATCCGAACACTGTTTCTCTCATAAAAAGACATACGCCAAAAAATAATTTGTTAAAAGTTAATTATTGTCTTGAATAAAAATAAGTAAGAAGATACAACCTTCGGCTTAACTTTATCACGTTAAGCATTTTCCAGAGCTGTAACAGCTGGGAGAGATTTTCCTTCAAGCAAAGCCAAAAATGCCCCACCGCCTGTTGAAACATAACTTATATTTTTAGTTTCTCCAGCACTGTGCAAAGCAGCATCTGTATCACCACCGCCAACAATTGAAAGTGCCTGAGAACTTGCCACACTTTTTGCCATTTCCAATGTTCCTCTGGAAAACGCATCCATTTCAAATACTCCCATGGGACCATTCCAAACAATTGTCTTTGCATCGCATAAAGCTTCGGAATAAAGCAAAGAAGTAGCCGGCCCTATATCAAGAGCCATCCAACTTGAAGGAATTTCATTTGCTTTAACATTTTTTACTACAGCATTTGAATCAAATCTGTCAGCTGCAACAACATCAACAGGAATATAAAACTTTATACCAGCCATAAATGCTTTTTTCATTAAAGAGCCTGCGACTTCTACAAGATCATCTTCAACTTTTGATTTACCCACATCAATTCCTGTGCTTTTTAAAAAAGTATTTGCCATTGCACCACCTATAATGATTTTATTTACGTGATGCAGCATATTTTCCAGTGCCTTAAGTTTGCTCGAAACCTTTGCTCCGCCTATTACAGCTACAAAAGGACGTGATGGATTATTCATTGCGTTATTAATGTATGCAAGTTCACCATGGAGTAAAAATCCAGCGCAGGATTCAGGCGCATACCCTACAATAGCATCAACAGAAGCATTTTTCCTGTGAGATACAGCAAAAGCATCATTGACATATACATCGCAAAGCAAAGATAGTTCCTTTGCAAAAGCAGAATCATTCTTCTGCTCTTTGTCATGAAATCGCAAATTTTCAAGAAGAACAATATCTCCTGTTTTCATATCAGACACAATTTTATTAACATCATCTCCTATACAATCACCTGCAAGCTTTACATCCCTTCCTAAAAGCTTTTCAAGATGCCCTGCAACCGAAGCAAGACTTAACTTCTCCACAAATTTGCCTTTAGGCCTGCCAAGATGTGAAGCAATTATCAACCTTGCATTGTTATCGAGAATATATTGTAAAGTGGGTAATACACGTTTTATCCTGGAATCATCTGTAATGTTTTGGAATTCATCAAGGGGAACGTTAAAATCAACTCTGACCAAAACCTTTTTACCTGAAACTTGAATATCATCAATTGATTTCATTTATTTTCCTTTCATATTTACAAGCTTTTTTTTCTATCTGCCGCCTTGCAATGAAGATATTTTTTCTTTGACCATCTTTCCCAAAAGCCAATTACTCCAGATTTATAAGCTCTGTCAACGTTCTCACCTTTTAATTTAAGTCCACTTAAACTTTTAACAGCACATCTTAAACACTCAGTTTTTCGATAGCATTTCAGACATCTGTCAGGAGATTTTCTCAAGCCATCTTCTGTTTTGGGAAATACAATATCAAGTCTGCCAAAACAGTCAAACACATTTTCTTTGCCATTATCTATTTGTTTCATATAAAAAAATATTAAAAAACTTCTGGATTTTCAAACATTATCCAGCTCATGTTTTAAATCCCGGGTCATTAATCTGTGAACCGCATTTTTAGGAGAATAATCATCAAATAAGATATGATAAACTTCATGAGAAACTGGCATTTCAACATTGATTTTACGAGAAAGATTGTAAACTGATCTGGCTGTATTTACTCCCTCTGCAACCATGTGCATGCCTGAAAGTATTTCATCTATTTTTCTTCCTTCACCTAGCTGTTTGCCAAGGGAATAGTTCCTGCTGAGATTTCCCGTACATGTCAATATTAAATCACCGACTCCTGTAAGACCTGTGAAAGTGCGTGGATATGCTCCAAGCTTGATTCCTAAACGACGAATCTCTGTCAAGCCTCTTGTAATCAGAGCTGTTCTTGTATTTAATCCTAGCCCCAGTCCGTCTATTACCCCTGCTGCTATGGCAATTACATTTTTTACAGCTCCTCCTATTTCAACTCCTGTTAAATCATTATTTGTATATACTCTGAAAAATGGGGTAACAAACACCTTTTGCACAGAACAGGCAATATCCTGATTTGTTGACGCTACAGCAACTACAGTAGGGACATTTCTTGCTACTTCACGCGCAAAAGTCGGACCTGAAATAACAGTAACGTTGTCATCACAGATTTTTGTTATTGTTTCCTTCAAAACAGAGGACATAGTTAAATAAGTTTCATCTTCTATGCCCTTTGAAGCAGACACAACAATAGTATTTTCATCTAAAAAATCTGCAATTTTTTCCGCTGTTTTTCTCATCACATGAGACGGAACAACAACAAGAACAATGTCTTTGTCCGATACAACCTGACAGATATCATTGGAAGGAAAAATATTTTTTGAAAGATAGACATCAGGCAAATACATTTTATTTTCATTATAATCCTGGATACTTTTTTTTACCTCAGCTTCAAAGGCCCAAAGATCCACTTTATAGCCTTTGTCTCCCAAAAGATTAGCAAGCGCTGTCCCCCAACTGCCAGAACCAACAACACCTATTTTTAATGAATTAATATTTTTATCATTGATCATTTATAAAATTACCTTTCAGAACAAAATTTATTTAATACTATTATGATGCAATAAAAAACAAATTTTATTCCTCTTTTTCAAATAGCCTTGCTGCCCCGATAACTTTTTCTCCGGGTGATATGTCTATAAGCTTTACACCTTGCGTATTCCTGCTTATAATTGAAATAGTGTTAATTGACATTCTAATGAGCTTGCCGCTGTTTGTCACAATCATCAGGTCATCATCTTCCTCCACAAGAAGTGTTGCTACAACAAACCCGTTGCGATCACTTGTTTTTATTGTTATTACTCCCTTGCCTCCACGCCTTTGCAAAGGATATTCCTCAAGAGATGTTCTTTTCCCGTATCCGTTTTCTGTTGCAACAAATAAAGTTTTTCCATGACTTAATACCTCCATGCCAACGATATGATCTCCTGGGTCAAGCCTTATCCCTCTGACGCCCATAGCCCTTCTACCGGTGGAACGAATATTTGAATCAAGAAATCGAATTGATTTTCCATTGCCAGAGGTCATAAACACACTCATATCTCCATATGCAACTCTTGCAGAAATCAACTCATCTGATGGCGCTAAAGTCAACGCAAAAGTCCCTCCTCTTCTTTGATGGCTGTATGCCATCAGATCTGTTTTTTTAACGGTTCCGTTTTTCGTAGCCATAATAATGCTATATCCTGGTTTAAATTCAGGAACCGGAAGTATAGTTGTAAGTTTTTCATCCTTTTCTATGCTAAGAAGATTTATTATAGCTTTTCCCTTGCTGATTCGACTTGCCAGCGGAATATCATATACTTTAAGCCAGTACACCTTTCCCTTGTTTGTAAAAAAAAGAAATGTGTGATGAGTTGAAGCGACAAACAGATGCTCAACAAAATCCTCTTCCTTGATTCCCATGGCAATTTTACCTTTTCCGCCCCTTCCCTGATTCTGATACGAGTTAATAGGATTCCGTTTGATATAGCCTGCTTTTGAAATTGTAATTACCATATCTTCTTCAACAATCAGATCCTCCATGGTAATTTCCTGGGTTGATTCAACTATTCTGGTACGTCTTTTATCACCATATTGTTTTTTCATCTCTAAAAGTTCATCTTTAATAATATTGAGTATCACCTGTTCACTACCCAATATTTTCTTAAACATTTCGATATCTTTCAAAATATTCTCATATTCTGTTATAATTTTTTGCTGCTCAAGACCTGTAAGTCTTTGCAAACGCATATCCAAAACAGCTTGTGCCTGAATTGGTGTAAGGCTAAACTTGTCAATCAACCCGGATTTTGCTTCACCAGGTGATTTTGAATGCCGAATCAAAGCAACCACTGCATCAAGATTATTAAGTGCTATTGTCAAACCCTCTAGAAGGTGTGCACGCTCCATGGCTTTGTTAAGATCATATATTGTACGCCTTTTTACTATCTCTTTACGATGAATTATAAACAGCGTAATAATTTCCTTTAAATTTAAAAGCTTTGGTTGATTATTTACTATTGCTAGAAAAATTATCCCAAAACTAACTTCCATGCGAGTGTATTTATATAGCTGGTTTATAATCACTTCAGACATCTGGCCTTTTTTAAGACAAAAGGCAATTCTCATCCCATCTCTGTCAGACTCATCTCTAACATACCTTAACCCGTCAATCTGCTTGTTTTTTATCAAATCAGCTACTTTTTCAACTACTTTTGCTTTATTTACCTGGTATGGCAGCTCATCTACAACTATGGTTTCAACACCTGTTTTCTCATTTTTTTCAATGGTTGTATTTGCACGTAAACGAATTGTTCCACGGCCGGTTTTATAAGCATCATAAATACCATTTATTCCGTAAATCATGCCTGCTGTTGGAAAGTCAGGTCCAGGCACATGCGTTATAAGCTCCTTAAATGAAATGTCTTTATTGTCAATAACAGCTATAACAGCATCGGTTATCTCAGAAAAATTATGAGGAGGAATATTTGTCGCCATACCAACAGCTATTCCTGATGAACCATTTATCAAAAGTGAAGGCACTTTTGCAGGTAAAACTGAAGGTTCAGTTAAGGATTCATCATAATTAGGTACGAAATCAACAGTTTGTTTATCTATATCTTCCATAAGTTCGTGAGCAATCTGCATCATTCTAACCTCGGTATATCTCATGGCAGCCGGCGGATCACCATCAATTGATCCAAAATTTCCCTGACCCTTTATAAGGGGATATCTCAAAGAAAAATCCTGAGCCATTCTTACTATTGTATCATATACAGCGCTGTCACCATGAGGATGATACTTACCTATCACATCTCCTACAATACGGGCTGATTTTTTATAAGGCTTATTCCAGTCATTTTTCAGGACACGCATCGCGTAAAGAATACGTCGATGAACAGGTTTCAGCCCATCACGTACATCAGGCAAAGCTCTGCCAATAATCACGCTCATTGCATAGTCGAGATATGACTTTTCCATCTCTTTTTTGATACTTATTTGTGAACAGTTTTCTGTTTGCATATTATACACACCTTGATATTAAAAAAACGAAATCATCGTTTTTTGTATGGAGCATTTAATTATTATGGCAGCAAAGCCCGCCTGATTGAAAAAAAGAGTTGAATAATATTTGGAAATAATTCAAACCATAAACTATGCAAGCCTGCACAGTTTATAGTTGTCTTGTATTACTGCTTTTGACTTTGTGGTGTTATTTTATCTGAAATAATATGTTTCTGATAATTTGATCGGTATATCCCAGCTAACGTTAAAAATGCAGTAATAACAAGTGGACCATAGATTATCCCCAATATTCCAAATAAATTTAATCCGCCCACTATGGAGAAAAAGACAACAAGCGTATGCATTTTTACACGCTTGCCTACAAGCTTTGGTTTAAAGATATATTCAACAAAACCTGACAACATTATATAAAAAATAATAAAAAAAATACCGGATAATATTGCCTCGTTTAGTAAAAGATAGATTCCCGCAGGAATAAATACGGTACCTATTCCAACAATCGGAAAAAATGCAAGTAAAGACATTATTACACCCCAGAGAAATGGAGATTTAAATCCAAAAAACATAAATACCAGCCCTCCGGATATCCCCTGAATTATCCCTCCAAGCCCATTTCCAATTAAAATTGCTCCGGACATATCTTTAAATTGCTGTATCAGCATTTCACCTTGCTCTTGTGGAAGTGGAAAAATATCTATTATATATTTAATAAACTTATCTCCATCTATCATTAAAAAATAAACCACAAGAAGCATGAAAAAAAAGCTTAATAAAAATTCAAAAACATTTGAAGCTATTAAACTTGCCTGATTATATAAAAACAGCCCCACACCTCTTCCAATGTTGGATACCATCTCATTTAATTGTTTTGCAGATATTTCAATGCCGAAATTTTCAAGAAACAGATTTACTTTATCCAAAATCTCACTACTCTCGAAAATACTTTTAACATGATCACTTATAACCACATTTCTTCCTATAAAATACAAATCATAGGCCTCTTTGGACAAAATACTAACACAAAACACTATGGGCATAAACAAAACAAAAAATAGTAATATACATGTAACAAACGATGCAAGAGAACGGCTTATTTTTTTATTTAATATGTTGTATACTGGCTTAAATATTCCAGTTATAACTGATGCCATTATAATAATTGACAAAAAAGGCTTTATCAGCCAGCACAATAGTGAAAATGAAAATAGAAAAACTACTATAAAAAACCAAAAATGTTTGTCATCAGAAAGCTTTCCTTGCATCACGTCCTTAAATAACTCAATATAATAATGTAAGCCTGAATTTAATACAAAAAATATATCGCACACATCATCTATTTATAAACATATAATAGGAAAAAGGCAAAACAATTTACTTGTTAATTTGTTTTATTATTCAATCGCTAATCGGTTAACAAAGCATAATGCGCTGCCTTGAATCATACGAAACTTATCGTCTAATACTGACGATTTCTTTTTGCTGATTTTAAAATGGAAGGGGTTAAGCTGCAAGCAACATGAAAAAAGCTGTTTGAACAATATTATTTCGTGTCCATTCAAAAGGGAATGGTTTGTTCAAGATCAAAAAATGCTACAATTTTAACCGCAGGAGTACAAAAAATACACTACCGTATTTAGTTAAAATTGTAACATGACGCACAACACAATAGTAGAGCGAATCGCTCTATTTGCTCAAAATAGCCATTTCTGGATGGACACTATTTTTTATAGGTATGTATACGAAACAGGTCAAACACAAATATTTTAAGCTGTTTCATAATTTGCTTATTGGCAAAGCTTCCATATGAACATTGAAAAATAATATTTTTTTTAGCGCTCGACAGGCTGTTACGGAATGATCTTTTTTAAGTTCAAGGCGGAAAATTAATTTGACCGCAGACATACATATAGTATTTAAGAGGATAAAATTAATTTCTAACGCAAAAATTGGATAAATTGCCTTTTGTAACAGCCTGTCAAACAGTTATCTTTTTTACTTTCTGTTCACGCGACCACAAGCATTCAAGCAAAATAGTATCTGTTGTTTAACAAAGCAATATGATCTATATTATTTGCTTACAATTCCTCCAGCAAATAAATACAGCATACACTCATAAACAAAAACAGAAGGGTAGCTGTTAAAAATATTGAAACAGATTACACCTCCTATAATAGCAGGAACACCAAATATGACTAAAATCCCTAACCTTCTGCTAATATCCATTGTTTAATTAATCTCCCTTAATATAACGTACCTTTTTTTATTACAAAACAGCTAAATAAAATTACAGTAATATTTTTATTGTATAACAAATTTTTGCCGATTTGGTAAAGAAAAACATTAGAAAAAAAAATTTAAGCATTTTTTACTTCTTATTAAAGCATATTGCATAATTGATACGATATATACAGAGCAAATGCATTTAGTAAAAATGTTTCGCTCACTTTAAAAAAAACTATCGCTCAACTATCATAGCCATACCCATACCGCCACCAATACACAAAGTAAAAAGACCTGTATTGTACCCTTTGCGCATCATTTGGTAAATTCCGGTTACAACTTGTCTTGCACCAGTACAGCCGATGGGATGCCCCAGAGAAATACCACTGCCAAGTTCATTGGGACGCTGGACATCAAGCCCAAGTTCACGCATACACCCAATTGCCTGAGATGCAAAAGCTTCATTTAACTCTATCATATCTATATCATCAAGTATCATTCCTGTTGATTGTAGCACTTTTTTAACGGCAGGTACAGGACCTAATCCCATATACGCCGGATCAATTCCTCCTGTTCCAAAAGCCTTGATTTTAACAATTGGCTCAAGCCCTAGCTCTTTGGCTTTTTCAGAACTTGTCAACAAAACTGCAGCAGCAGCATCGTTTATTCCTGAAGCATTACCTGCTGTCACAGTTCCACCTTTTTGAAAAGCTGGTTTTAATCTGGACAATTTTTCAATACTTGTATCCATTGGACGTTCATCTATGGCAAATACAGTCTCCCCTTTACGGGTTCTGATTACAACAGGTACTGTTTCCTCTTTAAAAAGGCCATCTGCAATTGCCTTTCTGGCACGAGTATGACTCAGCATACTCAGCTCATCCTGCTCTTGTCTGCTAATATCATACATTGATGCGATATTTTCTGCAGTAACTCCCATATGATAACCATAAAATATTTCATACAGCCCATCAAAGACCATTAAATCATACACAGGCCCTGTGCCTGTAATTTCCATTCTGTGTCCCCATCGAGCTTTAGGTAATGCCATTGGTGCCATGCTCATGCTTTCTTGTCCGCCAGCCAAAATGACATCGGCCTGCCCAGACATTATTGACATAGCTCCTATTGCAATTGCCTTGAGGCCGGAACCGCATATTTTGTTTATGGTCATTGCAGGAGTTTCCTTTACAATTCCCGCCTTTATCATTGCCTGCCTGGCAGTATTCTGGCCCTGCGCTGCCTGAAGTACGTTCCCCATAATCACTTCATCAACAGCAACTGGAGCAAGAGCATCATCCCAATCGTAATTTTTCTTTTCCAAATCTGTAATCTGCTGGCTCTTCAGTTTTTCCGGGATATGTTCCTTAAGCTTATTATCAACTACGGGCCGCAGACCAACTTTTTTCAAAACATCTTTCATTACTAAAGAACCAAGATCAACCACAGGCACACTTTTCAAACTGCCCCCAAATGCGCCGACTGCTGTTCGCGATCCACTTACAATAACAACTTCCTTCATTAATTAACCCTCCAAGATATTGACAAAACTAAAAAAATAAAAATTATAGTTTACTCATATTTTTAATATAAAAATCATAAAACAAGTAAAAAATCTTGCAAATTCATGTTTATAATCATAATTATTTACAGGGATAGATTCAATACAATTTGAAATCTTAAGTAACTTATGATTTATACAAAACAAAATGTAAAAAACTATAAGTCAAAGTATATTATTTGTTTTTAATTAACCTACAGAATTTGTTTTGTACCATAAAAGTGAATATAAGGTCAATAATGTGAAATATGTGCTTGATTCTTTTTTTATATGACGATCATCCAGATTATCGAATAATTCTTTGTTCCAACAGGGATGAATATTATGACCGTCCAACAAGACATCTTAATTTCTGGAATGACAATCCGAACATACTTGCAGGCCGGGATCTTCAAAGTAATGGAACATGGCTAGGTATAACAAAAAATGGACGTTTTGCAGCAATAACAAATTATAGAAATCCCAAGCAGGTAAAAGCTTGTGCTCCTTCAAGAGGACTTCTTGTCAGCAATTATCTTTCAGGCGACGATTCATGCATGAATTATCTTAAACAAGTTGAAGCCAACGGAAACAAATATAACGGATTCAACCTTCTTGTGGGAGACACAAACAGGCTTTTATATTATTCAAACAAAAAAACCGGTATACAAACTATATCAAAAGGTATAAAAGGGCTGTCAAATCATTTCCTTGACACACCATGGCCAAAAGTAGAAAAGGGAAAAAAGGATTTTGAAAAAACAGTTTTTGAAAAAAAAGGGTTTAATCTGGAAGATTTGTTCAATGTTCTTAATGACAGATATTCACCACCGGATGATAGACTGCCAAAAACAGGGGTAGGTGTTTTTCTGGAACGAATTCTTTCCCCTATCTTTGTTTCAAGCAAAAACTACGGAACATCTTCTTCATCAATTCTTTTGATAAATAAAAAAAATCGTGTAACTTTTGCTGAACGTACATATACTAGAAATGATAAGGGGAATTACCATCATAATACAAAAATATATTCTTTTAATATTACATAAAACTGAAGGTTCTAAAATTATTCCCAAATAGCTAAAACTATGAGATGTTAAATTAAGTTAACGATTCTATCTTCTTATAAGATATGAACCAAAACTATCATAATGTTCTGTGGAAACAAATTGGACCCCAATAACTATTCCATTTATATTTTTCACAATAACCTCTTTTGAAACCATTTCCTGATCATCATCAAGTTTGAATTTTAAAATCAGTCTCTCTGTTAGTTTAATATCCCCGGTTGAATCAATTTTGATCCTTAAACCTGCCTGAGAAGCATCAATAATTTCCATCAATCCCTTTTTATCGTTTTCAATATTTAAATAGCTACCACGAAAGGCTACTATTTTTCTATAAAACCCTCTTCGTTCAATCTCAGCAGGATAAACGTTTCCGCATTTACATTTACATTTTAACGTAACTTTGTTCTCTATATTAACGTAGTTTGACAGATCTTTAGTGACTACATTATTACAATTTGGACATATAAAGGTAGCTATATTTTTTGAATTTAGAAAAATTTTTTTCAGCATGAAAAAAATCTCCGTTAGTTATTTGTTTTGAATATTTGTTAATAAAAAACACAGCGGATATTTATTATTGGGGGGAAAATAACATTGCGTTTTATTAAAAATTTATAACAAAACTGAAACATTTGCAAGATATTTCGCACTTAAAAAAATATCAGAGTTTAGTTCAAATAGAAACCTTTATGATTTTATCTGGCAGTTTTTTGTAAAATGTGATCTCATGTTTAACTTTCAGAAATTATCTCATTCCTTGAGAAGTTAAACATAAAACCACATTAAAGATCAATCTCATGTTTCCAGTACCCATCCCTACTCTGCGCAGCTTCAACATAATTTGGTATATGAAAATATAGATTTGTAAAATCCTTGAATTTAAAAAAATCAAGGATTTTCCTATCAGTTGGAGAGCCAAAAGCACACCATGATATTTTTTCCTCTGGATTACAAATCCATATCATATATTGCTCCTTTTGTAATTTTTTATACCATTTATAATTGTCCTCAAGCAAAAAATTGATCACAAAATGTTCATGAACAGGAGGTATTGCAATTGTATAATTAACATGCTTACCTAACCTGCTTTTGATGGAATCCAAATCTTCCATTTCATCAATAATCTCTTGCAGACTATGCTTTATCATTACAACAATTTCAAAAGTTTTATCAGGTTCCTCCCTTTTAGCATAGACATCCGGCAAAATTTTAAAATCGTCTTTACTGGCAGGTTCAGAAAGTTTGTAGCCTACATACAAAAGGTAACGCTTAATCTCCTCATAAACTTCTTTCTTACTAAAATCATGAGCCAGTTCAGGGCAGTCTTTGAGCTGGGAAATCAAGTCCTTACTGGAAAATTTTTTTTTGGACATTTTTATCCTCCTAAATAAAAGATTATGTCGACATTTTTACGATAAAGACAAGCAGTTCCGCCACAAAATATTATTCTATTACAGTAAACTTTATAATTGTAATCAACAATGAAGTCAACTTTTTTTAAAATTTCAGATAGAACAAATTAAGCCAAAAAAAATCACCTGATTTCTGCTCTTTTAGCAGTATATTTTCAATTTACAAATTCTTAGCTGTTTAAAGTATGTAAAAAAATATTCATCGATTTTATCTATCGTATAAGATTGGTTGGATAAATATTATCAATTTGTTTTTTTTATACTTTTTCCATATTCTTATTCAAAATAATTTAAAGAAAAATATGGAAACTAAGGAACAGTTTTTTTATGTTTAAAAATATCTTTGCAAGCAAATGGGGCATTATCATTGTAGGTGCTGTTATCGGCATACTTGCAGCAATTTTACAAAAAATTGGTAATCCTGGCAATATGGGTATTTGTGTAGCCTGCTTTATAAGGGACATTACAGGCGCTGTTGGGCTGCATCGCGCTGTAGTAGTACAATATATTCGGCCTGAAATTATTGGGTTTGTCTTAGGATCTTTGCTTGCAGCCTGCCTTTTTAAGGAATTTCGCTCAAGAGGAGGTAGCGCCCCTGTTGTGAGATTTGTTCTAGGAGTTTTTGCCATGATCGGCGCCCTTGTATTTTTAGGATGCCCATGGCGGGCAATGCTGCGGCTTGCCGCTGGCGACGGAAACGCTATAATCGGCTTTGCAGGGCTTATTTGTGGTATCTGGATTGGGACATTTTTTTTCAAAAAAGGTTACAACTTAGGCCGTAGCCGGTCATCACATACTTTTTCAGGATGGATGCTGCCACTTATTATGCTGGGCTTTTTCATATTAATGCTGATTTTTCCACAAATTAACGGCCAACCAAAAAACGAAATACTTTTTTATAGCATTAAAGGCCCTGGAGCCATGCATGCTCCACTTTACATATCTTTAATTATCGGTCTTGGAATAGGCTTTTTTGCACAAAGAAGCCGATTTTGCACCATGGGAGCTTTTAGAGACATAATTCTGTTTAAACAGACACATCTTTTTTCCGGAGTTATTGCCCTTATTGCTTCTTCATTTGTTGCAAATCTTATACTTGGACAATTTCACCCTGGTTTTGTAAATCAGCCTGTTGCACATAATCAGCATATCTGGAATTTTGCAGGTATGGTTGTTGCCGGCCTTGCATTTGCCCTGGCAGGAGGATGTCCAGGACGTCAGCTGTTTCTGGCAGGAGAAGGCGATAATGATGCTGCTGTTTTTGTATTGGGAATGCTTGTTGGCGCAGGTTTTGCCCATAATTTCGGGTTAGTTAGTTCTCCTGGCGGCATTGGCCTCCATGGAATGGCTGCTGTAATTACAGGACTTATAGTCTGCCTTTTTATTGGTTTTACAATGAGAGAAAAAACTTCTTAAGGAAGGGTAGTAAAAATGGGCGATATAATTGATGCGCGGGGCATTTCATGTCCACAGCCGGTTCTTATGACTTTAAACAATATAAAAAAAACCAACAAAGCACAGATGACAATCTTGGTAGACACTGACACGGCAAAGGAAAACGTAAGCAGAGCAACCACAGCACAGGGCTGGATGGTAAAAAGTATTGAGCCTGATGATACAGGATATCGCATTACAATTATAAGGAATTAACCTTGGGTTATTTAAATTTTTTAAAAACAAGGTATTCAAAACATTCGAAAAGGCAAACACAAACACAAAGTCGAAGTTTCATTGTATTTGAAAATACCAGCGAGGTTATAAAAGCTGAAAATATTCTCAAGAAAGATGGATGGAAAATTCGGGTTATGGGACCACCACCTGAAATTCGAAGTGGCTGCGATCTTGTCATTGAAATTCCTCTTATTGAAGAGCTTAATATATTAAGAACTCTTAATGCTGCCAATGTCTATCCCCGAAAAATTGTCCCTGTTACAAACCCTTTGCTAAAACCTGTTGATATTTTTCAAACTAAGGATTTTGGTCGCCATCTTATGGTAAGGGCAGCAAATATGAAACTGACCATTGATAAAAAAACGCAAATCATTGTGAATATTTCCGGGGGAGGGTGCCCGGATGTTCCTTACCTTGCAAACAAAATGGTTGGAATGTCTCTTTCCGAATCCCCTGCACCCTGCGAAATTGGCCATACACTGTGCGGTTATGCGCTCCAACTGGCATATAAGGAAATAATTCGGCAATGCTCGCAATAATAGGAACTGTTCCAGATGAAAATTTCCCACTTGCAACAGGAAAAATCAGTCTAAAAAATAACCAAATTTATATACAGGGAAAAAAGTTACCTGTGGGTCGTGGAACTATGGCATTAATGGCTGCTGCAATTAAAACATGTGAAGCGATAGATATAGAGCTTCCATTTGGATTTCTTGTGGGAGATACAGGTTTGGGAAAAGGGAGCAGATATCTATATGATTATTTAACAAAAAATCTGACACATTATGATTTCAATACCATTACATTTCATTATCTTCAGCCGGATGTGGATTGGCATAACCGTATTTTTTTCACTATTCAGGAAATGGGTAAGCAACCGATTCTGATAGCAGATGCAGGATTTATGTATGCTGCTAAAATGAGTGGACAGGCCAGAAAATATGATCTTTTCACACCTGACACAGGGGAACTGGCCTTTTTGGCAGATGAAAAAGCTCCTCATCCGTTTTATACCCGGGGTTTTATTTTGCATGAAAAAAAACAGGTGCCAGAACTTATTGAACGTGCCTATAAATATGAAAATGCCGCAAGCTGTGTTTTGATAAAAGGACAGCCGGACCAGGTTGCTGACAAAAAAGGAATTTTTACAACTGTTGATCATCCTGTTATGGAAGCCATGGAGGCCATTGGCGGCACAGGAGATACTTTAACAGGAGTTGTTTCAGCACTTATTGAATCAGGTATGGAAATAAAAGAGGCTGCCCCTGCCGCCTGCCTGATTAATCGGCTGGCAGGCTATTATAGCAAGCCCACCTGTGCCAGTCAGATAGCAGACATTGTCACACAAATTCCCAGGTCAGTGGCTGAAGTTATTAGTTTATCTACAAGCAGCTGACATTTATCTGTCATATCGTATGACCTTTGCCTCACCATGATTTTTTTTACTGTCTTTACCCGCATTTTTTTCTTAAATCACCGCATCCATATTTAGCTAAAATTCAAAATCTTGAAATACATTGAAAAATATGTAGAATACAAAGATATATTTTCTTTCAATTTTTTTGATCTTCGGTCATAAGAAAATAGATTTTTTTTACGTCTATTAAGTTTAAGACGTTTTTAAAATTTAAACCTTTTGAAGTTATTTAACAAAACATTTTTTTTTAAATACAAAAGGAAAACCGCTATGAAAAAGTTAGAGATTATGATAGGCAATTTGTTTTTTTTATAATCCACCAAACCAAAGGAGAAAAATATGAAAACAAAATGTTTTATTAATATCATTAT
>JGI24724J26744_10001291_pt1 | contig 17299 bp, 15 predicted proteins | sample Cruoilmetagenom7_FD_26744 | JGI IMG/M metagenome (IMG submission 26744) | reverse complement strand
AATCCAATTTTAATATCAAATACCTTTACAGTAGATGGTATTAAGGTTGGCTATTTAATGTATAATCGTTTTACAAGTGGTTATGACCAACAGCTTAATAGCATTTTTGGTCAGTTTATTGCCGAAGGTGTCCAAGACTTAGTCCTAGATTTACGTTACAATCCTGGAGGTAGCGTTAATAGTGCTATTAATTTAGGAAGTATGATTGCTGGAGAACCTACAACTGCACTATTTTTAAAACAACAATGGAATAATAAAATACAAGCAACCCTTAGTGATACTCAGGTTAACAAATACTTTACCAATCAACTCTCTGATGGTACATCTATTAATACCTTAAACTTAAATAAAGTATACATTTTAGCACAAGGCAGTTCTGCTTCCGCTAGCGAGTTGGTTATAAATTGCTTAAGACCTTACCTTGACGTCATACATATTGGAGATGTAACTGTTGGTAAAAATGAGTTTTCAACCACTTTATATGATAGTCCAAGTTGTAATTATAATTGCACCACAGGTATCAATCCAAATCATACTTGGGCAATGCAGCCTCTAGTTGGTAAAAGCGAAAATGCTGATGGTTTTTTTGAATATGAAATTGGTTTGATACCAACATTAACTTTAGAAGAAAACGTAGCAAACTACGGTATTTTAGGGCAACAAGACGAACCACTTCTAGCAAGAGCCATACAGCATATAACTGGTAATGGACGTTTTAGTAACCAACCTATGTTAAATAACTTAAAAATAGAAGATTACTCTAAGCTTAACACAATTACAAAAGACAATATGTACATTAATAGTGAAGGATTAAACGTATTTAAATAAAGAAACGCAAAAACTATTGGGACATAAAACTTATTTTAACTGGAGTTCAGGTAAAGATTCGGCTTTAGCACTTTACCATTTATTACAAGACGAAACTTATTCTGTTGAACAATTAATTACCACAGTAAATACACACTATAATCGTGTAACTATGCATGGTTTACGTAAAGCATTGTTAATTGCACAAACCGAAGCTTTAGGTATTAAATCCAGTCTAATAGAACTTCCAGAAATGCCAAGCATGGATACTTATGAAGACATTATGCTAAAGGCTGTAACCACGTTAAAGGATGACAAATTTACACATAGTGCATTTGGCGATATCTATTTAGAAGACTTAAAAGTATACAGAGAAAACCAATTAGCCTCTCAAAACATAAAAGCTATTTTTCCGTTATGGAAGCGCGATACAAAACAACTTATAACCCAATTTTTAGCGCTTGGTTTTAAAACCATTGTAGTTTGTGCAAATTCTAAATACTTTGACCAAGATTTTGTTGGTACTATTATAGACGAAAATTTTATAGACAACCTACCTGAAGGTGTTGATCCTTGTGGAGAAAATGGAGAATTCCATACCTTTTGTTTTGATGGGCCAATCTTTAAAAACCCAATCCCGTTTACTATTGGAGAAAAAGTATATCGCGAATACAAAGCACCTAAAACCGATGATAATGAGGTCTGTAAAAGTGATGCCGAAACTTATGGTGTGTGGTATTGTGATTTAATACCATAACAATTATCTAAATTATAACGCATAAAAAAGCCTCTAAATAATTTAGAGGCTTTTTATTTGTTGGTTGGTTTGTGGTTTAATTACTATTTTTAGTTGAAATAAATCTTAGAAGCTATGACACCAACGTCAAAACTATTTGTTTCTGTTCCTGTAGAAAGGTCATATACAGTTAAAATACTATTTCCTGAAAAATCTACAGCATCTGTAACATATAATAAATTACTTTTAACAGCCATTCCATAAGCACTAGTAGCAGTAATGTCAAACAAAGTTGTTGTCGGCAGACTAGTCTCAGTATCTGACAAACTATACAAACCATTATTTAAGATGTAATAAGTATTACCATCATTGTAAGTCATTAAACCTGGATGTTGTCCTTCAGGGAATTCTATGTTAGATATTATAGAATTATCATTTAAATCAATTCTTGTAATTGATGCTAATGTTTCAACTGGAGGTGTTAACCAATATTGATTTGCTCCAGAACTCAACACTGTTAAATGTCCTTGATTATCAATAAACAACTCATCAGGTGAATCGTTAACTGTTATAGTTTCAAGACTACTATCTAATGTATTAATTACAGATATAACATTATTAACACTATAACCTCCTTTATGGGATACGTATACTTTATCTTCATTTACCAAAACCTGCTCTGGTCCCTCTGCTACAGCTATGGTAGAAATTACTGAGTTAGAGGTTAAATCCACAACAGCAATGTAATCATCTGTTGCATCATATGGATCTGCCCAATCAGATACATAAGCGGTTGTACCGTTAAAAGCAATATATCTTGGTAACGTTAAACCAGTGTCTATCGTTCCTAATTTTTCAAAAGTATAACGATTAACAACTGTGATTGTTCCTGCATCAACAACGACATAAGCCTTATCTCCATTAAAACCTATAGATTGTAAATACACACCTAAGTTTTCATTGTTAACATTAAAGTACACTTGATTTTCTGTTACAGAAAAATCATTTGATATGTAAGAAATTGAAGATGGTCCACCTTCTGCACTTACTAAAATCCCATTTTCATAAGCTCCTAATGGTTCTGGTTGTGTAAATGCATCGTCATCATTAGAACAAGAAAAGACTAATAATGATAAGGTTACAATTGAGTAAATAATTTTTTTCATAATTTGATTTAAAATTTATAGTGTAATTGAATATTAAAATTTCTGTTTGGCATTGGTCTAAATGCTACGTTTTGATATAGTTTATTAAACAGATTATTTACTTTTAATCCCAACTCTAATTCGTGATTAAAATGTTGTAATAGTTTATAATTAACGCCTAAGTTGGCTACATTATAAGATTGCAAACTATAAAATGGACCTTTTAAATTATCGGAAGTTGTAAAGACGTCTCCATTAAATAGCTGCTGATAATGTGCGCTAAACCTTTTAAAGCTATAAGCTAATGTGGCATTAGCTTTATGAAAAGGCACATAAATTAATTGCTTGTTTGTTTCTAAATTTTCTGAAACTGTGTAAGAGTAATTTGAGCTAAACCTGAATTGATGATTATTAACTTTTTTAGAAATAGTTAACTCTACTTCTGCACCATAACTATGGGCTTCAGCTATATTTTGTGGCGACCAAAACCCAGAGATATTTGGTTTCCATTGTATCAAATCTTGCGACTTAATATAGTAGGTATTCAACTGTAGTTGCAACCAATTAAAGTCTAAAACATGACCTAAATCAAATTGATAAGACGATTCTGGTACTAAATGCAAATTACCTCCAGGTTGCCAAAACAAATCGTTAAATGTCGGAATTCTATAATTTTTTGACCCATTAATTTTGACCTTATAAAATTTGGTAATCCCAATCAAAGCGTCCATTGAAAACAATAATGGACTACTAAAATCAGAAGTCACATCTTGTCTTACATTAAAACCTAAATTTAAATTAGTGCTTGGATTATATTGTAATAATCCTGTAGCAGAAAATATAGATCGCTCTGGATTACCAAAACTACTGCCTTCACCTTTAAAAAGATTGTAATCCAAGATACTAGTAACACTTACCTGTTTAGATAATTTATAATTAAAATTATGTTTTGCCAGAAAAGTATTGACTTGTCCAAAAGTAAAAAACTCAGAATTTTTGTTTTGGTAAAACTCAAAATACTCCTTTAAATACGCGACTTTAAAATTAGATTTATAGTTTTGATGTGTACTAACCCATTCCAACATTGACCTAGAGTTTTCATCTTCATATTTACTTTTAGATGGTGTTGCAGTTGTTCCGGAAAACTCACGTTCACCAATAAAAGATTGATGGTATAATTTAATTACATCTTTTTCAGAAATAAAATAACCTAAATTAACATTAAGACTTAGATTATTAAATGCACCATTTTCATTAATTTTATCAGAGTCTAAATATTTATAATCATTATCAGAATCTATATAATTTACACCTAAATTAAAAGCAAATTTATCTTGTCCGTAATCTGTAATAAGACTAAAGTTTTTACTTTCAAAACTGCCATAGTTAAGTTTGACATCATTTTTTAAATGTTGCGTAAAACTTAATCTGTTATCCAAATGCACACTACCTCCAATTGCTCCACTTCCGTATTGCACACTACCTCCTCCATTTCTAATAACCACTTGATTAATGTTATTGGTATTTATAGTATTAAAATCCGTTTGACCATTTAACTGAGAGTTAATGTTTATACCATTCCAAATCACAGCAGTTTGCGAGGCATTAGTCCCTCTAAACGATGGTGAAGACACCATCCCATAACCGTTTTCTTTAAAATAAATATTAGAATTAAATCGTAATAAATCCGTAAAATTAGAAGTGTTTTTACTTAAAACAGAGTCGTTTAAAACAGTAACTTTAAATCCTGCAGCATTTTGTTTCAACTTAATATCACTAAGCTCAATAACATCTAAATATTGAACAGAGTCTAGCTGTGTTTGTGCAAAAGACACAACACTACAACATACAGCAATTAGTAATCCAATAGTTTTTTTCATAAATCTTAAAGACCTTTCTCCCGAAGATCATATTAGATGACAAATTCTGGCAGGTCTCCTGACTTGTTATATGTTACTCTACCTTCCCATTTTTAATAAAACAGTGGTCTAAGTTTGAATAACATCCTTTAAAAGGTGTCCAACTAATGTTGAACATAAACTTACAGTTGCGGGAACAGTTCTGGATTTAAACCAGATTCCCTTTTAATCGACTTTGCATTAGCACAAAGTCAAACCAAAATTCAGCGCGAATGTACTATTTTAAATTAATTCATTCTTCATTTTTCTTATTCATTTTATAGATTAAATAAATAAAGCCAATTAAAAAATGTAATAATATAATTCCTCCTACTATATATATTGTTAAATTTGAACCGTCTCTCATGACTAAAATTTTATATAAATTTAAAGGAAAATTTTCCGCTAAAGCGCTACTAATGTTACAAAACAAAGCTTTTTTATTACTATTACTTTCATTTTTATTATTTCTAAATTGCAAGGAAGATCCAGGTATTGACAGGAAACTTCCTGCTTTAATACAAGAGGATAATAGTATCGCTTACGCTGAAGGATTTAGTATTACAAATCATAGTAATTTTAAAGTGTTAACCGTTAACAACCCTTGGCCTAAAGCAGAAAAAACCTATAAGTACGTTTTAATTAGTAAAGAAGACGCTGCAAAAACATCGTTTATGAAAGATGAATATGATGGTATTATTATTACTCCTGTAACATCTATAGTAGTAACCTCTACAACTCATATTCCTGCTTTAGAGCTTTTAAATGAAGAAAACTCATTAATTGGTTTTCCTGGCAGTGATTATATTTCTTCAGAAAAAATCAGACAGCGTATTGATAATGGACACGTTAGAGAATTAGGTAAAAACGAAGGTTTAAACACCGAAGTTTTATTAGAGTTAAATCCAAATGTTGTCGTTGGATTTGGTGTTGATGGCACAAGTAAATCTTTAAAAACAATAAGTAATGCTAGAATACCTGTAATTTACAATGGTGATTGGGTAGAAAAAACACCTTTAGCTAAAGCTGAATGGATTAAGTTTTTTGGTGCACTATATAATAAAGAAAAACAAGCAGATTCTGTATTTAAAACTATCGAAACCAATTACAAAGTAGCAAAACAATTAGCGCAAACCGTCACTGAGCGACCAACAGTCATTAGTGGTGCAATGTATAAGGATGTATGGTATTTACCAAATGGAACCAGTACCGAAGCTCAATTTTTAAAAGACGCAAATGTCGATTATTTATATGCAGACACTAAATCTCAAGGCAGTTTAGCATTAAGTTTTGAATCTGTTTTTGAAAAAGCAAAACATGCTAATTTATGGTTAAGTCCATCTTATTATAGTAGCATGGAAGCTTTACAAACCGCTAATACGCATTACACGCAATTTGATGCTTTTAAAAATAATGCTATCTATACTTTTGCAAATACAACCGGAAAAACAGGAGGCGTTTTGTATTATGAACTTGGTTTATCTAGACCTGATTTAGTTTTAAAAGACATCATTAAAATTTGTCATCCAGACTTATTGCCAGATTATCAAACTTACTTTTTTAAACCGTTAAAGTGATAACATCCAAATCTTATACCATTCCCTTTATAGTATTAGCAGTTTTGCTTTTGCTATTATTTATGGTAAACATTAGTTTAGGATCTGTATCCATAGCTTTTAATACTATTATAGACAGTTTTTTTACAAATTCGGATAATTTAAACAATCATCAATATATAATCCAAAACTATCGTTTACCCAAAGCAATTACTGCTGTATTGGTAGGTTCTGGTTTAGGTATTTCTGGGTTATTAATGCAAACCCTTTTTAGAAACCCTTTAGCTGGTCCTTTTGTTTTAGGGATTACCTCTGGAGCAAGTCTAGGTGTCGCATTGGTTATTTTAGGTAGTAGTATTTTTGGTGGATTTTTAGCTACTTTTTTACTTACCAAATGGAGTTTAGTAATTGCTGCAAGTTTAGGTAGTTTTTTAGTGTTATTATTAGTCCTAATTGTATCTTCAAAAGTTAGAGATACTATGGCTATTTTAATTATCGGATTAATGTTTGGTAGTATTACAGCTGCAATAGTTAGTGTACTATCCTACTTTAGTAGTGCAGAACAATTACAGCAATACATTTTTTGGGGTTTTGGTAGTTTAGGAGATTTGGACTGGAACGAGGTTACTATTTTTGCCATCATTTATTGTATTGGTATCCTGTTTAGTATCCTATCAATTAAAGGTCTTAACACCTTATTATTGGGCGAAAATTACGCTAAAAGCTTAGGTTTAAACATTAAACAAAGTCGATTATTAATTATTATTGCCACTAGCCTACTAGCAGGTACTATTACTGCTTTTGCAGGACCAATAGCCTTTATTGGCTTAGCAATTCCGCATGTTACTAGACAAGTGTTTAATACGTCCAATCATAAAATATTATTACCTGCTGTATTTTTATTTGGTGCCATTATAATGCTAATTTGCGACAGTATTGCCCAATTACCAAATACAGATTATATGCTACCTATAAATGCTATAACCTCCTTATTTGGTGCACCAATTGTAGTTTGGTTATTAGTTAGACAACGTAAAATGGTGTTTTAAAATGAAAAAAAACAACCAACATACCATCCTAAAAACTGATAATTTAACTGTAGGTTATCAGTCTAAAAAAAACAAAACTATTGTAGCATCTAACATTAATATTGCTTTAAACAAAGGCGAATTAATTGGTTTGGTTGGTGGTAATGGGATTGGTAAATCCACACTTTTAAAAACATTAACAAAGGTTATAACACCTTTAAGTGGTCATGTATTAATAAATAATATAAATTTAGATAACTATTCTAATTTAGAACTTGCCAAAACTTTAAGTTTAGTATTAACAGAGCCTATTGCTGCAAAAAATTTAACCGTTTTTGAATTGGTTGCTCTTGGACGTCAACCTTACACCAATTGGGTTGGTAATTTATCTGACAAAGATGTAACCATTATTAATAAAGCAATAAATCAAACGACTATTGAAGATTTGAAACATAAAAAATGTTTCGAGCTTAGTGATGGTCAGCTTCAAAAAGTAATGATAGCTCGTGCTTTAGCACAAGATACCGATTTAATTATTTTAGATGAACCTACGTCACATTTAGACATGTATCACAAAGCATACATCTTAAAACTGCTTCAAAAACTAGCTAAAGATACCGGAAAAACCATCTTATTTTCATCTCACGAAATTGATTTAGCTATCCAATTATGCGATAGTATGATTGTCATGTCAAAACAAGGAATAGTTAGCGACTCACCTTGTAATTTAATCGAAAAAGGTGCATTTTCTAACCTGTTTCCTGCAGATATGATTGTTTTTGATGAAAAAACAGGAAGTTTTAGGGTTAAAAAGTAATTTTACGTAATACTGAACTTGTTTCAATATCACATACTAATTAGGCTTTTGAACCATCTACATTTGGTTTAGGATTATGAGGAACTAAAGTTGGAAATGGTTGCTTATCTATAAAACACTTCTTAGGCAGGAATTCTTCACTAAATTTCATTTGATTAGAATTGAACCATTTTACTTTATAAAACACTTTAGAGACTATCTTTTTACGATCCCCATTTGCATAATATAAATCTTCTCCTGTTTCTTCTTTGTAACCACATAAAACAAATTCTGGTGTACTATAATTCACAACGTATTGAACTGTTTCTTTTTTCTCTTCAGACTCAGAGCCATTCAACGTCTCTTTCTTTACAGAACTTCTCTTTTTTAGAATTTCAAGTTTTTTTGTTTTAAAGTACACGATGTTACCATATTCGTATTTTGCATTCTTGTATCCTGAAACTTCTTCAATTAGACTTTGATACTTAGAATCATTAGATTCTTTTAATACTGCATCAATTTTAGAAATATAGAAACTTTCATAATTCATTAACATAGATTCATAAATAGTGACATCTTTGAATTCACTTTTATTATCATCAAAAAATATGCACGTATATTTAATTCGTTCTGCTATAGTCTTACCATTATTAGTGTCAACTATTTTCTTTTTTTTATCTTCAAAGTAAACCTCTTTAACAACCATAAAAGGTGGCACCAACTTACCGTCTCCTTTGATATATCTATCATATAATAATGGATGTGTTTTAAAAGTTACTATATCTCCAATTCCAAATTGATTTTCTAATGCCATTCTATATCTTATTATGTATTTAATATTAGAAAAATACTATATTTACTTTAAAGTAAGGAAGTTCTTTAGTTAAAAGGAATAAAACATTTGTTGAACTACTGTATTGATTTTTAATCAATCACTTAATCCGACTTTTTTTGAGTAAAAAGGATAATAAATATGGAGATTAAGAAAATTGTATTTCTGTTGACTTTGTTACAGTAAATATAAGAAATTATCTTCGGTACTATCGATAGTACCTCTATAATTCTTATAAAGTCCATTAGATACACCAGCAATTGGTTTATATCTAAGGTCTCTAAGACTAAGTTGATTATTAATTTAATGAGTGCTATCATATAGTTATTTGTTATTAGACGTATAATTGCAACGTGAGTCGAGAACTCGGCTAATGGTTCAATCCTTTTTTAAGGTGTAAGTTTTATTCTGTTATAAATACGTGCGAGAACTTCTCTTACTTTTATTTAATTATGAGAGCACAAAAAGATTGGTTTAAAGACAGAGGATATCCGCATTTTACTAATAAGACACCAATGTCTATTAGAAAAAATATTGAGCGCTATGTCACCAATCAAAAAAAAGTAGCACAACATTCTTTTTCTCCTCTTATTTTTAAAGAAATAAAGCAAAGACGTTATAAATTATCCGGTTTTAATGGAATTGAAAAACGGTCTCATAAAAAAATTGAAAACGGGAAAGTAGTTTCCAATACCAAGATTAGAGAAATACTATATGCTACACATTTAGATGCACACGTTTTCTCTTATTATGCGCAACAGATTATTACTCCAAAATATGAGGATTATTTAAAGCAAAACTCTTTATTATCTAATGCAATAACTGCATATAGGCAAATAGAAACTGAGGACAAAGTGAAATTTAAAAACAATGTGCATTTTGCAAAAGATGTTTTTAATGAAATTAAAAGACGAGAAAATTGTGTTGCACTTGTTTTAGATATCGAGAATTTTTTTCCTAGTTTAAATCATAAAAGACTAAAACTAGCTTGGGCTAAAATTATAGGTCACAAAACATTACCTAAAGATCACTTTAATATTTTTAAAGCAACCACTAGGTTTTCTTATGTAAAGCTTAAAGATTTAAAGACTAAAAATGGTCATTTTGATGAAAAGGAGTTAGCAAAGCTCAAAAAAGAAGGAAAACACACATTTTTTAATAGTATTAAAGATTTAATTGATTCTGATATAATAATTCATAAAAATCAGAAACAAGACGAAGATAAAAACCTAATGGGAATACCTCAAGGTTTACCTATAAGCGCATTATTAGCTAATATTTATATGCTGGCTTTTGACGAGGCTGTTATAGATAAATTAACACTAAAACACGATGTATTTTACAGACGGTATTCCGATGATATTGTTATGATTTGTCAACAAAATCAAATAACATTAATTGAAGAATTTGTAGATAGTGAAATGATAAAAAATAAATTAACCGTATCGTTAGAAAAAACCGAGAAAACACTTTTTAAAATAAATAAAGGACGATTACAATCTTATAAAATAGATAATGATAATAGCTTAAAAGAAAACGTACCTTTAAACTATTTAGGTTTTGAATTTTATGGCTATCAAACTTTAATTAAATCTAAAAACTTAGCTAAGTTTTACAGAGAAATGAAGGAAACAGTTAAGCGAAAACATAAACGAGTTGAAACTATAAAAGAAAAACACTTATTAGACGAAGCTCCAATATTTAAAAGAAAAATTTATAGACTGTTTAGTTACAAAGGAGAAAAATCTCGACTACTACCTGCTAAACGAACAAATTACAGCAACGGTAAAGCAAAAACAGAATATTTTGATAGAAAATTTAGAGGTAACTATTTAAGATATGCTTACAGAGCTTCAGATGATTTAGAAGCTCCAGAAATAAAAAGGCAGTTACGTAATCATTGGAAAATTCTTCAAAAAACAATGAAAAAGTATGATTTTTCAAATGTTAATAAAGACAGTAAGTAATAAATAATAAAACTTATATTTTATTACTTTTACAATAATTCAACTTTTTACCATGAACGACAACATTATCCTTGTTTTGGCTATTTTAATTGCTGCTATAATTGGTGGTTATTTAGGTATGCTTTTCACTAAACTTAAAAGTAAAAGCGAAAAAAGCACCTTGGAAGAAAGGAATGCTAATTTACAACAGCAACTATCGGATTTAAAACAGTTTTACACCACTGAAAGCGAAAGACAAAACGCAACATTTAACACCCAATTACAAGAGTTGAAACAAACTATTTCTAAAATTGAAATAGAACGCGAAGGCATCCGACGTGAAAAGGATATTTTAAATGAAGATTTGGCTAGAAAAAATGCAGATTTTGAAAACCTTCAACAATTAAACCTTAAACGTGAGGAAGAAGTCGAATTGCGTCAAGAACAACTTCGTAAAGATTTTGAGCTATTAGCAACTAAAATTTTAGACGAAAAAAGCGAAAAGTTCACCCTTCAGAATAAAGAAAATATCAAAAATATTTTAAATCCACTTCAAGAAAAGATACTAACCTTCGAGAAAAAAGTAGACGATACTCAAAAGGAAAGTATTAGTATGCATAGTGCTTTAAAAGAACAATTATTGGGTTTAAAGGATTTAAATCAGCAAATGACTAAAGAAGCCACCAACCTAACTAGAGCATTGAAAGGTGATAGTAAAATGCAAGGAAATTGGGGAGAATTAGTTTTAGAACGTGTCCTTGAAAAATCTGGATTAGAAAAGGATAGAGAGTATTTTGTACAACAAAATTTTACCAGAGCGGATGGCTCTAGAGTGTTGCCAGATATAGTATTACACTTACCTGACAATAAAAAAATGATTATTGACAGTAAGGTGTCTTTAACAGATTATGAGCGTTACGTGAATGCTGAAGATGACGAGCGTGAGTTATATTTAAAAGCCCACATCAATTCTATAAGACGACACGTAGACCAATTATCTGATAAAAAGTACGAAGATTTATATGATATAGAAAGTCCTGACTTTGTCCTGCTTTTTATCCCAATAGAGCCTGCGTTTGCAGTTGCTATAAATGCTGATAATAGTTTATACAATAAAGCATTCGAAAAAAACATAGTTATTGTTACACCTGCCACGTTATTAGCAACTTTAAGAACAGTTGACAGCATGTGGAATAACGAAAAGCAGCAACAAAATGCTATCGAAATTGCAAGACAAGCTGGCGCTTTATATGATAAATTTGAAGGTTTAGTTAAAGACTTAACTGGTGTTGGAAAAAAAATAGACGATGCTAAAAAGGATTATTCCGCTGCAATGAATAAATTAGTAGAAGGAAAAGGAAACCTAATTACTAGTGTTGAAAAATTGAAAAAATTAGGTGCTAAAGCTAAAAAAGCATTACCAGAAACTATTATTAAAAGAGCAGAATTTGACGATTAACACAAAACAATTATGATAAAATTTTTAGTAAAAGCCTTAGTTATTATAGTCCTAATTTTAGTAGGATATTTTTGTTTTATATACTTTGCAACGTACAGTGAAGGTGTTAGAGCAGGAGAATTAGTTAAATTTAGCAGTAAAGGTGTTATGTTTAAAACCTGGGAAGGCGAGGTCAGTCAAGGTGTGTCTGAAGCTCAACTTTTTGAATTTTCTGTAGAAGATAAAGAGAAACAGGTTATTAATGATTTAAATCGTTTACAGGGTAAATTTGTAAAACTTTCGTATTTTGAACGTTACAAAACCTTCTTTTGGTTAGGTGATACTAAGTACTTTATTACTAAGGTAGAAGAAGATAAAGAACGACGTTCTAATTATTAATTATGACAGATTCTACTCAAAATGTAATATACAAATGGAGCTTAAGAGCTAAATATATTTTTATATTTATTGCAGAGCAGGACTACTGTCTTTTGGTTTTGATACGCTTATAGAGCCAGGAAAATTTAGTAAAAGAGAAGAATTAAATAACTTTATTATTATCATGTGTCTCTTTTTTGGACTGGCTTTAATTATTGTCGGATTTTACAGAAAAAACCAAATTGAATATTACATACAACAACAAAAACTATAATGAAAGCATATAAAAAAGCAGACGATTCTAGAATTAGTATTTCCGAATTAATGTTACCGTCACACTCTAACTTTAGTGGAAAAATACATGGTGGTTACATACTAAATTTGATGGATCAAATAGCTTTTGCTTGTGCTTCTAAACATTCTAAAACCTACTGTGTGACTGCTAGTGTAGATACTGTAGATTTTTTAAGTCCTATTGAGGTTGGCGAACTAGTAACCATGAAAGCTTCTGTAAATTTTGTTGGAAACACATCTATGGTTGTTGGTATACGTGTAGAGGCTGAAAATATACAAACTGGTATTGTAAAGCATTGTAACTCGTCTTACTTTACAATGGTAGCCAAAGATGATAATGGACAATCCATGGAAGTTGCTGGACTTATTTTAAATGATAAAGTTGAAGTCAAACGTTTTTTAAAAGCTATTAAGCGAATGGAGACTAAAAAACAACGACAATACGAGTTTGATCATGAAGATTTTTCGCACACAGATTATCTTCCAATATTAAAAGATTACAAAGTTAGAATAGATTTACCTGATAATTTCTAAAATAAAAAAAGCCTTCAAGAAATGAAGGCTTTTTTATTTTAAAAGGCTTTTATTAAATTTTTACAAATCGTTTAGTTATTGTGGTCCCTGAACTAACAGAAGTTATTTTTATTAAATACACACCATCATTCCAATTAGAAATAGACAAACTAGTCTTTAATTGACTAATTGTTTTTGATAGTACTTTTTTACCTAAAACATTATACACTTCAATAGTCAAATCTTCTTTAAACTGAGAAGGTATTTCGACATTTAAAGTCGATGATGCAGGATTTGGATACAGATTTATCGCAGATAAACGTGTTGCAAAATCAGGCACACTTAAAGTCCCTTCTGGTACTACTGTAATTACACCAAACATACTTGTTGGATGTGGATTACATTGGTATGTATTTGTACCAACAGATGTAAACGTATGCGAAAACGTTGCTCCTGTAGTCATAAAACCACTTACAAAATTATCTGAGGATGTACCTCCTGTTCTTTCTACATTATGCGTACCAGTAGAATACCAATCCCAAATAACTGTATCTCCAACCTCAATAGTGCGATCTGCATTATTATTAGGTCCTGTTGCATTAGAGTTAGAGCCGAAACTCCAATCTATATTAACTGTTTGGTTTTGAGCTGATACGCTTAAAGCTACAAAAGCAAATAAAATAAATAGTAGTTTTTTTGTCATAATCTCTTTTATTGTAAAATACAAAAATTAATTATAACCTCCTAAAAACCAATTAATTATTTTTATTACTTGCTTAAATACATTTTTCGTCTTGCATATAAATCGTAAAACTGATCATCTTTTAAATCGTCTATAAACAAAATACTTTCTCCAGTACTTTTCATTTCTGGCCCAAGTTTTTTATTCACATTATGAAATTTATTAAAAGAAAACACTGGCTGTTTAATAGCATAACCTTTTAACTGTGGGTTAAAATTAAAGTCAGTAACTTTCTTTTCGCCTAACATAACTTTAGTTGCATAATTTACATAAGGCTCTCCATAGGCTTTAGAAATAAATGGAACTGTACGTGATGCTCTTGGATTAGCTTCAATGATGTAAACTATATCATCTTTAATAGCAAACTGTATATTAATTAACCCAACCGTATTTAATGCTAATGCAATTTTCTTGGTATGGTCTTTTATTTGCTGCATTACAAACTCTCCTAAATTAAAAGGTGGTAATGTTGCGTTACTATCACCTGAGTGGATTCCGCAAGGCTCTATATGCTCCATTATACCAATGATGTAAACATTTTCTCCGTCGCAAATAGCATCTGCTTCAGCTTCAATAGCTCCATCAAGATAATGGTCTAATAACAGTTGATTTCCAGGCATACGTCTTAATAAATCAACGACATGCTCCTCTAAATCTTGTTTATTAATTACAATCTTCATCCCTTGTCCTCCAAGTACGTATGAAGGTCTAACTAATATTGGAAAATCTAGCACGTCTGCAATTGCAGCTGCTTCATCTGCAGTTGTAGCAATATCAAATTCTGGATAAGGGATATTGTTTTCTTTAAGCATGTTAGAAAACAACCCTCTATCTTCCGCTAAATCTAGAGCTTCAAAACTAGTTCCTAAAATTTTAATTCCGTATTTAGATAGTTTTTCAGCAAGTTTTAAAGCGGTTTGTCCACCTAATTGCACGATAACACCTTCTGGTTTTTCATGTCTAATGATGTCATAGATATGTTCCCAAAAAACGGGTTCAAAATATAATTTATCTGCTGTGTCAAAGTCTGTAGATACTGTTTCTGGATTACAGTTAATCATGATGGTTTCATAACCACATTCTGCAGCAGCTAATACACCATGTACACAACAATAATCAAACTCGATACCTTGTCCAATCCTGTTTGGTCCTGATCCTAAAACGATAACTTTTTTCTTATCAGAAACTATACTTTCATTATGCGCATAACGTGTTCCATCAGCTGTTTCTACATCATTTTCAAATGTTGAGTAATAGTAAGGTGTTTTAGCTTCAAACTCGGCAGCACAAGTATCTACAAGTTTGTAAACACGATTAATACCTAACTCGTCCCTTTTATTATATACTTGACTTTCTAAACAGCCTAACATATGTGCTATTTGTCTGTCTCCATACCCTTTTTGTTTAGCTTCTAGAAGTAAATCTCTTTGGATGGTGTCTATTTTAAAGGTCGAAATTTCTTTTTGCAATTGGTGCAATTCTTCATATTGACGTAAAAACCACATGTCAATTTTAGTAATTTCATGTATACGACTTAAAGGAATTCCCATTTGAATGGCATCATAAATTACAAACACGCGATCCCAACTTGCGTAGGTTAGCTTTTCAATAATTTGTTCGTAATTAGTATAACCTTTACCGTCAGCACCTAAACCATTACGTTTAATCTCTAAAGATTGTGTTGCTTTATGAAGTGCTTCCTGAAAAGAACGTCCAATACCCATAACCTCTCCTACTGACTTCATTTGCAGTCCTAGTGTACGATCACTTCCTTCAAACTTATCAAAATTCCAACGTGGTATTTTAACAATTACATAATCTAAAGTTGGCTCAAATAATGCTGATGTAGATTTAGTAATTTGGTTTTCTAACTCATCTAAATGATAACCTATAGCTAATTTTGCAGCTATTTTTGCAATAGGATATCCTGTTGCTTTACTAGCTAAAGCTGAAGAACGTGATACACGAGGATTAATCTCGATAGCAATTATATCTTCGTTTTCATCTGGACTAACTGCAAATTGTACGTTACATCCACCAGCAAAGTCACCAATATTACGCATCATATGGATAGCCATATCACGCATTTTTTGATATGTTTTATCACTTAATGTCATTGCAGGAGCAACAGTAATGGAGTCTCCTGTGTGGATCCCTATTGGATCCATATTTTCAATAGAACAAATAATTACTACATTATCATTAGAATCTCTTAGTAATTCAAGCTCGTATTCTTTCCAGCCAATTAAGGCTTTGTCAATCATGACTTCGTGAATTGGAGAAATTTCTAATCCACGTGTTAATAACTCGTCAAAATCTTCTTCTTTATATACAAAAGAAGCTCCTGCTCCACCCAATGTAAATGAAGCTCTTATAATTAATGGAAACCCAAACTCTTGGGCAATTTCTTTACCTTTAAGGTATGATGTCGCAGTTGCTTGAGGAGCCATAGGCACACCTATTTTAAGCATTAACTCTCTAAACTGTTCTCTATCCTCTGTAATATTAATAGCGTCAATATTGACACCTATAATCTCTACATCAAAGTCTTTCCAAATGCCTTTTTCATCTGCTTCAATACATAAATTAAGTGCAGTTTGTCCACCCATTGTAGGTAGTACTGCATCAATTTGAGGATGTTCTTTTAAAATTTGAACAATAGACTTTGTATTAAGAGGCAACAAATATACATGATCAGCCATACTTGGGTCTGTCATGATTGTTGCTGGATTAGAATTGATTAAAATAGTTTCGATTCCGTCTTCTCTTAAAGATCTTAGTGCTTGCGTACCAGAGTAATCAAACTCACAGGCTTGCCCAATAACGATAGGACCTGAACCAATAATAAGAATAGACTTTAACTTAGGATTTTTTGGCATTTTAGTTTGTTTTTTTCGATTATCAAAAATAGTAATTATTAGATACAAAAAAAGGCGTTACACCTAAGTAACGCCTTTAAAATGTTAACAATTGTTAAACATTATTTTTTATGTCTAGTTTCAGATGAAACAGATATTTTCTTTCTTCCTTTAGCACGACGACGAGCTAATACCTTTCTACCATTAGCAGAAGCCATTCTTTCTCTAAAACCATGTTTATTTCTTCTTTTTCTCTTTGATGGCTGAAACGTTCTTTTTGGCATTGTCTTATTTTTTTAAAATCTGAATAGTATATGTTTTATTTAGTTTTA
>JGI24724J26744_10001290_pt1 | contig 17321 bp, 14 predicted proteins | sample Cruoilmetagenom7_FD_26744 | JGI IMG/M metagenome (IMG submission 26744) | reverse complement strand
AGGTCCCCTACCCGTCATTGCCTTGGTAGGCCGTTACCCTACCAACTAGCTGATGGGACGCAGGTCCCTCCCAAAGCGGATTACTCCTTTAATCAGTAGGCATCTAATCCAACTGATAACATAGGGTATTAGCAGCTCTTTCGAACTGTTATTCCCTTCTTCGGGGCAGGTCACCAACGCGTTACTCACCCGTTCGCCACTAGGAATTCTTTCATCCGAAGATAATAGCTCCTCGTTCGACTTGCATGTATTAAGCACGCCGCCAGCGTTCATCCTGAGCCAGGATCAAACTCTCCGCAAAAACTAACACCATTGCTGGTGCAGATTACGAATTTTTTTAACTCAATAGAACTTAAAGGTTTACTTCCTTTCACTCTTCAGTTGTTAAGGTCCAGTCTCTTAATCGAGAGGCAGATTTTACCACAACCCTTTTTTCTGTCAAGGGTTCCGGGACAAAATGACCGATGTTTTCCCTTCGTTACTGGCAAACATCGGTTCAACTTGTTCGCAATGGCCTCTCAGGCTCACCTCGGTTATTCAATTGTGAATGATTTGCTGATTTGCAAATACTTGAGGTAACTAACTGAGCATATTTTAAAGCGTGCTTCTCCTCATGTCAAGGTCAAACATGTAAAAACGACTGAATTTTGATAGTTTTTGCAATATTTTAAGGTTGGGGGCATAATAATTGACATCTTTCTTGCTTCAACCAAGGTGCTATAATTTTTTAAATCATGAGCAATGGGAATTCACGACCTCACAATCAGGTAGTTGATTTAATATTACAAACACTAACCGCGCTAAGTATAGGATTTTTTATTTTTATTTTCATTCTATTTTTTATCATCACGATTTTCCAATTGACGTATAACGGGAAAATATTTCCAGGAGTAAATGTAGGCAATATTTGTATAGGTGGATTAACTGTTGACGAAGCCAAAATTCGACTTACGCAATCCTACCAGTTTTCTGGCTCTGACTACCTCACATTAAAATATCTAGATGAAAGCATACCGGTGGAGGTGGCACAATTAGGAATCCGTCTGGATGCCACCTCTACTGCGAAAGAAGCTTTTCAATTCGGGCGAAGTTTCCCCTTTGAAAAATGGGTGTGGCAGCAAGTGTTTATTTTTGCCTCGCACATTGACCTTGCTCCTGTGCTTATATTCGATGAACAAGCTGCAGTAGATCTATTGCAGAAAATCGGCAACGAACGGGCCCAACCGCTGGTTGAAGCTGGTCTTAAGGTTGATGGTACGCGGGTAGCCGCCACAACCGGCCAAATCGGACAAGCTTTAGTTATGAACACTTCCCTTGCTGCTATTCGTGAATATTTCACGAAGTCCAAGCCGGGAATAATTGATCTTCAGGTAGTTGAGCAGCACCCCACAATGATTGACGCCAATGAGTTCATCCCACTTGCTCAGAAAATCCTGGATCAACCGTTTATTATTGAAACACCTGAAGGTGATGGGTATTTAAAAAGAACATGGACCATTACTCCCGAAAATTTAGCGCCAATGCTTGTGTTTAAAATTAGCGGAAAAGAAATCTCTTCTATTATTCCGCAAATCAATGAAGAGCACTTGTCAGATATGCTTGAATCCATATCAGAACAAGTGATTTCTTTCCCAGAAAAACCCCGCTTTATTTTCAATGATGATACTCGCAAGCTGGATCTGTTCTCTGCGGGGAAAAACGGACGCACACTAGACATGAAAGCAAGCATAGAAATAATCCAAAATGCGTTGGCCAATGGAAACCATCAAGCAATCTTATCTGTGGATTATCATATACCAGAAGTAAGCGATTCTTCCTCCGCGCAGGAACTTGGAATTACAGAATTAGTGCATCAGGAAAGCTCCTATTTTTACGGCTCCGATCAGGCGCGCATCCATAATATAGAAACTGCAGCTAATCAGTTTCATGGATTACTGGTTCCACCCGGAGAAGTCTTTTCTATGGCAAACGCCATGGAAGAGATAAGTCTTGATAGCGGCTATTCTGAAGCGTTGATTATTTACAACGGAAAGACTATTGAAGGAATTGGCGGCGGAGTCTGCCAGGTCAGTACCACACTGTTCCGTACCGCATTTTTCACTGGCTTTCCAATTTTAGAACGGTATCCACACGCGTACCGTGTTTCATATTACGAAAAAGTGTCCGGCAATATACGGGATTCAAATTTAGCAGGATTGGATGCAACTGTGTATATCCCCTTAATAGACCTTAAATTTAAAAACGATACGCCTTATTGGTTATTAATGGAAACGTATGTCAACCGATCGGCAAACAGATTGGTCTGGAAATTCTATTCCACTCATGATGGACGAATAGTGAATTGGACCACGACTGGTCCAATCAACACTGTTGAACCAAAAAAACCACTTTATCAGCTAAACACAGACCTTGACACTGGAAAGATCAAACAAATTGATTGGGAAGCAGAAGGGGCAGATGTAACTATCTCTCGGACCGTGTCCAGAGATGGTGACATTCTCTTTAATGACTCATTTTTTACTCGCTATGAACCCTGGCGAGCAGTGTACGAATATGGGCCAGGTACGGCTGGTATTCCCACACAGAACGAGGATTAATTCCTCAGCCCATAAAAAAGTATGCAGGTGGTAAAATTCCCATCAACATTAAGAAGGAAAAGGAGTTCAAATGGTCAGTAAAGACCTTTTAGACATTTTGCGTTGCCCTGCTTGTGTACGAGAAAAAGAAGGGCTATTAAAATTATACAAAGACACCTGGCTGATATGTCAAGACTGCAATCGCAAATACCCAATTGTCGAGGATATTCCTGTGATGTTAATCGACGAAGGGGACAAATGGAATGAAACAAAAGACAAAGACTTGCCCATTCCCCCGCCAAGACCGCAATAACATTAACATATATTTACTATTTTGGTCTGAAACTTGCATCTGGAACCAATAACTAATACCAATTTAAGAGTGCATAAATATACATATGAAATTTTTCAATAAACTTACAAAAAAGATCCGTGATATGGACGGGCTCACTAAGGTAGTCCTGTTTGTGTTCGTAATTCTTGCTATCACAACCAGCATAATTACTTTCGGGTTCATCAAGAACCTAACGGCAGGCATGACAATTCTTGATCTTCCGGGGATTCCCATTTTAAATACAATCACCGGCCAGGATTCAAGCAGTATAGCGCAACCGGCATCCGGTTCAGAAATTGCAGCCCCGGAACCATGGGACGGAAAAAACCGTGTGACTGTCCTCGTTTTAGGTCTGGATTATTCAGACTGGCGCAGCGGTAATACACCGCATAGCGACACCATGATCCTGCTCAGTATGGACCCAATTTCTAACGAAGCGTCTATGCTGTCTATCCCAAGGGATCTTTGGGTAAATATTCCAGGTTTTGATTACGGACGCATCAACGAATCCTATTTTAATGGAGAGGCATATAATCTTCCAGGCGGCGGATCTGAACTTGCCCGCCAAACCGTTGAACAATTCATTGGTGTACCTGTTCATTATTATGCTGTCATAGGTTTTAGTGCATTCATAGATTTCATCGATGAAATCGGTGGCGTAGTAGTTACTCCCGATCAATATATTAAAATCGAAAAATTTGGTGGGATACAGGAAGAAATCCTCGAACCCGGAAAAATGTACTCGCTCGATGGAGCTCTTGCGCTTGCCTACGCACGCGAACGACATACTGAAGGCGGTGATGTTGACCGCGCCCGCAGGCAGCAGGAAGTGATTCTTTCCGTTAAAACGCGTATTCTTGATGACCTAAACATCCCCGACCTGGTTGCAAAAGCACCCGCGCTTTATCAGGATTTATCCTCTGGCATAAGCACAAACCTGAATTTACAGGAAGCTATCCAATTAGGCCTCCTTGCGCTTCAATTTGATACACGCAACATTAAACAAGGCGTAATCAATTATGAAATGGCAATTCCTGCTACATCTCCAAACGGAGAAAAGATTCTAAAACCGATCCCCGATAAGATCCGAATCCTTCGAGACGAGCTTTTCGCCAACAGCGGTTCTGGCGCTCCTCTTGCAGTGCCATCCGCTAATTCGACCCTTGTGAAAGATGAAGCAGCCACAATTGTCATCTGGGATGGAAGTAATCAAGACGGATTGGGAGATCGAACATCTGCTTATCTTCAAAACCAGGGTATCAATGTACTCCAAGTCGCGAGTGCTGGTGGATATTCTCCAGCCACAAAAATTGAAGTCTTCAATGGTAAACCATACACTGTCGCCTTTTTAGCCCAAACAATGAACGTTGCTTCTGCTAATATCTGGAACACCTATGATCCAACCGCAGGAGTAGATATCCGCATTACTTTGGGTGGAGATTGGGCAGCAAACAACCAGCTACCATGAATGTGATATTGTTACAAAATCTAAAAGGTGGCTTTCGCCACCTTTTTTTATCTTACTTCATCATTGGGATTTTTATCCCATGTTTTTTCGCGGTATCAACCGCAAGCTTGTAACCCGCATCAACATGCCGCATGACACCGGTTCCCGGATCATTGGTCAGCACACGCTCCAAGCGGGCGGCAGCTTCTGGTGTGCCATCAGCGACAATCACCATCCCTGCATGCTGGCTGAACCCAATACCCACACCACCGCCATGGTGGAATGAAACCCAAGTAGCACCGCTCACTGCATTCAGAAGCGCATTTAAAATCGGCCAATCACTAACAGCATCCGTTCCATCCTTCATCCCTTCAGTTTCTCTGTTTGGCGAAGCAACCGATCCTGAATCCAAATGGTCCCTGCCAATCACTATAGGCGCTTTCAATTCCCCGCTGGCAACCATCTGGTTGAATTTCAGCCCTGCTTTTGCTCGCTCCCCACACCCCAACCAGCATATCCGGGATGGCAGTCCCTGGAATGGGACCTGTTCTTTGGCCATTTGAAGCCATCGGTGAAGATGCTCATCATCCGGGAAAAGATCTTTGATCGCCTGGTCAGTTTTATAAATATCTTCTTTTTCGCCAGATAAAGCCACCCATCTGAAAGGTCCCTTTCCTTCACAAAATAATGGGCGAATATACGCCGGAACAAATCCGGGAAAATCAAAAGCATTCTTCAATCCATTATCAAATGCGCGCTGNCTGATGTTATTCCCATAGTCAAACACTTCTGCTCCACGTTTTTTGAATTCGAGCATTGCTGCAACATGACTCGTCATCGTTTCAACTGATAAGCGAATATATTCTTTCGGATTCTTTTTCCGCAAATCCTCTGCCGCCGCAAGACTTAGTCCGGTCGGTACATACATCAAGAAATCATGTGCGGGGGTTTGGTCTGTTACCACATCAGGGATAACATTGCTCTCTAATAAGGCAGGGAAAATATCTGCCGCGTTACCGATCACGCCAACAGAAAGCGGAACTTCCTTTTCTTTAGCATCTAGGACTAAGCTCAATCCTTCTTCCAGATTTTCAGCCACCACATCCAGATATCCAATATCTTTTTGCCGTTGTGCCTGTTTTGGATCAACTTCCACGATCAACCCCGCCCCTTCATTCATTGAAATTGCCAATGGCTGTGCGCCACCCATTGCACCCAACCCTGCTGTTAATACAAATTTTCCCTTTAAAGAATTCCAACCACGCAAACGAGCCAACGATGCCAGAGTTTCATATGTACCCTGTAAAATACCCTGAGTTCCGATATAGATCCAAGATCCTGCGGTCATCTGCCCAAACATCATCAACCCTTGCGCGACTAATGAGTCAAAATGCTCTTGCGTCGCCCAGTGCGGAACCAGATTGGAATTCGCGATTAGTACTCGCGGCGCATCTGAATGTGTCCGAAAAACGCCGACCGGTTTGCCAGATTGAACTAATAATGTCTCATCATTTTCCAAATCTTTCAAGGTATCAATTATTGCATCAAAACAATCCCAATTTCTCGCCGCTTGCCCACGCCCTCCGTAAACGACTAGATCTTCCGGACGTTGGGCAACCTCGGGATCAAGATTGTTTTGAATCATCCGAAAAGGCGCTTCCGTTTGCCAGGATTTACATGTTAATTTCGAACCACGGGGAGCACGTACTTCACGTTTTGAAACCATACCGACCTCCTAATATTTTTCCATAAAGAGAATATATTTTTATTGTACACAAATTAATATCTTTCTTACGCATAAAAAATTTATTTGGCATATAATCATAAACTAATCTAAAATAATTTTGTTCTAATTCACATCGTTTGAGGTTTTAAGTATGCCAGTTTATGTATACCATTGTGATTCTTGCGGATTCCAATTTGAGCAACAGCAAAAATTTTCCGATAATCCGCTNAAAAAATGCCCGGAGTGCAGAAAGAATTCACTGCACAAAGTGTATACACCTGTCGGCATCATCTATAAAGGATCAGGTTTCTATTCAACAGACCATCGCTCCAGTTCTGGGTCAGTTTCCTCAAGCAAGCCAAAGACGAAATCGAAACAAGAAAACAATAAAAGCGAACCAGTAAAAACACCTGCCAGCGGAGTAAAAAGCTCACCAGGTACAAAACCTGATTAATCAGATTATCCTTGAATTTACTTTTATACACCTCTTTTCATAATTATTTTCAGTTGAATGGGCATCATTAATCAATAAATACTCCTGTGCTTTGAACACAGCATGATAGAATTTAAATATGAAACGCTGGCATTTTTGGGTTGGTTTACTTATCAGCGTCATTTTCTTGTTTATCGCGCTGCGCGGGTTACAGATAACAGATGTGTGGGAAGGAATTAAATCCGCAAAATTTATCTGGCTTTTTCCCGCTACCGCAATATATTTCCTTGCTGTCTGGGTTCGTGCTTTCCGCTGGCATTTGTTTTTACGCCCCATAAAAGAGGTTCCAATAAATGATGTGTTTCCAATTGTAACAATCGGCTATATGGGAAATAATATTTACCCCGCTCGGGCTGGCGAGATATTACGCTCAATTGTTCTCAAACATAAATATGAAATACCCGTATCCGGTTCTTTAGCTACCATAGTTATTGAACGAATTTTTGATGGAGTAATCATGCTTGGGTTCATAATCCTGAACTTATCCAAGGTCACCACTCTACCCGGTGCGATAGAGTTCGCAAAAACTATTCGCACGATAACCCTTTGGGGATCCATTATCTTTATTAGCGCATTATTTATTTTTCTTTTAGCAGCAATCTTTCCTGAAAAAACCCAAAAATTTCTTTTCCTGGTGATTGGGAAAACAATCCCAAAAAATTGGCGGGGGAAAACTCAATCAATCTCTAAAAGATTTATCAAAGGACTGCGCTCTCTATCGTCCCCTATGAACATAATGACAATATTTCTCGTATCGATTATTATTTGGCTGCTGGAGACAGGGTTTTATTGGTTCATTATGTGCGCTTTTCCATTTAAAGTCAGCTTTTCAACCTTAATGTTGATGAACGGTGTTTTAAACCTCTTCACCGCAATTCCTTCCACCCCCGGGTACATTGGAACTTTTGATGCTCCGGGTATTGCGATGTTAACCGCATTTGGTGTAGACCCAGAAATCTCCGCGAGCTACATACTCCTTTTACACGCTGCCCTATGGCTCCCGATTACTATTGTCGGTGGTTTGTTTTTTGGTAAAGTTGGGTTGGATTGGGGAAAAGAAATCGATCAAGCTAATATGGAAAGGGAATNATGAAAATCGCAGTAATAGGAGCAGGCATTGGTGGTTTGACCGCTGCTTTTGATTTAAATAAACAGGGTCATCAAGTAACAGTATTTGAACAGGAAAGTCAACCCGGCGGCTTGGCTGCAGGCTTCAAAGAAAAGAGTTGGAATTGGTCTTTAGAAAAATACTACCATCACTGGTTTGAAACAGATAAGGCAATTCTATCCTTGATTAATGAGCTTGGATTATCTGAATATGTACAATTTCACAGCCCGAAAACAGTTGTTTACCATCAGAGCGGTTTTTATCCACTCGACTCGCCTATCGCCGCCCTCCAATTTCCCGGTTTCTCTTTGATCGACAAAGCTCGATTTGGCCTCATCACTGTATTTCTCAAATATTTCGCAAGCTGGGAACCTCTTGAAAAATACACGGCCCGTGAATGGATAAAGCGCTTCTATGGAAAAAATCTCTACAAAGTTTTTTTCAAACCCTTATTAATCGGAAAGTTCAGTGATTATTATCAAGAAATCAATATGGCATGGTTTTGGGCACGTTTCAAAGCCCGTTCGTCAAAGCTGGGCACCTTTGAAGGCGGCTTCCAATCATTTTTCGATCAATTCACGGAAATACTATCAAAAAAGGGGGTTCAGTTTTCTTTCAATACGAGAATATCTAATATTAGATCTTTAAAAAACAGAAAAGTAGAAGTGTCTACCAAAGACAACATGTTCATATTTGACAAAGTGTTAGCCACAATATCTCCCAAGATCTTATCCAGCATCACCCCGCAACTAAAAGGAGAATACCTTAATAAGATCAACGAACAAGAAAGTATTGGCGCTATCATTGTCATCCTGTCTCTAAAAAAGCAACTTTCTAAAGAGAACTATTACTGGTTCAATTTGCCAAAAACAGCTGGTTTTCCTTTCCTTGCATTAGTGGAACACACAAATTATGTGTCATCTGACAATTTCAATGGAGAGCACCTGATCTATTGTGGAGATTATTTAGACCATTCCCACAAATATTTCTCAATGAAAAATGAAGAGATAATCGACCATTTCATTCCGAGTTTAATAAAGATCAATCCATCATTCGCTAAGGACTGGATAAATAAAAGCTGGGTATTCAAAACCTCATATGCACAGCCGATCCCTCGCGTCAATCACTCACGCAATCTACTTCAGATAAAAACACCCCTTGCCGGGCTGTTCTTAGCAAGCATGAGCCAGGTATATCCCTGGGATCGCGGGACAAACTACGCTGTTTCTTTCGCCCACCGAGCAGTACAATTAATGATTGCGCCCAAATCGAATTCTTAATTCATAAATATGTGTGTTTTTTTACTCATGCAAACTTTTTAATAATTTTGTTTTTTTAAAAAACTTAAGTGTAATTAGGTTGGTATGCACAAAACCCCTTGATAGAAACCATATATAGGGGATAAGAACAATTCTATCGCTAACCCTGTGCGAGAACTTGCGTTCTATTCAATAATAATTTTGCGTGTTAATACTCATGATTTGTTAAGGTAATAAACCTTAAATAAATTGATTCTTTTATATTCCCGTAGGGTAATAGTCTTGTTAATTAAAAGAAATTTTGCTAAAATTTCATAAGTCCAATTAACGGGGCAAGCCTTCCAATTAACTTTGGTGGCATCCCAAAAGTAGTACACGATTATCAACTGAATACAAATAAATCCCACTTTCCAACCAAAGTGGGTGTTATTAAATACATCATAGTACCAAGATCAACAAGAAAGGGAGGTCCGGCAGGAAATGGATGCAAGGCAAGCTTGGCAAGCAACGCTTGGGCAGCTTCAGATGGAAATGCCCAAAGCCACTTTTGATACATGGGTAAAAGGTACTGAGCTCAGTAAGCATCAGGAAAATATTTTTACCATTGGTGTACAAAATGCCTATGCAAGAGACTGGTTGGAAAACCGCCTGACGACAACAGCCGAAAAGATGCTAACTGGCATTATGGATGCCCCTCAAACCATTTCATTTATCATTCGTCCTGTTGATGAACCTCTTCCAAAAACAGAAACCAACAATACTGCTTTGAGTTTTTCCACAAAGCAAATAAATGCATCTGGTGCGCAGTTTAATTCCCGCTATACATTTGATAATTTCGTTGTTGGTCCCAACAACCGCTTACCTCATGCGGCAAGCCAGGCAGTCGCGGAAAGCCCTGCTAACACTTACAACCCATTATTTCTATATGGTGGCGTGGGGCTGGGAAAAACCCATCTCTTGCAAGCAATCGGCAATGAAGCTGCAAAGCGTGACCTGAACATATTGTATGTTTCCTCAGAAGAGTTTACTAATGATTTAATTAATGCCATCCGTCGGCGTGACACCGTCAATTTTCGCGAAAGATATCGCAGTATCGATATACTTCTTATTGATGATATTCAATTTATTGCGGGCAAAGAATCCACCCAGGAGGAATTCTTCCACACCTTTAATACTCTCCATGGGCAGGATAAACAAATAGTAATTTCCTCAGACAGATCTCCAAAGTCTCTTGTTACTCTGGAAGAGAGGCTTCGCTCCAGATTTGAATGGGGGCTTATCGTTGATATACAACCACCCGAACTGGAAACACGGATCGCGATTTTACGCACGAAAGCAGAACGCGCGGGCAGAACTGTCCCTGGTGAGATACTAGAAAGCATTGCTCATCAGATACAATCGAATATTCGCGAACTTGAAGGAGCCCTCACTCGCGTGTTGGCTTATTCAGACTTGAGTGGAAAACCGCTAACTATGGAACTTACAAAAATTGCTCTGACAGATTTTCTGCCTACCCCAAGTTCCGTAGAACCTGATCGGATACTTGAAATAGTCGCAGATACTTTTAGCATCACACAAGAAGAGCTTCTCAGTCGAAACCGCTCAAGAAAAATCGCCCTTCCCAGACAAATTGCTATGTACTTGCTGCGGGATGTGGTGAATGCTTCTTTTCCCCAAATCGGGGAAACCATGGGCGGACGTGACCACACCACCGTCTTATATGCCTGTGAGAAAATCGCAAACCTTATCGAGCGAGACGATCTTTTCAGAAGGCAAGTATTCCAAATTCGAGACCACTTATACAAACAGAATGCCTGTGTTTAGAAATTATTAATACATTTTTTACAATTTAATAATTACTTAAAAAACATCATGGTACAATTATTGTTGGTAAATTCAGCGGGACTACCAATTGAATAGTTGTTATAGGAACTAAACTTATAATTGAAGATTCAACACCCTGGTCAGAACTACTTACCAGGGTATTTTTTATATTGAACTATTTGTGATCATAAGATCACTATTAATAAAAAGGAAAAAATGAAAAACACAAATTTAAAAATAATACCCCTTGGCGGNCTTGGGGAAATTGGCCGCAACATGATGCTTTATGAGTATGAAGATTCAATAATTATTGTAGACTGCGGAACTATGTTCCCTGACAATGATATGCTTGGAATTGATTACATTATCCCTGACTTCCATTATCTTCGCAGCCGCAAAGACAAGGTCCGAGGGATCATCTTTACCCACGGTCATCTGGATCATATTGGCGCTATTCACCATTTACTTCAAGAAGTGCAAGCNCCTATTTATGGAACGCCATTAACACTTGGTTTAGTGAAGGTGAACTTATCCAGGCGTCATATGCTGGATACAGCATCTCTAAAAACCATTCAAGCTGGTGAGAGCATCAAACTCGGACCGTTTAAAATCGACTTTTTCCATGTATGCCATTCCATACCCGATTCTGTTGGTTTAGGAATTGAAACCCCAGAAGGACTAATTGTTCAATCTGGTGATTATAAATTCGATCACACCCCTGTGGACAATTGGCCAACTGATTACTCAAAACTTGTAGAGTTTTCCAGGAAAGGTGTGTTGGCCCTTATTGCTGATTCTACAAATGCAACACGGCCCGGATGGACACCCTCAGAAATGGTCGTTAGCAAAGCATTTGATGATGTGTTCAAAGAAGCGAAAAACCGCATTATCATCGCCAGCTTTGCCTCACTAATTTCACGCGTGCAGCAAGCTGTGAATGCTGCTGTTGCTCATAACAGAAAAATCGCTTTTGTTGGTACAAGCATGGTTGAAAACATAAAAATGGCTCAAAAACTTGGTGGATATTTAGATATTCCCAAAGGTACTCAGGTAAGCATTAATACTGCCCTTGAGCTGCCAGACCATGAAGTAGTAATTATGTGCACTGGATCACAGGGTGAAACTACTTCAATATTAGGCCGCTTAGCTCGCGGTACTCAGCGCCAATTCGACATCAAGAAAGGTGACACTGTTGTCCTATCCTCCAAAACAATCCCGGGAAATGAAGAGGCGGTCTTTTCTACCATTAATGCTCTTTTCCGGCACGGCGCGAACGTAATTTACGAAGAAATCGCCCCTGTTCATGTTTCCGGGCATGGCAGCCAAGAGGATTTAAAACTCTTAATCAACCTGACAAAACCAAAATATTTTCTTCCGGCTTATGGTGAAATGCGCCACTTGAAACAGGCAGCAATCCTTGCTCAGCAGACAGGAATTCCAGAAAAACGCATCCTTGTCGTTGAAAACGGGAAAGTTTTAAACGTCAAAGGTGGAAAAATTAAAATTGGCGGCAACGTGTCAGCAGACACCATATTTGTGGATGGGTCAGGTGTCGGCGATCTGGGCCTGGATGAAATACGTGACCGCACCTTATTATCAAAGGACGGAATTATCTCAGTCCATATAAACTTAAATAGCAACAACGTATTGCATGGAAAACCGAAAATTGCTAGCCGCGGTTTTGCTGCTTCGCAGGAAGCTGACGATTTACTTCACCAGCTTGAACAACCAGTGAGGGACTCGATCAAGAATTCAAATGGAAATATGGAAAAAAATGTGATCCGAACTGTAAAAAACTATATTTATAAGAAAACCCGCCGGAAGCCGACTGTTCTTGTAACGATCACTAAAATTTAAATCGACACTTATATCTATATTAATCCTGCCAACCATGTGTCCCGCGCAGGGGCACAAAAACAACTGGCAGGATTTTTTCTTTTTTAATTCGTTTTTTCTCCTTAACCCAAACTTCCAGCGTCTGCCGCCAGCGCCCGCCAATCGGAGCAACAATACGTCCATTAGTCTCCAATTGGTCTAAAATTGTTTTCGGAATTAAAGGGGCAGCGGCGGTGATTAGAATGCAATCATATGGGGCATTGTCAGGCCAACCCAAAGAACCATCCCCCACATGTAAATATATATTATCCATCTCGAGAGCATGCAAATTCCGTTCTGCCAATTCTGAAAGTTGCGAGATCCGTTCAACAGAATGCACTTCTTTTACCAAATTCGCGAGGATGGCTGTCTGATATCCTGACCCAGTTCCAATTTCCAACACCACCTCATCACCTGTGAGCTCCAAACCAGCCGTCATCAACGCAACAATATATGGTTGAGAAATTGTCTGTTCATTCCCAATGGGCAGCGGATGATCTGCATAAGCACTCGCTTGATATTCTTCTGGTACGAATAAATGTCTTGGTACTGTTCGGAAAGCATGCAGAACACGCGCGTTATTGATCCCCCTGCGTTTGATCTGTAATTCGACCATCTCTGATCGAGCTTTTAAAAAAGATTGTAAGCCAAGCATCTTTTTCATTATACAAAATTACAAGATCAATTGTTCATTCTTTTTTCTAAATCATCTGAAATATTTCGATCCACCTTCCCCATTGGAAAATCTAATAAGGCGCCAATTTTCACCCATTCAATTTTGTCTGCTTCTAAAGCTTTTGGATCTCCATTTACTATTTCGACAANATAAGTATATACAGTAACTGTAAAATGAGTGTAGGCATGCGCATAAATACCAAATAAAGCCTCCAGACTAACTGAAATTCCCAATTCCTCCTTAAGCTCCCGTTTCAACGCGGTGGAATGATCTTCACCAGGNTCNACCTTTCCACCCGGGAATTCCCACATCCCGCCTAATANTCCATTCGCAGACCGTTTGTCTATTAATACTTTATCGCCTTTTCTTAAAATGGCAGCAACCACCTTCAAGTGCGTTTTAGCTAAGCGTTTTTTTACTACTGGCATATCCATTTGAGTGCTTTTTGAAAACGCAATACACTCTCTTCTTATCGGGCATTGTTTGCAAATCGGATTAGTTGATCTGCATACCATAGACCCCAGGTCCATTACTGCCTGGTTGAAATCACCCGCCTTGCCATCTGGGATCATCCCCCTTAAATATTCTTCTAGAATATTCTTACTTTTTGTTTTGTTTACCAGTCCATGAAAATCAAAGAGCCGGGATATTACACGGACCCCATTCACATCTAAAGCTGGCTCATTCAATCCAAAAGCTATTGATGCTATAGCACCAGCTATATAATCCCCAATACCTGGCAGTTTTTTCAATTCATGCGTTGCGATAGGGATTACACCACCTAATTGATAATGAATAATATCTGCGGATTTCTTGATATTCCTAGCACGGCTGTAATACCCCAACCCCTCCCACAACTTTAAAACATCATCTTCAGATGCGTGAGCCACACTTTGGATATCTGGGAATCTACTTATCCAACGCTGAAAATATGGGATGACTGTCTCCACTTGTGTTTGCTGCAGCATCACCTCAGATATCCAGATCAGATAAGGATCAGACAACTCTCTCCATGGAAGCGCCCTGGCATTTGATCGGTACCATGCCAACAATTTCCTTTGGATCTTCTTCTTTGTAGAAATATCCATCACTGGGGGGAATTGGGGNAAATTAGAATTGAAAGCCGCCGCTTGCGGGAACAATTTTTTGCTGGTAGTCAGTCACAAAATCCAGGAGGTTATTGACAAGCATTGTCCATTCCTCAGAATCAGTGATTTTTAATACTTTTTGATAAGTCGGGAGAATTGCGCCAACTAAAATTTGCGGTTGGTCTCCATAAACTGTTGCCCAAGCATCACTTAGTTTGAAACCAAATTTCTGTACTTCCGGCAGAAACTCCCGCACAACAAATTCAAAATACTCTTGTTCATGCTCTGGATTGATATCCCAAGTCATAATCAGTTTTACCGGCACAAAATCACCCTTTAGTGTGGATAGTCCAGCACAACAATTTGAGTCTCGTCTGGTAAGGATTCGGGCTTCGCTACCTTCAAAGTGGGTAACGTTTCCACAGTAGAAAGGCCCATTACTTTTAAAAATTTTCCAATTGGGTCTAGATTAGTCTTGGAGGCAGTTGTCGAATAATGCATAGGGACAACAATATTTGGTTCAAAAAGGCTGATCACTTCCGATGCTTTTGCGGCATTCAACCCATCTCCTCCCCCTACAGGGACAAGTGCCACATGAACCGGGCCAATTGACTCAACCTCTGATTGGGTAGGAACCTGCATCATATCTCCCAAATGCACTATTGTTATTCCAAAATAGTTAATAAGATACAGGATGTTGTTTTGGTTTTCCTGGTTATTCACCTTTCGCTTTTCTGTGCGCAGCCCGGTAACAAATACACCGCCGATTTCATATTCGCCCGGCCCAGTGATTATGTAAGGATCACCATTTACCACTTTTAGATTCTTGTGCCGGGGTGAATCATGGCTAACAGTCACAATATCCGCTTTTAACTTCAGCGGAACATACCCCACCTCTTTATTATCATATGGATCACATACAACCGAAGTCATTCTCCGATCGCTAATTCGAAAACAGGAATGCCCAAACCAAGTAATTTCCATTCAACCTCCAAGTATTGCGTTTGATTATACAATAAATTATTTTCACCCAAAGATCATCACAAATAGTTGCCTGTTTTCTTGTAAAATATTTATACTGGTTAATCATTATAAAATGGATGGGAGAAAACACCATGGAAGAAGCAATACAATGGATGCTTGATGGCCCTGCATGGATCCGCTATAACGTTCTAATTAATTTATTAGATCGGGAAAGAGAAAGTCCACAAGCAATTTCCGCATACAATGACATGCTTAATGATCCCANGATAATTTCTCTACTTGCTGACGCACAAGATTGGGAACATNCCCTTTTAAAGCGGCATAACGACGCAAGCCACCCTATTCATAAGCTCAGCTTTCTTGCCGACATAGGAATATCCTCNCAAGAACCAGGTATCCAGTCTGCTATTAAAAANATTCTTAAGCACAAATCCAAAGAAGGTCCTTTTCAGGTCCTTTCGAATTATCCAACCAACTTTGGTGGGAGTGGGTTGGATGAATGGTTATGGTGTCTTTGTGACGCGCCNTTAACCATCTACATACTGATCAAGTTCGGTCTAGGTAATAATGAAATTGTTCTTTCCGCTCTCAGACATCTTGGGACACTTGTCAGAGAAAATGGTTGGCCGTGTGCGGCCTGTAAATCACTTGGTAAATTCCGCGGACCGGGCAAGAAAAGCGATCCCTGCCCTTATGCAAATTTACTAATGTTAAAAACTAACGGATCAATAAATAACCCCTCCTATGAAGAAAATATTAATATCGGGATAGAGACAATTCTTGGATTATGGGAACACAGCCGTGAAAAGCGGCCGTATCTGTTTAAGATGGGAACTAATTTCCGAAAACTTAAAGTCCCCTTCATTTGGTATGATATTCTTCACGTTCTGGATGTCTTATCACAATATANGCAAGCCTACAATGACCCTCGATTCCAATCAATGCTGAATGTAATTCGTTCAAAAGCTNGCCNAGATTTTAGATTTACTAGCGAATCAATTTGGACAAAATGGAAAGGATGGGAGTTTTGTCAAAAGCGGGAGCCATCAATGTGGGTTACATATTCCGTCCTGCGAATTCTTAAAAGAGTTGGTTGAAATTAAAGCAATTTGATCTATTTGTCTAATCGATTGTTTAATTACATTATCAATAGGCGATTTTCGCCCCTAAATAATTCAAATTGTTTCTCATAGATTAGATTAAGAAATTTATTAAAATACATTTCTATTTTTGACACATTGAACACGTTATTCAACATTCTTCGCAAAAATATCAGCCTTCTTTGATTTACACACAATAACACCATCCGAAACCACCACTACTTCAATCCATGCTTCATTTCTGAATTCCTATGGTAAAATCCTGACCTTGTTCTTCATATAGGCTTTTGGTATAATCTCATGGCTGTACCTTAAGAATATATTTACTTGCCGACGTAGCTCAAACGGCAGAGCAATCGCCTTGTAAGTGATAGGTTACGGGTTCGATTCCCGTCGTCGGCTCAGTTGCAAACAACCAAGTGGGTTTGCTCCGAACAATTGGAACACCTCACTTGCCTGCCTGCAACTGGCATTTTGGACGGTTACCCAAGTGGCCAAAGGGGACTGACTGTAAATCAGTTGGCGATCGCCTTCGAAGGTTCGAATCCTTCACCGTCCACTGGCTGAAAAGCCGTTTTTTATCCCGACTTCCGGGAATATTGGGCAAGGAAAGCCCTCATAGCTCAGGTGGTAGAGCACGTTCTTGGTAAGAACGGGGTCATGGGTTCAAATCCCATTGAGGGCTCAGACCGCCAAAACTGAAATTTTTTATAGACATCAGGAGAAGAAATATGGCAAAAGAAATATTTGAACGAACAAAACCACATATGAACGTGGGAACAATGGGTCACATTGACCACGGAAAGACCACGCTCACCGCAGCCATCACCA
>JGI24724J26744_10001280_pt1 | contig 17379 bp, 7 predicted proteins | sample Cruoilmetagenom7_FD_26744 | JGI IMG/M metagenome (IMG submission 26744) | reverse complement strand
CGCTGCTTTAATGCCTGCTGCCTTCTTCAATTCATCAGCCTGCAACGCGGTCGCAATCATGATCTGTTTTGCGGCTTGCGGATCGTCTGTCATGAGGTTGCGGGTTTCAGTCCAGCCCACGCGTTCGATTGTGTCCGCGCCCTTGTCATGCAGATAGTACGCAAACGCTCCGTTGAAGCTGTGGCCTTTCTTGGCAATGTCAGGAACCATCGGCCAGCACCTTCCTGATCGCCTCGCGCACCTCGGCCAGAGCTTCGGGGAAATCAGGCGGAAGATTCCGCCCTGCGTTCACCTTGTGAGCAATCTGGTTGAGATTCACGCCAACGCGGTTCAGCTCGACCAGCAAAGCTTGGTCGGTGCTGCCGCGCTTGGGTGCGATGCGGGATTTGAATATTGCGCGGCGGCAATATTCAACCAATGTCAGCCCCGCCGCCGCTGCTCGCTCCTCGATCAGAACACGCTCGGCCGCCGTTACCCGCAAGTTGGGTAAACGGTCGTCTCTGCGTTCTTCTGGACGTAGGGGAGGCCGCGCCATGGGCTGTCATCTTTCTTCTGCGGCTCTGCCGTCAAGCGTTTTTGGGAACCAAAAACATAGCTTGTTACTCTAAATATGTAAAGTATAACTATTAGGCACGAAAGTGGGGATTCTGCGCAATGTCTTTTGTTTCAACTTCTGGCCTTACCTATCAATCAGGCGATCTTTTTGTTGGTCGTGACGGTGATCGTGAAATCGGCGTTCAAACTGACCGTCATGCAATCACGATAGCGGGGTCACGATCTGGCAAAGGCGCGGCGGTCATCATCCCCAACCTGCTGCGGTGGCCACACAATGCGCTAGTGATCGACCCAAAAGGCGAAAACGCGGAAAAAACCTACGCGGCTCGTTTGGCAATGGGGCAAGCCATCCATGTCATTGATCCATACGAAGAAGCCAAAGAAGTGCCGAAGCAGCTTCGCGGCGCGTTCAATCCGCTCGGTGAAATCGACAAGGACAGCCTGACAGCCAGCACTGATTTGGAAGTGATCGCCGATGGTTTGGTGAAACGATCAGACCCAAAACACGCCCAATGGGATGACGGTGCGGTGTCTATTCTGGCTGGCCTAATGGCGTTCACTTTAAGCGTTGCCCCCACCGAAGAACACAATCTCATGTCGGTTCGACGTTTGCTGGCAGAAACAGATGAGGACTTGCGCGAAACAGCGGAAGTTATGATGTCAGTGAGTGAATTTGACGGTCTGGCACGAAGTGCCGCCGTTGCCATCCTGACAGGGTTGGACAGCCCTAAATCCATGGAAGCGGACTTTATCGGAGCGGCAAGAAGGCACACAAAATGGCTCGACAAACGAGCCATGCGACAAGTTCTGGAACACTCCACCTTTGATCTGTCAGACCTGAAAACAGGCGCTGCGTCCGTATATCTGGTTCTGCCACCCGACTACCTCGAAAATGACGGGGCATTCCTTCGCCTGTTCGTTCGCTGCGCCATCAGTGCGATGGCGCGGGGTGGATCAGGTAAAGGCAACGAATGCCTGTTCATCCTCGATGAGTTTTACAGCCTTGGGAAAATGGATGTCATACAGAAATCGTCTGGCTCGATGCCATCTTATGGGGTTCATCTTTGGCCGTTCATGCAAGATTTAGGGCAACTGCTTGTCACATATGGAACGGAGGGCGCGGAAACTTTCTTCGCCAACGCTGATCTTCACCAGTTCTTTGGCAACGCGGATTCCCTGACCTTGAATCATGTTTCGATGCGCCTTGGTACAAAAACCACTAATGAAGTCGCTATGCCCAATGCGCCATCTGCGCCGATTTCATCTGGGGCGAGCATGGGGCGTGGCTTGGCTTCATTGGGTGGATATTCAAAGGATAGGTATTTGCAGGGTTCAGCGGGGGTTCTGGGTGGCCTCCTCGCTGCGGGTGAAGGCGCTTTCCAATCAGCAAGACAGGCCGATTATGCCGATGAGATGCAGTATTATCAGCAGCAGATGCAGCTTGCGATGTCCGAAATCGGAACGCCGCGCTATCCCCCAGATCAGATCGCAAAACTTGTCCAGCAAAGGCCAAAGGAAGTTGCACCCTATCTCATAAATTTTGTTGCGGGTGNTGGCGCTGTTCTAGTGAAGCCCGCACCGTATTTTGTGAGTTATGAGGTTGCTGCTAAGCCATCTTCTCATGCTGTTGCAGGACGGCAGGGCAACACCATTTTTGATCATCCTGATTTTTCAAAATGGGTTTGGGGAATCCTTGCCTGCTTGCTGCTATTTGGGGCGATAGCTGGAAGTCAGTAGCTCCAAATCAGGCCATAGATATCCCAGTTCGGAACGGTCACGGATAAATTCAAGCACTTGCTGGTCGTGGCCTGTAGCCATCTGCGAAACGTACGCGTTGAAGGTTTCTGATATTCTTGGCTGCATCCATGGGTCTTTGTTTATGCCCCATGGTCTCAAATTGCATGTTTTCAATGCAAATCTGGGGTTCAAACATGCTGTGGGCGTGGGTTTTGGAGCGCCCTTGTATTTGCCTTACATCCCTAAAGGGATCGAAGTGACAAACGGGAAGGGCATTTCCCGTTTGTTGTGCTGGTGGCTTTGATTTCCCCTGCTTCGTATGAGCCGCTTTCGCTTGAACGTCCTTCGCCTGTCCATGGTTCTGCCTGCAAGGATTTACCAGCTTGCTGGCGCGTAGCGTCCTTGTGGGCATGGTTCTGGATGGGTGATGGTAAGTGTCGAAAGTGGTGTGAAGTTGGCGAAATCACCCCTGCTTTGGTGAGAGTACGAGCGTCTTTTCTGGCCGCGCGATGCTTGCATCGCATATAGGCCAGTTGAGTATCCGCCAGAGGCGGATTCAATAGCTTATCCACAGCTTTGCTGTGTGTTCTTGTGTTCTAATATGGTGTTCCCCCCTGTTTCACACAATAATATCAATGCGTTACTTCCATTGAGGGATACAAATTCGGCGATTTTCTTCATTGAGGGATACAGATTAGGCGCATAGGGATACAAATTAGGCAAATCACCCCTCGCACTGAGGGATACAAATTCGGCCTAAATCGCGTCCATCAGGGATACACTGTGGGCAATCATAACTTCCATATTGTATCCCTAAAAACAAAGCTTACAATGTGTGGATGAGTCGAGCAGAGACACAACATCTAGGATTATTCTCTGAACAAGAGCTGGAAGGTATTCAGCCCTCTGGCTCCCCGTGGGTAATTTCCGAAGATGACCCCGCTACGGTCCCTGTCCCGCTGCAAACGATCATTGTGAAGGTGGACGGGCCATATAAAGAGCGGGATCGAAAGCTATGGGTTTTCCTGCTCCACACGGTCTTTGATGAGCTGGGCGAAAAGCCCATCCACTCTTTGCCCATCCGTGAGGTCAACGCGATATTCCGCGAGCTGGGCGGCGAGCATGACACAAAGTGGATTTGGGACAGCGCCAAGCGCCTCGCCAAATCCACCGTCGAATGGGAAACCACCTTTGACGATGGCCGCTTTGAGCAAGGTATATCATCCATGTTCGGCGCCAACATCTCCAAGAAGGCACGGCAGATGGGAACGCTCACGTTCAACTTCCCTCCCCTGCTCATCCCGATCATCAAACAACCGACGCGCTTTGCTCGCTTGCGAGTGCATTTCTTGCTCAAACTGTCGGGAAAGTACGCTGTCACCCTCTATGAAATTCTTGAGGGCTTCACCAACCGCCGTGACGGACAGTGTGTTGTCACGATTGACGATCTGCGGACGTGGCTCAAAGTGCCAGAGGAAACCTATCCCACTTGGAAAAACTTCCGCCTGCGCGTCCTCGATCCAGCTATCAAGCAGATCAACGATGATCCATACGGCGCGGGCTTTTCGGTTGAATACACCCCTATCCGCAAGGGGCGCTTCTATCATGAGATAGTTTTCCAGCTCACCAAAACAGCCAAGCGGATTCAGACAGACAGCCTCATCAAGAGAAACGCCGGCGATGCTCGCAAAATCAAGGCGGCTAAAGAACGGGGCCGGCCTGCCCTGCTAGATGTTGATATAGATCGAGCAGCTCAAGAAACCCGTTATGAGCTAGACATGACCGAGATAGAACGCCAGTTCTGGGCCCATTGGGAAAGTACTGGGAAGCAAGAGTTTAAAAAGGGCGCAGCTCAAGCATTTATGGGTTTCGCCAAACAAAAATACAGGCAAATTAAGCCTCGCACGCGGTAAAGGATATTTGAATGAAGGTCTTTCTTAGTTGGTCTGGTGAAATTAGCCACAAAGTGGCCCTCGCACTTAGAGACTGGCTCCCATCAGTCATTCAGGATGTCGTACCTTATGTCTCGTCTGAAGACATCGACAAGGGAACAAGATGGAGCTCTGACATTGCTGCTGAGCTCGAAGAATCTACGTTTGGCATCCTTTGTGTAACCAAAGAAAACCTTAGCGCTCCTTGGCTGTGTTTTGAAGCAGGAGCCCTATCGAAGACCATTGATAAAGCCTATGTCAGTCCGTTTCTTTTCGACATCAAAAGGTCAGAGGTGTCAGGTCCAATTCTCCAGTTCCAATCAACGATCTTCGAAAAAGATGACGTCTTCAAACTGATCTCTACCGTGTACACAAACAGCATCAATACCAACCTCAACGAAGAGCGCCTAAAGAAGACCTTTGACGTATGGTGGCCCTCGCTAGAGGAAGAGCTGTCTAAAATCAAAGATGATACGCCCAGCCCTGTCCAAGATACGCCAGAAGAGGTCGATACTAGCCGTATACTGGAAGAGATTTTGGAGTTGTCCCGACTCAACCAAAAACTGCTCCGCGACCCTGAAATAAGTGTTCGGGAGCAATTGCACGAGCTTCAAACAGTTACTGATCGTCTATATCAGCACGCCAAATACTCAGGTAACCGCGACAAAAAAGCTAACTTTTCTGACCGCAGAAGTATTTTGCGCATGTTTGCACACAGAGAGACACCTGAATTCGCCAACCCCTATATGCGCTTCCAACTACTATTTAGCCTCGCAAGAGATAGATTTCCTTGGATTCATGAAGAAGGGATGGAGTTAGTAAGGACGCTCAGGAGAGACAACTACCCCGAAAACCGAAGAACCTTCGAGGATTTTGTTAAACTAGTTCGTTTCACATTCAGAAACCCCGAGCTCCAAGAGAGCATGAGGTCAAAGGAAGACGAGATGTTCTATGATGAGTATGCTCATTTTCTACTCCGCGAGCTCGACGCATATTATGAAAGCGCGTTTCCTACCTAGGAACCGAGTAAGCGCGCCCAAAACCCCTTCTTTCGGGCGCTCTGATCTTCGATCAGGGCGGTGATCTTCTGGGCTTGCTCTTTCCAGCTATCGCGGTCGGCCTTGGTGTCGTCCAACATCTCACGCAACAGTTCAACTTCGTGCTCTAACGCACTGGTTTCAATGGGGGTTTCATTCCGTAACACTGGCAGGGTTGCGTCAGTGTCATTTGAAACCGCAGGCCAAACACGAAAAAGCTCTGACGCGTCGATAACCCAACCGCCGCCATCTCGTGGCTTCGCTGTCAATTTCCCTTTTTTTATGGCTCTTGTGATTGTTGGAACGCTTTTCCCAACCTTCTTCGCTGCCTGTGATGCTGATAATTCCATGCCGTAAACCTGCCCCTTTCATGCCTTAACATTGTTAATTTTTGAAAGGGTAACACAGTTACACCACCCATAAAAGACAGGGCTTTGCGCTATCCACAGAGTGTAAGGAAGTATCACCATCGGAGTTGAGCTTGGAGTAAGAACTTCACTGGAATCGATATGCCGTAAAAGCAAATACGGCAGAATGAAAATTCTGCACGATTCATGTGAAAAGAAATAAAAACAAATCCTTAGGTCAGATTTGATGCTCAAATAGGCTAATCTAGGAGTCTGGGCCGTGTCTCAGTGCCAGTTTTTCTTTTTTGGGAGCACCATCTCGGCTCTCAAAAATGGCCTTTGTCGCGGCAATCGCACCTACACCGCTAAAAATCAGGCCCAAAAATTCAATCAGGTCATATCCAAGCATGATGCTAACTTAATGGCTTCGAGCACATAATCAAGATCAAAGGCTTGCCACTTACTCTTGAAAAAGCACTATCAAGCCAGTATCTAATATAGATGAACCTAATGATCGAAATCGCTACGATTATTCTTGCTGCGGTTGGTGCATACCCAGCCGCGACGCAAGCTATAGGCGATTTTAAAAAAAACTAGCAGATTAGATACCCTGATAGTCCACCAAGATTAGGTAGTTGGTGGGGTAACGCCGAGACATCGCTTATCTGTCTCGATCAAGGTCGCGCCGCAGGGTAGGGGGCTTCTTCGCAGCCCCCGATCGCTCAACCTTCTTGCCCCAATCCTTGGGTGGGGTCACAGGCTCCTTAGAAGCGCCAGTCTTAGCCCAATCTTTCTTGGCGGGGGCAACGCCGCCCAAACCAGCCTTGTCGGCTTGTACGGGCTTTTTTGACCAGTCCTTGGCTGCAACGGTCTGCGTCTTACCTGACACGCGCGGCACTTCACCCTTTGGGGCTGGCATCGGCGATGGGGAAGAAACAACGGCTTTTCGGGTTGGCTGTGGCTTCGGTGCTGCGGGATCTGCGTGGCGGGTCTTGTCAAAATCCTTTTTCACGGGATCTGAACTCCTCTGATAAGAACTATATGAACGCCCGCGAAGTTGCTTCCAAGCTTCGCGAACCTTGCCCCATTCATCATCCTGACGTTGTATCAGCGATGTACGGCCATGATCGAATGAGGCGCGCTGATCTTTCAAAGCGTCTTTGCGTTGCCCCTGAATGGATTGCACTTCGTGATCGAGAATGGCTTTCAGCTCGCCGCGCAATGTCTGCTTGTCGAGATCGAGGCGGCGTTCAAAAACAGCACGGCGTTTCTGCGATGAAATCACATTGGAGAAGTGCGCAGATAGTCTCCCTCTGCCATCAAATTCACCCATGACATACTGCTGCGAGGTTGCTTCAAAGGCGTTCTGAAACACGCCTATAAGATTTGCCTCGCGCCTGTCGTATGTCTTCTTACGGTCGCGCTCCTTGGCAAAGTGCGCCGCCCAGAATGGCTTTGTCTCTTTCCTATGAAGCGCCGCCGCATCTTTGATCCGCTTGCGGTACTCGTCATAGATCGCATTGCGTTTGGCTTTGTTGGTAGCGGACAAGTCTTTCCATTCTTGGCGGTGGCGCACCTTCTGCGCCTCGCCCAAATCCTTGAGCATCGCAGCGGGGGAAAGATCATCCTTTGGTCGGTTGGCAGCCTCGTCACGTTTCGCCTGGGCGTAATCTTTACGGGCTGCCTTATCCTTATTTTGCTCGCGCTTCTGTCGCTTTTCCTCGCGGGCAGGGGTGACGATGTTACCCCTGTCACGCTCATATTGGTTCGCCCAATCTGAAAGCTTTAGGCGGTCATTCTTAAACGGGTGCATCCGTCCATCGGCAGGATCAACGCGGTTTATGATGACATGCACATGCGGGTGTTTTTGGTCTGTGTGACAGACGATGACAGCTTGCAGGTGATCTGCCTTCAGCTCCTTCAGGGACGCATCCGCAGCGGCCAACATTTCGGCTTTGTCGATCTGCCCCGCCTCGTCGGGGTGCCATGACAAAGCGTAGGCATAAACGCTCTGGGTGGATTTCCGCCCCGCTGCTTTAATGCCTGCTGCCTTCTTCAATTCATCAGCCTGCAACGCGGTCGCAATCATGATCTGTTTTGCGGCTTGCGGATCGTCTGTCATGAGGTTGCGGGTTTCAGTCCAGCCCACGCGTTCGATTGTGTCCGCGCCCTTGTCATGCAGATAGTACGCAAACGCTCCGTTGAAGCTGTGGCCTTTCTTGGCAATGTCAGGAACCATCGGCCAGCACCTTCCTGATCGCCTCGCGCACCTCGGCCAGAGCTTCGGGGAAATCAGGCGGAAGATTCCGCCCTGCGTTCACCTTGTGAGCAATCTGGTTGAGATTCACGCCAACGCGGTTCAGCTCGACCAGCAAAGCTTGGTCGGTGCTGCCGCGCTTGGGTGCGATGCGGGATTTGAATATTGCGCGGCGGCAATATTCAACCAATGTCAGCCCCGCCGCCGCTGCTCGCTCCTCGATCAGAACACGCTCGGCCGCCGTTACCCGCAAGTTGGGTAAACGGTCGTCTCTGCGTTCTTCTGGACGTAGGGGAGGCCGCGCCATGGGCTGTCATCTTTCTTCTGCGGCTCTGCCGTCAAGCGTTTTTGGGAACCAAAAACATAGCTTGTTACTCTAAATATGTAAAGTATAACTATTAGGCACGAAAGTGGGGATTCTGCGCAATGTCTTTTGTTTCAACTTCTGGCCTTACCTATCAATCAGGCGATCTTTTTGTTGGTCGTGACGGTGATCGTGAAATCGGCGTTCAAACTGACCGTCATGCAATCACGATAGCGGGGTCACGATCTGGCAAAGGCGCGGCGGTCATCATCCCCAACCTGCTGCGGTGGCCACACAATGCGCTAGTGATCGACCCAAAAGGCGAAAACGCGGAAAAAACCTACGCGGCTCGTTTGGCAATGGGGCAAGCCATCCATGTCATTGATCCATACGAAGAAGCCAAAGAAGTGCCGAAGCAGCTTCGCGGCGCGTTCAATCCGCTCGGTGAAATCGACAAGGACAGCCTGACAGCCAGCACTGATTTGGAAGTGATCGCCGATGGTTTGGTGAAACGATCAGACCCAAAACACGCCCAATGGGATGACGGTGCGGTGTCTATTCTGGCTGGCCTAATGGCGTTCACTTTAAGCGTTGCCCCCACCGAAGAACACAATCTCATGTCGGTTCGACGTTTGCTGGCAGAAACAGATGAGGACTTGCGCGAAACAGCGGAAGTTATGATGTCAGTGAGTGAATTTGACGGTCTGGCACGAAGTGCCGCCGTTGCCATCCTGACAGGGTTGGACAGCCCTAAATCCATGGAAGCGGACTTTATCGGAGCGGCAAGAAGGCACACAAAATGGCTCGACAAACGAGCCATGCGACAAGTTCTGGAACACTCCACCTTTGATCTGTCAGACCTGAAAACAGGCGCTGCGTCCGTATATCTGGTTCTGCCACCCGACTACCTCGAAAATGACGGGGCATTCCTTCGCCTGTTCGTTCGCTGCGCCATCAGTGCGATGGCGCGGGGTGGATCAGGTAAAGGCAACGAATGCCTGTTCATCCTCGATGAGTTTTACAGCCTTGGGAAAATGGATGTCATACAGAAATCGTCTGGCTCGATGCCATCTTATGGGGTTCATCTTTGGCCGTTCATGCAAGATTTAGGGCAACTGCTTGTCACATATGGAACGGAGGGCGCGGAAACTTTCTTCGCCAACGCTGATCTTCACCAGTTCTTTGGCAACGCGGATTCCCTGACCTTGAATCATGTTTCGATGCGCCTTGGTACAAAAACCACTAATGAAGTCGCTATGCCCAATGCGCCATCTGCGCCGATTTCATCTGGGGCGAGCATGGGGCGTGGCTTGGCTTCATTGGGTGGATATTCAAAGGATAGGTATTTGCAGGGTTCAGCGGGGGTTCTGGGTGGCCTCCTCGCTGCGGGTGAAGGCGCTTTCCAATCAGCAAGACAGGCCGATTATGCCGATGAGATGCAGTATTATCAGCAGCAGATGCAGCTTGCGATGTCCGAAATCGGAACGCCGCGCTATCCCCCAGATCAGATCGCAAAACTTGTCCAGCAAAGGCCAAAGGAAGTTGCACCCTATCTCATAAATTTTGTTGCGGGTGTTGGCGCTGTTCTAGTGAAGCCCGCACCGTATTTTGTGAGTTATGAGGTTGCTGCTAAGCCATCTTCTCATGCTGTTGCAGGACGGCAGGGCAACACCATTTTTGATCATCCTGATTTTTCAAAATGGGTTTGGGGAATCCTTGCCTGCTTGCTGCTATTTGGGGCGATAGCTGGAAGTCAGTAGCTCCAAATCAGGCCATAGATATCCCAGTTCGGAACGGTCACGGATAAATTCAAGCACTTGCTGGTCGTGGCCTGTAGCCATCTGCGAAACGTACGCGTTGAAGGTTTCTGATATTCTTGGCTGCATCCATGGGTCTTTGTTTATGCCCCATGGTCTCAAATTGCATGTTTTCAATGCAAATCTGGGGTTCAAACATGCTGTGGGCGTGGGTTTTGGAGCGCCCTTGTATTTGCCTTACATCCCTAAAGGGATCGAAGTGACAAACGGGAAGGGCATTTCCCGTTTGTTGTGCTGGTGGCTTTGATTTCCCCTGCTTCGTATGAGCCGCTTTCGCTTGAACGTCCTTCGCCTGTCCATGGTTCTGCCTGCAAGGATTTACCAGCTTGCTGGCGCGTAGCGTCCTTGTGGGCATGGTTCTGGATGGGTGATGGTAAGTGTCGAAAGTGGTGTGAAGTTGGCGAAATCACCCCTGCTTTGGTGAGAGTACGAGCGTCTTTTCTGGCCGCGCGATGCTTGCATCGCATATAGGCCAGTTGAGTATCCGCCAGAGGCGGATTCAATAGCTTATCCACAGCTTTGCTGTGTGTTCTTGTGTTCTAATATGGTGTTCCCCCCTGTTTCACACAATAATATCAATGCGTTACTTCCATTGAGGGATACAAATTCGGCGATTTTCTTCATTGAGGGATACAGATTAGGCGCATAGGGATACAAATTAGGCAAATCACCCCTCGCACTGAGGGATACAAATTCGGCCTAAATCGCGTCCATCAGGGATACACTGTGGGCAATCATAACTTCCATATTGTATCCCTAAAAACAAAGCTTACAATGTGTGGATGAGTCGAGCAGAGACACAACATCTAGGATTATTCTCTGAACAAGAGCTGGAAGGTATTCAGCCCTCTGGCTCCCCGTGGGTAATTTCCGAAGATGACCCCGCTACGGTCCCTGTCCCGCTGCAAACGATCATTGTGAAGGTGGACGGGCCATATAAAGAGCGGGATCGAAAGCTATGGGTTTTCCTGCTCCACACGGTCTTTGATGAGCTGGGCGAAAAGCCCATCCACTCTTTGCCCATCCGTGAGGTCAACGCGATATTCCGCGAGCTGGGCGGCGAGCATGACACAAAGTGGATTTGGGACAGCGCCAAGCGCCTCGCCAAATCCACCGTCGAATGGGAAACCACCTTTGACGATGGCCGCTTTGAGCAAGGTATATCATCCATGTTCGGCGCCAACATCTCCAAGAAGGCACGGCAGATGGGAACGCTCACGTTCAACTTCCCTCCCCTGCTCATCCCGATCATCAAACAACCGACGCGCTTTGCTCGCTTGCGAGTGCATTTCTTGCTCAAACTGTCGGGAAAGTACGCTGTCACCCTCTATGAAATTCTTGAGGGCTTCACCAACCGCCGTGACGGACAGTGTGTTGTCACGATTGACGATCTGCGGACGTGGCTCAAAGTGCCAGAGGAAACCTATCCCACTTGGAAAAACTTCCGCCTGCGCGTCCTCGATCCAGCTATCAAGCAGATCAACGATGATCCATACGGCGCGGGCTTTTCGGTTGAATACACCCCTATCCGCAAGGGGCGCTTCTATCATGAGATAGTTTTCCAGCTCACCAAAACAGCCAAGCGGATTCAGACAGACAGCCTCATCAAGAGAAACGCCGGCGATGCTCGCAAAATCAAGGCGGCTAAAGAACGGGGCCGGCCTGCCCTGCTAGATGTTGATATAGATCGAGCAGCTCAAGAAACCCGTTATGAGCTAGACATGACCGAGATAGAACGCCAGTTCTGGGCCCATTGGGAAAGTACTGGGAAGCAAGAGTTTAAAAAGGGCGCAGCTCAAGCATTTATGGGTTTCGCCAAACAAAAATACAGGCAAATTAAGCCTCGCACGCGGTAAAGGATATTTGAATGAAGGTCTTTCTTAGTTGGTCTGGTGAAATTAGCCACAAAGTGGCCCTCGCACTTAGAGACTGGCTCCCATCAGTCATTCAGGATGTCGTACCTTATGTCTCGTCTGAAGACATCGACAAGGGAACAAGATGGAGCTCTGACATTGCTGCTGAGCTCGAAGAATCTACGTTTGGCATCCTTTGTGTAACCAAAGAAAACCTTAGCGCTCCTTGGCTGTGTTTTGAAGCAGGAGCCCTATCGAAGACCATTGATAAAGCCTATGTCAGTCCGTTTCTTTTCGACATCAAAAGGTCAGAGGTGTCAGGTCCAATTCTCCAGTTCCAATCAACGATCTTCGAAAAAGATGACGTCTTCAAACTGATCTCTACCGTGTACACAAACAGCATCAATACCAACCTCAACGAAGAGCGCCTAAAGAAGACCTTTGACGTATGGTGGCCCTCGCTAGAGGAAGAGCTGTCTAAAATCAAAGATGATACGCCCAGCCCTGTCCAAGATACGCCAGAAGAGGTCGATACTAGCCGTATACTGGAAGAGATTTTGGAGTTGTCCCGACTCAACCAAAAACTGCTCCGCGACCCTGAAATAAGTGTTCGGGAGCAATTGCACGAGCTTCAAACAGTTACTGATCGTCTATATCAGCACGCCAAATACTCAGGTAACCGCGACAAAAAAGCTAACTTTTCTGACCGCAGAAGTATTTTGCGCATGTTTGCACACAGAGAGACACCTGAATTCGCCAACCCCTATATGCGCTTCCAACTACTATTTAGCCTCGCAAGAGATAGATTTCCTTGGATTCATGAAGAAGGGATGGAGTTAGTAAGGACGCTCAGGAGAGACAACTACCCCGAAAACCGAAGAACCTTCGAGGATTTTGTTAAACTAGTTCGTTTCACATTCAGAAACCCCGAGCTCCAAGAGAGCATGAGGTCAAAGGAAGACGAGATGTTCTATGATGAGTATGCTCATTTTCTACTCCGCGAGCTCGACGCATATTATGAAAGCGCGTTTCCTACCTAGGAACCGAGTAAGCGCGCCCAAAACCCCTTCTTTCGGGCGCTCTGATCTTCGATCAGGGCGGTGATCTTCTGGGCTTGCTCTTTCCAGCTATCGCGGTCGGCCTTGGTGTCGTCCAACATCTCACGCAACAGTTCAACTTCGTGCTCTAACGCACTGGTTTCAATGGGGGTTTCATTCCGTAACACTGGCAGGGTTGCGTCAGTGTCATTTGAAACCGCAGGCCAAACACGAAAAAGCTCTGACGCGTCGATAACCCAACCGCCGCCATCTCGTGGCTTCGCTGTCAATTTCCCTTTTTTTATGGCTCTTGTGATTGTTGGAACGCTTTTCCCAACCTTCTTCGCTGCCTGTGATGCTGATAATTCCATGCCGTAAACCTGCCCCTTTCATGCCTTAACATTGTTAATTTTTGAAAGGGTAACACAGTTACACCACCCATAAAAGACAGGGCTTTGCGCTATCCACAGAGTGTAAGGAAGTATCACCATCGGAGTTGAGCTTGGAGTAAGAACTTCACTGGAATCGATATGCCGTAAAAGCAAATACGGCAGAATGAAAATTCTGCACGATTCATGTGAAAAGAAATAAAAACAAATCCTTAGGTCAGATTTGATGCTCAAATAGGCTAATCTAGGAGTCTGGGCCGTGTCTCAGTGCCAGTTTTTCTTTTTTGGGAGCACCATCTCGGCTCTCAAAAATGGCCTTTGTCGCGGCAATCGCACCTACACCGCTAAAAATCAGGCCCAAAAATTCAATCAGGTCATATCCAAGCATGATGCTAACTTAATGGCTTCGAGCACATAATCAAGATCAAAGGCTTGCCACTTACTCTTGAAAAAGCACTATCAAGCCAGTATCTAATATAGATGAACCTAATGATCGAAATCGCTACGATTATTCTTGCTGCGGTTGGTGCATACCCAGCCGCGACGCAAGCTATAGGCGATTTTAAAAAAAACTAGCAGATTAGATACCCTGATAGTCCACCAAGATTAGGTAGTTGGTGGGGTAACGCCGAGACATCGCTTATCTGTCTCGATCAAGGTCGCGCCGCAGGGTAGGGGGCTTCTTCGCAGCCCCCGATCGCTCAACCTTCTTGCCCCAATCCTTGGGTGGGGTCACAGGCTCCTTAGAAGCGCCAGTCTTAGCCCAATCTTTCTTGGCGGGGGCAACGCCGCCCAAACCAGCCTTGTCGGCTTGTACGGGCTTTTTTGACCAGTCCTTGGCTGCAACGGTCTGCGTCTTACCTGACACGCGCGGCACTTCACCCTTTGGGGCTGGCATCGGCGATGGGGAAGAAACAACGGCTTTTCGGGTTGGCTGTGGCTTCGGTGCTGCGGGATCTGCGTGGCGGGTCTTGTCAAAATCCTTTTTCACGGGATCTGAACTCCTCTGATAAGAACTATATGAACGCCCGCGAAGTTGCTTCCAAGCTTCGCGAACCTTGCCCCATTCATCATCCTGACGTTGTATCAGCGATGTACGGCCATGATCGAATGAGGCGCGCTGATCTTTCAAAGCGTCTTTGCGTTGCCCCTGAATGGATTGCACTTCGTGATCGAGAATGGCTTTCAGCTCGCCGCGCAATGTCTGCTTGTCGAGATCGAGGCGGCGTTCAAAAACAGCACGGCGTTTCTGCGATGAAATCACATTGGAGAAGTGCGCAGATAGTCTCCCTCTGCCATCAAATTCACCCATGACATACTGCTGCGAGGTTGCTTCAAAGGCGTTCTGAAACACGCCTATAAGATTTGCCTCGCGCCTGTCGTATGTCTTCTTACGGTCGCGCTCCTTGGCAAAGTGCGCCGCCCAGAATGGCTTTGTCTCTTTCCTATGAAGCGCCGCCGCATCTTTGATCCGCTTGCGGTACTCGTCATAGATCGCATTGCGTTTGGCTTTGTTGGTAGCGGACAAGTCTTTCCATTCTTGGCGGTGGCGCACCTTCTGCGCCTCGCCCAAATCCTTGAGCATCGCAGCGGGGGAAAGATCATCCTTTGGTCGGTTGGCAGCCTCGTCACGTTTCGCCTGGGCGTAATCTTTACGGGCTGCCTTATCCTTATTTTGCTCGCGCTTCTGTCGCTTTTCCTCGCGGGCAGGGGTGACGATGTTACCCCTGTCACGCTCATATTGGTTCGCCCAATCTGAAAGCTTTAGGCGGTCATTCTTAAACGGGTGCATCCGTCCATCGGCAGGATCAACGCGGTTTATGATGACATGCACATGCGGGTGTTTTTGGTCTGTGTGACAGACGATGACAGCTTGCAGGTGATCTGCCTTCAGCTCCTTCAGGGACGCATCCGCAGCGGCCAACATTTCGGCTTTGTCGATCTGCCCCGCCTCGTCGGGGTGCCATGACAAAGCGTAGGCATAAACGCTCTGGGTGGATTTCCGCCCCGCTGCTTTAATGCCTGCTGCCTTCTTCAATTCATCAGCCTGCAACGCGGTCGCAATCATGATCTGTTTTGCGGCTTGCGGATCGTCTGTCATGAGGTTGCGGGTTTCAGTCCAGCCCACGCGTTCGATTGTGTCCGCGCCCTTGTCATGCAGATAGTACGCAAACGCTCCGTTGAAGCTGTGGCCTTTCTTGGCAATGTCAGGAACCATCGGCCAGCACCTTCCTGATCGCCTCGCGCACCTCGGCCAGAGCTTCGGGGAAATCAGGCGGAAGATTCCGCCCTGCGTTCACCTTGTGAGCAATCTGGTTGAGATTCACGCCAACGCGGTTCAGCTCGACCAGCAAAGCTTGGTCGGTGCTGCCGCGCTTGGGTGCGATGCGGGATTTGAATATTGCGCGGCGGCAATATTCAACCAATGTCAGCCCCGCCGCCGCTGCTCGCTCCTCGATCAGAACACGCTCGGCCGCCGTTACCCGCAAGTTGGGTAAACGGTCGTCTCTGCGTTCTTCTGGACGTAGGGGAGGCCGCGCCATGGGCTGTCATCTTTCTTCTGCGGCTCTGCCGTCAAGCGTTTTTGGGAACCAAAAACATAGCTTGTTACTCTAAATATGTAAAGTATAACTATTAGGCACGAAAGTGGGGATTCTGCGCAATGTCTTTTGTTTCAACTTCTGGCCTTACCTATCAATCAGGCGATCTTTTTGTTGGTCGTGACGGTGATCGTGAAATCGGCGTTCAAACTGACCGTCATGCAATCACGATAGCGGGGTCACGATCTGGCAAAGGCGCGGCGGTCATCATCCCCAACCTGCTGCGGTGGCCACACAATGCGCTAGTGATCGACCCAAAAGGCGAAAACGCGGAAAAAACCTACGCGGCTCGTTTGGCAATGGGGCAAGCCATCCATGTCATTGATCCATACGAAGAAGCCAAAGAAGTGCCGAAGCAGCTTCGCGGCGCGTTCAATCCGCTCGGTGAAATCGACAAGGACAGCCTGACAGCCAGCACTGATTTGGAAGTGATCGCCGATGGTTTGGTGAAACGATCAGACCCAAAACACGCCCAATGGGATGACGGTGCGGTGTCTATTCTGGCTGGCCTAATGGCGTTCACTTTAAGCGTTGCCCCCACCGAAGAACACAATCTCATGTCGGTTCGACGTTTGCTGGCAGAAACAGATGAGGACTTGCGCGAAACAGCGGAAGTTATGATGTCAGTGAGTGAATTTGACGGTCTGGCACGAAGTGCCGCCGTTGCCATCCTGACAGGGTTGGACAGCCCTAAATCCATGGAAGCGGACTTTATCGGAGCGGCAAGAAGGCACACAAAATGGCTCGACAAACGAGCCATGCGACAAGTTCTGGAACACTCCACCTTTGATCTGTCAGACCTGAAAACAGGCGCTGCGTCCGTATATCTGGTTCTGCCACCCGACTACCTCGAAAATGACGGGGCATTCCTTCGCCTGTTCGTTCGCTGCGCCATCAGTGCGATGGCGCGGGGTGGATCAGGTAAAGGCAACGAATGCCTGTTCATCCTCGATGAGTTTTACAGCCTTGGGAAAATGGATGTCATACAGAAATCGTCTGGCTCGATGCCATCTTATGGGGTTCATCTTTGGCCGTTCATGCAAGATTTAGGGCAACTGCTTGTCACATATGGAACGGAGGGCGCGGAAACTTTCTTCGCCAACGCTGATCTTCACCAGTTCTTTGGCAACGCGGATTCCCTGACCTTGAATCATGTTTCGATGCGCCTTGGTACAAAAACCACTAATGAAGTCGCTATGCCCAATGCGCCATCTGCGCCGATTTCATCTGGGGCGAGCATGGGGCGTGGCTTGGCTTCATTGGGTGGATATTCAAAGGATAGGTATTTGCAGGGTTCAGCGGGGGTTCTGGGTGGCCTCCTCGCTGCGGGTGAAGGCGCTTTCCAATCAGCAAGACAGGCCGATTATGCCGATGAGATGCAGTATTATCAGCAGCAGATGCAGCTTGCGATGTCCGAAATCGGAACGCCGCGCTATCCCCCAGATCAGATCGCAAAACTTGTCCAGCAAAGGCCAAAGGAAGTTGCACCCTATCTCATAAATTTTGTTGCGGGTG
>JGI24724J26744_10001279_pt1 | contig 17380 bp, 18 predicted proteins | sample Cruoilmetagenom7_FD_26744 | JGI IMG/M metagenome (IMG submission 26744) | reverse complement strand
CCGGAATAGCCCCGGAAAAGAGCCCGGGTAATTACGCTATGGCAAGTCCGGAACAGTTAACAAACAACCCATTTGTGGAAGTAGCCGAAAAAGTGAAACCTGCCGTTGTCCAGATTACCACCTCGAAAGTGGTTGAGTACCGTTATTGGAATCCTTTTGAAAACTTCTTTGAAAATCCGTTTGAGGAATTTTCCCCTGATTTTTCCCCCCGCCGGCCCAACAAGCCGCAGCAGAAACAAAAGAGAAAACAGGAAGGATTGGGATCAGGATTCGTGATCAGCGAAGAAGGTCATATACTGACAAATTACCATGTTATAAAGGATGTAGACGAAATTCAGGTAAAGCTGCTGGACAGCAAAAAACCGTATACTGCGGAAATAGTGGGCGAACCGGATGCGGCTACTGACNTTGCCGTTCTCAAAATTAAGCCGCGCCAGAAGCTGACCGTTGCCAGGCTGGGCAACTCGGACAAGTTAAGCGTCGGCGAATGGGTTATGGCAATCGGTAATCCATTCGGATTGGAGGAAACTGTGACAGTGGGAGTGATCAGCGCAAAAGGACGTTCAGGATTCTCCGGAATGCCCAGGTTCCAGGACTTCATTCAGACAGATGCATCAATCAACCGCGGCAATAGCGGCGGTCCGCTTGTAAATATCTATGGCGAAGTGATAGGCATAAACACNTTTATCATTTCACCATATGTCGGTCAGGGGTTGGGATTTGCAATTCCGATTAATATGGCAGAGAAAGTATACGAAAAAATACTCAAGCACGGAAGGGTTGTTCGCGGCTACCTTGGAATCATACCTCAGGATGTTGACCCCGCAATGGCAAAACGATGGAATCTTCCCGGCGAGAAAGGAGTTGTGGTAGCGGATGTAGAAGATGGAACACCTGCAGGTCTTGCGGGACTCAAAGTGCAGGATGTGATTATTGCCTTTGACGGGGAAGAAATAGAAGATGAAGGCCAGTTCAGAAAAACAGTAGCGGATACTAGCGTCGGAAAGGAAGTTGAGATAAAAGTCATAAGAAAAGGGAAACCTAAAATACTTAAAGCCAAGATTGGAGAATTACCCTCCGAAAAGAGCAGCAATACGGCAAGAGAAGAAAAGCTGGAACTGGGACTTGTAGTTCGTGAGATTACATCCCGGATGGTAGAGGAATATGGTCTGGACAACAGACACGGAGTGATTGTTATTGACATAGAAGGCGGAAGCCCTGCCGACGGAAAGATCCAGCCGGGAGATATTATTAAAGAAGTAAATGAACATAAGATTGACAACATGCAAGATTATCTTTCCGCGCTAAACGAGCTCAAATCCGGAGAAGATGCAATCCTGTTAATTAAACGCGGCAAATACACTACATTTGTTGTAATCCGCACAGAATGAATAAATCCGGACTCTTAAGGATTGAACGGAATGTAAATATCAGGCAAATGAACGCCGTGTTATTTTATGAACACTGAAGCATTTGAGGAAAAACTTGCAAAGGCAAAAAACTATGCGTACCGCCTTCTTACTTACCGTGCACGAAGTTGTTATGAAGTAAGGGAAAGGTTAAAGAGGAAAGGCTTCTCACAAAAACTTATTGATAAAACAGTTGAGGAACTTAAAAAACTGAATTATCTCAACGACGAAAATTTTGCTTCCATGTGGGTTGATGTAAGGTTGTCCACAAACCCCTGCGGCAGGAGATTGGCCGAGCAGGAACTGAGGAAAAAAGGAATAGATGAAAAGATTGTTAGTAATATTACCGAAACCTATTTCAATGAGAATAGCGAGCGCAAAATCGCTCATGAACTTGCCCTCAGAAAAGTGAGAAAATATACGGGTATTGATAATGCAAAGAATCGTAAAAAGCTTTGCGATTTCCTTGCAAGAAGAGGTTTTCCTCTTGAGATTGTCTATGAAGTGCTGGGTGAAGTTTTCCAGGAGTAAGTAAACATGAAATCTGATGAATTGAGAAAAACATTCCTTGCCTTCTTCAGGGAAAAAGGGCATTCGGTAGAAGCACCCGCAAGCTTAATTCCTAAAAATGACACGAGTTTGCTTTTCACGGGCGCGGGTATGAACCAGTTCAAGAAACTTTTTCTTGCCACCAGAGAAGCTTCTCCCAAGAAAGTTACTACGTGTCAGAGATGTCTAAGAGCAACCGACATTGAAAATGTCGGTAAGACATCCAGGCACCTCACCTTTCTCGAAATGCTCGGCAATTTCTCTTTTGGGGATTATTTCAAAAAGGAAGCTATCACATGGGCACTGGAATTCATGTTGGAAGCGCTTGGTCTCTCCCAGGATAGATTATTAATAACTGTATATAAAGATGACCCCGGGGCAATTCGCATCTGGGAAGAAATGGGCATCCGAAAAGATAAAATTGTTCTGATGGGAGAAAAAGATAATTTTTGGAGTATGGGAGAAACCGGCCCATGCGGTCCGTGCTCAGAAATACTTATTGACAGGGGTGAGGAATATAGCTGCGGGAAAGATTCATGCGGGCCTGCCTGCGGCTGTGACAGGTATCTTGAAGTATGGAACTTAGTATTTACCCAGTTTAACCGTCGTAAAGACGGAACGCTCGAAACCCTGTCGCAGAAGAATATTGACACTGGCATGGGACTCGAGAGGATAGCCTCGATAATGCAGGATGTCACATCCGTATTCGACATAGATATTGTTTTGCCCATTATAGATGAAATCCGGAATTCAAAGACGGAGGCTGCCGGCGATAAAGACAGAATAATACCGGCTCGCATTGTTGCTGACCATACAAGAGCAATTACCTTCTGCATTGCAGACGGCATCATCCCATCAAATGAAGGAAGAGGTTATGTCCTCAGGAAGCTCATAAGGAGAGCTGTGGAAAATGGGAAAAAACTCGGGAAGGAAAAACCATTTCTATATAAACTCATCCCCCTTGTTATAAACCAAATGCAGAGTTTTTATCCTGACCTCCACAACAGGGACAGCGATATCTGTCCTATCGTGAAATCCGAAGAGGAGAGATTTTTCGCCGTGTTCCAGAGACTCCCCGAACTGGAAGAAGAAATCACGGCACTTCTCAAAAGAGGAGAAAAGAAACTTCGGGGAGATCTCTACTTCAAATACTACGATACATACGGAATCCCGCAGGAAACGATTGCGGAAGTTGCCGAAACGGCAGGTATGCAGGTAGATAATGAAGGATTTACAGAAGCTCTTGATTTTCAACGCCGGCGGTCACGCTCTGCAAGCGGTTTTGCTGTTTCTCATGAAGAACTTCCGGAGATAGAAGGAAAAACTGAGTTTGCCGGATATGAAACGCTGGAGACCGACGGCAAAATCCTTGCCATCGTGAAAGAAGCCAAAGAAGTCGAGGAAGCAAGAAAGGGAGAAACTATAGACCTCATTACCGATAAGACCCCTTTTTACGCGGAAGCCGGCGGTCAGGTGGGCGATGAAGGACAGATTACGGGACAGAATGGAATACTGGAAGTAAGGAACACCGTCAAATCCGGAAACCTGGTACTGCACCATGGAACCCTTCCAAAAGGAGCTCTTGCAAAAGGAGATACAGTAAAACTCACTGTCAGCGGGGAAACACGGTCCCGCACAGCAGCCAATCACACTGTAACACACCTGCTTCACTACAGCCTGAGAAACATTCTTGGGAAACATGTCCGTCAGTGCGGTTCTTTTGTTTCTTCTGACAGGCTGCGCTTTGATTTTACACACACAAATGCAATTTCCCATGAGGAGCTCTCCAGAATAGAAGAGTTGGTTAATAAATTAATTGCCCAAAACTCTCCAGTCAAGATTTTGAATCTACCCATGAAAGAAGCAAGAAAGACCGGTGCAATTTCTCTTTTCGGTGAGAAGTATGGCAAAATTGTCAGAGTCATAAAAATAGGCGATTACAGTCTTGAGTTATGCGGCGGAACTCATGTTGAATCCACCGGTGAAATAGGAATCTTTCTGATTGAAAGTGAAAGCTCAATTTCTTCCGGGATAAGGCGGATTGAAGCAATTTCATCCTCTGCAGTTTATTCAAAGGTCAAGATGAACAGATTAATCCTTTCACATATCGGGCAGACTCTCAAAGCGTCACCGGAAGATTTACCGGAAAAAGTTGAGAGACTCGTGAAAAGAGAACACTCGCTCGAGAATGAACTTGAAAACATCCGCACCGAAAGTGCTGTCTCAAAAATAGACGAATTTATCTCACGTGCAGAGGTAATCAACGGCATCAGAATCGTTGCAGAAGTAGAAGAGGCTTTATCAAAGAACGGGCTCCGCAGGCTCACTGACATGGTAAAACAAAAATTAGGTTCGGGAGTTGTGGTTCTGGGAACAATAACCAACGACGGTAAAGTCCTTCTCTGCACAAGCGTAACCGACAATCTCATTAAACAGGGACTGCATGCAGGGAAAATAGTAAAAGAAGTAGCTGCTGGAGTCGGCGGCAGCGGCGGAGGAAGAGCCGATTTTGCCCAGGCTGGCGGGAAAGATGCAAGCCGTCTAAAAATCACCATAAAAACCGTTCCTGAAATTGTCAAAATGACTTTAGATACAGGGATGTTAAACTGAAGAAGGAGGAAATACATATTTTCCACAGTATTGGGAAATATAAGATTTCCGGGTTAAAATTTTGTGAGTAGAATTATTGGATTGGATTTTGGGGCAAAAAGGATAGGGGTTGCAATGAGCGACCAACTTGGTATCATTGCACATCCTTTGACCGTTATAATAAGAAACAATCAGGAGCAAGATGTCAGGAAAATAAGGGAAATTCTTGAAGAATATTCACCGGTAGAAATGGTAGTAGGTCTTCCGCTAAACATGAATGGAACAAGCGGCAGCAGTGTACAAAAAGTGCTTTCCTTCATAAAATACCTTAAGAAACAATTTTCAATTCCCATCACAACCTGTGACGAAAGACTAACGACTGTATATTCTGAGAAAGTCCTGCTCTCAGCAGACCTGTCTCGACAAAAGAGAAAGAAGATAATAGACAAAGTAGCTGCAGCCCTTATTCTGCAAAGTTATCTCGACATAAGGAGGACAGAAAGTGGAAAGACAAAAAATATGTGATCTTGCCACCGGATTTTATACGACAAAGGCAAAGTTTAATAAAGCCTTCAAACATTATGAAAAGATGAAAGGGACATTTGACTTTAAAGTTATAGACGAATTCGAAAAAGATTTGTTCCATTTGAAAAACAATACCCATTTCGCATTCAGGCACAATCCTGAAGGGAGCCTGGACAGAGAACATCTGTTTGATTTAATTATAGGCTCAATATTCCATGAATCACTTCATCTTAAAGAATATATCTATACACTTGAGAGTTATGAGCCAAAATATAGGCTTCTGGAAAAACAGTATCTTAAAAGAACCGATAGCTATCAAGATGAGTTTCTCAAATACAGCAGGGGAATATTGAAAGAGGCAAAAGAAAATCTTCCGAAGAAAGCAATTGAAGTGAAAAGCCTTTTTGAAGATGCACTTTCACTTCTCGAAAACATGCTGAAAAAATACCGGACAAACAAAAGACTCATAAGATGCCTTTATATGGAAAGAGAGATCCTTAACAGCACCTACGGTAAAAACGGACTGCAGAACCTATACAGGTTCATGTACAAGGGAGGGGCAATGGAAGGTTTCTACCGTGTAGGAGCAAGCTTTTTAAAAGATGGGTTCTATGAACCTGCCGCGAAGGCTTTTGAGGAAGCCATAAATGCAGATTCCGGAAGTGCGAATGCAAACGAACTAAGGCAGGAGATAAAAAAAAGATGCCAACTTCTTCAGAGAAAACATCCCGGAATGGCAGAGAAAATACTTGCAGAAATAGACTGACTGCCATCCTTGCCTCCACCTTCATACATCTTATCGGGAAAACCATCAGGTTAAAAGTAATCGGGAAGGATAAACTAAGAGATGTTGAAGAAAAGAGCGAAAATGTTATTTATGCTTGCTGGCATAACAGGATGCTGCTGCTTTTCTATGTTCTTCGGTTCCGTGGAATACACCTAATGATCAGCAGGAGCCGTGACGGCGAAATGATTAGCAAAACTGTTGAGCGGCTTGGATTTCGGACAGTACGCGGGTCAACTTCCGGCGGAGGCAGTGCAGCTTTACTGGGCCTTATAAAGAAACTCACAGGCGGCATAGATGTCGCAGTTACACCAGACGGCCCGCGCGGTCCCAGATATCATTTACAGATAGGCGTAATCCATCTTGCCCGGATAAGCGGCTGCCCTATCATTCCCATAGCAATCGGGGCAAACAGAAAAACTGTTCTCAAGAGCTGGGACGGATTCATGATTCCCCATCCATTTTCAAAAGGCTGTCTTATCTATGGGGAACCTTTCAGGGTCAGTCAGGGCTCTGACACTGAGGAAAAAAGACAGCAGCTTGAAAAAATACTTACGAAGATTAGTTCAACGGCAGACTCATATTACAAGGGACACTAAATCAGAGGAGAAGAAAAATGGATATTGATTTCTTGAAGAAACTTGTAGCAACCCCAAGTCCCTCAGGATTTGAACAACCCCTCCAGAAACTGGTCAGGGAGAAGTTTGACAATTCCGCAGATGAAGTAAAAACCGATGTTAATGGGAACGTTTTCGGCATCATAAATGCTAATGGAAAACCCAGAATAATGGTAGCTGCGCATAGCGACGAGATCGGATTCATGGTGAAACATATAACAGACGAAGGATATGTATATTTTGCAGCAGTAGGAGGTGTTGATATAAGTCTCATGCCGGGGCAGAAGATTGAAATACACACGGGGCGAGGTATTGTCCGGGGTATAGTCGGCAAGAAACCCATACACCTGATGGATGAAGAAGACAAAAAGAAAAAACAGGAAATCTACAATATCTGGATAGATATCGGTGCAGGCAATAAGAAAAAAGCAGAGAAGATAATCAGTATTGGAGACCCGATAACATTCTCGGGACAATTCAACACCCTGCAGTCTAAGCAGGTGACCGCCAGAAGTTTCGACGATAAAGCGGGCATTTTTATCCTGACAGAAATAATGAAATCTCTCTCCGGGGAAAATTTAAAAGCGGCAGTTTTTTGTGTATCAACTGTCCAGGAGGAACTTGGGCTGCGTGGTGCAACAACAAGTGCATACGAGATATCCCCGGACATAGGCATTGCCGTTGATGTCGAATTTAGTTCGGACTATCCCGATATTGACAAAAGAAGAGTAGGTGAAATTTCCCTTGGCAAAGGACCTGTCTTATATAAAGGTGCCAATATAAATCCTGTCATCGGAGAATTGCTCATTCAGACTGCTGAGAAGAAAAAAATTCCATATCAGTTATCAGGTTCGCCAAAAGCTACCGGAACAGATGCAAACGTCATGCAGTTGACAAGAAGCGGAGTAGCAACAGCCCTTGTCGGCATACCCAACAGATACATGCATACCCCGGTAGAAGTTGTCTCGCTAACAGATCTGGAAAACACCGTTAAACTTTTGACATCCTTCATTCTGAAGCTTGATAAACACATAGAGCTTGTTCCGGNGAATTTCAAAGCGTAAGACTCAAATAAAACTTTTGCTTTTTCCCCATTTACATGTTATTTTCTTGAAGATGCAAACGATAGAAAAATTACCTTCTTGGTTCAGGCAAAAAGTCGGAAGCAGTCATGAAAGAGATAGGGTTTTGTCCATCCTTGACAAACTGAAGATTAATACCGTATGCGAGAGCGCCTGCTGTCCGAACAGGAGTTACTGTTACAGCCAGGGGACAGCTACCTTCATGATCCTGGGCAACATATGCACAAGAGGATGCCGTTTTTGCGCTGTCAGCAAAGGAAAACCGCAGCCGCCCGATGATAACGAACCCCGGCAGATTGCTCTCGCCGTTGAAACACTTGAACTGCAATATGTTGTTATCACTTCGGTTACCCGCGACGACCTATCTGACGGCGGAGCACAGCAATTCGCAAAAGTCATCAGGGAAGTGAAAAAATTGAATCCCGGCACAAAAATCGAAGTTTTGATTCCCGATTTTGAGGGAGAACAAAAAGCTCTGAAAATTGTCNTTGGAGAAGAGCCGGATGTTCTCGGACACAATCTTGAAACTATCCCGAGACTATATCCCCGCGTAAGACCACAAGCTTCATATAAAAGGTCAATAGCGCGTAAGACCACAAGCTTCATATAAAAGGTCAATAGACTTATTGAATGATGTAAAACCAGAGAATGATTCAATCTTAACCAAATCAGGATTAATGCTTGGGCTTGGTGAAACAAAAAATGAGGTTGAGGAAGTCATGCAAGATCTTCACAGTGCTAACTGTGACATCATTACGCTCGGCCAGTACCTGCAGCCGTCAGAGAACCTTGTGCCTGTTGAGGAATACATTCATCCGGAGCAGTTTCAAGAATATAAAAGGACAGCTTCACCCTATGGATTCAAAGCAGTAATTTCAGGTCCTCTCGTACGCAGTTCATATAATGCAGAGGAGATTTTCAGCAGGATTTAGTGCACAGGATGCAAAATACAAAACGGTGAGGATTATCTTATGAGCGTGCTTGCTATAAGAAAACATGGTGACTCGATACTGCGGCAGAAGTGTAAGCCGCTAAAGGAAGTCAATGACTCCGTCAGAGAGTTAATAGCCAACATGGCAAAAACAATGTATCAGAATAACGGAGTCGGACTTGCTGCCCCTCAGGTCGGCGTGGACAAGCGGGTAGTCATTGTGGATCCCGGAAATGGATTGATTGCACTCATCAATCCCACGATTCTATCGAAGGAAGGAAAAATCATTTCACAGGAAGGATGCCTTAGCATTCAGGGTATTCAGGTTGATATCGAACGAGCCAAAAGAATCACCGTGGAAGGCCTTGACCCCGAGGGAAAACATGTAAAGCTGGTTCTTGACGGGTTAGCCGCACGGGCAATGCAGCAGGAAATTGATCATCTCAATGGTACGCTTATAATTGATCACCTGAGTTTTGTGAAACGCCAGATTATAAAGAAACATTTGAGTAAACTGTAGGGTAATATAGGGAAGAACCGGGAAATTTATAAAGGAGATATTTATCTTGCCTTTGCTCTAATTGTCTAAAAAAAGAAGAGGAGGAAGACAATGCTTGCAGAAGTTCTGAAAGAAGATTTGGTTTTATCCGAAGTCAAATCAGAGAACAAAGAAGACTTGATCAAAGAGATAGCTTCCAGATTCATTGAAACAGGGATTGTCAAAGACAAACGTGAATTCATAGAAGCCATAAGAAAAAGAGAAAAGATAGAAACAACAGCTATTGGGGATGGGGTAGCAATACCGCACGCTCGCTCAGATACGGTAGAAGGATTGACTGTCGTACTTGCAAGATCAAAAAACGGGATTGATTTTCAATCACTGGACAGCAAACCGGTCCATTTGATTTTTATGATTGCATGCGCCCAGAATATAGGCAAGCAGTATCTTCAAATCCTCGCAAGGATTGCAAGGCTCTGTAAAAATGATAAGATGAAAGATGCTCTCATAAAAGCCAAAGATAAAAAGGAAATTATGAGTCTCATAAAAGGGTTTGATGCAGGTTCCGGTAAACTCGAAGAAATAAAATTGAAAAAGGGAAGAACAGTCTATCCAAATAAAAAGTCTGGAACGGATATCTAACCATGAACATTTTTTTATCCTGCGGGTTGATTTTTTTGCTTGGCCTTGGTTCATCAAAGTTGCTTGGCCGGTTAAAGTTCCCTGCAGTTACTTCTTATCTGTTGTTGGGTATTTCAATCGGTCCTTTTGGGTTGAAATTGATTCCCGAAAACCTGGTCGAGGCAACGGATTTTGTCGGTTTTTTTGTCCTTGGGATAGTCGCTTTCACCCTGGGACAAAACTTCCTCTGGAGAGAATTCAGACACATTCGCGGGGCGGTTATCAGTATATCCTGTCTTGAAGTGGCAGGGGCTGCAATATTCGTCACCGGTGGGCTTCTGCTAATAAATCGTCCTCTTTCTGAGGCAATAATCTTCGGCGGGATAGCTACGGCAACAGCCCCGATGGCGACATTGATGGTTATCAGAGAATACAGAGCAAGAGGCTCACTCACCAAGATGCTCATGGATATAGTAGCTGTTGATGACGCGTGGGGAATGATTGTCTTTGCTGTAGTTGTGGCTGCTGCAAAGATTCTGATGTTTCACGGGACAGGCAGTATCCTAAACAGCGCATTAATCGGAGCGGGCAGGGAAATACTCGGAGCCATAGCCATAGGCATAATTTCAGGAATACTTCTTTCCTTTTTGTCAAAATATTCGAAAACTCAGATGGAATCGCTTATCTTCACATTGGGATTCATCCTTGTTATCACAGGAGTAAGTCTGAAATTTGCTTTCTCGCCCCTTTTATCCAATATGGCTCTGGGCATTACGGTAATAAATATAACCAAGAGGCATCTTCTCTTTGATGTCCTAAGAAGAGTTGATTGGCCATTTTATCTCCTGTTTTTTGTTCTTTGCGGTGCTTCATTGCAAATCCCGATGTTAAAGAGTCTGACTCTGGTAGGTATAGTCTATATAGCAGCCAGAACCATTGGTAAATATGGGGGTGCTTACATGGGGGCAAAGATTACACATAGACCGGAGAAAATTAAGAAATATCTGGGTTTGGGACTTATACCGCAGGCTGGAGTAGCTCTCGGATTAGCTATTATGGCCAAAGCAGAATTCCCGACTCTTGGCGGATTAATTTTTACTACCATTGTAGCCACAACTATATTCGCTGAAATAATCGGACCATTCTGCACTAAAATTGCCATCACCAGAGCCGGGGAAGCAAAGGGCGGTACCTCGTGAAACATATCTCAGTANACTGTTTTTAAAAAAGAAAAAGGAGACGAGAATGAAGATTCTTGTAATCATCCTTAATAAGGAGAAGTTCCTGGATGATATTCTCTCAACTATGGTGGAGTTAGGGATAATGGGAGCAACTGTAATAGAATCTACCAGGATGAGTGAAATTCTTATCCGGGAAATACCAATATTTGCAGGGCTAAGAGAAATGAGAAGGAGTAGCAGAGCATACAATCGTGTTATAATCGCCACCGTTGAGGAGAAAGAAATAATACCGGAGCTGTTAAGACTCCTCAAAGAAATGAACATCAATTTCAGTGATCCCGAAATGGGAGTTTTTTTCACCATTCCCATTGAAGATTTCAGCGGTTCGATGGACGAGCTGGAATAATATAAAGGGAAACAAGAATGAACAGAGAATTCAAGGTGTCTTTTATTCCTGATAAGATAGATGTCTATGCTCTCTCAGGAACTTCACTTCTCGAAGTAGCCGGTAGAGCAGGAATTATTATCGATTCACCATGCAGCGGGCAGGGGAAATGCGGAAAATGCCGAGTAACGATTGAGGAAGGATTAACTGAACCAACACCTGAGGAATGCCAGCTCCTGACCAAAGAAGAAATTGCAAAAGGAGTGCGCTTAGCATGCCAGCTCAAAGTTCAGANCAATATTACTGTCAGGGTCCCTTCCAACTCAAGACTCTCTATGCAGAAGATTCTCANTTCCGGGCAGGAAGGGGAAAAAGAAGTCAAGCCAAGTCTCTGGAAAAGCTATATGCAGCTCAACAAACCAAAACTCGGAGAAAACACATCTGACCTTGAAAGGCTTAGAAGTAAAGCTCCTCCCTTTTCAGTCGAAATATATACCATACGAAAACTTCCCGGACTTCTGGCTAAAGCAGATTATAAAATAACCGGTGTTTTTTCAGACGGCGAGCTAATATGTATTGAACCAGGTAATACGGTAAGTCAGAACTTCGGAATTGCTCTTGATATCGGGACAACCACTCTCGTCGCAACTATCCTGAACCTTAATACAGGACAGGACATAGCTGTCACGTCCCGCATGAATCCTCAGATTGTTTATGGAGACGATATCATCTCGCGTATTAAGCTTATAATGGAAAGTGCATCAAATCTTAACAAACTTCACTACAGGATAATCGAAACAGTTAATGAGATGGTCACCGAATTACTTCAAACCACAGGGATATCAAAACAGAATGTATATAAACTAATGGTCGTAGGGAATACCGGCATGCAGCACATTTTCTCCGGTATAGACCCCTCTTCACTCGGAGCTATTCCGTTCACTCCCGTATTGAGAGAAGCTCTNTCGATTAAGGCNAAAAAAGTGGGCGTTGAGATCAATGATGACGGAATTATTTACGTGTTCCCGTGCATAGGAGGATTCGTCGGTGGAGACACTGTCTCGGTTATCCTTGCTGCGGGTATGAACAAGTGCGATAAAATAAAACTCGCAATTGACATAGGAACCAACGGCGAAATTGTGCTCGGGAATAAAAACCGTCTCGTATGTGCCTCAACTGCAGCCGGACCTGCATTTGAAGGAGCAAGAATCTCCCGGGGCATGAGAGCATCGCAAGGAGCAATCGAGAAAGTAATAATTAATGAAGATGTCCACCTGAACGTAATAGGGAATACTGCACCCAGCGGAATCTGTGGAAGCGGTTTGATAGATGCCGTTGCACAACTGGTTGAAACAGGAGTAATAGACTCTCAGGGCAAGATCCTTTCAAAAGATGAACTCGGAGGGAAACAGCTTAGCAATCAGATTCTCAACAGGATTGTAGAGAGAAAGAACGGAAACGATTTTTTGCTCGTCGAAGAAGATAACACACAGGGGCCACATCCCATATCCATTACCCAGCGCGACGTTAGAGAACTGCAACTGGCAAAGGCAGCTATATTTAGCGGCATAAGACTGCTGGAAAAAGAGCTTGGTATAACTGACAACGAAATAGACGAAATTCTTCTTGCAGGAGCTTTTGGAAATTTCATTCGCAGGAGCAATGTGAAAAGAATTGGGTTGATTCCTGACCTTCCATCTGAGAAAATACAGTTTATCGGAAATGCAGCATCTTCCGGAGCAAAGCTTGCTCTTCTATCAAAAGAGTTAGAAGAAGAAGCGAGAACTATCTCGGGATTTGCAGAGCATTTGGAACTTTCAACCAGGCAGGATTTCCAGGAAGAGTTTGTAAATGCAATGTTCTTCCCCGGATAAACCTGTCTACAAAGAAAAAAGGAGGAATGGAAATGGCAGCAGTAGTTGATGAAGACAAATGTACCGGATGCGGACTTTGCGTGGATGTCTGTCCGGTGGAAGCTATCAGTCTCAACGACGTAGCCAAAATAGACTCTGAAACATGCACCGACTGCAGTAGATGTGTAGAAGAATGTCCGAATGATGCTATAAGCATTGAGAAATAATGGGCGAAAGAACCCGGAAACTGAATTCTGTAATTGCGGCAATTGCGCTTGTCACCGTTGTGTTAACTTACTCCGGCGGGTTTGCTACTGTTAACGGAGTTCATCATAGAGTAAGAAGAGGGGAAACAGTCTGGCGAATCAGCCGCGCATACAGTGTTCCCATTGACACAATAAAGAAAGCAAACAGTTTATCCGCTTCCATGAGGATTAAAGCCGGGCAGTATCTGTTAATACCCGGAGCGGCCAGAGTCATAAAAGTTGAACCTGAGGATTATCAGATAAGGCACATCCTGAATTGGGGGATTTCAAACAGATGGGAATATATCATCATCCATCACAGTGCAACCCACAAAGGAAATGCACGGGTGTTCGACAAACATCATCGCAACGTGCGGGGATTCCACAGCCTCGGGTATCACTTCGTTATAGACAACGGGACATATGGCAGAAGAGACGGGCAAATCGAAGTAGGAACGCGCTGGAGAAAACAACAGGACGGCGCACATTGCAGGGCAGATGACGGGAATAAGGTCGGAATCGGGATATGTCTTGTTGGCAACTTCAACGAAACAAAGCCGACAGAGAAACAATTTGATTCACTTGTTCATCTTATAACACATTTGTGTTATTTGTATAACACCCCCATCGCGAATGTCAGAGGACACGGTGAAATGGCCGGCGCAAACACCGAATGTCCCGGAAAAAATTTCCCATGGGAAGATTTCAAAGAAGCACTTCGCGAGAGAGGTTGCAAATAAAATAATTAGATTGTGGTGAACGTAGCTCAGGTGGTTAGAGCACCAGGTTGTGGCCCTGGGGGTCGGGGGTTCGAGTCCCCTCGTTCACCCCAATATTTTTTGTAGGAGTTCGATTTCAGGAATCAGCACCCCTACCCGCTTTGCTTTTGTAGGAGTTCGATTTCAGGAATCAGCACCCCTACCCGCTTTGCTTTTGTAGGAGTTCGATTTATCGAATCCGATACTGCGTTTACTGCGTTTTGTATGATGTCCAGCGAAGGGTATGAAACACTCGGAGCATGTCGCGCCGGAGCGCACGGTCGCCGGTATATGGCGTTCCCCCGGCGTTGTTGGACATCCTCGCCAGAATGCGCTCGCCGTTCTCCATTTCATAGACACCCAAAATGAATACTTCAAATATACCTCCAGTTAGCAACGGCATCTCCCCAGGCGCACGTATTGTGCAAATTATGGTATTGTTTCCGTTGATATCACGGCGGTGACAGTCTCGGCGCACTAATGGCCTGTTATCGTCCTCCAAGAATTGCTGCGCAATATCGTCCGCTGTTGTTTCTTTAGTAAGTTTGATGGAATCTCCGCTGATACCAAAACTGGTCACCTGTCCCAGACGATACATGTACAGGCTAATCCCTTCCCCCGAATAGCTTGTTTTGCCTTCTTCTGCAGAAACCGGATGTTGGCGAAGCAAGATATAACCAAAATTACTTGTATGGTTAAAATCACTTGTTCGAGCGAGAAAATAGTAGTCAGGATACTTGATTTCAAAACCAAAATGTTCATTATGGTATGTCTTCCAACCGCGTATGTTTTGTGTAGAAATAGGCAGAGTCGCAAAATTAGCAGGAACATCATATTGTTGGTATTGGTACATTCGCCAACCAATAAACAAAACGATAAGCAAGGCAATCGATATTATTGTTACTGCGATCTTTTTACTCATAGGGTAACTCACGAAGAACTTCATCGTAGGAGCTATCGTCAGGCTGTTCATAAATGATTTTGCTCATCTGTTCTTTTGCTGAAGACATAGTATCACCTCCTACAGACTAATATTATATTGTAGTGTTTCAAATTGGCTTACTTTATTCATAGTGCTTGAATCACTCCACTTATCGTATTATATTTCATGCGCTGCCGTTCGGTCAATATCTTTGCCTCCCCCCAAAAGCTCTTTGTAGGTGATCGAATCATACCGAGCAAGCGCAATTCTGTTGCTTTTTGTGTTAATTGTTGGTATAAGTGAATCTTGCGGGCTTGACAAATCAAGCCCCTGCAGAATCCTGAATTTGCAATCTTCCTGTTCAGGATTTGTTTCAAGTCAGGAGTTAAGCAATGGCACAATTTGATTTATACTGGCCCACCAAATTTGTGTTTGGCAACGGCAAAATAGAGGATATCGGCAGCCTGACACAGGGGATAGGTAAAAAAACGCTGCTTGTAACAGGCAGGAACAGTATGAGAAAAACAGGTATTCTTAATATGGTTATTAACCATATGGAAAATTCCGGGGTAGAGACCGTCCTTTTTGAGGGAATCAGTCCAAACCCAAAAGCAAGACTGATAGACGAGGCTGGAGAAATTGCCAGAGAAAAAAACTGCGAATTCATAACAGGACTTGGAGGCGGAAGCGCAATGGACGCTGCAAAAGGAATTGCAGTTTCCGCAACACACCAGGGGTCCATATGGGAATATATGAATTCTTTTACAAAGTTTAAAGAAATAACATCTTCGACTTTACCGGTAGTGGAAATACCAACTGTTGCCGGAACCGGCTCAGAAGGGAACTGGGCTGCAGTTATAACTAATGAGAAAACGCATGAGAAATCTTATATCAAGAGTGAATTTATATTCCCGAGGGTTTCCGTTATTGACCCTGAGTTGACTTTGTCAGTCCCTACCGGAATAACAGGTGAATGCGGAATCGATATAATCTGCCACGTCCTGGAACCTTATCTTACAGCAACCTGCCTGTTTGCTCCCTCACTCCGGATGGCGGAAGCAATTATAAAAACAGTCGTTGAAGCCCTGCCGCTCGCAGTAAGAGACGGAAATGACATTGATGCCAGAGAAAGCCTGTTATGGGCAGCAACCCTTGCATGTTCTCCCTTCAGAGGTCTCGGTCTTTCAGGTGGAGGGCCTCTTCATCATATAGAACATTCCGTTAGCGGATGGTTCGACATATCTCACGGCGCAGGACTCTGTGCACTTCTCCCTTCCTGGCTCGAGTATATGACAGATACTATTCCGGAAAGATTAAAACGGTTGGGCAGGGAAGTGTTTGGTAAAGACGACGCAATCGGAGCTTTAACAAACTTGATCCGGAACATGGAGTTACCCGGAACACTGAGTGAACTCGGAGTAGACAAAAAACTGTGCAAACAGATGGCACTTGACACTATAAAAGTTTACGGCAAAGGAGAAAAGTTCTTATCAAGCGGAACGAAAAAGCTCTTTGCAGGTGATATTCTTAAAATATACGAAAATGCTTTTTAGGGTTTTCGTTTAACAAAATGGCAATCATCTGCCTGCAAGCATCATCTTTGCGTTAGTTTCTCCGCTCTTTTCAGAAAATATGGCAAAGTCTCGCATTTTTTTCTTGACAGATGATGTGAAGCGTAGTTAAATTGTATCGGTAACTGGTGCAATGTTTAAAGGAAGCAAATGATGGAAAACGTAACAATAAACCACAAATATGAACAACTAAAATCAATATTAAGAGAACATATTACAGAAGAAAAGTGTTCTGTTGGTGACAAGATGCCTACTCATAGGGAACTTATGGAGCAGTATGGCTTAAGCTGTTCGACTGTCACGCGGGCAATTTTAGACCTTGTCCATGAAGGTTTACTATACCGTGTTCAGGGCAAAGGGACATTTGTTGCAGAACCGAAGTCAGCGAAACAATCTAAGTTGATAAGCCTGTTATTTCCTGATATAGCCTACTTTCTCTACAGAGTAGTAAATGCCATTGAACAATCTGCTCATGACAGGGGATATGCCATGACTTTGTGTAGTACTGAGGGTTCTCAAAAAAAGATAGGGAAATATCTATCTATACATGGCGAGGACAATATGGCAGGGGCAATAATCTGTCTATCGCGGGATGCCTCCTTAGAACAGATAGAAATCTTAAAGAGAGCAGGAATCCCATTTGTAATAATCGATTTTTGCCCACTGGAAGCGCAGGCAAATTATGTTATTTTTGACAACGTGGCAGGGGCTTATAAAGCAGTAACCCATTTAATAAAGTTGGGGCATAAAAGAATTGCTTATGTAGGGATGAGAGATGAAAATTGTTTTGCGAATAATGAGAGATTGGAAGGTTATAAAAAAGCTTTAATCGAACATGGTATCAGTATAGATGAAAAAC
>JGI24724J26744_10001278_pt1 | contig 17385 bp, 20 predicted proteins | sample Cruoilmetagenom7_FD_26744 | JGI IMG/M metagenome (IMG submission 26744) | reverse complement strand
TGTCAGGCTTTCAACTTAAAGTCTCTTATGTATTTTAAATAAACCCTTTAACTTTTTATAAGTCGCTTTAAAAAAAGTGGCTTTTTTTGTTAACAAATTCCGTTTTTTATCCTCGTAAATAATTGTATTTTTACGATTACAAAAACCAAATCATTAATGGGTAAAATAATCGCAATTGCTAACCAAAAAGGAGGTGTAGGTAAAACTACAACTTCAGTTAATTTAGCAGCATCATTAGGTGTTCTAGAAAAAAAAGTACTCCTTATTGATGCAGACCCTCAAGCGAATGCAACTTCTGGTTTAGGAATTGATGTTGAAACTGTTGAAATAGGAACTTATCAACTACTAGAACATACTAACAGTGTTAAAGATGCAATTATTAAAACCAATACTCCAAATCTAGATCTGATACCTTCACATATTGACCTTGTGGCTATTGAAATAGAATTAGTTGATAAAGATGAGAGAGAATATATGCTTAAAAAAGCATTACAAGATATAAAAAACAATTACGATTTTATTCTAATTGATTGCGCTCCTTCACTTGGCTTGTTAACCCTAAATGCCTTAACAGCAGCAGATTCTGTTATTATACCAATTCAATGTGAATATTTTGCTTTAGAAGGATTAGGAAAATTATTAAACACGATAAAAAGTGTTCAAAAAATACATAATCAGACCTTAGATATTGAAGGTTTATTATTAACCATGTACGATTCTCGCTTACGTTTATCAAATCAGGTGGTAGAAGAAGTACAAAAACATTTTAACGAGATGGTGTTTCAAACCATTATTCAAAGAAATGTTAGATTAAGTGAAGCTCCAAGCTATGGTGAAAGCATAATTAATTATGATGCCAGTAGCAAAGGTGCTTCTAATTACTTAAGTTTGGCAAAGGAACTTATAATTAAAAATCCCTAAAAATGGCGAAGGCAACAAAAAAACAGGCTTTAGGTAGAGGATTATCGGCTCTTTTAAAAGACCCTTCAAATGACATCTCATCAGTTCAAGATAAAAATGCAGATAAGGTTATAGGAAATATTGTAGAATTAGATATTAATTCTATAGAAATTAATCCATTTCAGCCAAGAACAAATTTCAATGAAGAAACGCTTAGAGANCTTGCTTCTTCTATAAAAGAGTTGGGAGTTATTCAACCAATAACTGTTAGNAAATTAGAATTCAACAAATTTCAATTAGTTTCTGGAGAACGTCGTTTTAGAGCTTCAAAACTTATAGGTTTAAAAACCATCCCTTCATACATACGTATTGCTAACGATCAAGAATCGTTAGAAATGGCTTTGGTTGAAAACATCCAAAGACAGGATTTAGATCCTATCGAGATTTCTTTATCTTACCAAAGATTGATAGACGAAATCAATCTAACTCAAGAGCAGATGAGCGAACGAGTTGGTAAAAAACGTTCAACCATTGCCAACTATTTACGTTTATTAAAACTAGATCCAATAATTCAAACTGGTATGAGAGATGGCTTTATTTCAATGGGTCATGGACGTGCCATTATTAATATTGAAGACCTATCAGTTCAACTAGATATCTACGAAAAAATAATAACAAACAAATTGTCTGTTAGAGATACAGAATCTTTAGTAAAATCTTATCAAAAAGATAAAAAAGTAAGTATCCCAGAAAAGCAAGACATTCCAAAATTCATAAAAAAAGGAACTAAAGAGTTTTCAGAATACTTTGGTCATAAAATACAAGTTAAAGTTTCAAAAAATGGGAAAGGTCAAATTAGTATTCCTTTCCATTCTGAAGAAGATTTTAATCGTATTATAAAACTTGTTAAACGTGCCAAATAAACTTGTCATATTATTTTTATTTGCATTTTGTTTCTCCTCTTTTGCTCAAGAAGGTAAAAAAGAGAAAAAAAATAAAATTACTCCTACAGAAGAACTTGTTGTAGAAACAGGACCTATTATTAAAGAGCCTATAGACCCATTAGCTCCTGCTCGTGCTGCATTTTACTCTGCAGTATTGCCTGGTTTAGGACAAGCATACAATAAAAAATATTGGAAAATTCCTATTGTTTATGCAGGTTTAGGTATAGGTATTTATTTCTATATAAATAACAATAATGAATACAATAGATATCGAGACGCATACAAACGTCGATTAGCAGGTTTTGAAGATGATGAGTTTTTTGGAACTGTTTCTACAGATGGTTTACAAGATGCTCAAAAAACCTATGGTAGAAATAGAGAGATCTCTCTTTTAGTTACCATAGCTATTTATGCTTTAAATATTGTTGATGCTAATGTTGATGCGCATTTATTACAATATAATGTAGACGACAACCTGTCTTTCAAACCTCATTATCGAATAAATGAATTTGATAATACTGGAGATCTTGGATTAACTTTAAACTATAAATTTTAAAGTCATGAAAATTGCACTACTTGGTTATGGAAAAATGGGAAAAGTAATAGAAGACATTGCCATAGAAAGAGGTCACCAAATAGTTATTAAAACTTCAGATGAAAGTGGTTATGATATTACTCATGCTGATGTCGCGATAGACTTTAGTGTGCCTCAAGCTGCTTTTTTTAATATTGCAAAATGCCTAAAACAAGGCGTTCCTATAATTTCTGGAACAACAGGCTGGCTGGACAAATACAATGATGCAGTTACTATTTGTAAAGAAAATAATGGTGCATTTATTTATGCTTCGAATTTTAGTTTAGGTGTAAACATCTTTTTTGAGCTGAATAAGAATTTAGCAAAAATGATGAGCAACTTAAAACAATATGATGTCTCCATTGAAGAAATTCATCATACCCAAAAATTAGATGCGCCTAGTGGGACAGCCATTTCATTAGCAGAAGGCATCATTTCGGAACATTCAGTGTATAATAAATGGCTTTTAAATGACATAGAAGAACAAACCATCCCTATTTCTGCCAAAAGAATAAATAATGTTCCAGGCACGCATATTATTGAATACAAAAGCAAATCAGATAGTGTAAACATCTCTCACACAGCACATAACAGACAAGGTTTCGCTCTTGGAGCAGTTGTAGCTGCCGAATGGATTCTGGATAAAAAAGGAATCTTTACAATGAAAGATGTGTTAAATATTGGTTAACACATAGAAAATAAGTAACATTATTAAGTGTCTTTACACTTATAAAACAAAAAATATAATTATGACATTTACGCAATTGTTTATTTTTCTTTTTATTATTCAAATAATACATGGATTAGGAACTTGGAAGCTTTATATTAAAGCTGGAAGACAAGCTTGGGAAGCCTTTGTTCCTGTATATAATGCTGTTATTTTAATGAAAATAATAAATAGACCTTGGTGGTGGACTATTTTACTTTTCTTACCAATAGTAAACCTGATTATGTTTCCTGTTGTTTGGGTTGAAACGGCTAGAAGTTTTGGAAGAAACTCTAATACAGATACTATTTTAGCAATTGTAACTTTAGGCTTCTATAATTACTATCTTAATTATGCTTTAGATTTAGAACATGTTAAAGACAGAAACCTTCATCCACAAACAGCTGCAGGAGATTGGGTAAGTTCTATTTTATTCGCCATAGTTGCAGCTACCATAGTACATACCTATTTTATTCAACCTTATACAATTCCTACTTCTTCTTTAGAGAAATCTTTATTAGTAGGAGATTTTCTTTTTGTAAGTAAGTTTCATTATGGCGCACGTGTTCCAATGACTACTATTTCTGCTCCAATGGTACACGACACGATTCCTGTATTAAAGAAAAAATCTTATTTATACGACGACCATTTAGAAAATAAAAATACAGCTTTTATTAATAAACTATCGTTGCCTTATATGCGTATTCCAGGCTTTCAAAAAATTAAACATAATGATATTGTTGTGTTTAACTGGCCAGTAGATACCATGTTAAATATGCGTTTTACAGATAGGAATCGTTATAAACCTATTGACAAAAAAACCAATTATGTAAAACGTTGTGTTGGTTTGCCTGGCGATTCTTTAGAAGTTAGAGATGGTTATGTTTATATTAATGGAAAGCAAAACCAATTACCAGATAGAGCAAAGCTTCAGTTTTCTTATAAAATTGAAACAAAAAATGGCCCATTTAATCCTGATCAATTAACCAAAAGATATGGTATTACTGATTTACCTCAATACAACCAAGATTATTCTTTAAGTTATTTCCCAGGTATTACAGATGAAACTCTAAATCAATTTAAGAATCATCCAAATGTTAAAAGCATAGAGTCTCTTAAACGTGAAAAAGGCCAACGTGAGAAAAGTGTTTTCCCTCATGACCCGAACTACAGTTGGAATAACGACTTTTTTGGACCTCTTTTTATTCCAAAAACAGGTGCTACCATAGATTTAAATTTAGATGTATTACCATTATATAAAAGAGTTATAACAGAATACGAAAACAACACACTACAAGTAAAAGGAAATCAAATTTTTATTAATGGTAAAATAGCAAACACTTACACCTTTAAAAAAGATTATTACTGGCTTATGGGAGACAATAGACATAATTCTCAAGATGCTAGATCATGGGGATTAGTACCTTTTGACCATGTAGTAGGTAAGCCAGTATTTATCTGGATGAGTTGGGATAGATTTGGTAAACCACGTTGGGAACGCTTCTTTACAACGGTTCATGGTAGTGGAAAAGCAACGTCTTACATCATTCCATTTTTAATATTATTAGTTGGTTGGTTTGGTTTTAATAAGTGGAGAAAACGAAAAAAAGCTAATAGTTAATTGTCTTGTCTTAAAGACGTTTAGCTGAAATAATTTCGTCAACTTAACAACAAACAAATGAACATCATTATCCATCCAACATATTTACCAAATGTGGCTCATTTTGTTGCAATGACAAATTCAGACGAGATTATATTTGAAATGGATGATAATTACCAAAAACAAACCTATAGAAATAGAACGTATATTTATGGCGCTAATGGTAAATTACAACTTAGTATTCCAATAATTCATTCGCAAAAAGAGAGACAAAAATATCGCGATATTAAAATTTATAATTCTGAAAACTGGCAATCTTTACATTGGAAATCTTTAGAAACTGCCTACAGAACTTCACCTTTTTTTGAATTTTACGAAGATGATATTCAACCTTTATTTACAGAAAAATTTGACTTCCTTTTAGATTTTAACCTGAAGTGCCTAGACGCTATTTTTGAGTGCTTTCAAATAAATTTAAACACCTCCAAATCTCAAGTTTACGAAAAGGAAGTTGTAAATAAAACAGATTTTAGATTTTTAGCTAATGCTAGAAAAGAAAAACCATTTAACTTTGATTCCTACACGCAAGTGTTTAATAACAAACAGGGTTTTATTTCTAATTTAAGCATTCTGGATTTACTCTTTAACGAAGGCCCTAATGCTTTAAATTATCTAGAATCTCAATCAATTGATTTGTAATGCTACAACCAATAATACATTATAGCATTCATATTTTAGTTCCTTTAATAGTCGCTTTAATATTTTTTAAGCAACATTGGTTAAAAGTCTATTTAATTATGTTAGCCTGTTTTGCAATTGACATTGATCATGTTCTAGCAAATCCAATGTTCGATCCAAATAGATGTAGCATCAATTTTCACCCTTTACATTCTTATTATGCTATTGCTATTTATGCCATTTTATTAATTCCTAAGAAGACTAGAGTATTAGGATTAGGACTCGTTATACACATCCTGGCAGATAGTGCTGACTGTGCCTTAATGTAACTTAAAAGAAGCAAAAACTGGATAATGGTCAGAATACTTATTATCAAATGTTTTAAATTCTGTAATTTCAAATTCTTTATTGGCAAAAATAAAATCGATTCTTACTGGAAAAAACTTAAAATCGTAAGTTCTACCAAATCCATTTCCAGCAATTTTAAAAGCATCTTCTAAATTGCCTTTAATTTCTTTATAAACATAAGAAAATGCTGTATTGTTAAAATCGCCACAGATAATCATCTTAAAAGGTGATTCTTCTTTATGTTTTATAAACAATTCTGCTTGATTCTGTTGCATTTTAAACGTCTGCTCTACACGTTTTAAGAGCCTGTCTGAATCTTCCTGTTTCAACTTTTCAACATTAGCATCAATATGAAGCGATTGCAAATGCACATTATAAACTCTAAGCGTATCTTGGTTTTTTACAATATCAACAAATATGGCATTATTAGACGTATTTGGAAATTCTACTGAACCCGAATTAATAATAGGATATTGTGAAAAAATGGCTTGTCCGTATTTCACCTTATTTCCAGAAAGCTTTTCAAATTTATATTTAAAAAAAGATAAATCAATATTTTTATGTGGATGGTATTCCTGGATACTTAAAACATCCGGAGATTTTGTTTTTATAAAATCTACCATTTTACTTTCAATGCCTTTCTCTGGAATCCATTGGTATAAATTAAACAGGCGTACGTTATAATTCATTACAGAGAGGTCTGTTGATTCAGAATCTCCATCTGATGAAGAAAATTTATAAAGCGAACCCAAGGTAAAATAGCCAATAATTAAAACTAATAAGGAAAGAATTAGTTGCTTTTTAAGTTTTATTAACCAGTAAATAAAAAACAACACGTTGGTTAATATTATAAAAGGAACTCCTAGGCTTAGAACAGAAAGAATTGCGAATGTTTTTGGTGGAAAAAAAGGCAATATATAAGATAACAAAAGCATGGTTGCAACTAAAGCATTTACAGCATAAATTATTTTATCGATAAGCTTTAGATTCTTCATAAATACAAACTATTATTTACCAGCTTTAAATAAAAATTCTTTTTCTTCTTTTGTTAAACTATCATAGCCACTTTTGCTAATTTTATCTAAGATAACATCAATTTTCTTTTGCTTATTAAACTCGTTAAATTCAGTTTTAGAATAACCAGCAACTTTCTCACTTTTCTTTTTATGAACTGTTTTTAATGGTGACTTTTCAGATTTTTTAAACAAGCTAACAAACCAATCCATAAAACGCTCAAAGCCCTTCCCTATATCATTTCCTTTACGCAATTGTGTTGCATAAACATAGCCTAAAGCTGCTCCTCCTAAATGAGCTAGATTTCCTCCTGAGTTCAACCCGAAAAGCCCTAAAACATCAATAACTACAATAGCTACTCCAAGATACCATAACTTTAAATTAAAAGTAAAAAAACGAACTTCCATGTTTGGCATATAAGCACAAAGAAAAATCAGTAAAGCCCTAACTCCAGCTGAAGCACCTACTAACCTACTACTTGTATCGAAAAAAGAAGGTATTACATTATAGCCAAATAAAAACAGTAAACCACCAAATATGATTCCTAAGAAATAGACATTCAATCCAAGTTTTAAAGGAAACATATTCGAAAACATGCGACCTATAAAATATAACCAAAGCATATTAAACAGAATATGCCAAAAATCATAATGAGTAAAAGCATAAGTAATAATACTCCATGGCTTCATTATAAAACTCGAGAAACTACTTGGCAATTCTAACCAACTTAAACTAGTATTGACATTTAACGATACCTTTAGAATTAATCCAATAAAAAAAATAATAAGATTAACAGCTATTATTTTTTCAAACACATTTAAGTTCTGTAGCTTGTCTTGTATGTCTTTGTTTAATGTTGTCATATTAATTCCAACGATTTTTATTGAATTGTGTTTTCTTCCAGTACCACATAATCAAGAAACCAGTTAATGCACCTCCAATATGTGCTACATAAGCTGTATTACTTGGACTGAAAAAAGATTGACCAGTTACAGCAGAAATTAAATCTAATGCTATTATTCCTGGAATAAAATATTTGGCTTTAATTGGTACTGGCAAAAAGATTAGCATCAATTTAGATTCAGGATATAACATCCCGAAAGCTACCATAACTCCCATGATAGCTCCAGATGCTCCTACCATAGTGCTATTAAAAACGCCTACAAAGTTTTGAATTTGTTCTTGATTTAAAAATTGACTCCAACGTGTATCATAAACACTATAGCCAGATTTTAAGGTTTCAATAGTTTGTGTTTGGTCAAAACCAGCTCCATTAAGAATATCCATTCCAGAAATAAATCTGAAATAATAATAACCTATCATACATAAAGCAGCTCCCAATCCTGAAGATATATAAAAGAACAAGAATTTTTTGGCACCAAAACGTTCTTCAACAGCAGTTCCAAACATCCAAAGAGCAAACATATTAAAGAAAATATGCATAAAACCTCCATGCATAAACATGTGTGTAATTATTTGCCAAGGCTGAAAAGCTTCATTCTTTGGAAAATGCAATGCAAACCAATCGTAAAACAAAGTACCTCCACCAACGGCTAAGGTTCCTATAAACATAACGACGTTTATAATTATTAAATGTTTTACAGTATCTGTAATTTTGTTCATCATATTTAAAAATACTTAAATAAATTTTCTCTCTAATTCATCTACAGGTAACGTAATGAATGTTGTTTTATTTGTTGGCGACATATTTGGTTCCTTACAACCAAACAAACTATTTACTAAATGTTCCTGTTCCATAACAGAAAGCGATTGTCCTGTTTTTATGGCCAAGCTCTTAGCCATAGACTTGGCTAACAAATCTGTAGAACTAAAATTACTATCTGGAACTTCGTTCTGAATATCGTTTATTAATTGTTCCAAAATAACTGAAACTTCGCTCTCAGGAACACTTACTGGAACTCCAGAAATTTCAATACTATCTTCCGACATGTTAGAGAATTGAAAACCAGTATGCTCTAAATCCTGCTTTACTTGCTTGATAATTTCTACTTCTTGAGTTGAAAAATGAAGCTGAACAGGAAATAATAATTGCTGACTCATACTTTCTTTAACAGTAATGTGTTGTAAAAAATCTTCGTATAACACACGTTGATGCGCTCGATGCTGGTCGATAACCAACATTCCAGACTTTATAGTACTTACTACATATTTATTTTGAAGTTGAAACGTGGTTTGCTTGGTTTCAACTTGAGAATCGTCTTTAAAAATAGAACCTGTTTGTTCTTCGCTTTCAAATTGAACACTACTAAAATCTTGTTGTGTTTTTGTGCCTTTTGATTCTAAACCAACATACAAACTATCCCAATTCATTGGTGTTTGCCTTTTAAAGGCTGTTGTTTGTTTTCCTAGAATCTGTTTTTCCTCAAATGGATTATAGGCTCTATCTACTTCAATTTTTGGGGTATTTGGATTGCTTACATCTTTATAGTTATAAGGTGTATCTAGATTTGAGTCTCTTTCAAAATCTAATACTGGAGCAATATTAAATTGCCCTAGACTATGTTTTACTGAAGCACGCAAAATAGCATATAATGTGTGTTCATCATCAAACTTAATTTCAGTTTTAGTAGGATGAATATTAATATCTATGGTTTGAGGATTTACTATCAAGTTTAAAAAATAACTTGCATGAGTACCATCTTTTAGAAGGCCATCGAACGCAGAACTAATTGCATGATTTAAATAAGCACTTTTAATAAACCTGTTATTAACAAAAAAGTATTGTTCTCCTCTAGTTTTCTTAGCATATTCAGGCTTTCCAACAAACCCTGAAATTTTAACGACTTCTGTTTCTTCGTTTACTGGAACCAATTTTTCGTTGGTTTTTACTCCAAAAATATTTACTATGCGTTGCCTGTAATTACTTTCTGGAAGATTAAAAACCTCTCCTCCATTATGATACATGACAAACTGAATATTTGGATGTGCTAAAGCTACTCTATGAAACTCATCAATAATATGACGTGTTTCCACTGGATTCGATTTTAAAAAATTACGTCTGGCAGGAATATTAAAAAATAAATTTTTAACTGCTATAGAAGTTCCTTTAGGAGTAACAATAACCTCTTGTGAAACTACGTCGCTACCTTCAATAACAATTTGGGTTCCTACCTCATCTGACTCTTGTTTGGTTTTTAACTCAACATGAGCAATGGCAGCAATACTTGCTAAAGCTTCACCACGAAAGCCTTTGGTATGTAATAGAAATAAATCTTCGGCAGTACGTATTTTAGACGTGGCATGACGCTCAAAACTTAAACGAGCATCTGTAACACTCATACCTGAGCCGTTATCAATTACTTGTACTAAAGTCTTTCCAGCATCTTTAATTATGAGTTTTATAATTGAAGCTTTGGCATCAATAGCATTCTCCATAAGTTCTTTAACAACCGAAGCTGGACGTTGTACAACTTCTCCTGCTGCAATCTGGTTAGCTACATGATCTGGTAATAATTGAATAATATCTGACATGAGCGCTTCTAAAAGAATATGGATAAATCGAAGTCAATAATAAATAGGAAGATTAAAATTAAGATTCCAATAATAATTAAAACCCTTTTATTTACTGCTTGGTCTTGATTACTTTTATAATCGTTAAGTGCAGTAACTAACTTGCCTTTCAACCCTTTGTTACTACCAACTGTGGTTCTAAAATCGTCGAACTTATGTTTTATTTCATACGGATTGCCTTCACCTTTATAATGTCTAGGTGTATAACTATACGCTTTATTTTTTCTTGTCTTAAAAATCCCCATATTATCTACTATTCATAACCACTTAAAAAATACCAAAACACTAATACAGCTATCAAAAACAAGACCATAAACAATGGTGATGTCAAGATACTACCTTTTCGTGTTCTTGACTGTTTTAATTCTTGCCATTTTGACTCCATATCTCGATCTTGATTCTCATCAATATCATTTTGATATTTTGGCTTGATATTAAATTGTCTATTCTTTTTGAATATTGCCACAATAATTACGTTGATACACTTCAAATGTACTTAAAATACAAAGAAATTACAGTTTTGAAATGCCAAAAATTGTTAACAAAATAGTATCAACAAATTTCTAGATGGCTAAATGGAAGGTTATTCTAAAAAGACTAAGCCTTTTTATTAAGCGCTACCATTTTTATGGCAGCAATAGCAGCTTCGGTACCTTTATTTCCATGTTTTCCACCAGACCTATCTATTGCTTGTTGTAAATTATTGTCTGTAAGCAAACAAAAAATAACAGGTATTTCGTGTAGAATATTTAAATCTTTAATGCCTTGAGATACAGCTTCGCATACAAAATCGAAATGTTTGGTTTCACCTTGAATAACACTTCCTATTGCAATTACAGCATCAACCTGTTGTTCTTGCATTTTTTTGCATCCGAAAATTAACTCGTAACTACCAGGTACATTCCAACGTAAAATGTTAGTTGCAGACACTTGGTTTTCAATGAGTGCATTATAAGCACCTTGAAATAAACCCTCTGTAATAGTATCATTCCATTCTGAAACAACAATCCCAAACCGAAAGTCTTTCGCGTTTGGGATTGTAGCTTTATCGTAATCTGATAAATTTTTATTTTCTGTTGCCATGTTTACTTTCTAAAAAAGTAGAAAATTTTATTTATTAGCCAAAGCTTGTGCTTTACCTATAAAAACATCAATATTAGTAGCTTCTGTTGAAGATGCATAATTTTCCTTGATATCNTTAAAATATGTAAGCGCNTTATCTGTTTTTCCTAATTCTAAAGCTATAACACCAGCTTTATGTAAATATAAAGGCGTTGTAAACTCATTCGCTTTTAATTTAGCAGCTTGCTCATAATAACCTAAAGCATCTTCTGGCTGATTTAACTGCACAAAAGCATCACCAATACTACCTTTAGCCATTGGAGCTAAAACTTGATCATCGCTAGAAAATTCGCCTAAATAAGAAATCGCATTCTTATAATCTTTTAAATTTAAATAAGCCATTCCTGCATAATAGTTAGCAATATTACCTGCTTTTGTTCCACTATANTCTGAAGCTATGTCTAGCATCCCTAACTTACCTTCACCTCCATTAAGAGATAAAGTATATAGAGAATCACTTGCTGTTCCAGCAACTGCTTCATTAAAATATTTCTTTGCTTGGAATATTTCGTTCATAGCTTCGCTTTGTTTTGGCTTGGCTATAAATTCTTTAAAACCTAAATAACCTAACACCACAGCAGCTACTATTCCAATAATTATGAAAATGTATTTTTGATTAGCAATAACCCAATCTTCCGTTTTAGAAGCAGATTCATCTAATGTATTAAAAACTTCAGCAGTTGTAGAGTGATCAACAATATCATGTTCTTTTTCCTCTTTCGTTGCTGGTTTATATCCTCTTTTCTTATAAGTTGCCATATATTCTAAATTAATGCGTGGCAAAAATATGATTTTTCTTCATATATAAAAGCCTATTTATTTGTTATTTTTCAATAATTTGCACAACTTATTCATTTAAAAATTCAAAACCATCTTTAAGCAACTTTTTTATGATTTTAAAATCACTTTCATTACTTAATTATAAAAATTTTGAAAGTCAGTCTTTTGAGTTCAATAACAAGATAAATTGCTTTGTTGGAAACAATGGTGTTGGCAAAACTAATGTCCTTGATGCTATCTATCATTTATCTTTTGGAAAAAGCTATTTTAACCCTATAGCCTCCCAAAACATTAGGCATAACGAGAGTTTTTTTGTAATAAATGGAGATTATGAAAAAGAAGACAGCACAGAAAAAATTGTTGTTAGTTTAAAAAAAGGTCTGAAAAAAATTATTAAACGTAATGGTAAAATTTACGATAGATTTAGCGACCACATTGGTTTTTTGCCACTTGTTATCATTTCGCCAGCAGATAGAGATTTAATTATTGAAGGGAGCACGACAAGACGAAAATTTATGGATAGTGTGATCTCTCAAAGCGATAAAAACTATCTAAACACCTTAATTAATTATAATAAAGTGTTGGTTCAGCGAAATTCTCTATTAAAATATTTTGCCTTAAACAACACTTATAATTCTGANACGTTAGAGATTTACAACAAGCAACTTGACGAANATGGAACAGTAATATTTGAAAAAAGACAGCTTTTCTTAGAAACATTTATTCCTATATTTAAAGAGCGTTACCTAGCTATTAGCAATGGAAATGAGCAAGTAAATTTAATTTACAACAGCGATTTAAAAGAAGATACTTTAGAGACTCTTTTAAAAAGGTCCATTAATAAAGATAAAGCACTTCAATACACAAGTGTAGGAATCCATAAAGATGATTTAGTTTTTGAAATAGAAGGTCATCCAATTAAAAAATTTGGGAGTCAAGGACAGCAAAAATCTTATTTAATAGCTTTAAAACTGGCACAATTCGATTTTATTAAAGCCCAAAGTGCCGTGAACCCTATTTTATTATTAGATGATATTTTTGATAAATTAGACGAACAACGTGTGTCTCAAATTATTAAATTAGTAGATGATGAGAATTTTGGACAATTGTTTATTAGCGATACGCATGCAGATAGAACAGAAAATGCCGTAAAACAAGTGCATCAATCTTATGAGATATTTAAATTGTAAAATAAGAACACAAACTAAAAAATAGAGAGAAAAGACAAAAGTCAATTTTTCTTGATTCTTGATTCTTGATTCTTGATTCTTGATTCTTGATTCTTGATTCTTGATTCTAAATTAAATACTAAACAAAATGAATTCAAAACACCTCTTATACATTCTTGGAATACTCTTCCTTAACAGCTGTTCTAATAACCCTGAAACCTTTGTAGAACACCTTGAAGGTTATTGGGAGATTGAAGAAGTTACCTTAGCAGATGGCTCCAAGAGAAGCTACACTTATAACGACACAGTAGATTATATAGAAATCTCTGATAGTTTAACAGGTTTTAGAATAAAAGTAAAACCTCTTTTCGATGGGTCTTACGAAACATCAAAAGACTCCGAACAGTTTACTATTAAAATAGAAAACGATAGTTTAAACCTCTATTATAAAACACCTTTCGACACCTGGAAAGAAACAGTTTTGTTAGCAACGGAAGACCAAATTAAAGTGATTAATAAGAATAAAGCTGTATTTTTATACAAACGTTTTATACCTATAGACATAGAATAATGGCAAAACGAAATAACGAAAATCTAAGCATTGCTGATGCTTTAAAAGAATTTGTAGAAACCAACAAATTAGAACATGGTTTAGATGTGGTAAATGTTAGAGACACCTGGAAAAGCATGATGGGTAATGGCGTAAATAATTACACTACAGATATCCAGTTAAAAAACAATACGTTATATGTCCAATTAAGTTCCAGCGTTTTAAGAGAAGAGCTTAGTTATGGCAAAGAGAAAATAATAACTCTTTTAAATGAATCTCTTGGAAAAAAGTGATATCAAAACTAGTTTTGCGATAAAATGAGTTAATAACCAAACATAAAAAAGCCTTGTAATTTTATTATTACAAGGCTTTTTCTATAATATAATTCTAGTACTTATTGCTTGATTAACTTAATAACCTGAGAAGCATGTTTTGCATGTACATTCATAAAATAAATACCAGTTGTAACTTGTGTGATATCTATAGTTTGAAGATTTTGACCATTTGAAAGATCGATTGTTTTAATTAATCGTCCATTAATATCGAATATTTCGGCTTTAACCAATTCAATATTATTTAGGTTCCTAAGTGTAAACTCTCCATTTGATGGATTAGGATATACTTTTATATCGTTTTGCAAGCCTTCAAAATCTGTTACTGAAAGAATCATATCACAATTATAAACAGAGATATCGTCTACATACCATCCTTCTCTGCCATTACATCCATCTGTACCAAGTTCCCATCTAAATTGAACTGTTGAATTAGCTGTTACACCAATAGATGATAAATCGATATAACTTCTTCCCCAACTTCCTGAAGAAGATCCTCCATCAGAACCAGTAAAAACAGGTTCGCCTGCCATTGGATTATCGTTTGCTCCAGTATTAAGATCGCCATTATAACCATTNGCTGTAAAAGCACTGTCTGGTAATAGCTCAAAAGAACTTCCATCAATACTATACTTTAAATTCCCACCATCCCAATTTGTTTCAGTTGAAAGATAATGCATAAATGTCATTTCAAACGTACCAGTTTGTTGGTCTGGAATATTTATTACAGGACTCTCTAATCTTAGAATTCCATTTTGTAATGAAGTTGAGCAATTCCCATTAACAGGATCTACTCCAAAAATGGCTTGTCCGTTTAAGCCTTCAGGNAAATTTGCATCTATTTCCCAATCTCTTGGCTCCCAAGTCCCAGGGTTTGTAGGTATTTGAGAAACTGTCCATATACCAATACCAGACTCCCAATCTTCAAAGAAAATTGGGTTATTAATAGCTGCATCACATGGATCTGCAGTAGCAGATAAAATAGGCTCGTAACCACAGTTATCTTCTAAACGTAGCTCTACAGCTAATAAAACTTTTACAAGTTCATCAAAATCAGACATCGTTATAATCTCTCCTGAAGGTCCAGCAGGTGCATCTTCTGTGCTTAATCCTTCTAAATTAATTCCTATTAAATCTGTACATGAAGCTTCAAGAGAAGCAGCTAGCACTTCAAAATCACTTGTGGGAGTTAAATACTGACTTTGAGTTCTCCAAAAAATATGAGCAGCTTTTGTAAATCCTATCCCATTGATAGTTTGACCATTAAAAGTTCCACCATCTACTAAAAGTGCATAGGCGTGATTTGGAATTCCTGAATTAATATGAACGCCACCACTATCAAAAGTTCCACAAGAGAAATTTCCGTCGGTTACTTTCCCTGGATCACCATTACAAGGTGGATTCCATAAATCTCTAATGGCTCCACCAAAAGCAGTAGCATCTTCTCCCATTCTCCATCTGTCTGAACTATCACAAGCTGTTCTTAACGAATGGTCATCGTCTACATCTTCATAATTATTTAATAAATCAATAGTTTCTCCCCAAATATCAGAATATGATTCGTTGATAGCTCCAGATTGGTAAGCATAAATTAAGCCACTAGTATAACCAGTATAAGCGTGTCCCCATTCATGAGCAATAACATCATCAGAAGCAGTACCATTACAATAATTTGCTGTTACACCATTCCAATTGGCATTTGGACAAGAAATATTAGGGTTGTTATTTATAGTTCGCATTTGGGCATCAGCTCCATCATAAGACACATACCCAAAAGCATTATTAAAAAAGTTATATACATGAGCAGAAGCCACAACTTCATTCTGTTGCCAGATACTTAAAGTTCCTGGAAAAGCGTCTCCTTCTTCCCATACTACATTCGATGTATCATTTTCATAAACAACTCTATCTATAGCATGAATCCCTGTAAACTGTTCTACAAGCATACCATTATGTGCGTCTATAAAAAGAAACTCTCTAACATCATTGTTATTTCTAACCTCAATTTCATATACCAAATAATCTNCTCCCAATTTATTTTGAACTAATCCTTTTTGAAAAACATACAACGTTGTTTTAAAAGCAAATAAATCCATGCCAGAATTATTTAAACCTTGATTGTTAACAATAGATAATGCTTTATTGTTTGCCTCTTCTGAACTAATTGTAGGTGTAGTATGTATTTTAATATTAGGAATGTAATTACCATTTATAGCTGTTAAATCATCATTTACATTAAAATGAAAACGTAATTGGGCATCAAAAACAGGCACATTATTTTTATGTTGAGTAATCGTTAGTTTTTTTAAGCCGTAATTATCAACCTCAGCTAATCCAAGNTTAAACGTACTTTCGATTATCTCAAATTGAAACAACTCTTTATTTGCTTCCAAAAAAGAAACCACTTTATCTTGAATTGTTTGTCCTTGTAATGATAATGGGCTTGTAGCTGGAAACTTTATAAATTCTGGAGTTCCATTTAGGTTTTTAGTAACTGAAGCATTNGTTTGATCTACTATTTTTTTTATAGCTTCTTGAGTCTTCTGCGCAAAAGATATAGAGCTAACAAACACAAAAACAGCTAATAACAGCATATNTTTTTTCATTGGGTCAATTTTTATTTTAAGCGAATTTATAAATTATAAAACAAAAAAAGCCTGAAAAATAATTTTCAGGCCAGATTTAACATATAAAGAATACTTTATTAAAACATCTCTCTTCCAGAAAAATGAAAAGCTCCTTCAATAGCAGCGTTNTCATCGCTATCACTTCCGTGAACAGCATTTTCTCCAATAGAAGCAGCATATAATTTTCTTATTGTACCTTCAGCAGCATCTGCAGGATTTGTAGCACCAATTAAAGTTCTAAAATCTTCTACAGCATTCTCTTTCTCTAAAATTGCAGCTACTATAGGACCACGAGTCATATATTCTACTAATTCTCCATAGAAAGGTCTTTCGCTGTGTATTGCATAAAATGCTTCTGCATCAGCTTTTGTCATTTGTGTTAATTTCATTGCTACGATTCTAAAACCTGAAGCATTAATTTTTTCTAAGATTGCGCCAATGTATCCTTTTTCTACTGAATCAGGCTTAAGCATTGTAAATGTTCTGTTAGTTGCCATTTAATTTTTTTTT
>JGI24724J26744_10001276_pt1 | contig 17397 bp, 19 predicted proteins | sample Cruoilmetagenom7_FD_26744 | JGI IMG/M metagenome (IMG submission 26744) | reverse complement strand
CCCGTTGTAATGTCACAGGCAGAAGCGGTTATCGATGTCGATAAGCCTGCTGACCTTGCTCTGGCTGAAGAAATCCTGCGCAATGCCGCTGATTGATGCTGGCTTTGAAAAGGGCCCCCGCGCAAGGCCCCAAACGGGCCCCTCAATTCCCCCTTCAGCTGGCCCACCAGCTGCCCCACCAGTTGATCGCCCAGTTGATCGCCTAGTTACTCAAAAAGCCGGGCAGAAGACTGGGCCTGCGCCCGATACCGGCCCCGATCTCCAGATCAACGAACGCCCGATTGTCCATTTCTTGTATGAACCTGGTGATGGCGGGCTTGATCGGGTGGCGATCCTGCTTGCCAATGGCATGGCTGCTCGCGGTATTCGGACGGAATTGTGGCTGACGAAAAGGGAAGGGCCGCTGGCAAGTCTGATCTGTGATCAAGTGAGGGTGCGGCTGGTGCCTGCCCCGTCTTGGGGCGGGCGCGCTTTACACTTGATGTGGCAGATCCCAGCCTTGGCCAAAATGATGCAGCAACATCGCCCGCATGCGGTTTTTTCTGCTGGCAATCAAAGCAATTTGAACATTGCGCTGGCCAAGAAACTGGCCGGAATACACGATCTGAAAATCATCCAGAAGATCACCAATCCGGTTGTGCGCCCTGGCATGGGCAGGCTGCGTGCGCGGGCGCGGATATTCCGGTTTGAAAAAACAGCCCTCCTTGGCGATGTTTGCCTGACCCTGAGCGAGGCAGATGCACAGATGAATGCGCGTTTGATGCCGCGCGCAGCAGGCCGGTTTCGCGCTGTGCGCAATGCTTATATTAGCCAAGAAATGTTGGATCGGGGGGCGGAGCCTAGGGCCGCTTCTGGGGGCGAGAGGCAGAGCAGGCTGCTGTCGGTTGGGCGGCTGGCATTTCAAAAAGATCATGCGACCNTGCTGCGGGCGNTGGCACGGCTNAAAGANTTGCGCTGGCATCTTAGAATGCTTGGCGATGGCCCGCTGCGCGCAGAGTTGGAGGCTCTTGNGAANCGGCTGGGAATTGCTGAACGGATCAGCTTTGAAGGTTTCGTGATGGATCCCGGCCAGGCTTATNCGCACAGCGATATTGTGCTGCTGTCTTCGCGTTGGGAGGGGTTTCCGGCNGCCCCGCTNGAGGCGATGGCATCGGGCTGCGATGTGGTGAGNACTGATTGCTCAGAAGGATTGAGTGATATTCTGGCCAAGCTTGGCCAGAAAATGGTTCCAATCGGTGATGATGCCGCATTCGCGCAGGCTGTACGAACGGCGATCGAAAATGGGCGCCAATCACCAGAAATGCGGGCCGCCGCCGCTGAATATTCCATTCCCTTGTCGGTTAGCGATCATTTGCGGTTGATGGATCAAGGCTGAGGCGAATTGCCAGATAGCCAGATTGCCAAATAACCCCCGGCACCCCCAAAAGCCCGCAGCCGCTGCCTTGGGGCATAGGCAGGGGCAGGCTGATCTGTATTACACAGCGCTCACTTGCTGTTCGATCCGGCCAAAGATCGAATGGCCATTTGCATCATGCATATCGATTGCGACTGTATCGCCCGCTTTCATGAAAGGGGTCTGTGCGTCTGCCGCCTGCAATTGTTTCGATCATGCGGATTTCGGCGATACAGCTATAGCCGCGCCCGCCTTGGCTGACTGGCTTGCCCGCGCCGCCATCTTCGCCCTTGTTGGACACAGTGCCTGATCCGATGATCGCACCTGCGCCCAGATTGCGGGTTTTGGCTGCGTGCGAAACCAGTTGGGCCAGATTGAAGGTGGCGTCCTGCCCGGCATTGGCCCGGCCAAAGGGGGCGCCATTATAATCGACCATCAGTGGCAGGTGGATCAGGCTGTCTTGCCATGCATCCCCCAATTCATCAGGGGTGATGGCCACCGGAGAAAAACTGCTGGCAGGCTTGGACTGGAAAAAGCCGAAGCCTTTGGCCAATTCACCCGGGATCAGGCCGCGCAGTGAAACATCATTGGCCAGCATCAGCAATTTAATGTGGCTTGCAGCATCCGCCGGGCTGGTGCCCATCGCCACATCATCAGTGATGCAGGCAATTTCGCCCTCCATATCGCAGCCCCATGCCGGATTGCCCAAGGGGATGGGATCGCGGGGGCTGAGGAAATCATCCGAACCGCCCTGATAGATCAATGGATCATGATAGAAACTGTCTGGCACCTCTGCGCCGCGCGCTTTACGCACCAATTCCACATGGTTGATATAGGCGCTGCCATCGGCCCATTGATAAGCGCGCGGGAGCGGGGATGCCGCCTCGCGTTCGTGGAAACGCCCACACGGCACGGCTTGATGTTCAACATCGATATAGAGCGCCTGAAGACGGGGCGCGACTTGGGCCCAATTGTCGAGCGCGGCCTGCATCGTGGGGGCGATATTTCCCGCCGCGCAATAACGGGTCAGATCGCTGGATACGACCACCAAAATGCCATCGCGGCCTGATTTTAAGGATGCCAATTTCATCAGGATTACTCCTTTGCAGGCTTAGTTTATCAAGGGGCGTCGGGCTGGCAGTCAGGATGGGCGCGCTGGAAACTATCCAGCACCAAGCAGGCATTTTCAATCCGCACTAAATTCGGCATTGCATCAAGATCGAATTGGAAACGCCGCGCGTTGTAAAGCTGGGGGATCAGCACGGCTTCAAACATTCCGGGCCGGTCAAACAGGAAATCACCTGCGCCCAGACGGGCCAGTTTTTGTTCCACCGGGCCGAGGGTTTTATGCAGCCAGTGGCGATACCAAATGCCCACCTCGTCCTGACTGTGGCCAAGTTTACTCTTTATATATTTCAGCACCGGCAGGTTAAGCGGGGCATGCAATTGGGTGGCGATGGCATAGGTCAGTTCGCGGGCGGTAAACCGGTCTTCGGTGTCTGCAGGCAGTAGCGAGCGGTCTGGATAGGCTTCATCCAACCATTCCAATATCGCCATGGATTGGGCGCGGTCCCGGCCGCCAGCTTCGAGCATGGGGACATTTGCAAAGGGGTTGCGGCCAGCAAAATCTGGCCCCTGCTGTTCATCCTGGCGCAGGTTTACCGGAACATTTTCATAATCCAGCCCCTTCAGATTCAAGGCAATCCGCAGCCGGTAGCTGGTCGAACTGCGATAATATCCAAACAAGCGCATCAAAATGCAGGGATCGCTGTAATCGCGCGGCCCAATATCAGGGCGTGGACATCATGTGTGCCTTCGTATGTGTTGACCGTTTCTAGGTTCATCATGTGGCGAATGACCTGATATTCATCGGAAATTCCATTGCCGCCATGCATGTCGCGCGCTTGGCGTGCAATATCCAATGCCTTGCCCACATTATTGCGTTTGACGACCGAGATCATCTCTGGTGCGAAGCGTTCTTCATCCATCAAACGGCCCACGCGCAAGCTGGCTTGCAGGCTCAGGCCGATGTCTGTCATCATATCGGCCAGTTTTTTCTGGAACAATTGGGTTGCCGCTAGCGGACGGTCAAACTGTTTACGGTCCAGCCCATATTGGCGCGCGGCTGCAAGGCAGAATTCCGCTGCGCCCATGGCCCCCCAACTGATGCCGTAGCGGGCCCGGTTGAGGCAACCAAAGGGCCCTTTCAGCCCTTGCGCATCGGGCAGCAATGCATCGGCGGGCAGTTTTACTTCATCCATCATGATCATGCCGGTGGTGGAAGCGCGCAGGCTGAATTTGCCTTCGATCTTGGGCGCGCTGAGCCTGCCATGCCTTTTTCCAGCACAAAGCCGCGAATGGCGCCGCCATGGGCTTCGCTTTTCGCCCAAACCACGAACACATCTGCAAAGGGTGAATTGGTGATCCAGGTTTTGGTGCCGGACAGGCTGTAGCCATCTCCGTCTTTTTTGGCGTATGTGCGCATTGAACCGGGATCGGANCCGGCATCTGGTTCGGTTAAACCAAAGCAGCCTATCAATGCCCCGCTTGCAAGGCCGGGCAGATATTTGCGCCGTTGATCTTCTGATCCATAAGCTTGGATGGGATACATCACCAGACTGGACTGGACCGAGGCCATCGAGCGGTAGCCTGAATCAACCCGTTCGATTTCGCGGGCGATCAATCCATAAGCCACATAGCCTGCGCCGCCGCCGCCATATTCTTCTGGCACTGTCGCGCCCAGCAAACCGGCCTTGCCCATTAAGGGGAACAATTCAGGCGCGACTGTTTCTTCGCGAAATGCCTGCACTACGCGCGGCTGTAATTCGCTTTGCGCAAAACCATGCGCTGCATCGCGGATCATCCGTTCGTCTTCGGTTAATTGCCCTTCGAGATCGAATGGGTCTTGCCAGTTAAACGGCACCATTGCGGCCATGATAAATCCTTTTCACAGATGTTCTTGCAGGCTTGGCGCCCCAGGGCAAGGCGCGGCAAGGCGCGGCAAGACGGGGGCAGGGAAGGGGGCAATCATTTTCCAATCCAGCGATCATTCGCCGCGGGTTTTTTGCGAGAAAACGGCATACTCTGCCGCGTTGCATTGGCCCGTTACCCATAAATCGCCAAATTTCAGCCATGCATGGAATGTATGGTCAGCGCCCAATGTCTGGGTTTTATGCGTTCCGATGAACAATTGCGCCACAATGCCGCGCCGTTTCAGCATCCAGCGCGCGGCCAATGCCTGCGGCAGGCAGATGAATTGGACCGGGCAATTGCGGGAAACCCGGTTAATCGCCCGCGCGATACGGGAAATCGAGGCTTGTTTGCTATCATTCACCGTTCCAGCTGGATTTTCCTGTGCAATCTGGCTGGCCCAATGTCTAAGCGGCACAAATCTGATCAGAATGCGGGCAAAGCCCATCGCGGCCGCCGCTTCTAAAAATACGAAATGATCGCGCAGCGAAAGTTTGGCAAAGGAGCGTAGTTTGCCCATCAGCCACTCAATTGTTTCGGGCTGTAATTGCGTGCATAATGTCCAAGGTTCTCTCCGCCTCGCGCAGATGCAAGATCTCGACCATTTTGCCATCCAGTTTGACCACCCCTTTGCCGACATTTTCCGGCGCGGCGAAGGCTGCGACGATTGATCGCGCCTGAGTAATCTCTGCCTGGGAAGGGGCAAATGCGGCGTTGGCTGCGGCAAGCTGTGCGGGGTGGATTACTGTTTTGCCATCGAAACCCAATCGCGCGCCTTGTTCGCATTGCGCTGTGAAACCTGCCTGATCATCAAGGGCGTTAAACACCCCGTCGATCACGGATAAACCATGCGCTCTTGCAGCCACAATCGATTGCGTCAGCAATGATTGCATGGCGCTGCGGTCATTATCGAGCGTGCAGCGCATTTCGAGCGCGAGATCATTGGTGCCCAGCACGAAAGTGGTTAGCCCAGCACCAGGCGCAGCCGCTGCAATGGCCGGTAGATCAAGGAATGCAGCGCAGGTTTCCAGCATGGCCCATAATTCCGGCCCATCACCCAGTGCGGCGCGATAATCAGCCAGCTGCCCGCAGGTGGAAAGTTTGGGAACAAGCACTGCTGCCACGCCGCAATTGTGCAAGGCGGCGCAATCTTCAACACCCCATTCACTGTCCAACCCATTGATCCGCACCATCAGTAACCGATCGCCAAAGCCGTCTTCTTTTATGGCTGCCAATGCGGCCTGGCGCGCCTCTGCTTTGGCGCTGGGCGCAACGGCATCTTCCAGATCGAGTATCACCGCATCGCAATCGGCCAGCCGCGCCTTTGCAACCGCGCTAGCGCGGTTGGCGGGAAGGTAGAGGGCGGTGCGTAAGGGGCGATATTTCATTGCGGTCTGCTTTCTATCAGATCAGCGACCACAGATGGGTCAGCCAATGTCGAGGTGTCACCCATATTGCTGAAATCATTCTCGGCTATTTTGCGCAATATCCGCCGCATGATCTTGCCGCTACGGGTTTTGGGCAGGCCGGGGGCAAATTGAACCACGTCGGGCGTTGCGATCGGGCCGATTTGTTGGCGCACCCATTGGATCAATTGGGCGCGCAATGCATCATCAAACTCAACGCCGGCATTGGGCGTGACAAAGGCGTAAATACCTTGTCCCTTAATGTCATGGGGCATTCCAACCACTGCGGCCTCTGCCACTTGGGAATGGGCAACCAGCGCGCTTTCAACTTCTGCGGTGCCCATCCGGTGGCCTGAAACATTGATCACATCATCGATCCGGCCGGTAATCCAGTAATAGCCATCCTCGTCCCGGCGGCAGCCATCGCCGGTGAAATACATGCCGGGAAAGGTGCTGAAATAGGTTTGGAAAAAACGGTCGTGATCACCATAGACTGTGCGCATCTGGCCGGGCCAACTATCGAGTATGACCAGCGGGCCCTCTGCTGCGCCTTGTTGGATATTGCCGTCATTATCGACAATTGCGGGCTCTACACCGAACATTGGCAGTGCTGCGCTGCCGGGCTTTAATGCAGCGGCGCCGGGCAGGGGGGTAATCATCGCGCCGCCGGTTTCAGTCTGCCACCATGTGTCAACAATCGGGCAGCGCCGATCACCTACCACGCGGTGATACCAATCCCATGCTTCTGGATTGATGGGTTCACCCACTGAACCAAGCAGGCGCAAGCTTTTGCGGCTGGTTCGCCTTACATATTCATCCCCCTCGCGCATTAAGGGCGCGTAAAGCGGTTGGCGCGGCGTAGAAAATAGAGACCTGATATTTATCGATTATTTGCCAGAAACGGGAAAAATCAGGATAATTGGGCACACCTTCAAACATCACCGTGGTCGCGCCGTTCATCAATGGCCCGTAAACGACATAGCTGTGGCCAGTAACCCAGCCGACATCAGCTGCGCACCAGTAAATCGGGCTAGCCCCATCATCATCTGGTTGATAATCGAACACATATTCATGGGTCATGGATGTCCACACACCGTAGCCGCCAGTGGTGTGCAAGACCCCTTTGGGTTTGCCGGTCGAACCAGAGGTGTAAAGAATGAATAGGGGGTCTTCTGCATCCATCACTTGGGCCGGGCAATCATCTGATTGAGAGGCAACCGCAGTGGCCCAATCCACATCGCGCCCGCCACCATGGGCACATCCGCGCCGGTGTGGCGCAGCACGATTACTGTATCGACCGCGGTTTTTTCACATGCGGCATCGACATTGGCCTTAAGCGGGATCGGTTTTCCGCCGCGCAATCCTTCATCCGATGTGATTACGATATTGGATTGGCAATCCTCTATCCGCCCGGCCAGCGCATCGGGTGAAAAACCGGCAAAGACGATGGAATGAACCGCGCCGATCCGGGCGCAGGCAAGCATCGCCACCGCCGCTTCGGGCACCATCGGCAGATAAATTGTGACGCGGTCGCCCTTGGCAACGCCTTGCGCCTTTAAGACGTTGGCAAAACGGCAAACACCCCGGTGCAATTGTGCATAAGTAATCTTGCGGCCCGGCTTTGCCGGATCATCCGGTTCCCAGATGATCGCCACTTCATTGCCGCGCGTTGCCAGATGGCGGTCCAGACAATTGGCGGCGATGTTGAGTTTGCCGCCGGTGAACCAGCGAATGTGTAAATCTTCCTCGGTAAAGGAGGTGTCCTTTACCGTTTCAAAGGGCGCGATCCAGTCGATGCGCTGTGCTTCCTCGCGCCAGAAACCGTCCGGATCAGCAAGAGATTGCTGGTATTTTTCAAGATAGCGGGCTTGGTCGATCAGCGCCGTGTTGGCCCATTCCTCTGGCACAGGAAATACCGCATCGCTCATCAATTTCTCCCCGGTTTCGTGTTTCAGGCCAACGGCCCGCTGTGTTGGCCCCATGGGCCANTTTATATGGAGGTATTAAAGTTTGCCGAATTTATCTTCATAGCCCTGGGTATCCCCTTGGGCCAATAAGGCCGCCTGGCTGGTCCAATCATCCCGCCGGATGCGGCCTTCAAAACGGCCCAATTGCGCGTCGATCCGGTCGATGTCGGCATCAGACCATGCCGCAATCTGGGAAAAACGCGTAATCCCGAGCGAGATCAGAAGGTTTTTCAATTTCGGGCCGACACCTTTGATCCGGCTCAGATCGTCGCCTTCTGTGGATGCCAGACGTTCAGATGCCAGCCCTCCAGATGCCAGCCCTCCAGATGTGGGCCCTTCAGACGCGAGTTGGGCAGCCTGATCTGAAATTTCCTGCCCTTCAATTTGTTGTTCTTCAACAATCGCGGCCACTGCAACGCCCACACCTGCCAGCCCTTGCGGGGTTGCGGGCGGTATCGGGATGGATGTTGGTGCCGGCTTTGGTGCCGATTTTGGTGAAAGGGCAGCGGGCGGCGTGTCGATCAAGGCCTGATTTCGAACGGCAGGGGCCGCCCCATCGTCCAGCGCATCCATTTTATTTGTTGAAACGCGGGTGCGCCGGGTGATCACGAATACCCAATAGGCAACCGCAATCCCGATGATCAGCGCGATCAGGAATAAGATCCAGTTTTCTTTCACCAATAGAATCATGATTTCATACCTTTATCGTCAGCCCCAGCAGCACTCCACATTAGCCAGCCAAGCGCGAGCCCGAAAGCATAGGTGATCAGCAGCAAAATCATCAGTTCAAACCAAATCGGCATATTCAGCAGACCTTTGTTCTATCTTGGACCGGTGTTTTATCGTGGGCCGGGTGTGTCAACCGGTGTTGGGGCGAGCGGCACCGTTGCGATAACCGAAAATTCAATGCGGCGGTTGGCAGGGTCTGCCGGGTCAAGCCCTTCGACCGGCATGCTTGATCCGACACCGCGTGCACGCAGGCCATCGGCAGGAATGCCGCGCCTGATCAGCGCCTGGTTCACTGCTTGCGCGCGCGAGAGAGACAATTCTATGTTGCCGGGTTCAGGCCCTGAACTGTCAGTATGGCCGGTAATTGCGATAATACTGCCCAGACATGGGCGCAGCGCAGCGGATACTTCATCCAGCAATTCCAGGCTGTTGGGATCAAATTCTGTGCTTGATTCTTCAAATCTGACGGTGCGCGCACGCAACAAGGCGCGAACATCATCCTGGCAATGCATCGGGGTCAGCGGCGCGATGTCACGTTGGGCCATTATCGAACCATCGACCCAGCGAATACCGCCAACGCCGGGAATTGATGCGATGGCCATGGCCGCCTTGGCGCGTTTTTCCTCGCTTAAATCCTGCCCCCCGCTCAGCAGTGGATGGCGTGTTGGCCATCCGCCCAAGGTGGTAAAGCGGGCCTGAATAGTGGGCGCGTTCAGCGCAGCGGCAGCAGCTTTGGCGTCATTGCCCAGCCGGGATGCCATTTCTCCGCCGGATATAGCCCCGCCGATGAAAGCTGTGATCACAACCAGCAAGGCCCCGGTAAGGAGCGGGATGGAGGGGCGGGTATACATGGGGCTTCCTTACCCACGCGCACCGCCAGATCAAAGGGGGGCGGTGAAAATAGGGCGGAAAATCAGGCCCAGCCCCGATATTCCAAAGTATGCCCTGATATTCCAGATTTTGGATGCGGCCCGGTCTGATTGCAGATGGTTTGGTTTGTTGGCGCTAGGGCGGCGTGTTGCCGCCTAGATTACGGCGGAATAGCACCCTGTCCTCTGGCCCGAACCCCTTGTGCCAGATCACCCAGCCATAGGTGGCCAAGATTGCCGGAATACCAAACAACAGTTCAGCCCATTCCGGCAGTAAGGTTGATAGATAGCCGACCACTACAGCAGGGGCGGTGGCCCAGACCAATGCCCAGCGCCAATTGTTGATCGGATAACCCAATATCCGTGACAAAAGCCACGCTTTGACCAGAGACATCATCCCCAGCGCCAGCATCAAGGATATGGCCACCGCGGCGGCCCGATAGAAATCAGATAGATGGTAATGATCAGCCAGTAGCATCGCGCCCACGCTCAGCGCAGCTTGCAGCAATATGGTTGCCGCCGATATCCAGAAATTCCTCAGCCGGGCGACATAAACTAACGCGGCTTCTGACACTACGGCGGTGGCCGCCACGACTTCGGCGGCCAGCAGGAATGCCAATGCGCCTGTGCCAAGGACAAAGGTTGGCCCCACCAGACCCATCACCGCTTCGCCCGGAACCCCCAGCGCCAGTGCAATACCTGCCTGCGCTGCAATGATCCAGAAACCAACCTGGCATACTTGCGCGGCGATTACGGAAAGGTTCTTTTCCTTCAAATTGCGGGTAATTACCGGCCCCAGGATCGGTTCGAAGCTGGTTTTCAGTTTTTGCGGCAGGCTGGCGACCTGCTGTGCCACATAATAGACACCCACCGCCGTTGGGGCTGCAAACATACCCAGAATAAACAGATCAAGACGCCGCGTGCCCCATTCGATTGCATCAGCCCCGGCAAGCGGCAGCCCGCGAATGGTCAAGTTGGCCATCCGGCCAAAACTGGGGGTCCATCCGCGCGGTAGGCCATAGGTCCGCACAAAGGCCCACAGTGCAGTCAGGACTGCTGCAAAGACGGATGCGATATAGGCCAGGCTCAGGCCGCTGGCCGGGTTCATGTAAAATAACACGCCAGCCATTATCGAGAGGGTCCAGGGCTCAACCACCGCGCGTGCGCGCACAGTGGTTGCAATATCGAAACGATATGCCTGCGCGGCCAGCGCAATTTCAGTCAGCGCCAGAGAGGGGATTGCCAGCACGATCAAGCGGTCAACTTGTGAATATTCGCCGCTGGGAAACATCAGCGCCGGTGTAAAATACAGCAAGATGGCAGCAACGCTTGCGAACAAAAAGGAAGCAAGCATGCCATCGAACACGGCATGGCTGGCATTTTGGTCATCACCTTGCGACAAACGAAGCGCAAGGCCGCGTTTTTCGCCAATCGTGCACAACATCGCGATTAATTCTGCGATCACCAATGCAGAGGCAAAGCGGCCTAGCGCATCAGGCCCATACAAGCGCCCGGCGATAAACAGGAAGGGCAGCCGCGCTGCAAGGCGCAGCAGGAAACCAAAGACATTGGTGCGCCCACCTTTGGCCAACGCAGCAATATCGCTATCGTCGGTGCGCTCAGGCGGGGCAGTGCCTGCGCTCATGCAGTTTTGTCCTGTTCTGTCGTCAGCGGCCGCGAAAGCAATTGTGCGGCAATTTCACCAGCAGGCGCGCCGCCAAGCAAATGGTTGACGGCATCGACAATGGGCATCGCAACCCCGTGATGGGCAGCCAGTTCAAGCAAGACAGGTGCGGTGTGCACACCTTCGGCAACAGTGCGGCGTCCGGTCATCAAGGATTGCGCTGACCGGCCTTCGCCCAGCGCCCTGCCAAACGAGAAATTGCGGCTGGAGGTGGATGAACAAGTCAGCACTAGATCGCCCAAACCGCACAGGCCCGCCAATGTGTCCCGCCGGGCGCCCAGCGCCTCGCCAAAACGCAGCATTTCTGCATATCCGCGTGCGATCAGGGCCGCACGTGCATTTTGGCCAAGGTCCAGCCCGTCAACCACGCCGCAGGCAATCGCCAGCACATTTTTGACCGATCCGCCGATTTCTGCGCCGATCACATCGTCTGAATAATAGGGCCGAAATTGCGGGCGGGCGATAATTGGGGCCAGACGTTCCCATTGCGTAGCCCCGCCGCCGCACGCCAAGGTGACGGCAGTGGGCATTCCTGCGGCAACTTCGTGGGCAAAAGTGGGGCCGGAAAGAATTGCAATATCGCTGGCGGGTGCAGCGGCCTTGGCCACATCGTTCATAAGGCGGCGTGAGCCAGCCTCGATCCCCTTGCTGCATAATACCAGATCGCGCGGATGGCTGGTTAACTGACCCAGAACCGTGCCCAGATGTTGGGCCGGTGTTACCACCAGTAAGGTGCTGCAGGTGCCAAATTCAGCCAGATCGCCAGCCGCGCGAATGGNCGGGGCAAGATTGGTGGAGGGCAGATACAGACTGTTGGTGCGGCGNGTATTAATCTCCTCCACCAATTCTGGTTCCAGCGCCCANAATAATACATCGCGCCCATCAGATGCCAGCATTTGGGCCAGCGCAGTGCCCCATGCCCCGGCGCCCAGCACCCCGACCGTGTCCATGCCCATGTTCACACCCCTGCCTATCTTCGCCTCTGCCTTTGCCCCAGTGTTCATCCCCGCATTCATCCCTTCGCTCCTGCGCCGCGCACTGGTTGGGCATCAGGATCGAGCGGCCAGCGCGGCCGGGCGATAAAATCGAGCGGATCATTTTGCCCGCTGGCCAAGCGTTCTGCCCCGGCCCATGCGATCATCGCGGCATTGTCAGTGCACAGCGCCAAAGGCGGCGCAGCAAAGCGCATTCCGCGTTCATCGGCAAATCGCATCAAGGCGGTGCGTATCGCATCATTGGCNGCCACCCCGCCAGCCACGACCAGCGAAGGCATTGGCGTGCTGCTGTCTAACGATACGCGAAGCCGGTCGAGCAAACAGTCAATCGCTGCCTGCTGGAAGCTGGCGGCAATATCCTCATCCAGATATTTTGCGCTGTCTTTGGCCCGTTTTACCGCGCTTTTCAGGCCGGCAAAGGAAAAATGTGGTTCGCGGCTTTTGAGCAGTGGGCGCGGCAGCGGCACAGCCGCACTATCGCCTTGCAGGGCCAGTTTTTCGACCGCCGGGCCGCCAGGATAACCCAGGCCGAGGATTTTGGCAGTTTTGTCGAATGCTTCGCCCAATGCATCATCGATGGTGGTCGCAAGGCGGCGATATTGGCCCACCCCTTCGACCCGAAGGATCTGGCAATGGCCACCTGAAACCAGCAATAAGGCATAGGGGAATTGCAAATCAGGGTCTGCCAGCCGGGGGCTAAGGGCGTGGCCTTCTAGATGGTTGATTGCGATCAGCGGGACACCGCTGGCCATGGCAAGCGCCTTGGCACTGACCAGTCCGACCATCACCCCGCCGATCAGGCCCGGTCCGGCGGTGGCGGCTATTGCATCAAGTTCATGCAGCTCAATCGCGCCTTTGCGCATTACGTCTGCGATAATCGGGGTTAGGATTTCTGCATGGGCGCGTGCGGCAATTTCCGGCACCACGCCGCCATACGGCGCATGTACAGTATCCTGAGATGCAATTCGCTGTGCAATAATCCTGCGGTCGGTTGTGACCAAGGCTGCGGCAGTTTCATCGCAACTGGATTCTATCCCAAGCACGATCCCCATAGCACTTCCCCTGAACGAGATGGATGGCTAGGGCAAGTATACCCATGGCCCGAACTGTTAATCCTGCCCCCTTGCTGCGTCTCGGCACCCGTCAATCACCGCTGGCGATGGCGCAGGCGCATGAAACCCGCGCGCGTTTGTGCGCCGCGCATGGCTGGGATGAAAATGCGGTTGAACTTGTACCTGTGCGGGCAAGCGGGGATAAAATAACGGATCGCCCGCTGGCTGAAATTGGCGGCAAGGCATTGTGGACCAAGGAACTCGATATATGGCTGGCTGAAGGCCATATTGATGCAGCGGTTCATTCAATGAAAGATGTTGAAACCATCCGGCCTGACAGCCTGAAAATTGCCGCAATTTTGCCGCGCGCGGATGTGCGCGATGCGTTAATTGGCGCGCCCAGCATTGCGGCAATCCCCCAAGGCGCCGCAATCGGCACCAGCGCGCCGCGCCGCGCGGCGCAAATGCTGCATTTGCGGCCTGATTGTGAAATCGTCAGTTTTCGCGGCAATGTTGCCTCGCGCTTGGCAAACTTGCTGCGGGCGAGGCTGATGTGACACTGCTTGCCGCAGCCGGGCTTGAACGCCTTGGGCAAACAGACATTGGCACTTTGCTTGACGCTGAAGATTGGCTTCCAGCACCAGCGCAGGGCGCGATCGGCATCGAATGCCGGTCTGATGATGAGCAGGCGGGCGCCTTGTTGGCAAAGATCAACCATGCGCCCAGCCATGATGCAGTGATGGCAGAACGCGCTTTTCTGGCCGCGCTTGGCGGCAATTGCCACAGCCCGATTGCTGTGTTGAGCATGGCTGCAGGCGATCAGATCGAGATGAGGGCGGCCCTTTACAGCCCTGACGGGGCTGAGCGCATCGAAGGGGCCGCCACATTCAAGGCAGGTAATATTGCCGGCCCAGCGCGGCTGGCGGCAGACCTGCTGGGCCGTTCTGCACCGGGCATCCGCGCCCATTTTTCTGGTCCTGAGGGGCCTTTGGCTTGAGCCTGCCGATCATTGCGATCCGGCCGCAGCCCGGGCTTGCTGCCACGCTTGATCATGCGCGCGCTTTGGGGCTTGAGATATTTGGCGAACCCATGTTTCAAATTCGTGCGGTGGACTGGCAAGCGCCGGACCTTGCATCAATTGATGCATTGCTGATCGGCAGCGCCAATGCGATCCGCCATGGCGGCGATCAGCTTCGCGCATTTTGCACAAAACCTGTCCATGCGGTTGGAAATGTCACCGCGCAGGCGGCGCAGGCGGCCGGATTTACTGCCGCCAATGTCGGGAATGGGGGCTTGCAGTCGCTGCTGGATGGATTGCCGCGCAAACCGCTTCGATTTCTGCGTTTGGCCGGGGCAGAACGTGTGGTCTTGGCCGCGCCGCAAGATGTCTGGATCGAAGAACGTATAGTATACGAATCGGCCGCGCTGGCGATGCCGGGATCGGTGGAAAAACAATTGCGCCGCGGCGCCATTGCGCTGCTTCATTCTGCCGCTGCGGCCCGCCATTTGGCGGCAGAATGTGCCCGTCTTGCGGTGCCAGCACAGGGTATTGCCCTGGCTGCATTCGGGCCGCGCATTGGGGCTGCTGCTACGGCGGCGGCAAAGGCTGCGGGCATCGGTGAATGGGCGCAAATCCGTTATTGCCAACCATCCAGCGAAGCTGCGTTGCTGGCCTTGGCCAAGGACATGTGCCAAGGAAACTGAAAGAACGACACTTGCAAACGGGTGCGTGGGTTGCAGAACGGGAATTGATGGAAACTTATTCAAGCCAGTCCGGAAAGAAAAGCGGTTCGATACGCCCAATTTTGGCTGTCGCGCTGAGCGCGTTCCTGCTTGGCGCGATCTTGGTCGGATATATTGCCTATAAGATGGATGGCCGCTGGGACAGTTTAGTCAAAACCGCCACGCCGGCCAAACTTATCGGTCAATCTGGAGGGGTATCAGGCGCGCCTGATTCCGGTAAAAACGCAGCGAAAGAAGAAGACGCCCAAACCGCCGGTCAGGCCGAACAAGGCGCCGATGAAGCAGCCCAAGGCGCCGATCAGGCCACCCAAGCGGTGGAGCGGGTAGAGCAGCAGCAGGGCGGGCTTGATCAACGTCTGGCCGCAGCGGAACAGCGCCTCACCCGGCTTGATTTACAATCGCAGGCGGCCACTGGAAATGTTGCCCGCGCCGAAGGGTTGCTGATCGCCTTTGCCACGCGCCGCACATTGGAACGCGGGGCCGAACTTGGCTATTTGGCAGATCAATTGCGGATCCGCTTTAGCGATGCCCTGCCCAATGCGGTGGATACAGTGATTGAGGCTTCGCGTGACCCGATTACGCTTGATCGATTGCTTGCCCGGCTTGAGGGGTTGGGGCCTGATTTGTCCGATTCTGCGGCTGAACCATCGCTGGACCGGATACGGCGCGAATTGGGGGAATTGTTTGTTATCCGGCGGGAAACTTCACCCTCATCACAGCCAGCCCGGCGGTTGGAAAGGGCGCGCTATTTCCTTGAAAGTAGGCGGGTTTCTGCTGCGATAGAGGAGGTGAAATTGCTGCCAGGTGCAGAACATGCCGCTTCATGGATCAAGGATGCAGAACGCTATGCTGCAGCTCAACGCGCGCTTGATCTGATCGAAACATCCGCTGTGCTTGAACCGCGCCGTTTGCGCGACAGTGAAGGCAATCCGGTCAATCAACCAAGCCCGGTCAATCAGCCGGCCCTATTGGGCGTAGGCGCGCAGGATTAAGCCTTCAGCAATTCCGGCAAATCACCGGTTACGCCGCGGGCTTCATCTGTAAACCAGTTTTTCAGTGTTGTGGTTCGCTGGATTCCGGCCATGCCTAGCCTGCGAACCGCTGATGCGGTGCGCCCTGGAATGCCAAACAGCCGGGTTAATCCATCAGTCGCAAGCGCGACGGTGAATGCATCCAGCCCGCGCCATTTTTCATATCGCGCCAGCAATTGCGCATCGCCCGGTTCAAGGCCCAGCTTCATCCCATCCGCCAGCACCCCGGCCAGCGCGCCAACATCGCGCAGCCCCAAATTCAGGCCTTGTCCGGCAATGGGGTGAATGCCGTGCGCTGCATCCCCCACTAGCGCGAGGCGCTGAGCGGTGATTTGCGCGGCGTGATGGAAACCCAGTGGGTAAGATGAGCGCGGCGGAACCGACGTGATGGCCCCAAAAATATCGCCCATCCGCTTTTCAACTTCGGCCTGAAAGGCGCAGTCGGACAATTTAAGAACGCCTGCTGCATTGCCCTCGTTGACCGTCCAGACCAAGGCGCTGCGGTGGCGCCCTTGCTCATCATCCAGCATGGGTAATAAGGCGAAGGGGCCTTGCGGGTAGAATATTTCCCATGCCACATTTCCATGTGGTTTTTCATGCGTCAGGCTGGTGATGATTGCACGGTGGGAATAATCCCATTTGGCGATTGGCAGGCCAGCTTCCTCGCGCGTGGGCGAACGGCGGCCTTCGGCAGCAACCATCAGGCTGGCATCAAGGGTGCGGCCATCGCTTAAAGTTGCAGAGACCCCGTGATCACCGCGTGTGCGGGAGGTGATTTCAACCTTGGAATTCCACGAAATCAGCGGCTGCTGGCCAGCTGCTTCGAACAGGGCCAAGCGTAATTCGCGATTGGCGAACATCCGGCCAAGCGATCCCTTGTGCGGCTGGGGGGTGAAATCCATCTGGCCAGGCAGAAGCTGGTCGGACACCGCGATCGAATCAATCGGGCAGCAATGCGCCTCAAGCCGGTCTGCCAAACCGATATTGGCGAACAGGTTCCAGCTGGCAGTCGAAATGGCAGAGGCACGCCCGTCAAACCCCGGGGCGGTCAATTCCAGCGGGTCGGCCCGGTCAACCACATGGCTGGAAATGCCTTTCTTTGCCGCAGCAAGGGCCAATGTCATTCCCACCAATCCGCCGCCTAGGATTAACAGGTCGCGTTTTTCATTGTTGGATTGCATGATTGTCTTTTCTTCGCTGCTTGCTGCAACACCACTTGGCCATCACGGGCCCCTCGTGCAAGGAGTATGGCGTCTATGCCCACTTGTGCCACACCCATCAAACTTTTGCCAAGGTTGCTGTTTGCAGCGGCGTTCCTGCTTGTGGCCTTGATGCCTTTTGCGCTTCGGGCGCAGGAAACCAATATCACGGCTGAATTATTTGCCGAAGGGCCTGCGGTGCCGGGCGAAGAATTAATGCTGGCCATCCATTTCACCCCTGATCCGGGCTGGCACGGTTATTGGAAAAACCCCGGCGATGCCGGATATGAAATGCAGCTTGATTGGCAGCTGCCCGCCGGCTGGCAGGCGCTGGAACCGCAATATCCGGTGCCCCAGCG
>JGI24724J26744_10001273_pt1 | contig 17417 bp, 15 predicted proteins | sample Cruoilmetagenom7_FD_26744 | JGI IMG/M metagenome (IMG submission 26744) | reverse complement strand
ATAACTGGATGGGGGCAAGTTCCAGTAGTTGATCCAAATTCACAAGAAATCATTGGCATTGCAACACGCACCGATTTATTGAATACGCTGGCTGGAACCCAAGCAGGCACTACGCGAAAGATGAATCTCGCACCTGAGATGGAAAAGCAGATTGCACCAGGCCAATTATCCTTATTAAAGTTGATCAGCATTGCCGCAAGTGACTTAGGTACTCCTATTTATCTTGTCGGTGGTTTTGTGCGCGATCTAATTCTCAATTATTCTTCCCCGGATTTAGATTTTGTAGTTGAAGGAGACGCACTTCAACTAGCTTCCCTATTAACAAAAAGATATGGCGGAAAGGTTACCAGCCACAAGAAGTTTAGTACTGCAAAATGGCGGCCATTAGGNATTGGAAGTGACACATCTCCATTAGGGCTTCCGCTTTCCACCGATCAAATTTCCGATCTTCCACTCACAATTGATCTTGTTAGTGCCAGAACAGAATTTTACGAAAAGCCCACTGCACTACCGACCGTTAAAAAAGGAAGCATCAAACTGGATCTTCACCGCCGGGATTTCACAATTAATACAATGGCAATGCGATTAGATAGCAACCACTTTGGTGATGTCTATGATTATTGGGGTGGTCTAAATGATTTAAATAATAAAAAGGTTAGGGTTCTCCACTCGCTTTCTTTTGTTGATGACCCAACGCGTATGCTAAGGGCGATACGGTTTGAGCAGCGCTTCGGATTTGAAATAGATCAACGCACCCTCGAATTATTGCAGGAGGCAGCTCCTCTCTTGGAAGAAGTGTCTGGAGACCGCATCCGGCACGAAATAGATCAGATCCTTGTCGAGGACAAAGCAATTTCCATGCTGGCTAGAATCAGCAAACTCGGATTATTTACACACATTCATCCATCCATTTTTTTTGATGAAATCATTCAAAAAAAATTAGAGAAATTATTGACGGATCACCTATCCGAAGAATGGATCGATTATATCTGTTTAGATACACATAAGCGATTAATTCAAGGAGCCTACACTATTTTATTTATGACAATGTCATCAAATGATTTGTGGAAAATCATTAAACGATTACGGTTTAAAAGTGATCTTCAAAAGATCCTTACCGCGGCAAATCAAATTTGGTACAACAAATCTTCGCTCTCTCTCCTTACACCAGGTGAATTTTGCCAAACGTTGGAAAATTATCCACCAATAGCGGTTTACTCTAATTGGATTACAGAAGAAAACAATGATCTACGGGAGAAATTCGAGAGTTTCATTGGTCATTGGCGCTTTATTTTCCCAAAAACAACTGGTGACGATCTCAAGCATTACGACATCCCTCCGGGCCCAATCTATCACAGTATCTTGCAAAAACTGAGAATCGCTTGGATCAACAAAGTGATAACCAACAAAGAGCAAGAGAAGCAGCTTTTAATAAAAATTCTGTCAAAAATATCTTAAATTCGCACACCATTAATACTCTTTTCGAAACTCAAGCCAAGTTAAATGCTTGTACTCTTTATCATTCCCATCTCTGTGAGTTAAAAACTCTTGAAATTGGCTAATCTCAAATGTATCAATTCCTTTTTTAAGATCAGGTTGGTTAAGAAATGATTTAGTTCTTGAAGCGATATACCTGCATCCCAGGCAGTATTACCAAGATATTTCATGTTATGACATTATTATTTGAGATATTTACTTATTCAAACAATAATTATCCGGTGAACTATATAGTAAAATTGATTGGTTGAAAATAAATCGAAGGAAGGAATTATTTTTATGAAGGAATACAGTTCAAAAAACATCAGAAACGTAGCATTAGTATCACATTCCAGCTCTGGAAAAACAATCTTAACCGAAGCTTTTCTTCACTTTACTGGCGCGACAACTCGCATGGGAAAGATCACGGATGGAAACACCGTAGCAGATTTCGATGATGAAGAGATCCGCAGGGAAATTTCATTATATACATCAGTAGTTCCGGTCGAATATGATGATGTAAAAATCAATTTCCTTGATACACCTGGATATACGGATTTCATTGGAGAGTTGATCTCTGCTGTNGGAGTTGCTGATTCAGCAATCGTAGTAGTCGATGCAGTTTCTGGATTTGAGGTTGGAACNGAGATTGCATGGAAATATTGCGATAAATTCAACCTGCCAAGATTCCTTCTGATCAACAAGATGAATCGTGATCACGCGGATTATCAGAAAGCACTAACTTCCGTTCAGGATTTCTCAGAATCACGGTTCATTCCACTTCAGCTNCCATGGGGTGAAAAAGCCAATTTCAAAGGGGTTATCGATCTGCTGACCATGAAGGCTTATGCTGGAGATGGAAAAGACGCTGAGGACATCCCTGCCGAATTGAAAGATGCCGCAAAAACAGCTCGAATTGATTTGATTGAAGCCGCTGCTGAAGGTGATGATGCTTTACTGGAGAAATACCTTGAAGGCATTGAGCTATCAACCGAAGAAATCACCACAGGTCTCGCAAGTGTGATTCGCAACGGCACCTTTGTGCCGGTTCTCGTCGCTGCCGGCGGCGCTGAAATAGGGATAGCCCGATTATTATATGCAATCAATAATTTACTCCCTTCTCCTGTAGATGCCAAACCGGTTACAGCACAAGGCAAAGCTGGAGAAGAAATACTAAAAGTGGATGATAGCGGTCCACTTGCAATGTATGTATGGAAAACAACGGCGGATCCTTTTGTTGGAAAACAAACTTATTTCAAATTATTTTCAGGAATTCTAAACTCTGATATGCGCATCTGGAACCAATCCAAAGAGACTGAAGAGCGAATGGGCGGATTGTTTGTTCCCAGTGGNAAAAGCACAACACCAATAAAAACAATGCACAGTGGTGATATTGGTGTAGTACCAAAATTGTCTGATACAGCAACAGGCAACACCCTATGCGATAAAGCTCACCCTCTTGAACTTCCCATCCCTGAATACCCAAATTCGCTGTATCGAGTTTCGATCGAACCGAAAACACAGGCGGATTCAACCAAGATCTCACCAACACTCACCCGGTTATGTGAAGAAGATATGACTCTTTCCTGGCATCAGGAAACCGCCACACGACAAACCATTTTACAAGGTATGGGTGGACAGCACATTGATGTTGCTATCCGACGAGCAGAGACTAAACTTCAAGTTGGGTTAAATACCGCTCGCCCACGTGTTCCATATCGTGAGACAATTACAAAAAAATCAGAAGCCAGGCACCGCCACAAGAAGCAGTCTGGCGGTTCAGGCCAATTTGGCGAGGTATCACTTCGGATCGCCCCCCTAAAAGATGGTGATTTTGAATTCAAGAATGCAATTTTTGGTGGTGCTATTTCATCCAGCTATATGCCCGCTATTGAAAAAGGGATCCGTAATGTGATGAAGGAAGGCGTGATCGCTGGGTATACTGTAACGGGTATCGCTGTGGAAGTGTTTGATGGAAAAGAACATCCAGTTGACTCAAAACCCATTGCATTTGAAATGGCTGGGCGAGAAGCATTCAAAAAAGCCCTCAAAAATGCTTCGCCGGTTCTTCTCGAACCGATCATGAAAGTAACAGTTACCGTACCAGAAGAAAACATGGGAGATATTTTAGGCGACATGAATACACGCCGTGCCCGCGTGCAGGGGATGGACAATAATAAAGGACATTCCAACGTTACAGCAAACGTGCCGTTAGCAGAAATGCTTCGCTACACAACTGATCTGCGATCAATTACAGGGGGACGTGGAGTATTTGATATGGAAGAATCGCACTACGAGGTCGTTCCTACTCATGTTACCCAAGGAATTATTGACGCTAGAGAAAAAGAACTTGCTGATAAAAAAGAGGGTTGAGTGATCTAAAGAGCTGGCTCTTATCGCCAGCTCTTTTTAATTTTCATAATCATCACACAAAAATAGCCCGATGTCATAAAGTCATTTTTCATCAATAAAACTAACCATAACTAGTAGAACTCGAATCAACAAAAGGTATTATGAATAAGAATAAATTGCCAAAACAAGAGGAAAATTTTTCAGANTGGTACAACCAGGTTATTCAGCGAGCTGAACTTGCTGATTACGCACCAGTACGTGGATGTATGGTTGTCCGACCGTATGGATGGGCGATCTGGGAAAACATCCAATCTGCACTCGATAAACGCTTTAAGGATACCGGGCACGTAAATGCCGCATTTCCCCTGCTAATCCCAATGTCCTTCCTGGAAAAGGAAAAGGAACATGTAAAGGGGTTCTCNCCTGAACTCGCAATTGTAACGATAGGAGGGGGTGCAGAGCTAGAAGAACCCCTTGTGATACGGCCAACATCAGAAACAATCATAGGGCATATGTATGCAAAATGGATCAAATCCTACCGTGATCTCCCAGTTCTGATCAATCAGTGGGGGAATGTTGTTAGGTGGGAAATGCGTACCCGCTTATTCCTCCGTACACTTGAATTTTATTGGCAGGAAGGGCACACAGCCCACGCTACCGCAGAAGAAGCAAGAATTGAAACTCGACAAATGTTGGATGTTTACACAGATTTCGCANTCAATGTAGCCGCAGTGCCCGTTGTTCCCGGAATGAAAAGTGACAACGAGAAATTTGCTGGAGCTGATAGGTCGTATACAATCGAAGCAATGATGAANGACACAAAAGCGCTNCAGTCTGGGACATCACACAACCTTGGCCAGAATTTTGCTAAAGCATTTGAAATTCAATATCTCGATCAGAACAATCAGCTGCAGTACTGTTGGACAACTTCGTGGGGGTTATCCACTCGTTTCGTTGGCGCAGTCATTATGACACACGGTGATGACCAGGGACTTGTTCTTCCCCCAAGATTAGCACCTATTCAAGTAGTGATCATCCCTATTTTCCGATCGGAAGAAGAAAAAGAATCTGTTATGAACGCAACCAGCAAAGTGGAAAAAATGCTGTCGAATTTAAGGATAAAAGTAGACGACCGNACCGAAATGACCCCAGGTTTCAAATTTAATGATTGGGAGTTGCGCGGAGTTCCTCTTAGAATTGAAATTGGGCCAAAAGATGTGGAAAAAAATACGGTCATGATCGCCCGAAGGGACATTCCCGGACGAGAAGGGAAATCCTCTATTGAAATTGAAGGTTTAGAACATCAAATCCCTGCTATTTTAGATGATATCCATGGCAATCTATTAGCCAAAGCAACCAAATTCCGTGATGACCACACCTACAACCCCAAAGACTATGATGAATTCCGTTCATTGGTCAATTCCGGTTGGTTATTTTCCTATTGGTGTGGAGATAAAACATGTGAATTAAAGATCAAGGAAGATACCAAGGCAACTCTTCGATGCATCCCTTTGGATCAGAATAATCCTGGTGGAAAGTGCATCTATTGCGGTAAAGATTCAAAACAAAAAGCTTATTTTTCTCGAGCATACTAATAAAAGAGAATATGCCTTCTGTACAACTTGAAAAACTCAGGCCGCAGATTAATGCTATTATCACGCAATATGAAAATAGCGAAATGTTCACAAGATCGCTCATTTCCTTATTGAAATCATATAGCGAAGATATTGACCACTCACCTTCTCAAATTGGGGCCTATTCACTCATCCCAAGGTTGAATGTCCCGCAGGTTGTATTGAACCAATTAGAAATCCCCCTTAAACATCTTGCCCGCACATTCCCATCTCACACCAAACCTATTATTGAAAAACTCTGGGAACAACAATATTTTGAACTAAAAACGATATCCCTGATTCTATTATCTAATCTCGAAGTTCAAGAAATAGGTTTTTACTTTAAGAAGATAAACAAATGGGTTGATGCGGAAACTGAAGAACCAATCATCGATATTGTTCTTGAAAATGTGCTTGCGAATGAAGATATTTTCACAAGTGAGCAGTGGCTCACATCAGTAGAAAAATGGCTTTATTCAAAAAATAACCGCATTCGGAAAATCGGGATTAAAGCCATCGCAGGTCTTATTAATTCAGATGCATATCATAATCTGCCTGTGATGTTTCGCATCATAGAGCCAATGCTAAGTAAACCCCATATTTCAATTAATAAGGACTTGACCGTATTAATTCATTCAATGATCAAAGCATCTCAACCAGAAACTGCTGCTTTCTTGATCCATCTTTCAGTTATGAATCCAAAACCTGAAGTCCATGCCCTCATTCGCAAATGTTTGCCCTTTTTTGATCAATATTATTCTTCTCAGATACGCGATAAAATAACGATTCAGTAAAGTATCCAATTCTGGTATAATTTCAATCCTGACTAGTCCCTCCTAAGGCGACAGCTCTAGGTGAGGAGACTTGCTAAATATTTTATAAAGGAGAAAGCAGCGTCATGTCTTTAACAAAGGAAGAGAAAGATAAGATTTTCAGTGAGTATGGTATGCACGAATCTGATACNGGCTCAACAGAAGTACAGATCGCCATGCTGACTACCAGGATCNTGCAGCTTACTGAACATCTCAAGATCCACAAGCACGACGAATCTTCACGACGTGGATTGCTCAAATTAGTTGGGCAAAGAAGGCGNTTCTTAGCCTATCTNCGAAAGAAAAACTTCGCCAGTTATAAATCCATAAACAATAAACTAAACCTGCGAAGTAAATAGATGAATCATAAACAGGCTGATGGATTACAACAATCCATCAGTTTGTTTAAAGATTAAAAACAATTTAAAGGTCCCCAGGTTCGGAATTGAGAATGTCTCAGGAATTTTTCCTTACATATTCTCAGTCCCTAACTATAAGGGGAAGAAATGAGGAAAAATGCAATCGCAAGGAAAATTATTTACAACAACTGTGGGCAACCACGAAATAACTTTTGAAACAGGAAAGCTGGCTGGTCAAGCTAGCGGCGCATTAACAGCTCGCGTTGGCGATGCAGTTATTTTTGCTGCTGTGACCATGTCAAACAATATCAGGGAAGGAATTGATTTTCTTCCCTTGAGTGTTGAATATGAAGAGAAGATGTATGCGGGTGGTAAGATACCCGGTTCTTTCTTCCGAAGAGAAGGTCGCCCTGGAGACGATGCTGTTTTAGTAGCTCGCCTAACAGACCGCCCACTGCGTCCTCTATTCGATAAGAACATGAGAAACGAAGTGCAGGTAGTTCTTTACACTTTATCCACAAATCTCGTACATCCCCTTGATATCCTCGCAATTAATGCCGCTTCCGCGGCAACGGTCATCTCTGATATCCCATGGGGTGGCCCGATCGGCGCTGTCCGTATTGGCCGTGTTGATGAAAAATTCATTGTCAATCCTACATATGAGGAAATGGAAAATTCCCAACTTGACTTACGCATTGCCGGAACACGTGATGCGATACTCATGGTTGAATCTGGGTCTGATGAAATGTCAGAAGATGTGATAGTCGAAGCAATTTCATTTGCTCATGAAGCCATCCAACCATTAATCGATGTACAGGAAAAAATGGCTAAGGAAGTTGGAAAAAATAAACGTGAAGTTGAATTAAAACCAATCGACCAGGACCTTGTTGAGAAAATTTTCGAGAAAACCAACGAAAAAATCACCTCACTCCTTGAAACACCTCACACTAAAGCCGAATTGGATGAAGGAATTCATGAATTAAAGGCGCAGATCATCACTGAGGCTGAGGCAGAAGACGAAGAATTAGCTTCACCCACGAGCAAGGCTTTTGAAAAAGTATACAAACGTGTTGTCCGCAAGCGTATCTTAGAAGAAGGAAAACGCCCTGATGGTCGAGGCACAACTGAAGTACGCAATATCTGGTGTGAAGTTGGCACAAGTCCCCGTGCACATGGTGCTGGTTTATTCACCAGAGGTGAAACACAAGTCCTGACATTGGCAACATTAGGAACGCCTAAGGAAGCACAAAGATTAGACAACCTATCACCAGTAACTTCCAAACGATATATGCATCAATATATCTTTCCTAAATTTTCTGTTGGAGAAACAGGCAGGATGTTCCGCTCACGCCGAGAGGTCGGCCATGGTGCGTTAGCTGAACGGGCATTGATTGCTGTTCTGCCAGACGAAAAAGAGTTCCCTTACACAACGCGACTTGTATCTGAGGTCTTGTCATCTAACGGGTCTACTTCAATGGCATCCGTTTGTGGTTCAACCCTGGCGTTAATGGACACCGGAGTGCCGATAAAAGCGCCAGTAGCTGGTATAGCTATGGGATTAATTAAAGAAGAGGATAAATATTCCATATTGACAGATATTCAAGGGCTTGAAGATCATCTCGGTGATATGGATTTTAAAGTAGCTGGTACCGCAGACGGGATCACTGCCTTGCAGATGGATATTAAAATTAAAGGCATCACACCGCAAATCATGTCTGAAGCGCTTGCCCAGGCAAAGGAAGCCAGATTGTTCATTTTAGGAAAAATGGTAGAAGTAATCGAAAAACCGCGGGCAGAACTAAAGGAATTTGTTCCCCGCATTACAACGATTCAAATCCCAGTGGACAAAATTGGCGCAATTATTGGCCCAGGCGGTAAAACCATCCGCAGCATTCAGGAAGAAACAAACACACAGTTAGACGTAGATGAAGATGGTACCATTTATATCGCTGCCGCAGTCAAGCAGGATGAGATAAATGCCCGCGAACGTATCGAACAGCTAATCGAAAGTGCTGTCGTTGGTCGCATTTACACCGGNAAGGTGGTCAGAACAACTAATTTCGGCGCTTTCGTTGAGATAATTCCTGGTACAGATGGAATGGTTCATATTTCCCAATTAGACAGTGTGCGTATTGAAAAAGTTGAAGACATAGCCAAGGTGGGTGATGAGCTTACAGTCATGGTAACCGCAATTGATCCGGCAGGGAAGATTCGCCTTTCACGGCAAGCAGTACTGGAAGGCTGGACAGCTGAAGAAGCCCGCGAAAAAGATTCTGCAAATCGAAAGCGGTCAAAAGATAACAGAAACAGTAGAGGTAGCAGTAATAGAAGTAGATATAATAAAAAATAGAACCTGGTATCAGGTTCTAAGAACAAACATTGCAACGAGAATAACCACGGTCAATTTACAACCGGGGTTATTTTTTGTCTTGTGTAGGTAAATATTGCATTTCTGGACCTTCAATTTTAAGGTAGGATGAAAGCGCTGATCTAACTGCGATACGATCGTCCCAAAGAAATTCTGTCTTTCCAAAACACATAGATTGTTCATGTCCTTTTCCGCAAATAATCACTAGATCATCCTCATCTGCCAGTTCAACCGCTTTTCTAATCGCTTCACCACGATCAGGAATACGATAGAAAGTTTCACCTTCTATTCCACCGTATTTTCGTGCTTCATCTACCATTTCAGACAAGATCTCATCCAAACTTTCGGTACGGGGATCTTCTGCGGTTAGAATAGAAATATCAGCTAATGCGATAGAAGTGGCTGCCATCATTCGCCTTTTTTGCCTATCCCGTAAGCCAGCAGACCCAAAAACTGCAATAACTCGTTTCTTTGTTCTATTCCTGCTTGTCTCAAGAGCAACCTTCAAAGCATTTGGAGTATGCGCGAAATCTACAATTGCTGAAAAGTTCTGCCCCAGGTCAATAATTTCCATTCTTCCAGGAACTCCAAAAAGTGATGCAACGCCATCTATCACACACTGCATATCTAAATCTAATCCTACGGAAGTAGCAGATACAGCCGCAAGAATATTATGCGTGTTAAATTCACCAATAAGTGAGGTCTGAATTTCATATTGTGATCCTGCCCATTTTAGATCAAACTTTAGACCATTTTCGATGTTTTCAATATTCAGCGCTTGAATATCAGATAGTTCATCCGTACCATATTCAATAATTTCAATTCTCTGATATTTTTCGCTAGTTAAGATCTTTTTTAAATGCTCATAGGATTGATCATCCCGGTTGATAACTGCAATACGAAAATTCCCTCTTTTTTTATCCTTAGTATCGATCAGTCCGGTCAACAACGTTGCCTTCGCGTTTAGATAATGCTCATAATCTCCATGATAATCAAAGTGTTCATGAGTTATATTGGTCACGATACCTATGTCAAAATCACAAGCAGAAACACGGTATTGTTCTAATCCATGAGATGTAGTTTCTATCACCACATGTGTTAATCCTCTATTAACCATCTTACTTAATAATTTTTGAATTTTCGGTGCCTCGGGTGTAGTAACATGAAATCCAGTATCTATTTGTTCATCCCCAATCACCGCATTAACAGTGGAAATCATCCCAGTTTTTATACCGCATGATACCAGAATATTATGGATTAGATTAACTGTGGTTGTTTTTCCATCAGTTCCCGTTACACCAATAACTGTGAGCTTCCTGCCTGGAAATTCATAAAAAGCTGCCGCAAGATGAGCAAGTGCCAAGCGCGAATTTTCAACTTGTAAATAAGGAACCTCATTAATTGATTCTCGGCTTTCTCCGATAACCACGGCTGCCCCATTATCTATTGCTTCCTGAATATATGCATGGCCATCAAAGCTCTTTCCTGTTAGGGCGACGAATATATTACCTCTAATTACCTCGCGAGAATCGTGAGTTATTCCACTCACCTCCANNTGCGGCAAATCGCGTATTGTTTTTAAAGAGAATTGATCGGAATTAGATAATATAACTGATAGAAGATTATTCATAAGCATTTTTCATTTAATGATGTTGAATGTGATCAACTCATTAATGGAGTTTTTCTATTGCATTTACAACAATTTTGTAATTGACAAAAAGGATCAATGGGAATGAGATTGCTATCAGTATGATAGTGAAAACGGGATATCTACCACTGATACTATCAATATATAATCCAACTAACAGAAAAATTGAACCGAGAACAAACGTGATCGCACCAATTTTCAAATAAGTCGATCCTAATTTCTTGGGAAAACCTTTTTTTCGTACTTGATTATTTTTTTCTATTTCTGATCTCATGAGGTCAGATTATATCATTCTCACCTATCAGATTTGAGAAGCAAATAGATCCCAGAACTAATTATCACCAAAGAAAATAATATGATTCGCAACACTCTCGGGGAAAAGCCCATAAACGTATTGATTCGTAATTCCACAGGGTAAGCAAATAATGGATATCTAGATAATTGCCTCCCATTGTCATATTCAACCATATACATCCAAATTATTCCGCTTACGTTCTCACCTATTGCTTGTATTTCCCATTCAAACCGCAAGGGTGATCTTAAATAATAGGGCTCAATTATTCTTGATCCAGGTTCAATAACTGCACCAGAAATATCAAGAAATATTTCTATGGCCATATCACATTCAAATTCCTCTACCTCAACAAATGAGTTTAGTGGAGAAGTATCCAATAGAACTACTGTGATTTTCTTGGTCTCATTTTTCATGATTGATTTCGGGTATTTGATCTCCCACTGCTTGTCAAGTAAATATTCCAATTCCTGGCAATTTATTGAGAGCAATTGACTGGATTGGTTTTTTTCAAAAACTAAATGGGCTGTCTCGACGCGATCAGGCCAGATCTCCCACAGTAATAGACCGACCAGAAAAACAACTAGGATAGTCAAAATAATACTATTTTTCATATTGTATTTAAAGTAGAAATTAGATTTTTCTCTAATGGGATTATAATGATAAACTAAAAATAAATACTCATTATAGGAGAAAAAAGAATGCCGAATCACCCCGCTGAACCATTTCGTATCAAAATGGTGGAATCTATCCAATTGAAAAGCAAAGAAGCACGAAAAAAAGCAATGATAAAAGCCGGTTACAACCTCTTTACGGTTCCTGCTGAGGATGTCTACATTGACTTACTAACAGATTCAGGTACAGGCGCAATGAGTCAAAATCAATGGGCGTCTATCATGCTTGGTGATGAATCTTATGCTGGCGCTACCTCTTATTACAAACTAGAAGAAGTCATCCAAAAGGTTTTCGGGTTTTCTCATTTTGTGCCCACCCATCAAGGCCGAGCTGCAGAAAATATTCTTTCATCGATACTGGTCAAACCAGGATCTTACATTCCATCGAACATGCACTTTGACACAACTGACGCAAACATCAGGGCACAGGGAGGGCGTCCTGAAAACCTTGTGATTGACGATGCATTTGACATTGACAAAATATTGCCTTTTAAAGGTAATATGGATGTTGCGAAACTGGAACATTTCATCAATGAAAAAGGGCCGCAGAACATTCCATTCGGNTGTATCACAATCACCAATAACGCGGGTGGTGGTCAGCCTGTCTCATTAGAAAACATAAAAGCGGTATCGAAGATTTATCGTAAATACAATATTCCCTTTTTTATTGATGCCTGTCGATTCGCGGAAAACAGCTATTTTATTAAAATGCGTGAAAAAGGATATGCGTCTCACTCTCCATTAGAGATCGCTCAGGAGATCTTTTCCTTAGCTGATGGGACTTTTATGAGTGCAAAAAAGGACGCCATAGTAAACATCGGCGGCTTCTTGGCGTTGAATGATGACAAGCTATTTCAAGATGTCTGCAATGCACTAATCCTTCGGGAAGGGTTTCCCACTTATGGTGGTTTAGCAGGGCGAGATCTGGAAGCACTCGCAACAGGTTTAATGGAAGGATTACAGGAGGATTACCTGGCGTATCGCATTCAACAAACCGCTTATCTTGCAGAAAAAATAAAGGAAGCAGGAGTCCCAATCATCGAACCTCCGGGTGGACATGCTGTTTATCTTGATGCGGGAACACTTCTTCCGCATATCTCTCAATCCGAATTTCCTGGTCAGGCATTAGCCGCTGCTTTATATCTCGAAGGAGGAATCCGAGGTGTTGAGATTGGATCAGTAATGTTTGCACACCCCGATCCAGAGAGTGGCGAGATTATTTACCCAAAATTAGAGCTTGTTCGTTTGGCAATCCCACGCAGAGTATATACACAAAGCCATCTAGATTATGTTGTTGAAATCCTAGTTAAGATAGTTAACCAACGAGATTCCTATCGTGGTTATAAATTGACTTATTCACCTGAGCTGCTGCGGCATTTTACTGCTCGTTTTAAACCTTTGTAGATAATTCGCCTTGTTTGGCCTGTTCCCAAAGTAAATCCATCTCAGTTAAGGTTGTGTCAGTCAGCGCTTTCCCTCTCGCTGAGATGGTTTTTTCAATATATTCAAATCTGCTGCGAAATTTACTATTTGCTAACCGAAGTGCACTTTCCGCATCAAATCCATTCCATCTAACCAGGTTCACCACTGCAAATAACAAATCACCGAGCTCTTCTTCTAATCCTTGTTTTGTTTTCGAGTCTTTTACTTCAGACAGCTCTTCGTCTACTTTCATAAATACTGGACCTATTTCTTCCCAATCAAATCCAACTCTGGCAGCACGCTCTTGATATTTCTGTGCGATGGATAGAGATGGAAGTTGTTTAGGAATACTAGATAGAATGCTGGTGAACTCTTTGATGCCGTTATTATTCCTTTCCTCATCTTTTAACTTTTCCCAATTTTTCATCACTCCTTTAATATTCTTTGTTTTATTTCCTCCAAAAACGTGTGGATGACGATGAGTGATTTTCTTATAGATATCATAAATAACTTCCGACAAGGAAAATTCACCTCTTTCTGCTGCAATCTGTGTATGCAATACAATCTGCAGCAGCAAATCACCTAATTCCTCCCGAAGGTGTTCACTATCATTGTGATCAATTGCTTCCAGAACTTCATAGGTCTCTTCTAACAAATTAGTCCGCAGTGACCGATGTGTTTGCTCCCTATCCCAAGGGCATCCATCTGGCGCTCTCAGGTGAGAAATCAACTCCTGAAATCTCTTTATTGATAAGTGCCCCTCACTAGGATCAAACAATAAATAAACTCTCTGTTTATCAATCAAGAAATTTTCTAAGTTATTGATTTTAACAAGCTCTGTTTTCCAGAGAAATTCGTCCAGATAATAACAATGTACTTCGATATTTCCGTCATACGATTTATTAATCAGCTCAATCAGCTTGCCAATGCTATCTTTTCTAATATCGATCGCATATAAAGAATATGAATCACNATCATGGATTAATGAATAACGCTCATATAATTGATTGCCATCAAAAANATNAATCCCCCTTACTTTTTCAATTTCAATTAATTCAAGTACTGCCTTTATTTCATTTAGGTTCATTTTTTGTTCCTTATTAGAAAAGCCGCAAAAATTATACTACCCACTTTAAAAAAGTGGGTAGTTGGTGAGTTTCAATTTCCGATCTTCTGGAAAGCTTATTTTCTAACGCTTGGTATATGTTGGTGCCTTCCTAGCTCGCTTCAAACCTGGTTTCTTGCGCTCTTTAACTCTTGGGTCACGAGTTAGCAAGCCATCTTTGCGAAGACCGGGAATAAAAGCCGGATTCTTTTTTACAAACGCGCGGGCCAAACCAAGCCGCACAGCATCTGTTTGACCGGTAACACCACCACCTTTTACTTTAACAGAAACATCATATTGTGTCTGGTTCTCACCAGTGCTTTCAAAGGGTCTTAAAATCGAATCAGAATCACCCAATCGAGTGAAATAATTCATCAGCTCTTTTTCATTGACAATAAAAATGCCACTACCTTGTGTTATCCTAACTCGAGCTGTGCTTTGTTTTCTGCGTCCAATACCTTCATAATACCGTTCCGCCATCTATTTACTCCTCATTCTAGTCAATTTCTACTACTTCCGGCTTTTGTCCGGAATGCGGGTGCTCCGGGCCACCATAAATTTTCATACGTTTTAATAAGTGTCGCCCATGTTTGTTCTGCGGCAGCATACCCCAAACAGCTGCTTTTATAACACGGTCAGGGTGATTTTTTAATTGATCCGGGAAAGAAACTGCTTTAAACCCACCAGGATAGCCTGAATGGCGATAATAGAATTTCTCTTTTTCTCGGGTCGGATTCACCTTAATATCTTTAGCATTGATCACAATCACAGAATCGCCCATAAGAACACCAGGCGTAAATTCTGGTTTATGCTTTCCCATCAGCAGTGTAGCTACCTTCGATGCTAAACGACCAAGTTTTTGATCTTTGGCGTCCACGAGACACCATTTTGTTTTTGTTTTTCCTTTAATTACATAGGTTTTTTCCACGTTGACCTACTCCATGCTTATTCTTAGTTATTAATAAATTATTTTATCTAAAAACAATCCTCTTGCCGGTGCAATACCGGAGGGCAGATTGTCTACACCCTCAAAGCTATCAACTAACGTATCCATCATTACTTTNCCTTGCCCGACACGAACCAGAATTAAAGTTATCCTTCTCACCATATGGTATAAAAANGAATTAGCTCTGATCAGGAAAAATGCTTTATTTCCTTTATTCCTTCTCCATTCAGCAAATACCACGTTCCGCTGAGTTCTACCGCCCTTTTTTGGTGGTTTTCCATATAANCGATAATTATGCTCTCCACAAATTATCTTGGCCGCCTGATTCATAAGTTGAAAATTTGGTTCAGGCCAAATACGCCAGCGATACCGTTCTTCTAATGGTTCTACAGTGGAGCCAATATATACCTGATACCGGTATTCTCTGAACTTCGCGTTAAAGCGAGGATGAAATCCTTCCTCTGCTTTTTTCGCGCTGTTGATTGAAATATCTGATGGCAAATGAAAATTTATTGCCTTTTGTAATTCATTATCAGAATGCTTCCAATCAAGTTCAAAAGCGGCAATCTGCCCTTTGGCATGAACACCGCAATCGGTACGTCCAGATGACATTATTGTTCTACCAGTCCAACCTAATTTCTTAAGCACTTGTTCTATATCCCCTTGAACTGTGCGGTCGTTTAGTTGGCGCTGATATCCATAAAAATCAGTTCCNTCGTAGCTTATTGTAATTTTGTAAAGTGCCATTCCAACCGACTCAGCGGNAGGACTATTCCTCGACTAACTCTAACATGACCATTTCCGATGAATCACCCTTGCGGAGTCCAAGTTTAAGCATACGCGTATATCCACCGTTTCGTGATTCAAAACGCGGAGCAATATCATCAAATAGTTTTTTTACAATATCCGCATCTGCCAAAGCGGAAGCTGCCAAACGGCGGGCATTTACTTTTTCTATATCGGTCGCATTTGCACTATTTTTCGCTAAGGTGATTAATTTTTCAGCATCACCACGGATTGCTTTTGCTTTAGCCTTGGTTGTCTTAATACGGTTATTTTCAAATAACTGTTTTATTAAAACACGACGCAGAGCTTTTCTTTGGTCTTTTGTTCTGCTTAATTTATATCCTGCAACTCGATGGCGCATAGGATTTACTCTGCCTCACTTTCGTCTCTATCGTCTTTAATATATCCTTTTTCCTGCATCTTCTCTCGCAGTTCATCCAAACTCTTTTCTCCAAAATTGCGAATTGACATAACCGCCTCTTCGCCTTTTTCAAGCAGTTCAATCACATCACCAACAGAAGTTACCCCAGTCCGTTTAAGAGAATTGAAAACACGTACAGAAAGATCTAAACTCTCGATTAGCATATCAGCTGTTTCGCTGCTTATTTTCTTAGGAGTCTCCTCAATAATCTCTTCAACTACCTCAAACATTTCTTCTTCAACTCCAGCAATTAATCGGAATTGTTCAATCAGAATTTTACCGGCTGAACCCAATGCTTCCTCAGGTGAAACTGTACCATCTGTCCATATCTCTAAGGTCAGACGATCATAATTTGTGCTCTGTCCTACACGTGCACGGCCCACTTCATAATTAACGCGTTGCACAGGGCTAAAAATTGCATCTACGGGTAACTCTCCAATCGGCAGGTTATTATCCCTTTCATTTGAAGGCAAATATCCTCTTCCACGCTCAACAGTAAAATCCATGGTTAATTGCGTTTTCGGATCATCAACAGTAAATAGATACAATTCCGGATTCACAATCTCAATTTCAGCTGCAACCTGGATGTCAGCTGCGGTTACAACACCTTCACCACTTACATCTAAATGCATATGAGAAATATCACCCTCATGCATAATAATATGCAGCTGCTTTACCTGCAGCATTATTTGCAGAACATCTTCTCGTACACCTGGAATATCGGTGAACTCATGCAATGTGTCGGAAACTCGAATAGAAGTGACAGCTGTTCCATTTAAAGATGACAACAGCACTCTGCGTAGAGAATTTCCCATTGTCGCACCATACCCCTGCTCTAATGGGGCAATATTAAATTTCGCATAATTGCGAGTTTCAGCTTCCCGTTCTAAAACGGGCATTACCATTTTACCTTGAGCCACAGTTTCCCTCTCTCTTATAAAACCTAATCAGTTTCAATCAATTCACCTATTTATCGTGAGTAATATTCAACGATCAGTTGTTCATTAAGGTTACCATCTATTTCACCACGCTCTGGAAGCCGAAGAATCCTGCCGCTCAGGTTTTTTACATCGCGTTCAATCCATAGCGCGCTATTAGTTTTCTCAGCCCGTTCTGAAAGGTCGAGAAATAACCCATTCTTCT
>JGI24724J26744_10001266_pt1 | contig 17461 bp, 17 predicted proteins | sample Cruoilmetagenom7_FD_26744 | JGI IMG/M metagenome (IMG submission 26744) | reverse complement strand
ACTGTTTCGATCTCGGGGCTTGAGGGTGATTTGAAACCTCTGTCCGATATCCCGGCCACCATCACTTACGGCGATGGCACGACACGCGACATCACCATCAAGTGCCGCATCGATACCGAAATCGAGATCGAATACATCGAGCACGGTGGCGTGTTGCACTATGTGCTGCGCAACCTTGCCAAAGGGTAATTGATTGATCGGGCGTTCCAGTTTCTGGAGCGCCCGAATGATTTGGCAGCCCGAAAATCTTGATTCGGCAATTTCGCCCAGTTTTCCAATGCATATTTGGCGAAACACCCCAATGGGGCGAGGCAGCCCGACAGCTAACGCGACCCTGACCGGATAAACAGACTGTTTCACAAACAGCTCCGTCGCGTTCTACTCTCGTTAACAATCTTGGATTATTAATAGCCCATGATTGATTTAACCGTACCCCATGACCGACGCGACACTTATTGCCTGCCTGCACCGCTGGTCGAGGCCTTAGCGCTTTTGCTGCTTGCTGTGATCTACCTGCCGGCCCTTTAAGCTGATTAGCCTGCCAATTCAGAGCGCTACTTTGCGGCCTCAATAGCCGGATAAATTTTGCTCTCCATTACCCGCTGTGTGATTGACCCGCGAAAATGCAGCACAATCACCCCGTTGCTATCAATCAAATAGCTTTCCGGCATCGCCAACACGCCCCACTCGATACCGTTGCGCCCATTGGGGTCGCTGACAATTCCGGCAAAGGGATTGCCAAGTTCGGCTAGAAAGGCAGCGGCCTTTGCGGGCTCATCCTTGTAGTTGATGCTGTAAATCAGCAAGCCACCCTCAGCCAGTTTGATCAGATTAGGGTGCTCCACACGGCACGGCGGACACCAGCTGGCCCAGAAGTTCACCATCTTGAGGCCAGGCTCTTTTAGGGTCGCGTCGGTAAATCCGGTTGCCGGATCCTGACTATCGCTGATGAAAATGCTTGGTGCTGGGCTCCCGATGCGGGTGGATGGCAGATCGCTTGGATCATTTCCGTTCAGGCCACTCATCAGTTTTGGCACAAAGAATAACGCAACCAAAAGGGTGAAAATCACTATTGGCAGGATCGCCAACACGTTAAATTTTTTGCGTTCAGCCATTTTTCATCCGCCGTTCTTCAACCTCGCGCAGTGCCTTTGCAATGCGCCGCCCTTTGATCCAGCTTAAACCCAGCAGGCCCAACAACAACAACAGCGTCACGGCGTATGAGGCCAGAACCTCGTTTTGATATTTCCCCAGATCCGGCATCATGCCACCCGCTCCCGTGCAATCAGCGCCTTCATGCGGCGGCTGCGAATTTCAGTGCGCGTGCGCATCAGTACCAGCGCGATAAACAACAAAACGAAACCGACAATGCACAGCCACAAGGGCCAAGAATAAACGTCCGAAACATGTTCCTCTTTGTCCACCGACAGGGATGCTGCCTGATGCAGCCCTTGGCTCCAGAAATTCACCGCATAGCGGCTGAGCAGCGCAAAGACCGACCCGACAAGACATAAGACCGAAGTTAGATCGGCCGCTGTATCAGGGTCGTCAATCGCTTCCCACAGGGCAATATATCCCAGATAGAACAGGAACAGAATTAGGAACGACGTCAAGCGCGGATCCCACGCCCAATAAGTGCCCCACATCGGCTGGCCCCAAATCGCACCGGTGAACAGCGCAATCAGCGTCATCGTCATACCAATTGGCGCTGCCGCTTTGGCGGCCAATGCCGATACATGGTGACGGCGGATCAACCAGACCAAGGATGTCACAAGCATCATGATCCACGCATTAATCGCCACAAAGGCGGCAGGCACGTGAATATAGATGATTTTCACACTTGATCCAAAGTTCTCGGCTTCGGGTGTAAAGAAATAGCCCCAGACCATACCAGTGACCAAAGTGATCACCGACAGGCCTGCAAACCACGGAAGAAACTTCCCTGATGTTTGCATGAATAGCTTTGGATTGGCGTATTCCCAGAACGACATATACCTACCTTATTACGTTACATTTCTCATGTATAATTACCGCGTCACGGCGCTCAACGCAAATTGATGCGTATGGTTGCAGCCGCTACAAATGGAAGCAGCGCGACCACGCCAGCGGTGATCCCGGCCAACATTAATAAGGGCGTTATGTTGTCGAACCCTTCTGCCCCGCGACGCAAGGCTTCGGCCCCGAAAATCAGCGTCGGCACATAAAGCGGCAGCACCAGTAGCGACAACAACAGCCCGCCCCGTTTCAATCCCACGGTCAGCGCCGCCCCAAAGGTGCCGATGAACGACAGCGCCGGCGTGCCGATCGCCAATGTCACCACCAGCCAGCCGAACCCGGCCTCAGGCATGTTCAACAGCACGCCCAGAAACGGGGCCGCAATGGTCAGCGGCAATCCGGTGGTCAGCCAATGGGCCAAGGCCTTCATCGCCACCACGCCTTCCAGCGGCACGGGGGCTGTGGCCAGCAGATCAAGCGAGCCATCTTCAAAATCAAGCGCGAATATCCGGTCCAGCGACAAAAGGCAGGCCAGCAACGCCCCGACCCACAAGATGCCGGGTGCAATTTTGCCCAATAATGCGCTTTGTGGCCCAACTCCGAAAGGCACCAAAACCACCACAATTAGAAAAAATGCCAGCCCAAGGCCAAAGCCTCCCCCTGCCCGCATCGCCAGCCGCATATCTCGGATTAGAATCGCAATCATTCAAAGGCCTCGTCAAATCCGGCCAGATCGCGCGGGCCTGCCTTGTTGCCGGTCAAGTCCAGCACATCAGCCTCAAGCCCCAGATCAATATGGGTGGCAATCAGCGCCGCCCCCCCTGCCGCGCAATGCGCCCGCACCGCATCGGNAAACAGCGCTACACTGGCCACATCCAGTGAAACCGTCGGCTCATCCAGTGCCCAGATTTTGCGCCCCGTCACCAAAAGACGCGCCAATCCAAGGCGGCGCTTTTGACCTGCCGACAGGTTGTGCGCCGCGCGGTCGGCCAAATCCTCAAGGTTGAAGGCAATCATAGCTGGTGCAATGTCCGCCACGCCGTAAACCTGCGCCCAGAATTTCAAATTCTCGGTCACGGTCAGGGTCGATTTCAACCCGTCCGCATGCGCCCCGTAGGTGATCGCATCAGGCGCCACCACCACGTCGCCCTCAAGCGAGGGTTGCAATCCCGCCAAGGTGCGCAACAGCGTTGTTTTGCCAATTCCGTTTGGTCCGCGCAGCAGCAATACCTGCCCCGCTTCAAGCGTGAAATCCACCCCCTCAAGCACAGCAACACCACCGCGCGCGCAGGCCAGACTGGTAACGTTCATCAATTCCATAGCACCCGAATACCCCAATGCGCCTGCCTCGAAAAGTGCCAATTCCGCCAGCTTCTTCTTTTCTTAAATACCTGCGCCGCAGGCCTTAAAACCTCTGCTTTGGTCATTTATACGGGCAACAAAGCCGCCGCAATCCGGCGCCCTTCGGCCAATAACACATTATAAGTCCGGCACGCCGCAGGGCTTGCCATCGGCTCAACCCCGATACCGGCATTTTCCAGCGCAACGCGCAAGGGGGTGGGAATATATGTGGTCTCGGCACCAGTGCCGATGAACAGCACATCGACCTTGAGCGCCAGCAAAACCTCATCATCCTCATAGCCGCCCCAAGCGGCTACAGAGTTCGGCAAGACCAGCACCGCCCCTTCAAAGACTTTGCCGTCAACACGAAAGAACCCCGCCCCATAACCATCGATCGGCATGGTATCTTTGAACTCGACCTCAGTGAATTTCATCCGTAAATCCTAATCAAACAATGGCAACCCGTTTAGCGCCGATATGGCTATAATGATATAGGCAACCGCGCGGTATATCCGCTCATGTCCCGGGGCAAACAGGTAACCGCCCAGCACATTGCCCGCCAAATAGGGCAACGCCAGCATGCCCCCCAGTAAAACAGCCNAGACCACAAGATAGCCGTTTAGGTACAGCACCGCGATCATTATCAGATCCGTGAGTAGTAAATANACCATGATGTTGGCGCGAATCATGGCAGCTGGGTGCACGCTGGCCATATAGAGCATGATCACCGGCGGCCCTGGCAAACCAACGCTTCCGGCCAGAAACCCGCCGATCATGCCGGTGCCATACACCATACGCGCACGCAAAACACCGTGATAGCGAATGCCGGCAATGAGCAAGAACAGCAAAGTGATCGAGATCATCGAGACCCCGTAGCGAAACACCTCAGGCGCGATCAGTCCCAAAACCAGAACCCCGAACGGCACAGCCACCAGCGCGCCCAATGACAGGCGCAGGATGTCGGCCTTGTGGCCGATACGGATTGCTTTGGGAATGTTGGGCAGTGGGCCGATCAAATCCATGATCATCAAGGTTGTCAGCGCCTCAAAAGGCGACAGGAACTGGCCCGCCACCGGCAGATAAACCATTGCAGTACCAAAGCCGGAAAAACCGCGCACCAATCCGGCCACGGCTGCGGCCATAACAAGTATCCAAAAGCCGTCCGTCGCTATGACCTCGGCAAAGACCTGCACGATTTAAGCGTCGATATTGGAGTATTGCCCACCAGCCTCGGGATTTTGCTTGGACCAATCGCGTTTCACTCCTAGGCGCAACAGGATCGCCGAGGCGATAAACACTGACGAATAGGTGCCAACAATCACGCCCCAGATCATCGCAAACACAAAGCCGCGGATCACATCGCCACCCAGCACAAACAACGCCACCAGCGCAATCAGCGTGGTGACAGATGTCATCACCGTGCGCGACAGGGTCTCGTTGATCGACAGGTTCAACACGTCCTTCAGGGACAGCTTCTTGAATTTGCGCAGGTTTTCACGCACGCGGTCAAACACCACCACGGTATCGTTCAATGAATAGCCGACGATGGTCAACAAGGCCGCAATAATCGCTAGATCGAACTTGATCTGCACCAGTGAAAAAATCCCGATGGTCAACACAACGTCATGCACCAGGGCCGCCACAGCCCCGACCGAGAACTGCCACTCAAACCGCAGCCAGATGTAAAACAACACCGCAACAATCGCCGCGATCACCGCCTCAACGGCGGTCCAAACCAATTCGCCCGATACTTTGGGGCCAACCGATTCCACAGCGGCAAATTTGATCGACGGCTCATAGGCCTGAAGGACGTCTTTGATGCTCGCCACAGTGGCGCTGGTGACCGCCTCGTCACCCTCTTGGGCCTCAATGCGAATTTGGGTGACGTGCAGATCCGGCGTGGTCGGATCAAACACCTCGGTGATCGACACATCGCCAAGGTTCAATGGCGCAATCGCATCACGGTAGGCCCCGACATCCACGGCAATGGCCGAATCCGTACGGATCGTGGTGCCCCCTTGAAATCGATGCCGTAGTTCAGCCCCTGCATAAAGAACAGCACGATTGAGGCGACCATCAGCAGCCCCGAAAAGCCTATGGTCAGGGTCGAGGTTTTGAAGAAATCCCATTTGGTGTCTTTGGGTACAAGTCTAAGTCTCATGGTCTTATACCTCTATGGTTTTGGGACGGCGGCGCTCAAACCAGATCACAAGGATCAACCGTGTTACAAAAATCGCCGTAAAAACCGAGGTCATAATCCCCAGCCCCAGCGTCACCGCAAAGCCGCGCACAGGGCCAGACCCCATGACAAACAAAATGACCGCTGTGATAAACGTGGTGATATTGGCATCCAGAATGGCGCTTAGCGCTTTCTCGTAGCCCAGCTCAATCGCGCGCGCCGGCCCTTTGGCCGATTTCAGCTCTTCTTTGATACGCTCAAAGATCAGCACATTGGCGTCAACGGCCATCCCCACTGTCAAAACGATCCCCGCGATACCGGGCAACGTTAGTGTGGCGCCGATCATCGACAGCAGACCAAAGATCAAACCAACGTTGATGATCAATGCAATATCAGCAAACAACCCGAACAGCCCGTAAGAGAGCACCATAAACACCAGCACCCCGATGGCAGCGACAACCGCCGCGACCTTACCAGCATCAATGCTGTCTTGGCCAAGCTCCGGCCCGATGGTGCGTTCCTCAAGGAACCTCATCTTGGCAGGCAGGGCACCTGCTCGCAGCAGCACGGCCAGTTTGGTCGATTCCTCAACGCTAAAGTTTCCTGTGATGATGCCGGACCCACCCGAAATATGGCTCTGGATGGTCGGGGCCGATATGACCTCGTCATCCAAAACTATCGCGAAAGGCGAGCCAATGTTGTCAGCGGTGTAATTGCCAAACTTGCGCCCACCCGCAGGGTTGAACCGAAAGTTCACCGCGGGTTGGCCATTTTGATCAAAGGCGGGTTGCGCATCAACCAGTTCCTCGCCTGTTACAACCGGTAATTCCTCGACGATGTAAAACAGCCCTTCTTGGTCCAGCGACTTGATCAACTCGTTGCGCGCACCCGGAGCGGTATCAGGATCACGGGTTTGGCCAACGACGGGTTTGAACTCCAGCTTTGCAGTGGAACCCAGCAGGTCTTTCAACTCCTGTGCCGACCCAAGACCCGGCACCTGAATCAGGATNCGGTTGGTGCCTTGGCGCTGGATGGTTGGCTCGCGGGTGCCGACCTCGTCCACACGGCGGCGGATAATTTCCAGCGATCTGGCGATGGTCAACTCGTCACTGACCAGTTTTTCAGCATCGGACAACACCATGGTGATCACATCGCCATTGGCGCTGAACTCCAGATCTTTTGAACCGACACCGGACAAGCTGGTAACTGGTTGGGCCAGACCACGCACCAGTTCCAGCGCACGCGCCATGGAGTCTGGGTTTGCGATACGCACCCGCAACTCATCANCAGGTGAGTCGAGACGGCGCACCGCCCCGATCACGTCACGCTCGGGGCGCAAAACATCACGCACTGTTGGCCACATGCCTTTGACACGGCCCTCATAAACATCCTCAACCTGAACTTCGGCCAGCAAATGTGCCCCGCCGCGCAAATCCAGCCCCAGATTAACCAGACTGGAAGGCAGATAATCGGGCCACAGCGCTGTGTCGGCCACAAGCTTTGGCGTGCTGCCTGACTTTTCAATCGCCACAACAGCATCATTGTGGGTCTCGACACGGGTGTAAAACCCGTTGGGCAACGCCATCAACAGGCCAAGCGCAACCAGCCCCCAAATGACGATGCGCTTCCAAAGATCAATTTGCAGCATATGTGTGCCTGTATCCTAGTTAAAAGTCGCCCACTTATTTGTCGTTTGCGGGTTCTGTTTTGCTCAAGACTTGCGAAATGGTCGCCTGAATGACGCGCACTTTCACGCCTGTTGCGATCTCGATCTCGATTTCGCCAGCTTCTTTCACCTTGGTGACTTTGCCGATCAACCCACCGGCTGTGACCACTTGATCACCACGGCGCAGGGCCGCGACCATAGCTTGATGGTCTTTCAACTTCTTTTGCTGCGGACGGATCAGCAGAAAATACATGATCGCAAAAATCAGGATCAGCGGCAGAAAAGAACTAAGCGCTCCTAGGCCTCCGGCTCCGGCGGCTTGTGCATAGGCGGGTGTTACAAACATATCATCGTCCTTTGTGTTATATCGCAGGCGCACGGCGCCCATGGTGTTGGCGCGCACCCTATATGTGGCCCATTTGCTTGGCAAGCCATCGCGATCTGTAAATCAAGACTTCAAACCACCGCGCATCTAAGGCATATGGGGGGCAGGATTTTACATTCAATCAGGAAGCCAGCGAAATGCACGATATTAAAATGATCCGCGAAAACCCCGAGGCCTTTGATGCGGCTATGGCGCGGCGCGGGCTGTCCGGTATTTCGGCGGCGGTNCTGGCGATTGACACGGCGCGACGTGGTGCCATTGCGCGCGCCGAGGCCGCCCTAACTGAACGCAATGCGGCCAGTAAACTGGTGGGCGCGGCCAAGGCCAGCGGCGACGAGGACGAGTTTGAACGTCTGCGCGCCTTGGTCGGTGAGAAAAAGACCGAAATCGCCACCCTTGAGGATGAGGCCAAAGCCCAGGACGCCGAGTTACGTGACATGCTGATGGGCCTGCCGAACCTGCCGTTTGACGAGGTGCCAGACGGGGCCGACGAGGACGACAATGTAGAGCTGCACACATGGGGCACACCGCTGAAGCTGGATTTCGACGCCAAAGAACATTTCGAAATCCCCGCCGTTCAGGGCAACATGGATTTCGAGGTCGCCGCCAAATTGTCGGGCTCGCGCTTTGTGGTGATGTCGGGCGCTGTCGCCCGCGTGCATCGGGCGCTGGCGCAATTCATGCTGGACACCCACGTTGACAAACACGACCTGACGGAAACCAACGTGCCCGTTCTGGTGCGCGAGGAAATGATGTATGGCACAGGCCAGTTGCCGAAATTCGGCGAGGACAGCTATAAAACCACGGACGGTTGGTGGCTGATCCCGACCGCCGAGGTGCCGCTGACCAATCTGCTGAATGGTGAAGTCGTGGACGCGGCCACCCTGCCCCGCCGTCATGTAGCTCACACCCTGTGTTTTCGCAGTGAGGCCGGATCGGCGGGACGCGATACATCAGGCATGCTGCGCCAACACCAGTTTGAAAAGGTCGAAATGGTCTCGATTGCCCATCCAGATCAATCGCTTGAGGAACACGACCGCATGACCAAATGCGCCGAGGCGATTTTGGAAGCGTTGAACCTCGCCTATCGCACCGTGATTCTATGCACGGGGGATTTGGGCTTTGGGATGCGCAAAACCCACGACATCGAGGTCTGGCTTCCCGGTCAGAATGCCTACCGTGAGATCAGCTCGATTTCCATCGCTGGTGATTTCCAAGCCCGCCGGATGAACGCACGCTTCAAGCCCCAAGGCGGCGGCAAACCCGAGTTTTTGCACACATTAAACGGCTCAGGCCTTGCGGTTGGGCGTTGCCTGATTGCGGTGCTTGAAAACGGGCAAAACGAGGATGGCTCTGTCACCCTGCCCGCAGCTTTACACCCCTATCTGGGCGGGAAAACCCGAATCAGCGCCGATGGTCTCTTGGGCTGATTCATGCTATAATGCCCGTCAGCATTGCGCCTTTTGGCCAAACCTCGAAACCGCCAACAGGCGGGCGGGTGCAAAAGGAGAAATCTTATGGGGGTTTTCGATTTTTTAAGCGGGCGGAAACGGCCCCAAGCAGGCGTGATTGCCGTCAGCTCGCAAAAATTAGAGGCGGCGATTTTAGCGCTGAACCGCGACACAGCCCCCTACCAGATTACCGAATGCACGGATGGCAGTTGCGATTTGGTGGCGGAATGGAAAATTGTCGACGCCAAATGGTATGAAATATTTGGCAAAGCCGGTCTGAAAAAGGCTTTCAAAGTCAAAATGCGGCTTGATCCGGATAATTCCGAAGTCCGCGCAGTGGATCAGGATTATACGGTCAGCTGGCAGGCCGGTGTGCCATCTCTGGCATTGCAAGCTTCGGGATTTCGGGGCCAAAAAAGCGAAATCTCATTCGGCACGGGCTATGCGTTTACCGAAGATTTAGAGCTGGGGCAGGTTTACAATTACCGCTTTAATTCGTCCGAAGTTAAAAAACCGCTGCAACAGGCTGTGACCGACAACGGCTGGACATGGCGTGCCGTGCGCTTTGGGAAATTGTAAAACAGCCCCCCCCTAACAATACAGCTAAACCGTTGTATTTATTCATATATAACTCACCCATTAAACAAGTTTAGTGGATAAGTTAGACGATGTGCGAAAGCGACCTGAAAACCGACTTAACTTGGTCAGAGATTATGAATGTGACGGCTTGCCCAGATGCTTGCGCAAACGGCTTGGGGTCGCCTTTTTCTTGTTCTTGTAGGGGTTCGATTCAGCCTGAGAGCGCATCCACAACCGGATCGGAGTGCCGGGCATATCAAAACTGTCTCGCAACCCGTTCACCAGATACCGCGAGTAACTGGCGGGCAGTTTTTCCGGCATCGAGCACATTACCACAAAACCCGGCGGGCGGGTTTTGGCTTGGGTCATATAGCGCAGTTTGATCCGCCGACCGGCCGGCGCGGGCGGTGGGTGGGCCTCGACCATATCAATCAGCCAGCGGTTCAATTGCGCCGTGGTGACGCGGCGGTTCCAGACCTCATGCGCCTTCATCACCGCCTCTTGCAAACGGTTCAACCCCTTGCCGGTTTTGGCCGAAACCGTCACCAAGGGCGCACCACGCAATTGTGGCAAAAGCCGTTCAAAAGACTCTCGCAAGTCTTTGAGTTTCTTTTGTTTATGGCGCTCAATGTCCCATTTGTTCACCGCCAAAACCACCGCGCGCCCTTCGCGTTCAGCCAGATCAGCAATGCGCAAATCCTGTTGCTCAAACGGAATTTCGGCATCAATCAGAACGATCACAACTTCGGCAAATTTCACGGCCCGCAGCCCGTCTGAAACCGACAGTTTTTCCAGCTTTTCCTGCACACGCGCCTTTTTGCGCATGCCAGCGGTGTCAAACATCCGGATTGGAACCCCGTCCCATTCCATCTGCACCGAAATCGCATCACGGGTGATGCCAGCTTCGGGGCCGGTCAACAAACGCTCCTCGCCCAGCATTTGGTTGATCAAGGTGGATTTGCCCGCGTTCGGGCGCCCCACCACTGCGATTTGCAATGGCTTTTCGCGTGTGGGCACACGCGGCGCATCCGGGTCTTCTTCGGTGATATCGACATCAACCTCGGGCGCATCATTCTCGGCCTGCGCCTCAAATGTGTCTGCCAAGGGCATCAAAATTGACAGCAATTCACTCATGCCCTCGCCATGCTCTGCCGATAGGCGCAGCGGTTCGCCTAGACCCAGTGAATAAGCCTCGATCACGCCTGCATCCGCTGCGCGACCTTCGCCTTTGTTGGCGGCAACAATTACATGTTTGGCTCGTTTTCGCAGCAATTCGGCAAAAAATTCATCCGTAGGGTTCACCCCAACCCGCGCATCAATCATGAACAGACAAACGTCAGCCATGTCGACCGCACGTTCCGTCAAGCGGCGCATCCGCCCTTGCAGGCTCTCGTCTGTGGCTTCTTCCAGACCCGCCGTGTCGATCACGGTAAAGCGCAGGTCGCCCAAACGCGCCGCACCCTCGCGCAAATCACGCGTCACACCCGGCTGGTCATCGACCAAAGCCAGTTTTTTGCCCACAAGGCGGTTGAACAGGGTGGATTTGCCCACATTCGGGCGCCCCACTATGGCAAGTGTAAAGCTCATTTTTTGCTCCGGCAATCAATCAAGTGGCTTGCGATACAGCAAACTGCGCCTAACGGAAAGCGTGAAGTTTTCCTTTGGTTGACACCACATACAAAACACCGCCGACGATCACCGGATTGGTGGTTGCCCCGCCCGATATCTCGACCGTGCTCAGCAGTGAGCCATCAACAGGGCTGAAAGAGCGGATCATACCGTCGCTGCCCGCCACGATTAAACGGCCACCGGCCAGAACGGGGCCGTAATGGGCAAAGACGGCCTTGCGACGCCGCGGTTTGTCTTTGGTGTAATACGGCATCTCAACAGCCCAGATCGTCTCGCCAGTGGCGCCATCAAGGCGCACCAGTTTGGCCTCGTCTGAAACCAGAAACACCGCCCCACCCGTCGGCCAAACAGGGCTGTAAGCCCCCTCTTTGGCGGTCCAGATGCGTTCGCCACTGGCCATATCCAGCGCCACAATGCGCCCGGATTGGCTGCCCGCGTAAACCACATTGTCGCTAATCACCGGATCCCCCGTGATGTCGGTGATCCCTGCATAGGCGCGCCCGCGCCGTTTGCCCGACACAGATGATGCCCATGTGCGTACGCCACCTTGGCGGAATGCGGCAATCAATTCACCTGATCCAAACGGGAACACCGCAAATTTATCGGCCACCGCAGGCGCTGTGCCCCCCACCATCACCGAAGGTGTTGGCGAGCCGGGCAATTGCCATTTGATCCGGCCATCGGATGCATTGATCGCCCATGCACGGCTGTCGCGCGATGTGACATAGACAATGCCGTCCCGAACAGTTGGCGCACCGGTCGCTGCAGATTCCAGTTTTTGCACCCAGCGCTCAGCGCCGGTTGCCACGTCCATTGCCACCAAGACACCAAAGCCTGTTGTGGCGTAAACGGTGTTGCCATCCACGGCCAACCCGCCGCCAGATGCTTCGCCTGCCCTGTCGGTGGCGGGTGTCAGATCATGAGACCAGATCGCGGTCCCGCTGGTCGAGTGCGCCATCACACGCGCCTGTGCATCCAGCGTAAAAATACGTCCCGCCGAAACAACAGGGTCAGCCGTGATGCGCAGCTTGCGGTTCTCGCCCGCGCCGATCGAGGTGCTCCAGATTTGGGTCAGGTTCTGTGACAGCGACGGATGGATAATCCGGTGCTCGGGGGAGCCGTTACGATGGGTCCATGCCGCATGATTAACCATGGCGGGGAGCGTGATCGGCACGGCGCGGTTCACCGCAGCTGGGGCAGCAGGTATCGCCGCCTCGTCCGTATCAGCCTGCAACAGCGGGGTGCGTAAATCCAGACGCTCCCCTTGCAGGATCAGTTCCTTTTTAGCACAACCAACAAGCAAACCAACCAAGGCCGCTCCTGCAATCACATGGGTCAGCTTCATGGCTTTTGCACCTTTTCGTCGCTTAGCTTGCTCGATCTTGCCATCATCCTTCGTCACGCTCGCCCCTTAATGCCCCAAAATCACGAGGCGTCAACGTCTCCACCCAACACCACAATCAACTGAGATGCGCGCCCTTGCAAGCCCGCTGTCGTCTCGACATCGTCGATTATGTCCTGCAAACGCGAAATTGCAGCCTCGGTGTTGCCCTCGTCAATGTCCAGCATTGCCAGTTGCTCTTCTGCCAACAGGCGAAACGCGCCGCCGGCAACCGCCAAGCCATCCAGCTTGGCGCGCCGCTCATCTGCGGCCATGTCACGCCCCGCCAGCAACACCAGCTTGAGGACCGCCAAGTCGCGGTAGGCTTTGGGAAGGGAGGTGTCATTTGACAGTGCGGTCAGGGTGGTCAATGCAGAAGATGTATCACCCGCGACCTGTTGCTCGTTGGCCAGCAACATATTGACCAGCGCTTGCGAATCCGTCCCGACTGCATCGACCTTGGCCAGTGCTGTGCTGCGGGCCGTCGTGTCGTCCTTCTCCAGCGCTTGCAACAGACTGTCGCCCAATTGCTGTGCTGTCGCCATTTCAGTGGCCTTGCGCCATTCATTATAAGCGGCACCGCCTACGATCAACAAAACCACCGCAATGCCAATCCAGCCGTATTTGCGCATTAACGCAAACAGTTTGTCGCGGCGCACCTCTTCGCTGACTTCTTCGATAAAACTGTCTGTCTCGCTCACGGCATATTCCTTTGACACCACCGCACAGGCTGTTCGCGCGGTTTGGCTTGCATATTTGTTACGATGTTCTACCCATCACAGCACTGTTTGCCAAGGGGGCGCAATGCATTCCAAAGCAGTCTTGCGTCCGATCCCTTGCATCTGTAAATTGAACTACATAGTTTAGATCAAACGCGCCCGAGTATTATGCGGCGCGGCGCGCATAAACGAGGCTTTAATGAAACCGGTCCCTATCCTGATTGCGCTTCTTGTGTCGGCGCTTTTATATCTTATGGTGTTTGAACGGGACTGGTTGATGGATTTTGCCAGCACCGAACCCGAAGCGCCCCTAAACCAAACCCGGCAGCCCGCTGAAATGCAAGCGGTCACCCCTTCCGCTGACCCTATTCACCTCGTTTCGGTTGTGGCCCTCAATTCTGTTGCCCAAACCGTTGATTCTGCCGTTTTGCTGCGGGGCCGCACCGAGGCCGCGCGCCAAGTCAATGTAATGGCCGAAACCTCGGGCAAAGTGGTTTCTACGCCGTTGCGCAAAGGGGCCTATATAGAGGCGGNCCAAACCCTGTGCCAGTTGGACCCCGGAACCCGCAAAGCCACCCTGCAAGAGGCCAAGGCCCGCCAGATCGAGGCAAACGCCCGCCTGCCCGAAGCCAACGCCCGCGCCGCTGGTGCCAATGCTTCGTTGGCCGAGGCCCAAATCAATGAAAACGCCGCCCGCCGCCTGAGCCAAAACGGCTATGCCTCAAAAACCCGCGCCGCCTCTGCCGAGGCCGCCCTGCAAGGCGCTTTGGCCGGCGTCGAGAGCGCCAAAGCCTCTGTTATTTCCGCCAAAGCCAGCGGTGAAGCGGCCAGGGCCAGCGTTGCCGCCATAGAAAAAGACATCGAAAACCTGACCATCACAGCGCCCTTCGAGGGGTTGCTGGAAACCGACACTGCCGAATTGGGCGCACTGCTGCAACCTGGTGCGCATTGCGCCACGATCATCCAGCTGGACCCGATCAAACTGGTTGGATTTGCCCCCGAAACCGAGGTCGACAACATAACAGTTGGCGCCATGGCCGGTGCGCGTTTGGCCACCGGACGCNAGGTTGTCGGGCGGGTCACGTTCCTNTCGCATTCGGCTGATCCGCTGACGCGCACCTTTCGTGTCGAGGTCGAGGTTGCCAACACGGGGCTGGCGATTCGGGATGGCCAAACCGTTGAAATCATTGTCGCATCAGGCGGAACCTCGGCGCATTTATTGCCGCAATCCTCGCTGACCCTGAACAACGACGGAATTCTAGGCGTGCGGTTTGTGGGCAAAGACAATATCGTCGGATTTGCCACCGTCAGTATCCTGCGCGACACAACCAAGGGCATTTGGGTCACTGGCCTGCCTGACGTCGTTGACGTGATCGTGTCGGGGCAAGAATATGTCGTCAAAGGTGTCAAAGTCGATGTCACCTACCGCGAGGTCAGCCAATGACCGGTATCGTCGATTGGGCCGCGAGCCGCGCTCGCATGGTGCTGGCCTTTATCGCGCTGTCCCTGATTGCAGGCGCAATGGCCTACTCAATCCTGCCAAAAGAGGGCGAACCTGACATCGAAATACCGATGGTCATCGTTTCGGTCCCATTCCCCGGCATTTCGGCGTCGGATGCGGAAAAACTGTTGGTCAAACCGATGGAAACCGAGTTGTCCGATCTGGATGGCTTGAAAACCATGTCAGCCACGGCGGCTGAAAACTATGCCGTGGTGATACTGGAGTTTGATTTTGGTTGGGACAAAGGCCAGATCATCGCTGACGTGCGCGACAAGATGAGCACGGTTGAGGCCAATTTCCCGACCGGCGCGGACAAATACACCATTTCCGAATTCAATTTCTCGGAGTTTCCGATCATCATCGTCAACCTGACTGGTGATTTGCCAGAACGCACCCTATTGCGCGTCGCCAAGAATTTGCAGGATAGACTTAAGGAACTGGAGCCGGTGCTGGACGCCGCCTTGACGGGCCATCGCGACGAGATGGTCGAGGTGGTGATCGACCCCTTGCGGCTCGAGGCTTATAACGTCACAGCGCTGGATTTGATCAATGTCGTTGTCAACAACAACCAGTTGATCGCCGCGGGCGAAATCGAAACCGAAACCGGTGCGTTTTCGGTCAAGATCCCGTCGTCCTTTGACGAGGTGCAGGATATTTACAGCCTGCCGGTTAAAACCAACGGCGACCGTGTGGTGACGCTGGGGGATCTGGCCGAGATCCGCCTGACATTCGAGGACCGCACAGGGATTGCACGCTTTAATGGCGACAACACCGTGGCGCTACAAGTCAGCAAGCGCAAAGGTTATAACATCATCAACACCGCCGATCTGGTGCGTGAAGTGGTGGCCCGCGAAACCGCCCTGTGGCCAGAGGAGCTGCAAACCGCGATCAATGTCGGCACCAGTAATGACCAATCCCACACCGTGGGCAGCATGGTGCGCCAGCTTGAGGGCTCGGTGCTGACCGCGATTGCACTGGTGATGATTGTGGTGCTGGCGACCTTGGGCACCCGCAGCGCGTTGCTGGTCGGCTTTGCCATTCCAACCTCGTTCCTTTTGTGCTTTGTTTTGCTCGCCCTGATGGGNGTTACAGTGTCCAATATCGTAATGTTTGGCNTNATTTTGGCNGTGGGCATGTTGGTGGACGGGGCGATTGTGGTGGTCGAATACGCCGATCGGCGCATCCGCGAAGGTGTCGGCCCGATGCACGCCTATGTCGAGGCCGCCAAACGGATGTTCTGGCCTATCGTATCCTCCACCGCAACCACACTGTGTGCGTTCCTGCCAATGCTGTTTTGGCCCGGTGTGGCGGGGCAATTCATGGGCATGTTGCCGATCACGCTGATCTTTGTTCTCTCCGCCTCGCTGGTGGTGGCGCTGGTCTACCTGCCCGTGATGGGCGGGGTTTCGGGGCGCATGTCACGCAGCTTTGCCAATGCTGCCGAAATGCTGAAACCCCTACCATGGCTGGTGCGTGCTGCTTTCGCCGTTGCGATGCTGTTCATGGTGTTTGTTGGCGCCATGCAGGGATTGAACCCTGATTACATCCCGCCGCTTGGCAATCTGATTGCCAGCGTCAAAGCCAACACATCCGGCATTATGACGGTGATCATAGTCTTCGTATTGCAATCCGCCCCCTTCCTGATTGCCACCGTTTTGGCCTCGATCACCATGTCTGCCGCCAAAATCGAGCGTAAGGCCAAGCGCGTCACCTCTGGTTACAGACGTTCAATATTTGGCTGGGTCATCCGGTTCATTACGGGCAACCCTGTGATGCCGCTGGTGACCATTGGCTTGGTGATCGGCTTTGTCGTGACAGTGTTCGGTATTTTTGCCGCCAACAACAACGGCACCGAGTTTTTCGTCGAATCCAAGCCCGAGCAGGCCATCATTTTTGTGCGCCAGCGTGGCAATCTATCCTTGGCCGAAAAGGACGCCGCCGTTGCGGAGGTCGAGCAAGTGATCCTGGCAACCAAAGGGGTGCAAAGCGTCTTTGCCTTTGCGGGTGAAGGCGGGCTCAAGCAAAATGACGGCGGGGCTGGCGCGCCGCGCGACACTATAGGCCGCGTACAGATCGAATTGATCCCGTGGGAGGACCGCGCCGACATTACCGAGCTGGACGGTGATTTGGTGCTGGGGCGCCTGAAAGCGGCACTCGCCAAAATCCCCGGCATCCGGACCGAGATTCTGAACCTGTCGCGTGGGCCCGCCTCGGCCAAACCCGTGCATATGCGCCTAAAGGGCGATGACTGGGATGTGCTACAACAGGCCACCNCCATGGTGCGGGCCCGTTTTGACGAAACAGTCGGNTTAGCCGACGTCGAAGACACCCTGCCCCTACCGGGCATTGANCAGCAAATCGATGTGGATGTTGAAAAAGCGGGCCGCTACGGCGCTGATGTGCGCACGGTGGGGGGCATGGTTCAACTGGTCACCCGCGGCATTTTGCTGGATACCATGCGGGTTGATACCTCGGACGACGAAGTCGAAATTCGCGTGCGACTGCCTGAATCTGACCGTGTGCTTTCGACGCTGGACAGTTTGCGCGTGCGCACCAAAGACGGGCTGGTGCCGCTGTCAAACTTTATCACCCGTAAACCGGTTGCTAAACTGGCTCAGGTCGACCGCATCGACCA
>JGI24724J26744_10001265_pt1 | contig 17472 bp, 16 predicted proteins | sample Cruoilmetagenom7_FD_26744 | JGI IMG/M metagenome (IMG submission 26744) | reverse complement strand
GGCATTCATCGTCAGCCGCATCCCAAAGGCACGGTTGGCCCAGTCGGCCAGCAGCATCGTGGCGGTCATGGCCGCCAGAAAGCCGGTCGAAATCCATTGAGCCTGCACCGCGCTGATGCCGAAAGTCCCCATAACCGCCGGGATGGCAACGTTTACGATCGTCGTGGATAACACGACCGAAATCGTCGCGACCATGATCGTGCCGGTCGCCCACCACTTGTAGGAAGGGCCGTAACGCTCAAAATACTGCTCAATCTCTGACATCAATGTAAACCTCGACCATCATGCCGGGCCGAAGTGTCAACTCGGCGGCGTCGATCGACACACGGATCGGCAGGCGCTGGGTCACTTTCGTGAAATTGCCCGAGGGGTTGGGGCTGGGTAGAAGCGCAAGCTGGCTCGTCGCCGCCCCGCCCATACCGATCACCTCGCCCTCGAATGTCCGGCCCGGAAAGGCGTCGACGGTGATGCTTGCCTTCGATCCCACGTGAATCCTGCCATACTCGGTCTCCTTGACATTTGCGTCGATCCAGACGCCATCCGGCGCGTGATACATCGCAATGCGCGTCCCCGGTGTCACGTATTCGCCGACATCGACAAAGGTCCCATCAACGATGCCGTCGAACTGGGCCGTGATTGTGCGGTGCGCGAGGTCGATTTCCTTCAGGCTGCGGTCGGCCTCGGTGCCCGCGCGTCCGGCAAGAACGGACGCAATCTGGGACTCCAGCACATTCATCTGCTCTCCGTCGGCCTCGACGATGGCCAGACTGGCCCGCGCGCTTTCGATCACCGCGAACGCAGCGCGCTCCTGCTGGGCAGCGGTGTCCAGTGTCGCCTGGGACTGGTCCAGGGTTTGCTGCGAAGTGATATTCTGCTTGGCAAGCTTGATCGCCCTCTCGTGACGGGTCTGGGCGTTCGTCAATACAGCGAGTGATGCCTCATGGTTTGCTTTTGCGGCAGCTATGCCGGCGCGCGCCGCGTCCCGCCGCGCAGAGAGCTGCCTCTCGAGCAACACCTTGCGTGCCCTAAGCTCCGCCAGTTGCGCTTCGGTTGCGGCAAGTCTCGACAGGACGGCATCAAGCTGCGGCTGCGAAAATCCGCGGTCGATTGCGGCGACAAGATCGCCTTTTTCGACGGCGTCCCCCACGAGCANCGGAATGGCCGTGACCCGTCCGGCGACCTCGCTTGATACGGTGACGACCTTGGCCGCGATNCGNGCATCGTTGATGTGCACCTGCGTGAACCGCGCGGCCAGCCACGGGGCGGCCAGCCAGACGGCAACAGCTACCACGCCGCCGATCACGATCAGTCTGGTCCATCTTGTGCGGCTGCGCNTGGGNGAAGGGGGCGGCACCAGTTTNTCCACGNCAGCCTCGTCCGCAATGGCTGCACCCGCCTTTATGTCATCCATTTTGACCATTGCTCAAAATCTCCGATCTGGCCGCGATACGGCTCAAAACTTTTGTTGCAATACGCAGATCCTGCGGGGAAATGCCTTCAAGAATTTCTGCCCGGCTGGCCGCCGAGATCTCTTCCATTCTGACAATGAGAGGACGCGCTGCCTCTGTCAGGTGCAGTGTCTTGGCCCGCCTATCCTCGGTGGAGAGTCGGCGTTCGATCAGGCCTGCGCCCTCAAGCCCGTCCAGCAGGCGGACCAGCGTCGCCGCTTCGATCCCCAAGGTGCGCGCCAGTTCGACCTGCGTCACCTCTTCATTCCGCGAAAGTTCGAACAGCACGCCCCACCTTGCCTGGGACAGGTCGAGATCTCGAAACCGGAGGTCAAGATACCGCCTCCACATGCGGGACGACGCCGCCAAGGAGCGCGCGAAAGGCTCCAGCAGCTCGATCTTGTCGGGGTCCACCTGCATCATTACCTTCTTTCATCAGCTTGCTAATAGTTGTAAGACTAATTAATATGGTCGCAATCATATTGCAAGTACCATTCCTGCACTGGAGACTCATCAATGTATACTAAGATCCTGCTGTGTTTCGACGGCTCGCGCGAGGGGCGGCTGGCGCTGCGCGAAGGGGCGCAGCTTGCGCAGATCACAGATGCGGGGGTGATCCTGCTGGCGGTGGTCGAAACGGGCGCGGGCAACGCGCTGGCGCAGGGCGCGGATGCTGGCGCGCTGGCCCACCAGAAAGCCGATTTCAAAGAGATCCTTGACGAAGGCCATCAAAGGCTGTTCGCCATGGGATTGACGCCCGAGGTCCGCATGGAGTTCGGCGCTCCCGTCGCGACAATCACACGGGTCGCGACCGAAACCGGGGCCGATCTGGTCGTCGTCGGGCATCACCAGCAAAGCCTCTGGACGCGCTGGATGAGCCGGTCTGTCGCTGCCGGGTTGGGCGACGCGCTGGGGTGCAGCCTTCTTTTGGCACAAAAGACCGTCGAGGATTCAGCGCTTTTCCGCACCGGTTGAAGAGGTGTAGCCAAAAGGCGGGCACGCCGCGTTACCGCAGGAAGCCGCGGAACTGTCTGGACCTGTTGCGCTTTCGTGCCGACCCAAGTGCTCGTTTAAGCCACCTTTCGTTCGAAAGCGACAGNGGGTAATCCCCCCATTTTTAGTGGGGATGGATTCAGCCGGTCAGCGCAACACATTGTAGANCTTTAGATTTGAAGGACAGTGTTGATGCGGAAACCATTACCGATGGGCGAACAGAAGAAGTCAGTCATTTGGCAGGAGTGGGAGCGTGGGACNCCGATNTCGACTATTGCGCGCGTTTCGAGAAACCGCCGGCGACGGGAGAACCGTATTCTTAAGGAGGAGCGGGACATCTCGGCTAATCTATAAGCTGGAGTTTTAAAGCCAAGTGTTTTTTCTCGACTCTGGTTCCCCGGATTTTTGATAGGCGTCTCTCCATCGATAAAAGCTGGGTCGGCCGATCCCAAAATACCGGCGGGCTTTACGCAAATTGCCATTTTTTTCGGCATGTTGAAGCACCCTAAGTTTGCGTTGAATTTCTCTTTCTTGGTTCGTCATAATAACTTCCTCCTCCAAATGAATGGATATTTACAGGTAGTGTCCCGAGAGTCCGTACATATCTACAGATCACGTCTTTTGGACAATNGCTGCCTTTGAAATCAATGCTTATAATTGGAGTGTCATGCCTGTGATTTTTTAAGAAACATATGGCAGATTCAAGTAATACTGAAACCGAGCGAAGCTTTGCGACAGAACCCCTTATAGCAACGCGACTAGATCCGGCATGAGAATGAGCAGGGCAATGATAGTTACATCGGCCAAAAAGAACGGTGTCACGCCCTTGAACACGGTTTGCAGGGGGATGTCGTCGCGCGCAGCCGAGACGATGAAACAGTTCATTCCGATCGGAGGCGTCATCAGGCCGATTTCAACCATTTTGACAAGAACGATCCCGAACCAGATCGGATCATAACCAAGCATAATAATCGTCGGATAAACAAAGGGGAGCGTCAGCATCATCATGCCGATTGCATCCATGAACATGCCAAGCACGAGATAAATCAGAAGGATACCGAGCAGAATGACGATACGAGGCGCGTCAATCCCGCTGATCCAAGTGGAAAGCTCTTCCGGCAGGCCTGCATATCCAAGAAAACGAACAAAGATTATGACCCCCCAGACGATCGAGAAAATCATCACACTGACAGTCACGGTTTCGCGCAGAGCTTCACGAAAGCCCTGCAGGGTCATCTGTTTGCGAAAGATGGCTATAATCAGGATCAGAAAGGCCCCGACAGCCCCGGATTCGGTTGGTGTCATCCAGCCAAAATATATGCCACTCAGGATCAGAACGACGGTGCCGGCAATGCTTGCCATGCCGCGAATGGCCAGAAAACGATCGCCCCAGTTGATTGGTGATCCGTCGGGCATGACCTGTTTCGTCGGCGGGCTGGAATTGGGATAGAGCACCGCCCAGGTGATTGGCACCACCGCATAAGCCAGAGCTGTAAGTAACCCCGGCACGACCGCTGCAATCAACAGCCGGCCAACGGATTCCTCGACGATGAGGGCATAAAGCACAAGGATTGCGCTCGGTGGAATCAGCGCCGCGAGTGTTCCACTGGCCGCGACGGTTCCGGATGCGAGCGATTTGCTGTATCCGGATTTCAGCATTTCGGGGATCGCCACACGCGAGAACACCGCAGCCGTTGCCGTGCTTGACCCCGAAACGGCCGAAAAGCCAGCCGCCGAGAAAATCGTTGCCACCGCAAGCCCCCCCGGCAGCCACCCAAGCCAGAGCCGGAAAGCGTGAAACGCCTCGCCGATTATGTTTGCCCGCTGCGCGAAATATCCCAGCAGGATGAACATCGGAATGACGCTCAGCCCGTAGTGGATGATTTCGGCATGAGGGGTCAGTCCGCTGATCGCTGCCCCGACGGACCAGCCGCGCATTGCCATCAGGCCGCCGATACCCACCAGAGCCCCGGCGATATAGACTTCAAGGCCAAGAACAACCAGCACCAACAAGGCCCCGCATCCAAATAGTCCGATTGTCAGAGGNTCCAAATCTTCATTCCTTCGTTTGTTTCGCCANGGTCGGTTTCATTCCGGGTCAGATTGGAACACGCTCTGGTCCACCCGTATTTTCTGAATCAGAGTGACAAGTATGCGCAGGCAAACCAAAGTCAGCATTGCCGGAACCAGCAGTTTTGTTGGCCAGACCGGGATTTTCATACCGCCGGTGGTAACGTCCCCGATTGACCAGGCCGGTAGAAAGCTGGAGGTGAATGTAGACCAGGTCAGCAGTGACAAGGTCGCCAACCCAACAAAAAGCATGACAATACTGATGATATGGCGCGCGCGCCCCTTCAGCCGCCCGGTAAGCAGGGTCATCCGGATATGGCCGTCATTGCGTTGACAATGGGAAAGGCCAAGAAAAGCAATCGCCGCCAAAGAAAGTTCAATGATGCTGATCTGTCCGGGAATAGGCCGGTTGAACAGGCTTCGCGAGATGACCTCCAGAACCCCGAGAACCATCACGCCCAGAATCAGCCATCCGGCCAGATCGTTCAGGATGTCCTCGATCCGGCGCAAGATATTGCTGATGGTTGCCAGCCAACCCGAAGGTGGCACTGCTTCCAGTTGGTCCGGTGACGATGGTTCCATTGGTAGCCTCCAAATGATGTGACGGGAACAAATTTGGCGTGATAACATAGTTCCACCCGACGCGCCGGCCTCTCACAAACTGCGGGTCCTCACATCGGGCCGGTTTGCTGATAGATCTTGTCTGGGACAGCCCCGTTTTTCAGTCCTGCAAAACTACCCCGACGCCAATAAAAGAGGCGTCGGGATGGTTCGTATCAGGAAACGATTGATTCTTGCCTAGTTCGCCAGAAGGCCAAGCAGCTCTGCCCCCGGAAGGCCGTGTTCTTCCGAAACTTCCTTAACCCAGGCATCCCAGATTGGTTGGGCCGAGGCGGTAATGGCTGCGCGTTGATCATCCGTATAGGTGATCTTGGTCAGCCCGGCCTCTGCAAAGGCCCCCACATTCACACCATCGGCACCTTCATATGCGGCCCGCTGCGCCGCATAGGCGGCCGGTTTTGCCGCTTCCAGCATAGCCTGATATTTCTCAGGCAGATTTTCCCAGGAAGCCTTGTTGGCTGCGACCAGACAGCCCGTGCTGCCCAGAGCCAGATTGGAGGTGTACCAATCCGAAATTTCCTGAATTTTGTAGGCACTGAATGCATAGGTAAAGGGCATTCCGACCATGTCCACCACGCCACGATCAAGCGCGCCATAGGTTTCAGCCGCAGGCTGCATGGTGGTAATTGTACCAAGGGTTTCCATGGCGGCGGCAAGCCCGGCAGGCGCGCTCAGGCGGCGGCCTTCCCAGTCTTCCATCGTCAGTGGCGGCTTNCCCTTGCCCATNATCTCATAGCGCGGCACCAGCGTTCCCATGACGGGATAGGAATTCCATTTGGCCAGTTCGTCCCTGATCGNCGCGTTGCCGAGGAAGGTCTCCAGAGTATGTTCTTGTTCTTCCAGATTGAGGATCGGCAGGAACGGCAGNCTTAGCCCCATAAGGCCGGGGGTTTTACCCGGATGCCAGGCGGCACAGAACACGCCAGCATCAAAGGCACCTATCTTGAGCCCGTCAAGTGTTTCGCGTGACGGGGCCAGCGCACCGCCGAAATGGACCTTGATCTTGAACTCGCCGCCACTTAGTCGGTCGACTTCTGCNGCCAGCGCCTCGACATTTGCCGTGAAGGCGCGCGGTTTTCCGACGATCGAAAGATCCCAATTCACTTCTGATGCCNGCGCCGGTGCAGAAAGCCCTGCAACCGCCATGGAAACCNCCAAAGCAGACCCCAACACTGCACCGACNGCACCGCGTTTCTTGTGTTCGTTGTTTCTCATAACTAATCCCCCCTTGAAGATTCTCCGGGCCGATTGATCAAGTGAATAACAGGCTGCCAACGCCCAGAATCAAGGCAGCGCCCGGTACTGCAGATGTGGCATGTGCCCCAAGCAATATTTCCTGAAGCAAACAATAACAGCACTCAGATGCACCTAGCCTTAGGAAGGGGAAACTAAAAGTCAACCTAAAATCGAATTATGAATCAATGTTCATTTTGTTTGACTTTTTCTCTTTGGGACCTGATATTTGCTCTTACAAGATGGATGAAGTGACCAAAAAAATATAGGGTGAGCCGATGAAACGCTAGGCAAGCAACCCGAAACATGGCCCGGATATTTTCGCGGCGCGGCCCCTGATTCCCTTTACATTCTAGAACGGATAGCCAGTTTTCATGCCCACATCTAAAGTTTCGCCGCCCTCCCAAAAAAGCGACAAAAGCCTTGAGTCCCTCAAGCCTGGTGATCGTATCACCCTGCCCGACATCGACTGTCGCGAGGCGGACATCGCGACCTATGTCGAGCTTTTCGATGCCCGCCATCCTATTCACACAGACGAAGAATATGCCCGCAAAACCAGCTTTGGTCAGCGAATCGTTCACGGGCCATTTCCGGTCGCTGCGGTGCTGGCCTCGCTTGGCGAAGTGTTCGGAGAGACGCTAATCGCCCTGACCGAGATTGGGAACTGGCACTTTCTTCGCGCCATACCTGTCGGAACAAAGGTGCCCGCCGAGATGAGCATTTTGACCATCGATCGGGTCAGCGGGCGGATCCGCATCGAGGTGCGTATATTTGATGAGGCCGGAAATATTGCCCAGACCGGTGAGGTCGGGTTATTATTGCGTCGGGCCAGACCAAAGACGGGTAACAAATAGTAACGACGGGTCAGGTAGACGCCTGAACGGGATTGGTTGAAAGGACTTACTTGTGGCAGCAAAACTGAGAACACGTGCGCCTGCGGAAACGGTTGATGGTGTTGCCTTTCGCGACATGTGCCGCAAATTCGCCTTGGCCGAAATTGCCCCGCGCTGGGAACAGGCCGACCGCGACAGCCATTATCCAATCGAATTTTATCATGCCGCCGCGCGTGCCGGGCTGATCGGGATGACGGCTCCGACTGCGTTGGGCGGGTCTGGTCTGGGCGTTCACGAGACAATTGTGTTCATGGAAGAGGGTTCCAAAATCAACCCGAACCTGCCGGTTTCTGTGCTGATCCAGGAAATCGCCGGNGGGTTGCTTGCCGAATTTGGCGATGACGGGCTACATGATATCGTGCGNCGCAATATTGCCGGNGATTGCCTGCTGGCCCTTGCGGTGACTGAACCCGAGGCCGGAAGCGATATTCANAACGTCAAATGTTCGGCACGGCGGGATGGGGGCGACTGGATTATTGATGGCCAAAAGGCGTTCATTTCACTGGCCGGTTACGCCGATGTTCTGGTTGTTCTAGCCCAGACCGACCCGTCAAAAGGACGGCATGGCATGTCGTTCTTTGCGGTTGATCGCAAGGCAGNCGGCGTGACCATGCGCCAGCTTGGGACTTATGCCAACCGACCGGTGCCGACCTATGTGGTGGATTTCAAGGACGTGCGCGTGCCCGCCGAACGCCAGCTAAGCGGTGGTTTCAGGGAAATCATGGCCGGCTTCAACCGCGAACGCCTGCTGGTTGCCGCCCGGTGGTTGGGCCACATGCAGCACGCGATGGAATGGGCCAAGGATTATGCGCAGACCCGCCACCAGTTTGGCAGGCCGATCGGGTCCAACCAGTCNATCGCCTTTATGCTGGCTCAGGGGCACGTCGATGTCGAGGCGACCCGCAGCCTGACCTATGCGGCCGCCCGGCACTGGGACAGTGGTGTGCCCATCGAGGACATCATTCTCGAGGTTTCAACCGCCAAGCTGTTCGCCACGCAGGCGGTGTANCGCGTCACCCAGAACGCCTTGCATATCGGTGGCGGTTGGGGACTGACCGAGGAGCTTCCGGTAATGCGCATGGCGCTGGATGCGCTGGTGGCACCGGTGACGGTGGGCAGCTATGAAATTCAGTTGCGCGTCATCGCGCGCCAGCTTGGCCTGCCATGTGATTGACCGGCAGCAAAAACAGGCGGGGTCTGAAAAGACGTTTCGCGGGCCACGGCGCCCGAATTAATGGGAAGGGATACGGATGAAACTGGGAAATGCAGCGGCGATCATCGGCTTTGGTGATGCATACGCGGATGAGAACAACAAACGCGATCCGCTTCAATTGGCGACCGAGGCCACGGCCATCGCGCTGGCCGATGCAGACATAAAAAAGAGCGATATCGACACCTTGTTCACCGGACGCGCCCCATGGGCCGATTGCCGGCCCCAGTGGAACAACATCTTTGCTTCGCATCTGCAAATGCCGGTAAAACTCAGCACCGAAATCACCTTTCACGGTGCCGGCGTCAACGCCATGCTGGGCATGGCGGTGGAAAAGATCGTCACCGGACAGGCCGATTACGTCCTGTGCGTGCAAAGCGACGCAACGCCGCTGTTTGTCGATACGGTGGCCATGGGGGCGGCAACGGACGCCGATCCACAGTTTGAATATCCCTATGGCCCGACCATTCCGGCGCTTTATGCGCAATGGGCCTGCCGCTACATGCATGAATTCGGCATCACCGAAGAAGACCTGGCCATGGTCGCGGTCCAGCATCAGGACTGGGGCATTCACCACCCCAAGGCGGCCAAGCGGCGGTTCGGCAAGATCGACATCGAAACGGTTATGAAATCTCCCTATATCGCTGCCCCCCTGCGCCGCTGGATGTGTGCCACATGGGGTCCGGGGGGGACTGCGGGCGCATTCATCGTTGCCAGCGCCGAAAAAGCCGCCAGCGCGCGGGCCCCGATTTATATCAACGGCTATGGGTCATATTCGACCCATGAATATCTGGTCGAACGGATGGCGCTGCGCAATGCGCCCGCGTCGCTCGGTACGCTGCCGAACCTGACCACGACCGGCCTGACCGAGGCCGCCGCGCAAGCCTATGCGATGGCCGACATGCGACCGAGTGACATGGACATGGTTCAGCTCTCTGGTAATTTCGCCCACACCGTGCTGATGGAGATGGAAGACCTTGGCTTTGCCGAAAAGGGCAAGGCGATGGATCTTGTGCGCAGCGGCGCGATGGAGCCGGGAGGACCGTTGCCGGTTGATACCAATGGTGGCTGGCTGTCTTTCGGGCAGCCCGGCATCTCGTGCACAGTAGATTCCCTTGTTGAGGCCGTGCGCCAGTTGCGCGGCGATGCCATGGGGCTTGCGGTTCCGGACGCCGAACGCGCCATCGTCTATGGCGGCGGCGGCATGCTGGCCTGTCACGCCGTTTCCATCCTGTCAAACAAGGCAACCTGATGCGGCGCGTATATTCAAAATTCCGCATTACAATGNCCGCAAAAATAANAAACGGAGGATCACAATGAATCCGGTATCAGAACCCGCAGTACAAGAACTTCCCCTGCCACAGGTGACGCAGGATGCGGTGCCCTATTGGGAGGCCCTAAAGGACGAGAAGCTGATCTTTCAGCGATGCACATCCTGCAAGTCGGCCATATTCCCGCCGCGTTCGGATTTCTGCCCCTATTGCAACACCTATGGCCAGCTCGAATGGGAACAATCCGCCGGCCGCGGCAAGGTCTATTCGTTTTCGGTGGTCGAAAGGCCGCCCACTTCGGCCTGGAATGATCGCGCACCCTATAATCTTGGTTTTGTCTGGCTGGACGAGGACTGGGTTATCTTCAGCGAGATACGCGGCGCGTCCAAGGATCTGGCGATAGATGCGCGGGTGACTGTCGGGTACGAAACGCGCGGCGACTTTGTCTTGCCGATTTTCAATCTGAGCACATGAGATGGCCATGACAGCAACCTCAAGCTATTGGAACGAACACGCCGAAACCCTGTCACGTGAACAGATCCACACCATGCAGTCGGCCGGGCTTCGGTCATTGCTTGATCACGTGATGGCAGGCGACAACATGTATTCACGCCGCCTGAAAGCCGCCGGGATCGACCCCGCCGACATCCGCACACCAGAGGATTTTACTGCCCTTGTGCCGCTGACCAGCAAGGACGATCTGCGCGACGAAATGCAGCGCACCGGGCAGGCGATGCCGCACCTGTGCGTGCCAAGATCGGATATCAGGCTGGCCGGACCCTCGGCGGGCACCAGCGGCAGCAGCACCTATCAGGCCTTTACCGCCGAAGATCTGGACGCCAACATCGAGATGATTGCCCGAATTCAATGGGCCGGTGGATTTCGGGCCGCTGATGTTCTTTTCCTGATGACAACGCCTTTTGCACCCTGGGCGCATATCGCCCGCGAGGCGGCCAAACGGATCGGCATCAACTGGATCATTTTCGATGACCACGTCGTTCAGAACATTGGCCGCTATGCCAATACCATCAAAAACCTGCGCCCCACGGTGATGCACTGCGGGCTCAGCACGTTGCGGTCTTTGACGGCGGATCCGGATAAGACCAACCTTGGGGATTGCCACCATGTGATCGTCAGTGGCGCGGAGCTGGGACCAGAGGCGCGGCTTGAATTCCGCGAACGACTGGGGCTTGAGGTCACGACGATCTCGGGGCACGGTTCGGACTTCAACCTGTTTGCGGTTGAATGCGACCAGCATGACGGCGATCACTGGATCGGCGAGGAAAACGTGTTTGTCGAAATCGTCGATCCCGACACCGGCGCACCTGTTGCTGCGGGTGAAATAGGCGAGATGGTAATCACTGATTTTTACCGCCGGGCTACGCCGCATCTGCGCTGGCGCACCGAAGACCTGTTCGTCGAGAAAACCGGCGCTTGTGCCTGCGGGCGCACCGGGCGGCGATTTACCTGTCTGGGGCGTGCATCAAACCGCGTGACAGCCGGGGGGTGCCACGTTCACCCCTATCAGGTCGAGGCAAGTCTGGCGCGGGTTGCGGCCGGTCGGAACAAGGAATTCGCCTTGGTGCGGCACGAGGCCGACCCTGGTTTTCTTGACCTGCGGATCGCCGANGCGAACCGCANCGAGACTGGCGACACGGCGGCGGCCGACAGTATCGAAACCCATCTAGCACAGGAACTGGGAACCCGCNTCCGGGTGAAGTTCGTGCGCGAACTGTCGATGGTCGGCTACAAGACCCTGCGCGTTATCGGACCGGATATAGATCCGGCGGGAGATGCCGTAGATGACAGCTGACAGATAAAAAATCTGATCACCGGATGCCCTCGTCTGCTGGCGGATTAACGCAACTGAACGATATGAAATCCAGGAGAGAACAATGGACTTTAACCTTTCTTTCGAACATCAAACCCTGCGCGCCAACGCAAAGCGCTTTGTCGAAACAGAATTGCCGCGCACCAAAGTTCTCAAATGGGTTGCGGACAAGCAGGAACCGCCACGGGAACTGTTTACCAAAATGGCAGGACTTGGCGTTTACAACTTTCTGATGCCACCCNAATACAGCGGATTGGATCAGACCGATCCGATCGGGCTGGTGGTGTTCGTGCAGGAACTGGCGCGCGCCTCGTCGGCGATCTGTACAATCTATGGCCGCTCGGCGGTGATTTTGGGGCCGTCGATTGCCAAATTCGGCACCAAGGCCCAGAAGGACGCCGTGATTCCGGGTATCGTTGGCGGCAAATTTGTCTTGGCTCTGGGCCTGACAGAACCTGATGCAGGCTCTGATGCCGCGTCAATCAAAACCAAAGCGGTCGAACAGCCCGATGGCAGTTTTGTGGTCAACGGGTCCAAGCAATACACAACCCAGATTGCCTCTGCCGATTGGCTTGTTCTGATCGCCCGGAGTGACCCCGACAAAGAGAAGCATGAAGGCCTGACCGCGTTTCTGATTGAAAATCCGGGCAAACACCCGAACATCGAATATCACCGTCTGGATACACTGGGCCTGAGCGTAGCACCCACCTATACGGTGTCGATCAAGGATCTGAAGGTAACACCCGACCAGATTTTGGGCGAGCGCGGCAAGGGCTGGCANGTTGTGTTGCGCAGTCTGGACATGGAGCGGCTGTATCACGGGGCAATCGGTGTCGGTGCCTCGCAGGCCATCGTTGACGAAGTGGTGGCCTATCTGAACCAGCGGATTGCATTCGGGCGTCCTCTGGCCCGGCAACAGGCGATCCGTCACAAGNTGGTGGACATGCANATGGGTATCGACGCGGCCCGGCTGATGACCTACCGCGCCGCCTCCAAACTGGCCGCAGGCGAGGAATGTCACCGCGAGGCGTCGATGGCAAAGCTGTCGGGTGCCGAGACCTATATGCGGGTGGCCAATGCCGGCCTACAACTGATGGGGGGGTATGGCTATTGCGTCGATTCCGGGATGCCGATGCATTTCACCGATGCCAAGCTGTTTGAAATCGGTGGCGGCGCGATGGAAATCCAGCGCAACATTATTGCCAAGGAAATGGGGTTGTAACCCAGCGTGGCTGATCCTTNGAACAAGGTGATCGCGCCGAATGAGGCCCTGACCCNGATCGCCTCGGCNCGCCAGATCGCCTTGGGTGGCTGGAGCATGTCGCGCAAACCCTGCGGCATTGTACGCCATATCATCGCGGCCGGACTNCGNATTCCCGAGGTGATTATCCTGACCGCCGGCGTGGAAACGGATATGCTTTTGGCTGCTAACGCAGTAGAGCGCGTGCGGACGTTCTATTTCGGGCTCGAGGCATTCGGCATCGGACCGGGGCAGCGACGCGGGGCCAATGTGATCGAGGAAACCGAATCTTCGCTGGTATTCGGATTGCAGGCGGCGGCGCAACAGCAGCCGTTTCACCCAGTCGCGCTGCATCATTGCAAGGCGCTGTTGGCATTGCGGCCAGAGCTGAAGAGCATCACCTGCCCTTACACGGGCGCTGAATATGTTGCCCTGCCGCCGATCGTGCCCGATCTTGCGATCATTCATGCTTGGCGCTGTGATCGGCGCGGCAACGCTGAATTTGGCGGTGCGTTGGCGGCGGACCGGTTGCTTGCGGCGGCAGCGCGCGAAACGATTGTCACCTGCGAAGAACTGGTCGATGATCTGGCGGCCGCAGGCGGACGCGCCGATCTGATTGCACCCCAGACCAGCGCCGTCGTTCATCTGCCGAACGGAGCTTGGCCAACGGGCTGCGCGCCCCGATACCGCCCCGACTGGAAGGGCGTGCGCGACTATGCGCGGCTTGACGCCGGCGCGGTTCCCGCATGGCTTGACCGCCATCCATTGCCGACGAAGGAATGAACATGGGCAAACACGTGACGATCGCCGAACAGATGGTGATAAGCATGAGCAATCTGCTTGATGGGGCCGAACTGGTGCAACTTGGGCTGATGTCGCCGCTGGCGCAGGTCGCCGCCCTGCTGAGCGCGCACAGGCGCGGGGCCGCNGGGCCGGCCATCGAAGACCCCAGCGCCTTTACCGTGACCTGGGNCCCCCGCCCGGCGGCGCTGACCTGTTCGGATATTGCAGCGCAAAAGGGCGCGGTTCGCAACTTTGAGGCGGACGAATGGGTCGCCAAGATCATGGGCAACCTCACCGGACGGATGCGCCAGTTCATCCGCCCGATCGAGATCGACATCACGGGTGGCATCAACACCCTGTTTCTGCCGGCCCGCGACGGCAAGCGGCGGCGGATCGCCGGGCTTGCCGGTCTGGCGGAACTGGCCGACATTGCCCGCCCATTTCTGGTTTACCTGCCGCGACAAGACGAACGAACCTTCGTTCAGCACGTTGAGTTCGAGGTCTGCAATCCGCTGGACAGTCACGATGGCACCGCCCGCCAGATCATTCTGGTCAGCGATCTGGCCGTGATCCGGATCACCGGACAGGGGCCTGAAATCCTGTCGGTTCACCCATCAACCGACCCCGACGAATTTGCCGCCAGAACGCCGTTTTCCGTTGATCTGCAAACAGCCCCGCAAACGCCCCTGCCGCAATCGGCGGATCTGGAACTGCTGCGCAAGACCGTCGATCCGCTGAATATCCGCGACATAGAATTCGCCTCGGGCGAGGCGCGATCAAAACTGCTGGACCGCCTGATTGAACTGGAACCGGATTTTGTTGGGTTGGCCGCCGGATCATAGCGTACGCCGCAAGTTGCAGATCGTCGGCCAAGGGGCTGACTGTCCATAATTTGCTCTCCTTTCTGTCTGTCCGGTTTGTGTTGCTGGACAGGTCGTTCATTCAATCTCTGAAAATGCCGCCAGTACCTTTTGGATATCACCGTTGGGAAGATCACCGACGAATGCCTCAAGATGATCATAAGCCGCTGGTGACACGCCAGTTTCGGCACCGACCCGGCGGATAAGGCCGGACACTTCGGCCCGTTCATAGCTGAAATCGGCAAATGTCATGACTTGTTCACGCACCACCGTCCCCCCCCCTTCAAGGTCGATCTCGATTGTGCAGCACAGCGTCGGCACCGCCGCATCGGTGATCAGGTCGATATCGGGGATCATCGCGTTGACGGCAGGATCGGCGTAAGTTGTCATTGCCTGCATGGACGGCGCCCCGTGCAGCAGCGTATTGGCAATGCAGAAGGGAATGCTCATCAAGGTGCCCGAGATCGAATGGAACGGCCCCTTTGAATCCATTCCGGCATACCCGGTCTCGAATGGATTCATACGCACCCGGACCGCGCTGATCGGCGCGCCGTCCAGTTCCTCGCGCAGGGCGAGCGCGGCAATCACCGGGGTCTGGTTGAAGGCACAGACAGGATAGGGCTTGAAGGTGACGCGCAATGTCGCCCAGTCGTGGCCCAGTTGCGCCGCCAGTTCATCGGCGTTGCAATCCTCGCGGGCGAAGGACTTGATCAGACCGGACGGCCCCTCCAGCGCATGGGGGGCCGAGATCGACCCCGCCCGCGCCAGCTCCGCCGCCACCAGCCCGGTGCGCCCGACCATGCCCACCTGATAGCGCCATTCGTCGGTGCCATCGGCGAACGACTGAAGCAATCCACCCGAAAACGAGGCCGCATTGGCGATGGCTGCCGCCGTCTGGTCAGCGTCAGATCCCAACAATTTCGATACCGCCGCCGCCGCTGCGACCGCCCCATACAAGGTAGAGGCGCGAAAGCCGCCGGGAGTGGTTTTGCCGGAATAGGCCTTCTCCAGAAGGCCGCCCGCCTCGTATCCCGAGATAATTGCAGGCAAAAGCCGCTCGCACGACATCCCGCGCGCCTCGATCAGCGCGGTCAATAGCGGGATCATCACCGCCCCCAGATGCGCCGCGCCACAGGTATCTTCCTGCGCGCGCCCGTGAAACAGGGCAGAGTTGGCCAGCGCCGCCCCGACGACCGATGTCTTGCGTCCGTCCCCCAGAAGGGTCGCGCCGTCCGGGCGCTCACCATCCATGACCAGTGCGGCCTGACGCGCAACCGGGGCATAGGGCGTATTGTGACAGCCAACGGCAATACCATAGCCGTTCAGCAGACAAACCTTTGCTTTTTCAACCACTTCTGGCGGTATTGTGTCGATATCTAGCCCGACGATGAAATCGGCAATCTTGGCAGTTAAACTCATTTCTATTCCTCCGTGACAGATGGGTATGTTCAGTTATATTTGTCCCGCAATATCCGTTTGAGAACTTTCCCCGATGGGTTCCGGGGCAGTGCGTCGCACAGGATCAGGCGTTTGGGCACCTTGAAACCGGCCAGATGCTCGCGGCAATGCTGTGTCAGGGTCTCAAACGTCAGGGTTTGGCCGACATTGACGACAACAACCGCCACCGGAGCCTCGCCCCAGCGGTCATCAGGCAGGCCGACAACCGCGACCTCCCCGATCTGGGGCAGCATATAAAGCACCCTTTCAACCTCGGACGAAGCAATATTTTCGCCGCCCGAAATGATCATGTCCTTCTTGCGGTCGGTCAGGAACAAAAAGCCGTCTTCGTCCAGATAGCCGACATCGCCGGTGCGGAACCAATCGCCGTGAAACGAGGCTGCGGTCTTTTCGGGATTGTTCCAGTAGCTTTTCGTGACCTTGGGACCACGCAGGCAAATCTCGCCCTCGGCTTCGGGGGGCAGAATGGCACCGTCGTCATCCATGATCTGTATCCGCACATGGGCCAGTGCCCGCCCGGTGGACCCTATCTTGGTGATTTCCATTCCCGCTTCCATCAGCGTATCGCCACTAACGGATTCAGTCAGGCCGTAGCCATCGACATAGCGGCCGTTGCGGAAATACTCCGAAAATTCGAGAATTTTTGACTCCGGCGTTTTTTCACCGCCGCCGATGCACCATTCCAGAGAGCAGACATCGTAATCATCACGATCCGGATGGGCCAATATCTGCCCCATCATCACCGGGGCAAGCCAGGCACAATTCAGCTTTTCTTCCTGAATGGACGCAAGCGTCGCCAGCGTGTCAAAGTCACGGTGGATCGCCATCATCCCCCCCAGCCACAGCACCGCAACACCCGGCAGATCGAACGCGCCCACATGATACAAAGGTCCGGTGACCAACAGCCGCGACTGGCGGCTCAGCCCCAGGGAAATAACATGGTCCATGTTTTTCCAATAGAAGTTCTGATAGCTGTGCATCACCCCCTTTGGCCGGTCGGTGGTGCCTGATGTATACATCAGGCGGAACAGATCTTCGGGCGTTCGCAACACTTCGTCCGGGATCGTGTGGTCGCGTCCAGTCAGGGTTCGCATATCGCCCTGCGCGGCCTCATCAACAAGATAGAGCCTGTCCAGACCCCCGACGATTTCACTGAATTCGTCATCGGCAAAGACGATCCGCGCGTTGGCATTCCCGACGATATAGCCAACCTCCTCTGCGGCCAGACGATAGTTGACGGGCAAAAATACCGCCCCGAGGTAAGAAGTGGCAAAGGCGATCTCCATGAAGGCCGCGCTATTTTTCATGTACACGGCAACCACGTCGCCCGCGCCAATCCCCTGTGCGGACAGGAACGCCGCAACGGCCTGCGTCCGGTCCCACAACTGGGCGTAAGTGATCCGGTCGGATTGATAGACGATTGCGACGTCATCGGGNGCGCGGATCGCGTGAAACCGGANAAAGCTGCTCAGATTAACCATTTTCTCCCCTTTGGTAACGTATTAATAGGACCGTGGCATGCCCAGATCCACACCCTTGGCGATGGCAAGGCCATGCCCGC
>JGI24724J26744_10001260_pt1 | contig 17502 bp, 20 predicted proteins | sample Cruoilmetagenom7_FD_26744 | JGI IMG/M metagenome (IMG submission 26744) | reverse complement strand
GCTAATCTATAATAGTATAATATTTAAATATAATAATAATCTTTATAAGGGTATATTTGTAGATAAAATAGATGATGAAATTAAACTAAATATAAAGATTAATGATGGTATATTTCGTTTAGAAAAAATAGAAAAAATTTAGGATAGAAAAGATGAAGAAAATTATAAGTGGTTTGTTATTATTGAGTTCAGTAAGTTTTGCTACAAGTTATTTTGCAAAAGTTGAGCCAATTAATAGTTACAATATTAAATCAAGTGTTAGTGGAAAAGTGATATATGCTAATAGTTCATTAGAATCTAAAACAGTAAACAATACAATGGTAGTAAAACTTGATGATAGTGTTGATAAAATTGATTTAGAACAATCTCAAAAGAAATTAGAAAATATGAAACAAGTATTAAAACTTCAAGATAATACTTTAGAAAGCTTTAAGAGAGTATCATCAAAATCGCAGTTTGATAAAGACAATCAAAGAATAGTAATCTTAAATACATCTTCAACTATCAATGACTTAGAAACAAAAGTAGCTACTTTAAAAGATACAATAAAAAATAAAAATTTAATTGAAAAAAATAGTTATATTTATGATATTGCAGTTGAAGTTGGAGATTATGTTAGCCCTGGAACACTTCTTTATACGGCAATGGATTTAACAGAAGGGAAAGTTGAGATATTTATCCCAATTGATGATGCTATAACTATAAAAGATAAAGAGATATATCTTGATGATACAAAATCAGATTTAAAAATATCAAAACTCTATACAGTTGCAGATAGTAAACACATCTCTTCTTATAAGTGTGAGATTATTATCCCAAGTCCAAAAACATTTTCAAAACTTGTAAAAATAGAATTTAAATAAATTACTTGAGACACCTTGAACTTCTAAGGGTAAATAAAACCTTACGACAACTAACTTATGTGCAGTTTATAGCATATTTTGGAGCATGGTTTTCAAATGTTGCTATATATACAATGCTTATAAAGTTTGACGCTAGTGCTTTTATTATAGCAACAGTAACTGCTTTTCATTTTTTGCCTGGGGTAATTCTTTCACCATTTAATGGCTCAATTGTAGATAGAATAGAAGTAAAAAAACTAATGACTATACTTCTTATAACAGAGATGAGTATGACACTTTCTTTTTTATTTATCAATAGTATTGATGATGTATGGTTGTTAATGTTACTTCTTTTCATACGAATGGGAAGTGCTTCTATGTTTTTTACAACAGAGATGACATTATTGCCAAAACTTTTAACTGGTGAAGCTTTGATTAAAGCTAATGAAATTCATTCGATGGTATGGTCTGTTACTTTTACAGCTGGTATGGCATTAGGTGGAGTTGTTGTAACTCTTTTTGGTGTTAAAACATCATTTATTATTGATGGAATTCTTTTTTTTATAGCTATAGGAATTTTATCTCAAATTCAATTTAATATTGAGATGGAGAAAGTAACTCATAGTATCTTTCAAACAATTAAAGATGGATTTGAGTACTTAAGAAACAATAAATATCTTTTTCATTATATGTTTTTACACTCCACAGTTGGGTTTACAATATTTGATACTATTATTACATTGTTAGCCGATAAACACTATAAATATGTCATAGCCATACCACTTGCGATAGGGCTTACAAATGGTATGAGAGCATTAGCACTGATGGTTGGACCAATATTTTTAAGTAGTTGGATAAATAAACAAAGAATGTTTTATATATTTTTAGCTCAAGGTGGAGCAATTATATTATGGGCATTTTTGCAGTATGATTTTTATTTAGGATTATTTGGGATGTTTTTAGTTGGATTGACAACGACAACTATTTGGTCATTTACCTATACTATGCTTCAAGAAGAGATTGAAAGAAAATACTTAGGAAGAGTATTGGCATATAATGAGATGATTTTTATGCTTTCAACTGTAGTAACTACTTTTATTATAGGAATAATGGCATCAACAGTTACATTGGATATAATTACAATACTATTGGGTGTTGCATTTATAGGAGTTGCATATTATTACAAAAGGATATTTTTATGAGTGTGGATTTAAATATAGACAATATTGAGATAAGAGTGTTACTTTTAGCACTCTATAAAAAACAAGATGATGAGAGTTTTAGTGATATTTTAGGGGTGATGGAAGAGAGTAGGGTATTTACTAGAAAAGTTGGAAAAAAATATCTTAAATATCTTAAAAGTTATAATTTTATCACAGAAGATAATCTTACTATGATAGGATTGGAAAAAGCAAAAGAAATAGAACTGGAATTTAAAATTTAAACTATTTTGTAGTAATCTTTTGCTACAATCTCACTCTTCAAAATGCAGATGTAGTAGAATGGTAGATACGCGGGCTTGAGGGAACTATGTTATTGTTAATAAATGCGAAGGTGGTGGAACGGTAGACACGTCAGCTTGAGGGGCTGATGCCATTTTTGGTGTGAGGGTTCAAATCCCTTTCTTCGCACCATTTTAAGGGCTTCTTAGAGGTTCTTCAAAACAATAATTATCCCGAAAATACAAAAAATCAATTATAATAAATACTTATATAACCTTACTTATGCTAAAAGTAGGTGGTGTTTCAAGTTATGTCTCCGTTAGGTAGATAATTTAGGTAAAAACACACTAAAAAGGTGAAATAATGAAACAAATACTATTGGAGTGGTAACTTAAATTCAGACTTTGTTTTATAATTCTAAGCAACTATTTCCATTTGTAATATATTATTAATTTCTTCAAATTTATCATGTGATAAATTTCCCAAATCACTATATGTGAACTAGTTATTACATTCTTCTCACTAAGAATGGCTGTGAAGCCTGTCACTTAAAGGATTGTGCTAAATTTCCAATAATTAAATGCCATCCATCAACAATAATAAAAAAGATGAGTTTAATAGGAAGAGAAATCATTACAGGGGGTAACATCATCATACCTAAACTCATCAAAATAGAAGCCACAATAATATCTATAACCAAAAAAGGTAAAAATACTAAAAAACCTATCTCAAATGCTGTTCTAAGTTCACTTACAACAAAAGCAGGCATTAGAAGTGTCAAGGGTACATCTGCAATGTTTTTTGGATTTTCTTGGTTTTTAATACGATAAAAAAGTGCCAAATCTTTTTCTCTTGTATTTTTTATCATAAAATCTTTAAATGGACCAACAGATTCATCAAAAGCAACTTCATAATTGATGGTTTCATTCATATATGGCTGAATCCCATTTTCCCAAGCTTGTTTCGCATAAGGTTCCATAATAAAAAATGTTAAAATTAAACTAAGAGATATAATAACTTGATTTGGTGGTGATTGTTGTAAACCTAATGCTTGTCTTAAAAGTCCAAAAACTATAATAAGTCTTGTGAAACTAGTAGCCATAAGAAGTAATGTTGGTGCAAGAACAAAAAGCATTAAGATAATAGCGATATTGATTGTTTTTACAAATTGTGCAGGATTCTCAACAGCTGCAACAGAGAGGTTTATAAGAGGAGTATCTTCTGCACCAAATAATGTAATAGAAAAAAAGCATANTANTAACAATATAAATTTAATTTTCATTTTCTGAATCCCTTTGGTTTAAAATACAACATATTTTGGTTCCGTAAAGGTATATATTCCAAGATATATATATCCATAAAAAGAAAAATAGTATTACACTAAATGAACCGTAAATAGTAGTATAGGTTGTATTTACATTGACATAATATCCAAACAAACTTTTTGTAATACTTAATGTGATAATGGTGATTAAACTAGATACCGCAGCAGCTAAAAACTTTACTTTTGTATTTGCAGAGAGGATAAATAAAGCTATAAATACAAGCCATAAGAATATAAATGAGAATATATGTCCAGAAAATGTAAATGTAAGAAATGTAGATACTAAAATATACACTACAAATAGTATTGGAATTAAAATTAAAAAACTAAGATAAAGAAAAAAAAGCTTATATATGGCTCTTGTTTTTGTTTTATAAATTTTATTAATAATATGTTCATAATCTCTAAAAAACATAGTAAATACAAAAAGTAGATAAAACATTCCAATAGAACCTAGTTTATCAATATTTTGTAAGAATTTATCTAAAAACTTTACAATAGTGTCTGAGTGTGTAGGATTAATAAAATCTACAATATAAGACATAAGTAATAAGGAGTGTTGTTCAAAGGAAGGTAAGCTAGATACAACAACAATAAGTAAAGCTAAAAGAGGAAGTATTGAAAAAATTGTAAAAAAACTTAAACTTGCTGAGTGATAAGGTATATCATCATCAAAAAAACTATATACCTTTTTAATCCACTCTTTCAATTAGTTACCTAAATTATTCTAAACCCATTTTAAATGGATTAAGAATATTATTTGGATCAAATGCTTTTTTGATATTTTTAAATAAATTCATCTCTGCTTGGTTAAATGCGATACTCATATATGGAGCTTTTGCAGTTCCAATACCGTGTTCACCACTTAAAGTTCCACCCATATCAACTACAAGTTGGAAAATCTCTTCAATAGCTTTATGCCCTTGTTCCATTTGTTTTACATCATCTTTATCTTTTACCATAACATTTACATGGATATTTCCATCTCCTGCATGACCAAAACAAGGAACTTGTAAACCATATTTATCACCGATTTTATAAATTTCTTCTAAAGTCTCAGGTAATTTACTTCTTGGAACTGAGATATCTTCATTTAATTTTTTAGTTCCAAAGATTGTAATAGATGGACTAGCATTTCTTCTTGCGTACCATAACTCTTTTGCATGTGTATCATCGACAGCTACTATAAAATCTGTTGCACCATTTTCTTTAAATGAAGTCTCTAGAGTTTCAAGTTGAAATTTTACTTCATCGGTTAAATTTCCATCTACATCTCCAACTAAAACAGCTCCTGCATGTTCAGGTAAATCAACATTAAGTTTTTCTCTTAATGCTTGGATAACTAATGCATCTAAAAACTCCATAGCAACTGGATTTGCACCACTTGCTAATGATTTAAATACAGCATTCATAGCACTTGTTACATCGGGAAAGAGTCCCATATATGTTTGTTTGTGTTTTGGTTTTGGAATAAGTTTAAGTGTAATCTCTGTTATAACAGCTAGTGTTCCTTCACTTGCAGTTAAAATACCTGCTATATTGTATCCCGCTACATCTTTAATAGTTTTTTTACCAGCTCGAATAATGTCACCATTTGGTAAAACAGCTCGTAATGCCATCACATAATCTTTTGTGATACCATATTTAGCAGCTCTCATACCACCAGCATTTTCACTTACATTTCCTCCAAGTGTACTATACTCTTCACTTGCAGGATCTGGTGGATAAAATAGTCCAACATCTTCTGCTGCTTTTTGTAATTGCATATTTATAAGTCCAGGTTGTACAACTGCAACCATATTTTGCATATCAATTTCTAGTAGTTGATTCATATGACGTTCTAAACTTAGTATAATCCCACCACTTGCAGGAAGTGCTCCCCCCGTAAATCCACTACCTGCACCTCTTGGAACGATTATAATTTTATGTTCATTACAGTATTTTAGTATCTCACTAATCTCTTGTTCATTTCTAGGAAATACTACGGCATCTGGTTCAAATCTTGTTTTTGTAGCATCATAACAGTATGCAATTAAGTGTGCTTTATCACTTTTTACATTTTCTTTTCCAACAATATTTATGAAAGTATCTAAATGAGATTTTTCAATCATTATAGTTTTCCTATCATATTTAAGTAATGTTTATTATAATCCTCAAATTTGGCATCTTTATCAATAGTTTCAACATTTTGTTTATCTGAAGTTACATTAGTAGCATTTGGATTATAATCTGGATCATAAAGATTTATTTTTGAAGCAAGCTCAACCACTGTACTTAATCCAAAATCACCACCTAAAATTCCCTCTTCAATCTCTTCTATTTTTGTTAAAAATGGCATTTGTGTTATACTACTATTTACAGCTACATCAATTGTATCTATAATACTAAATGATAAAGCATCTAAAATATAAAGTTTATTTTTTATCACTAAATAGATAGTTCCTATTTGTTGTTTTTTACAAAAGTTAGTAATATCTTCTTGTAATGGGATAGGGGTATTATGAACTTTTAAATAAGAAGCAAAAAAATCTTCACTTAAAAAGTTTTGTTTTTTATAGTTTTCTAATACCATTTTTTTTGCTTTTGTATTTGGTACAATAAGTAAACTTGTATTATAAAGGTGATTTAGTACAAAAGTATCACCATTTTGAGGTTTTAAATTTGAGGTAGGAAGAGCTTCTTGTCGTAATAAATCAATATCAATAAATTCAAGAGTTGAACCTTCTTTATTACTATCTGTTACAACAGCAGAAGAGACAATAAGATAATTATTACCAACTTTTTGTACAATTGCACCACTTTGTCCTACTTTAAGGTATGCAAGGTTAATTTTTGTAGTATTTTCTGTAGTGTCGTGAATTTTAGTGTAAGTTTTTTTGTAATATAACTTTGGTAATGTTCTTTGTGTTGAACTATCTTCTTTAGAAAATACAAATATGTGATTATAAGTATCATTTTTTTTAATACTATTATATGATGTAAGTTTCCAACCATCACGAAGCATATCTTTTTTTGAATAGCTACTTAAACATTCTCCTCCATCTAAAAGTACATCTTTATCTATTGAAGATTCAAGTGTGTTGTTTTTATAACATAATGTTGTTTGTGCAAAAATTGTTGATAAAAATAATATCAATGTAAATATAATTTTCAAGTCTAAACCCTTTATTTTTTTAAGTAGGATATTTTATCGAAATACTCTTTATAAAAAGGCAAAGTTATCTTTTCAAAGCTTTCTTTGTCTTTATAAAGATTTATATACCACTTATATCTGATTTTGTAGTTTTCTAAAGCTCTTTGTGAAAGTAAGGTGTCATTAATACTTCCTAAATTACTAGGAACTATTAGTATTGTTTTTGTATTAAATTCTTTTTGAAATTTTTTGATTAAGTCAATCATAAAATAGTTTTTCTTAATGGGAACCATTAATCCACCAGCACCTTCAACTATGAGTACATCACATTGTTTGAGCATCTTTTTTGCTTGGTTAATTATTTTATTTATACTTATTTTTTCATTTCTTTTTGCAACGAAAGGTGCTGCAGGAAGTTGAAATTGATAAGGGACAACTTCATTGAGTGAAAAATTAAAATTTTTATTTAAAGAGTGTACTACTTTTAAAAGTTTNTTTCCNTCAAGAGGGGCTGTTTTTACACCAGTTTCGATAGGTTTAAAATAGCCAACTTTTTTATTTTTTTTTGCCAANTTTTTTAATAAAACTTCACAAGCATAACTTTTCCCAACATCTGTATTTGTTGCTGTTATAAAATAGATTTTTTTCAAATATTTGCTAGCTTTTGGATAATCTTTGNAGATTCTTCATCAGTAAAAAAAATATTTCTTGATAATTCATCATTGCATTGTTTTAAATATCGTGTTTTTTGTTCTAGTTGTGTTATTGAATCATTATTATGTTGTTCCAAGAGTGCTTTGAGTTCTGTTTCATATTGAGTAATAATTTCCTCTTTTTTCACAGCAGTTTGTTTTAGTTTGTGGTTTGTTTTTCTTAGAACAATGTAAGCAACTACTAAGGTTGCTAAAAATATTACGNCAAATTCCATTTTATAACTCCATTGTTGTTTGGGTTTTTCCCGTTGTGCAAAATTCCTCATCAATTGAAGTTGCAATTGCTTTGAAATCAACACCTTGAACTTCTTGTAAAGATGCAATAATTTGCTTTTTCCCAGTTAATAATTCTTTTGATTTGATACCATGAGATATAGATAAACTAGCTTCAATAAAAGCAGAGAGTTTATCACATTGTTTTAATGCTTTTCCATCAATTGGATTATATTTATCAAGATTATACTTAGAGATATCTTTAACTGTAAGTATAGTATCATCTTCCATGATTTTATTTTCAAACTCATCTTTAAAATTATTATTATCTAGACCTAATATATATGAAAATTCTTTTTTAAGTGTAGCAGGAATGTAGGGCATAATTTTATCTTCTATTTGACTTACCTCATATTCTGCAATTATATCTGCTAATTCATCTACACTATATTTTACAGGACTTATTATATCTCTTGTGAGTGCTTCAGGTAAATCGTGAAATAAAGCCACAAAAAAGTTATTTTGAATTCTTTTATCACAAGCATTGATTTTAAGTGAGTAAAAATATCCAAAAATTGCAACGGTTAACATATGCCCTAAAACTGATGTTTCAGGTATTCTTGGAGTTTGTGCCCATCTTTTTTGAAATCTAAGTCTTCCACTTAAATCTACAACTTTTGCTAATTTTTTATTGAGAGCAATTTTACGAACACCTATAAGCTCATAATAATCTTCAATTTCGGCATCAACTTCTTTTTTAACCTCATCAATATCATTTAAAAATTGACTTGTTTGATATACAATGTCAAATTCCCATTTTGTTGCAAGATAAGAAGCTGCTTTTAAAACAAATCTTTCTTTTTTATACATAGTTTCATCAGTCAAGTACTCTTTGAATTTTTGTAAAAAAATACCTTCCTCTATATCTTCTAAACTTGTTTCTAGTTTTCCTATTACCCAATTATTTATCTCTGTACCTTTTTTTTGCAAGGCCTTTCTAAATACATCTGGACGAATATCTGTTACAACTACACGTCGTAAGAATTCAAATATCCCAGCTTCTATTAAGTGTGTAAAGTTTATATCATTTTCAAGTTTTGCTATAAAAAAGGCGATAATAAATTTATGTGCTTGTTTATCAAGTTCAACTAAATCAACCATTCTAGGATAGTCGTTCCATCTTTGAATAGAAGCAGAACTAAAAATATAATTTACAATTTTAGGATTTATCATTTGATTTTCTCCTCAATATCTTCAACAAGATGTTCTAACTCTTCTATATCTTCTTTGATGACATTTTCTATAGGTTCATCAGCTTTTCCTATGAGATACTTTCCTAACATCATAGCAGCAACTACACCTAAAACTACAAGATATACTACCCAATCCTCGTGTGGTGGTTGTCTAGTCATTATGCTCTACAGCTTCCCATTTTTCCTAAAGCATTTATTTTTTCTACACGTCCAGAGTGTCTTCCACCTTCAAAAGAGTGAGATAACCATGTCTCTACTATAGCTTCAACCATACCTTCTCCACTTACTCTTTCACCTAAACAAAGTATATTTGCATCATTGTGTTCTCTTGCCATTTTAGCACTATATTCATTGTGACAAAGAGCTGCTCTAATACCATCAAATTTATTTGCAGACATAGACATCCCTATACCACTTCCACAGATTAAGATACCTTTACTTCCTTCATTTGTCAGAACTTGTTCACATACTTTTGCCGCAAAATCTGGATAATCAACTCTCTCTTTTGTTGCTGGTCCCATGTCAATTACTTCATGACCTCTAGCTTCAAATAACCCTTTTACAAAAGCTTTAAAGTCAACACCAGCGTGATCTGCACCTATAAAATATTTCATATTAATATATCCCCTCTTTATGTTTAATCTCATTTGTAATATATTTTGAACTTTCTAACTGTTTTGGAGTTTGGAAAACTCTATCCCATCTAATATTTTTATCTTCATCCCAACTAAAATATATAAACCAAGGAGTTCCTACTATATATTTATACTTTACAGTTCCCCAAAATCTACTATCGTTACTATGATCTCTATTATCACCCATCATAAAAAACTCTTCATCTGGAACTTTAATAGGTATCATATCAAAAAGTTGTGATGGTTGTAATCCATTTTTTGTAATTGTTGGATCATTATGGATACCTGGGTGTTCTTTTCTATAAGGATCTTCTATAAAAAGCAAACCATTTATATCAATAAGTTTATACTCTTTATAGTTTTTGTTGATAAAGTCATTTCCCTCTTTAGGGTGAAGGTATAATTTTTTATTTTGCAAAAATAATATATCTCCACCAGTTGCTACACATCTTTTTACATAATGAATTTTTGGATTGTGTGGATATCTAAATACTACTATATCCCCTCTTTGAGGTTTATCCCCTTCTATTAAATGACCATTGTCATTAAAATCAGGTAAAACTTTTACTTCAACCCATGGGATTGTAGGAGTTGGTATTCCATACGTGAATTTTTTTACAAAAAGCATATCTCCTACAAGAAGTGAATTTTTCATACTTCCACTTGGTATAACAAAAGCTTGTGCTATAAAAAATATGATTCCTAAAACTATTACAACAGTACCTGTCCAAGAACCACTCCAGTGATATATCTTTTTTAATTTTTCCATTTTAGTTATTTTCCTGTTTTCTCATAATTGCTGATTTGATTGTATTTTTAAGAAGCATTGCTATAGTCATAGGTCCAACTCCACCTGGAACTGGCGTAATATAAGAACATTTTGGAAATACGTTTTCAAAATCTACATCACCAACTAGTTTTCCATTATCAAGTCTATTGATACCAATATCAATAACAATTGCATCATCTTTTACCATATCTTCTTTGATGAGATTAACAACACCAACACCAACACAAATAATATCTGCATTTACAGTATGTGCTTTTAAATCTTTTGTATAAATATGGCAAATATCAACAGTAGCATTTGCATTTAAAAGTAGGGTTGCCATTGGTTTTCCCACGATATTACTAGCACCCACTACACATACATTTTTTCCTTGAGGATCAATATCATACTCTTTTAAAAGTTCCATAACGCCATAAGGAGTTGCTGGGATAAATCCATCAAGACCAGCAACTACTCTTCCTACATTATACGGATGAAAACCATCTACATCTTTTTCTGGAACAATAGCTTCCAAAATAGCTGTTGTATCTATATGTTTTGGTAGTGGAAGTTGTACTAAGATACCATCTATATTTGGATTTTTATTCATCATATGAATAATCTCTAAGATATTTTCTTGTGAGATAGTATCTGGCATCTCATGTGCTATAGAATAAATTCCAGCTTCTTTACATGCACGACTTTTCATATTGACATAAGCAGCACTTGCTGGATCACTTCCTACAAGAATAACAGCTAGCCCTGGCGTGATCCCTTTTTTTTGAAGAGTTTGCACATCATTCTTTACTTCTGACCTAATTTTATCTGATAATTTTTTACCATCTAGTATAGTCATATTACGATTTCCTTTTTTGATTAATATTGTGGATGTTATCCAAAACTTGATAAAAATGTGGTTATGCCAAGTATCTACAACTATATTTTATGATTGAGAAACTATTTTATCAAGATCATCTTTTATATTTAAATTTGCCATTTTTTTAGGGTCATTGCTTAAAACTTTTTCACAATCTTTACATACAGAAAGTAGATTTTCTAAATAGTATTTCCCCCCATCATTTATAGGACGAATAAGATGAATAGCTATTGTATTTAAAGTGACAGTCTTACTACATCTTAGACATCTTTTGTGGTCTCTTATAATAAGAGCATTTTTTCTTTTTCCCCAATCTGGAGGAAGTTTGTCTTTATCTGGTTCACAATTGAAAATATACCCATCCCATCGTAAAGAAGTTGGTGTAGATTGAGGAAGTTTCTCTTTATCAATCTTTAAATTTTTGTATTGTTCAAGAATATTTTCAATAATGGTATATTTTCGTAAATCTGGATTTTTTTCACTTTTACTCTCTTTAATAATTGATAAGTCAAATTTTATTTTTGGATACTTTTCTTGAAGATAATGTTTGAGTTTACTTGTAAAAAGATCAAGTGATACCTCTGGATAAAATAATTTTTTGATATGTTTACGAAAAGTGAAAACAATAGTAAATATAATAGCTAACCAAATTAATGATGAGATGATATAGTCTATTCCTAAAAAGTGCATTATGTAAACCTATCTTATTTTCTTTGATTATACTATAACACTCTTATTTTTTAATATATTTAATTCTTGCATCCTAATTATTATAATATAATTTATTTTAGATATAATTTCATGATGGAATTATATCTTATACTAATTATTATTTTATTATTATTTATTATAATGAAGCTAAATTTTTTTAAGAAAATTTATACAAATTCTATAAATGGTATATCTATAATCTCAAATGGTAAAACTGTAGATTGTAATGAAAAACTTTCACAACTTTTTGAGNATGAGTCAAAAAAAGATTTTTTATTAGTTCATCCATTGAAACTTTCTCCTCCTTTTCAACCAGATGGAAAATTTTCCTATCAAAAGGCTGAAGAGATGATGTCTATAGCAAAACAAGACGGAACTTGTAGATTTGATTGGGTTTTTTTTACAAAAAATGGGCAAAAAAAGTATATTGAGTTAGATATTGTAAAAATAAAGGGATTTTTTTCTTTTCAAGATAAATATTTTATATTGTGGCGTGATATTGATAAAAGAATAATAGTTGAAAAAAAACTTAAAAAAGTTAATGAAAACTTAGAAAATATAATTGAAGAAAAAGTAAAAAAAAGTAAAAAACAAGAAGAGATGTTATTTCAACAGTCTAAACAAGCTAAAATTGGTGAAATGTTATCAATGATTGCACATCAATGGCGACAACCACTTACGGCAATATCTTCATCTTTGATAGATATGCAAATAAAGATAATGCTAAGAAAATTAAATAATAATGAATTGATACAATATATATCAAATGAGCTTAATGATATAGAAAATTTTACACAAACTTTAACAAATACGGTAAATGATTTTAAAGATTTTTACAAAGTGAGTAAAAAGAAAGAAAATATTTCTATTTATATTCCTATACAAAAAGCTTATCAAATCATAGATAAAGTATTTAAAGATGCTAATATTCAAATAAGTATTGATTGTGATACTGAATGTAAAATTAAGATATTTGAAAGTGAAATAATACAAGTGTTATTAAGTATTTTACAAAATTCAAAAGATAATTTCATTCAAAGAAATATAGTAAAAAGAGAAATAAAAGTTCAAGTCATAGAAACTACGGAAGAAGTAAAAATTGAAATATGTGATAATGGAAAAGGGATAAAAAAAGAAAATTTAGATAAAATATTTTTACCATATTTTACGACAAAAGATAGGAAAAATGGTACAGGACTTGGGCTTTATATGTCTTATAAAATTATACAAGAGCATCATGATGGTACAATAGAAGTTAAAAATATTGATGGTGGAGTTTGTTTTATAATAACTTTAAAAAGGAACTAAATTGAATGAAGAACTAAAACAATTATGTAGTTTATCAAAAAATATTGATATTTTATATGTTGAAGATGACCATGATTTAAGAAATAAAACAGAAGCTATGTTGAATAATATTTTTCATAATGTGGTTACTGCAACAAATGGAAAAGAAGGTTTTGATGAATACAATAAATATTTTAGAGAAACTAATAAATACTTTGATATTGTAATCACTGATATTAAAATGCCAATAATGGATGGTATAACACTTGCAAAAAGAATTAAAATAAAAAATAAACAACAAATATTTGTCGTAACATCAGCACATGATGAATCAAAAAATTTAATAGAATTTATTAATATTGGAATTCTTAAGTTTATTAAAAAACCGTTCACTCTTCGTAATATCATTGTAACATTTTTAGAAATAGTTTCGAATTTTCAAACAAACAATACCCAAATGAATATTTTTATTCAAGATGGTTTTAATTGGAATCAAATAGAGAAAAGACTTTATAAAGATGGTATAGAAGTTAAATTGACACATAATGAGATTGTAATATTAGAACTTTTACTTAATAATAAAGGACAAATATTTTCAAACAATGATTTTTTTTATATTATGCAAGAAGATAACTTTAATAAAGATTTATCATTAGATGCGATGAAATCTATTTTTAAAAGAATGAGAAAAAAGCTTCCTTTAAATCTGATTGAAAATATTTATGGACAAGGGTACAGAATAAATACAAATAAAATAAATAATTTTTAACACTCCCTCTTTAACTCCCCTGCCTACAATCTTTTGCATTCTCTCATAAAATTTATCTCTTGTGGTTTATGAAAATAATATCCTTGATATTGATCAACTTTTAAATTTTTAAGAAGTTCAAAAATCTCTTTTGTCGACACAAACTCACAAATTGTTTTTATATTTAGTTTTTTGGCTAAGTTAATAATAGATTTTACTAAAATATATGCTTCCAAGTCATAAGTAATTCTACTGATTAAACTTCCATCTATTTTTATATATTCAGGTTTGATTTTCAGAATATATTCAAAATTTGAGAATCCACTCCCAAAATCATCAATAGCGATTCGTATACCATGTTTTCTAAATTTATATATAAAATTTTCTAGAAGTTGAAAATCTTCAATATATTCACTTTCTACAATTTCAAAGATTATCTTATATCCTATTTTATTTAAAATAATAAAATCTTCAATTTCACTGATGAATTGATGGTTGAGTATATCTGAATAAGTCAGATTTATACTTATATCTTTGATGCTATAAATAGCATCAGTTAAGGCTTTTTTGATAATGATACTAGAAATTTGTAAATATTGTTTGGTGTCTATTGCAATATCTAAAAAGAAATAAGGACTGATGAGTTGTTCATTTGAGTCTCTTACTCTCATTAAAGTTTCATATTTAACTATATTTTTATCTTGATTAACGATAGCTTGATAAACGGTGACTATTTTATTTGTATTAATGGAAGATTTTAATTTACATTTCCATTGAAGATCGTTAACTTTTTTTTCTTTATCATTGAGCATATTTGAATAAACAATATAATCTTTTTTTGTTTTTTTTGCATATTTTAAAGCTATATCTGCTTTTTCTAATGATTGCCCTTGCAACATTGAAATACCAGCAGTTATATCAATAGAAATTTCTTGATTATTATGTGTAATTTTAAAATCTTTTATCTCTTTAAATAGTTTTTCTATATCTTTCTTATATTTAAAAATATCTAATATTTCAACACAATCAGCTAAAACAAAACTATGGCTCGATATTGTATAAAGATAATAATTGTTTTGTACAGAAAAATTTTTTAAAAATAAAGATAATTCTTTGATAACTTTATTTCCTGCTTTTAAACCATATATTTCATTAATGATTGATAGTTTATCAATATCAATAAGAATAATAATTGGTAATGTTTCACATTTTAAATCATATTCTAGCTTATTTCTGTTTGGTAAACCAGAAGAATAATCATAAAAATAGTTTTTGTGTAAGTAACTTATTGTTTTCTTTTTATCTTTAGTTTGATATGTAGAGTTTATATTTATAACCTTTTTATCAAAAAGTTCAGTAATTTTTAAAACTTCAATAAATTGGCTTTCATCTATCGGCATCAGTAAAAAGTTTGTAATTCCTTTTAATAGAAAAGATTTCATTAAGTGTAAGTTTGATTCTTCTGTGAATATAATAATTTTTTGATGTATGTTTTTTGATAAAATTTTATCAGAAATATAGTATCCATCTAAAATATTTGAATCATAGTTTATAAAAACTATATCATAACAAGTTCCATTTTCAAGTTCACTAATATATTTATTAAGTGCTATAAGGTTATCATTACATATATCAGCTTTCCCTAAATAAAAATTTATGAGATTAATAGTTTCTTTATTCTGCTGGTATTGATTACTTATATACATTACTTTCATTCTGATTTACCTTAATTACTGTTTTTTTCGATTAATTCCTCTTGATGAATTATGATATCTTTTAACTCATTATTTCTTTTTTGAAGTTTCTCTATATAATCTATTTTATCTTCTATATCTATTTGAAAATCATTGATCATCTCATTTAAATTATTTTTTTCTTCACTAAGTAGATTGACTTCATTATCTTTTTTTGTCAAAACATTGTCATTTTCTCTTTTTTCTAAAAGATACTTTTCAATTCGTGTACGATAAATAATCTCTTTTTCTTTCATTGTTTCTTCTATATAATTGATTTGTTTTTGAAGTTTCTCTTTTTTCTTTAATTCTTGTTCCCAAGCAAGGTAATAGTTATCATTATTTGATTTTTTTAATTGTTCAATTTCTTTGAGGTATTTTAAATTTTCTAAATTCTTTTCTTTGAGTTGGGTTTTAATATCAATGATAGTTTTCATAAAATGTATTTTTATTGCTGATTTTTCAGTAATCTCATCAGTGATAACATATCTTAAACCTAGATAACCAACTTTTATTTCATCTTGATAGTAAGGAAGAATCGTTGATTTTGCTATGTAAGTTTCTCCATTTTTAGCTTTATTTTTAACGATACCTGTCCAAATTTCACCATTTTTAATAGTATTCCAAAGTTGTTTAAAAGCTAACTTGGGCATATCTTGATGTCTTACTATATTATGATGAGCACCGATGAGTTCATTTTTACTGTATCCTGAAATTTCACAAAAAATATCATTTACATAGGTAATTTTTCCTTTTAAATCAGTACGCGAAATAATAACAAAATCATCAAGTATTTTTAAATACTCTTTTTGTTCAGTATATGAATAGAATTTTTTTTTACTACTTTCATGTTTTTGAAGCCCATATTGAAGAATATACATAACCTCTGTAAGAGATGTTTTATTAGAAACAAAATATGAAATATTATAATTAATATATTTCATTGTTTTAAGAATATTATCTCTTACATATACAATAATAGGTATACAAGAATTTATTTTGCGAATTTCTTTTAATATGTTATCGTGTTCACTATCAATAAAATATATAATATCATACTTTTCAATATTTTGTAAAATATACTCCTCGTTAAAAGATGATTCAAATAATTTGAATTTTTTTTGAAATTCATCAATGTTTTTATTATTATATTCAAATGAACCAATATATAATATTGACTTTTTAGAGAGATAATTTTTTTCAATACTATTTTGATAATTCTTAATTTCTAAGCACACTGTAAGCTCCTTCGGTATCTTGATAAGATATTGAAATAGAGTGTCATAAAAGTGTCAAATTTTAGTTATTTATCAAATTATTTATATTTAATTTCAATTTATTTTCTAAAAATATATAAGTTAAAATTATATATTTATCCAATTAATATGAAATATTTCTAATTAATTTTGAAAAGAATGAATTATTTTTTAATAAATTAAAATTTATTTTTTATCTGAATTTGACACTTTGAGTCCACTATTTAATGTGACAATAAAAAATATAAAAAAGGAGAAAAAATGAAACTTTCATTTTTAGTTTTAATTAATTTTATTCTTTTATTTTCTGGTTGTACATCACTAAGTGAAGAAGAGGTAAAAAAAGAGTGTAGAGATGCTGGTAAAAAGTATATAATTACCGATAAATTTAATTTTAGAACGGGCAAAGTTGAAAAACAAATAAAGTGTCTGAATTTAAGTTGAACATTCACACTTAAAGTGCAACATTTAAAAGTATAAGATATAAGGCTAGTTGATATACAATTTTTATTCGTGCAATGTATGTTTTAACTTTTGTTTTTGGATCCTGTACAAAATAAATACCA
>JGI24724J26744_10001257_pt1 | contig 17524 bp, 12 predicted proteins | sample Cruoilmetagenom7_FD_26744 | JGI IMG/M metagenome (IMG submission 26744) | reverse complement strand
ATCCGCGCCGGACCGAAACGGCCGATTGTGCTGATTTGCATTTGCCGATTTGCCCCGATGGCGATGTCGCCTTGTTCAATGCATTGCTGAAGGAATTGTGGGCCCGCAATCTGGTCGATCGGGATTATCTTAGCGCGCATGTGAATATGCCCGCCGGATTTTGGGATGACCTGACCGGAAGCCCCGAAGATGCTGGGATTGATGCCGGCCTGTTCAATCAATTTGTTGATCTGGTCGCTGCCCACCCAAGGATGGTGACCTTGTTCAGTCAGGGCGCGAACCAGTCTGCCAACGGCACGGACAAGGGCAATGCAATCATCAATCTGCATCTTGCCACCGGGCGCATTGGCAAGCCGGGCATGGGGCCATTCAGCATCACCGGACAGCCCAATGCAATGGGGGGCCGCGAAGTTGGCGGGCTTGCCTCCATGCTGGCGGTCCATATGGGTTTTTCCAAGGCTGAATGCGATGCGGCACAAACTTTCTGGAACAGTCCGACGATTGCCCGCCATGCAGGCAAAAAGGCCGTCGATATGTTCCGCGATGTGCATGAAGGGCGGATCAAGGCGATCTGGATCATGGCAACAAACCCTGCTGTTTCGATGCCCGATGCAGGCTTTGTGCGCGATGCCTTGGCCGCGTGCGAATTTGTGGTTGTGTCCGATGTTATCGCGCAAACGGATACCTCCGCTTATGCCGATGTGAAATTGCCCGCCCTTGCATGGGGCGAAAAGGACGGCACAGTTACCAATAGTGAACGCCTGATCAGCCGTCAGCGGCCCTTTCTTCCCGCCCCAGGAGAAGCGAAAGCGGATTGGTGGGCGCTGTGTGAAATTGGGCGCAGGATGGGTTTTGACCAGCCCTTCACCTTTGCCGGGCCTGCTGAAATATTCCGCGAATATGCCGCCCAAACAGGGTTTAGAAACAATGGCGCGCGCAAGCTGGATTTATCCCGCTGGGCGGCCATCAGCGATGACCAATATGAAAGTTGGACGCCCAAGGTGTGGGGCGGCGCATCCCCTTTTTCGGACAATAAATTTTCCTCTGCAAGCGGCCGGGCCGCGCTGGTTGCAGTGACGCCGCCTGCCCCGCCTGCCATCGATCCAGAATTCCCGCTGCGGCTTAATACCGGGCGATACCGTGATCAGTGGCACACCATGACCCGCACCGGCCTNAGCCCGCGATTATCCCAGCACCGCCGCGAACCCTTGGTGGAAATNAACCCGGCAGATGCCGCGATCCGCAATATCGAAGATGGCTCGCTGGCCAGCATATCGACCCGCCAGGGCAGCAGTACCTTTCGGGTGCTGATTACTGAAAATCAGCGGGCGGGTGAAATCTTTGCGCCGATGCATTGGAGCGACCAATTAAGCAGCGGGGGGCGCGCCAATCGGCTGCCCAGTCAGGCTGTGGACCCTATATCNGGCCAGCCCGCGTTTAAAAACAGCGATTGCAATATCGCGGCGGTCATTCCGCAGTGGCATGCCTTTTTGGTGGGCCGCTCGCGCCCTGTCCTGCCCCATGTTCTTTATTGGTCCAGCGCACGNATCGCGGGCGGCTGGCTGACCGAAGTGGCTGGCACGGGCAATATCGACCTTGATGGTCTGCTGCCGCAAGGNGAGCAGTTAGAGGCGGTGGACATGAAACGCGGGATGCGGCGGATCGCAGTCAGATCGGCAGACGGTAAACTTGCAGCCGCCTTGTTCCTCACCCGCAATGGGACGCTTCCAGATCGCGGCTGGATTGCCAACCAATTGACCCAAGAAGAAGCGGACGATGCGCAATCCCTGCTCGCCGCCCGCCCCCGAATGGCAGAACCGGACCGGGGGCCGATCGTGTGCGTTTGTTTTGATGTAGGGGTAAAGCAGATTGTCAGGGCCATTGCCGACCAATCACTGGCCAGCGTTGAAGATATTGGCGGGGCGCTCAGTGCCGGAACCAATTGCGGCAGTTGCCGGCCCGCGCTGGCAAAATTGCTGGCCGCTGCGCCAACGCAAGAATTGGACGTGGTAGAATGAAGGGCGCTCTTATCGCGCCGGGAACGGTTTGGCTGGTTGGCGCTGGCCCGGGCGATCCTGACCTATTGACCCGCAAGGCTGAAAAGCTGATCCGCGAAGCCACTGTGATTTTCTATGATGCGCTGGTTGGCGGCGGTGTGCTGGAATTGGCAGAAGCTGCGAGCCGGTTGATCCCTGTTGGTAAACGATCCGGCCGCCATTCAAAGGACCAGCAAACGATCAATCAAATGATTGTTGATGCAGCCTTGGCAGGCGAACGGGTGGTCCGCCTCAAAGGCGGTGATCCGTCAATCTTTGGCCGTGCATCAGAAGAAATCGAAGCATGTATGGCCCGCGGCATAAAGTGCCAAATCTGCCCAGGAATTACTGCGGCATCGGCAGCAGCGGCGAATGCTGGCCTTTCGCTTACACTGCGCGGGCTGGCACGTAAGCTGGTTTTCATCACCGCCCATGCCCGCGGCAATGAACCCCTGGATCTTGATTGGCAGGCATTGGCTGACCCCCAGGCAACGCTGGCGATTTATATGGGCAAGGCGGCTGGGGCGGTCATATCGCGCCAGTTGATCGGCGCAGGCTTGGCGGGCGACACCCCGGTTTTGCTGGTTGAAAATGCCAGCCTTCCCAATGAACGCCAGTTCAGCGCCCGGCTGGATTTACTGGCGCTATCGGCAAAATCTGTCTTCGGAGCGGTCCTGCCTTGGTCCTGATTGGCGAGGCATTGCGCCAGAGCGGATCTGTCAAACCCCGGTCAGCGATCGATAATGCTCAGCATCTTGCGGAGAATTGATGTTGAAGAAATTTTGTTGCGGGCCGCCATCAAAATCGACCAGAACGGCCCCCATATCCAGCGCCCAGCGCGTTAACGCCAGCTGATTTGCATCGATAGCGCGGATGAGTTGNGGCAGCAATTTGGTGGACCATAGGCCCAAGGCTGTATGAATTCGGCCATTATGGCGGGGNAAGGCGACATCTGCTTTTTCANNTTGCGCAGCCTGCGATAATTGTTCCACCATATCAGCGGGAAAAGACGGTGTGTCACATGCAAAAGTGGCGATGAAACCAGCATCCGGCTGTGCCCATTTCATGGCTGCATGCAGGCCGGCCATCGGTCCGATTTGCTCATATTCATCGTTCAAAACAGGCAGGCCGCTTGATGCATCATGATGAAGGCCGTTCTGGCTTGCCCCCAATGCAAGGCGTTCCACCTGATCGCGGGCGCCAATAATGACATGATCGAGCAGGGTTNCCTCTCCAATCCGCAGTTGGCTCTTGTCCGCGCCGCCAAATCGGCGGGACTGCCCGCCCATTAAAACACAGCCAAAAATCATATCGCGGGAATTGGGCATCCCGCGCTGCTGCCGGTTTTTGTCCGGTCGGGCAAGGCCAAATGCCCCGGCTCAAAAAGGCCCGCCAAATTTTGTGATCAATCCTCGTCTTCGTCCAGCAAAACACGCTGCGCTGCGCCGTCNAGATCTTCGAATTGCCCGCTTCGCATGGCCCAGAAAAAACATGCAAGGCCCAGCCCGCCCATGGCCAGCGCAATGGGGATCAAGATGGCCAGAGCCGTCAATTGCCTGCCCTTGCCAGCCGCAATGAATTGCCCACAACGATAAGCGAACTAAGCGACATTGCGATGGCCGCCACCAAGGGCGTGACCATCCCGGCCAGTGCCAATGGAATGGCCAATATATTATAACCAATCGCTAAGCCGAAATTCTGCTTCACGATGCGCATTGTCGCGCGGGCCAGGTGAATTGCCGATGCGATCGGCATCATTTTTTCACCTATGAACACGGCATCGGCTGCCTGCTGGCTGGCATCGCTGGCGCTGCCCGGCGCGATGGATGCGTGTGCAGCGGCCAGTGCAGGGCCATCGTTTAACCCGTCTCCAACCATCAGGACCTGCCGTCCTTCTGCGCTTTTGCGTTGGAGTTCAGCCAATTTGTCAGCCGGCTTAAGATCGCCCATTGCCTGCAAGCCTAGCGACTGGGCAATCGGCATAACTGCGGCGGCCCGATCACCCGATAGAATGGCGCTTTCAACCCCAAGGCCGCGCAAGGCGGAAATCGTCTGCGCGGCATCGGGCCGCATCGGGTCTGAAAACGTCAGGGGAATGTTGCGCGTACCGATCACCAGATCCGTTGCCAAGCCCGCCTTCGTTGTAGCAGACCGCATTAACCCCACAGGCACGTTGTCCAATTGGCCTAAGATGCCGGTGCCCGGTGCCTCTTTGAGTGCCGTTAACGGCGCTGGATGCACACCTTGGGCGCGCAGGCTGGCGGCAAGACCTTTGCTGAGGGGGTGGCGGCTCGATTGAGCAAGGGCGAGCGCGATACTGCGCTGCGTTTCATCCAGCAGGGCCAGATTGTCCGGGCGCGGTTCGCCCAAGGTTAGGGTTCCGGTTTTGTCGAACAGGGCCTCATCAATTTCGGCCAGGCGTTCCAGCGCGCTGCCATCCTTGATCAAAACACCCCGTTTCATCAGCGCATTTGCTGCAATCACNTGGGCGGCGGGAACAGCCAGGCCCAATGCACAAGGGCAGGTTATGATCAGAACCGAAATTGCGATGGTAAGCGATTGGTGCAAACCCGCGCCAGCGATCATCCAGCCCACGAAACTGGCCAGNGCAAGCGAATGGACTGCCGGTGCATAAAGCCGCGCGGCGCGGTCTGCGATCCTTACATATTGGGAACGTGATTGCCCCGCTTCATCCATCAATCGGGCGATTTCGGCGATGGTCGTATCATCGCCCACTGCGGTGATTTTTACCCTAATTGGATCACCTAAATTCATGGTTCCGGCGCGAACATCATCGCCGGGGGCAACAGTTTCCGGCGCGCTTTCCCCGGTCAGCATGGCATTATCGATCCGGCTGTTCCCGCTGATAATTTTGCCATCAGCAGCCAGAGATTCCCCGGCGGCAACCAGCATCACCATGCCCGCCTGCAATGCATCAGCCGCGATCCAGCTGGCGGCCCCATCTTCGCCAAGAACCGATGCGCCGCGCCCCATCCGGCCCAGNAGNGCCGCAATACCGGACCGCGCCCGATTGCGCATGGCTGCATCAAGCGCGCGCCCCGCCAGCAGGAAAAACAGCAACATCACTGCGCCATCGAAATAGGCATCGTGTCCGCCAAATGCTGTTTCATAGATGCTAAGGGCGGTCGCGAGCAGCACACCAATGGAAATGGGCACATCCATATTGGTCCGGCGGTATCGTAGCGCCATTGCAGCAGAGGCGAAGAATGGCCGGCCTGAATAAGCAATCACCGGAATGGCAATGAGGGCGGACAGCCAATGGAACATTTCCCGCGTGACCCCGCCCGCGCCTGACCACACGCTAACTGATAACAACATGATGTTCATCATGCCGAAACCGGCCACGGCCAAGGCCCGCAGCAGCCGTTTGGAATCTACATCATCAAGAGCCAATGGATTATCGGCCGCCCGCTGCGCCTCAAAACCCAATTTATGCAATTCTTCGATGATATCTGTTTCGTCAATGTCCCTTGAATGGCGGACCGCAACGCGTTTTGCCGAAAAATTCACCCGCGCGGCCAACACTCCGGGTAATTGCCCAAGCCCGCGCTCAATTTTACCAATACAGCCAGCACAGCGGATAGCGGGCACGGTAAAACGGCTGTCGCTAGTGTTGGTTTCTGGCTGCAAGATTTGCTGCGTCCCGCCCATATTGCCCGCATCGTTGGCCGAATTGCCGAAGGCGCTGGCCGAATTGCCAAAGGCGCTGGAACGGTTGTTCATCGGATTTCATTCTCGGTCCGCCAATCATGCCCAGAGGCGGAGATATTCAGGCGGATGATCCAGCGGCCCGGCGGCAATCGCTCGCGCGAGATTTGTGTTTGCGTTTCCGCAGGCAGAAATGTCAGCATGCGCTGTGTTTTGCGGCCCAGCGGATGGCGGGCTGTGCCGGTAATTGTGGCGCCAGAAGGCACCTTATCCATCGTCACGATCAACTGGTTATCCTGGTTACGCGATAGTTTGGCGCCCCAGCCTAGGGCTTGTTGCCGCTCTGCATTTGCCAGCCAGCCATTGTATTTTTGGCTGGCGATGTAGGAATTTTCTACAATCACCCCGCCAAAGGTGGAAACCGCCAGCCGCGCCATGGTAAAATTGACCGCAATCACAATGCCAAAGCCGGCAATCATTATTGCCGCCATGTGCCGCCCGGTAAACTGGCCTTTCATGACCCGTCCTGCGGCGCGGCAAAGTGGGTTTCAACGCGGTCACTTTCGCCCTCTTGATCAAGCGAGGTTAGGGTGAAGGTGAAATCCTGAGCTGGGGTGCCGGAAGGTGAAAGGATATAGGCGCGCAGCGTTTGGGTGCTGTCTGCCGGGACCGGCACAATCATGCTGCGCGTTGCCGCTTTGCGGGCGATCCGTTCGTTCCACATTACCGCGCCAGGCAGGCCGACAAGCGCGATTTCCATATCGCGGGGGCGGCTTTGCATGTTGCGCAGACGGAGCGTGAAGGCGTTACGCGGTGAACCATCACTCATCAGCATGAAGGGGGGATTACGGTCTGCCGCCACGGTCAGCCCGATATGGCTGCGGGTGCCCAGCGCGAACATCATACCCAGCCCGATCAAGATCCAGACACTGGAATAGATAATTGTGCGCGGCCGGAGCAATGTTTTCCAAACCGGGCGGGGCGTTTCGCCGGCAGCTTCGCGGGTGCAATCTTCCAAAGTGGCATAATCGATCAAGCCGCGCGGACGGCCTACTTCGGCCATCACCCGGTCGCAGGCGTCGATACATAATGCACAAGTAATGCAGCCAATTTGGGGGCCTTCGCGAATATCGATCCCGGCCGGGCAGACAGCAACGCATTGATTGCAATCGATGCATTCGCCAAAATCATCGGGCGCTTTGACCGCCTTTTTCACACTGCCGCGTGGTTCCCCGCGCCAATCCTTATAAGTGACCTGCAATGATTTTTCATCCAGCATGGCTGTCTGGATGCGCGGCCANGGGCACATATAAACACACACTTGTTCGCGCATGAANCCGCCCAGAATGAATGTCATGGCGGTNAAGATGGCGACAGTAATATAGGCGGCNGGCGCTGCTGTCCCGCTCCAGAAATCAACGGTCAGTGTCGGGGCGTCGGCAAAATACATGATCCATGCACCGCCGGTCCAAAAACTGATGATCAGGTAAATTGCCCATTTAAAGCTGCGGCGCGCGATCTTTTTTGGCCCCCAAGGGGCCTTGTCCAGCCGCATACGGGCATTGCGGTCCCCGTCGATGAACCGATCGACATGCTGAAACAGATCAGTCCAGACAGTTTGCGGGCAGGAATAACCACACCATGCCCGGCCAACCGCGCTGGTTACCAAAAACAAACCGATGCCGGCCATGATCAACAAGCCTGCAACGAAATAGAATTCGTGCGGCCATATCTCTATGCCAAACATATAGAACCGGCGGTGCGCCAGATCGATCAGCACCGCCTGATCCGGCGCATATAGTCCGCGATCCCAGCGCAGCCATGGCGTGATATAGTAAACCGCCATTGTCAGGAACATTATCAGCCATTTAAGGCGGCGGAATGGCCCATCAATCCGNTGGGGGTGGACCGATTTNCGTTTTTCGAAGGATTTTTCCGGTGGNCTTTGTTGCGGGCTGCCGGTTGATGNATGGCCGCGCAGACCATCGGGTGGGCCGGGCTTTGTCCAGTCAGGGTTGGCCATCTGCCTCTACCGCCGGGTTTTCGGCGGCCTCCACGAAGTCTTCTCCGCCGCCAAGAGAATGCACATAAGCTGCGAGCATCTTGATCGTAGCGGGATCGAGCCGGTTTTGCCATCCGGGCATTACCCCGTGGCGCGGAACCATGATCTGGCGCGCGATTTCTTCGCGGCTGCTGCCATACAGCCAGATTGCATCAGCCAGATCAGGCGCCCCGAAAGCTGGATCGCCTTGCCCTTGCGCCCCGTGGCAGGATGCACAATTGGTATCGTATAATTGCGCCCCGGCTGCGTTCGGGCCCGCTTTGCCGGTCAATGCCAGAACATGGTCTGTGGTTTGGGCTAGTTCTTCGGGTGAAAATATGCCGTCGAATGCAGGCATCATGCTGGTACGTGATGCGTCATCACCAGGGTGCCGGATGCCGTGGAGCAATGTATATTCAATCGCCTTGAGATCGCCGCCCCACAGCCAATCATCATCGTTCAAATTGGGATAGGAGGAAGAACCCGCCGCACCAGCGCCGTGGCATTGCACACAATTCACGCGGAATGCGGCGCGGCCGCCAGAAACCGCCTGCTGCATCAGCGCACTGTCCAAGGGCAGCTGTTCAATGGGGGTCTCAGCCAATGCGGCTAGTAATGGGGCCTGCCGAACTTCCTCTGCCTTCATTTCATCGGCTAATTGCCCCCGGCTGGTCCAGCCGAACAGGCCTTCTGTCCCCTTTTCGAGTAGGGGGAAGGCCGGGTAAACGACCACATAGCCGATCGAAAAAACGATGCAGGCGATATAGGTCCATACCCACCAACGCGGCATAGGGGTGTTGAGTTCTTCGATCCCGTCCCATTCATGGCCGACAGTTTCGGTGCCCGTGGGCTGGTCGATGTGCTTATCAGCCATCGTTATCTTCCTTGAAAATCAATGTCGCAGCTTCGCGGTTGCGGCGCCGTGCACCCGGGCGAAATGGCCATGCACACAGGGTCAAAAAGATGATCAATATGGCCAATAGACCCCAGCTATCGGCAATATGGCGCAAGGTGTTGTAATCCATCACCGGCCCTTCTCTGCGGCCAATTCTTCCTGTGCGGCTGCACTGTTTACATCGACCAAAGTGCCCAGCATTTGCATATAGGCTACCAGCGCATCCATCTCGGACAATTTGGCCGGGTTGCCATCAAAATCGCGCACTTGAATATTAGGGTAACGCTTTTCAAGGCCATCAGAATCGCGGTCTGGATTGGCCTGGGCCAGCAGGTCATTTCCCGCCTGCTCGATGTCCTCTTCGCTATAGGGGACACCAACCCGGCTGAGCGCGCGCAGCTGCGCGGAAGGATCATGAACGGCCAGTTTGGTATCCGACAAGAACGCGTATGAGGGCATCACGCTTTCAGGCACGACTGATTGCGGGTTTTGCATATGCTGCACATGCCATTCATCAGAATAGCGCCCGCCAACCCGTGCAAGATCTGGCCCGGTCCGCTTTGAACCCCATTGGAAGGGGTGATCATACATCGATTCTGCAGCCAGGCTGTAATGGCCGTAACGTTCCACCTCATCGCGAAATGGGCGGATCATCTGGCTGTGGCAGCCATAGCAACCCTCGCGGACATAAATGTCGCGTCCGGCCTGCTCCAGCGGGGAATAGGGGCGCATCCCTTCGACTTTCTCGATCGTATTATCGATCCAGAACAAGGGGGCGATCTCGATGATACCACCAATTGCAACAGTGATAAACGCGCCCACAGCCAGCAGGGTGACATTGCGTTCAACTTTTTTGTGGTATTCTGCCATCTTCATGGTGCGATCTTCCTATTCGGCAGGGATTGCTGCGATGGGACGATCCAGTGCTGGATCGAAGGACGCATCGTTCATTGCCGCTTCTGTGCGCAGCCGCCCGGCAATCGTCAGCCAGATGTTGACGATCATGACGATGAAGCCAGCCAGATATAGCAAGCCGCCAATGGCGCGCATCAGATACATCGGCATCACGGCGGTAACCGTATCGGAAAAACTGTTTACCAGATATCCATCAGCCCCATATTCACGCCACATCAGGCCTTGCGTCAGCCCGGCTACCCACATTGAACCGGCATAAAAAACGATGCCGAGGGTGGCCAGCCAGAAATGCCAATTGATCATGCGAAGCGAATAAAGGCGTTCGCGTTTCCACAGCCGCGGGACGAGGTAATAAACGCAGGCAAAAGTGATCATGCCGTTCCACCCCAGCGCACCGGAATGGACATGGCCAACCGTCCAGTCAGTGTAATGCGATAGCGAATTGACGGCCTTGATGCTCAGCACCGGACCTTCAAAAGTGCTCATCCCGTAAAATGCAAGCGACAGCACCATCATCCGGATGATGGGATCGGTGCGGACTTTGTCCCATGCCCCGTTCAACGTCATCAAGCCGTTGATCATCCCGCCCCAGCTAGGCATCCACAACATGATCGAGAACACCATGCCCAGTGTCTGCGCCCAATCGGGCAGCGCGGTATAATGAAGATGGTGGGGGCCCGCCCAAATATAGAGGAAGATGAGCGACCAGAAATGGATGATCGACAGGCGATAGGAATAGACCGGTCGCTCCGCCTGTTTGGGGACGAAATAATACATCATCGCCAGAAAACCAGCGGTTAAAAAGAAGCCAACCGCATTGTGCCCATACCACCATTGGGTCAGCGCATCTTGAACCCCGGCAAAGGCGCTGTAGCTGTGCGAGCCCAGAAAACTGACGGGAACGGCCAGATTGTTGACCAGATGCAGCATCGCAACGGTCAGGATAAAGGCCAGATAAAACCAGTTGGCGACATAGATATGCGGTTCATGGCGGCGCACGAGGGTGCCGATAAAGACCGCCGCATAACTAATCCAAACAATGGTCAGCCAGATATCGACATACCATTCCGGCTCGGCATATTCCCGCGATTGGGTGACGCCCATCAAATAGCCGCTGGCAGCAAGCACAATGAACAATTGATAGCCCCAGAATACAAACCGGGCGAGCGCTGGGAAGGCCAGCCTGGCCCTGCAAGTGCGCTGGACGACATAGAAACTGGTCGCGATCAAGGCGTTGCCGCCAAAGGCAAAAACTACTGCCGATGTATGTAGCGGACGGACCCTGCCAAAGTTGAGATAGGGTTCCAAATTAAGCACCGGAAAGACGAGCTGCAAAGCAATAAACAGGCCCGCAACCAACCCGGCAGCGCCCCAGAACATTGTTGCAATAATGCCCCAGCGAATTGGGTCATCATCATAACGGGAAGCATCGGTGGGCATTCGGAAGATGCCCTGCGCCTTGGCCACCGGATCATAACGTGCAGCGGTCAGCCACATCCCAGCAAAGGCAAGGGCTGCAATGATCCACATATGGACAGCAAAGCCAGCATCTTTCGCCCCAGCATAAGCCAAAACCGAAAGAACCAGAAGGACGAACCAAAGCCCGGCCTTTGTTAGTGAAGATTCCATTGAAGATTTGCCCTCCGCTTATCCCACCTTTGGCGGCAGACAAGATTACATGCATTGACTTAGATCAAATTTCGCAAATATTGTCTATAGTAGCTGTATTTACACCTTATCCAGCGGCCATAAAAACCTGTTTCGGCTTTGTGATTAAAACGCTGCTGCGGCCGGGGAATTCGATCAGGCCGGCATTCTTCATCGCGCTGAAGCGGCGGCTGACCGTTTCGATCGTTAAGCCTAGGAAATCCGCAATCTCCTGCCGGCTCATCGGCAAATCGAGCGACAGATCAAGGTCCGCCCCCATCGCGCCTTGCTGCCCTTGCCAAACTGCAAGGGCAACCAGAAAGGAAGCGACTTTTTCTTCAGCATTTTTTTGGCCAAGCAGAACCGCAAGGCGCTGGCATTCATCAAGCTTTACAAATGCTAGGCGCACCAGATTGGTCAGGAATGTTTCGCGCTGCTGGATGCAATTTTCAAAGTCCGCCCGTTTGAAGGCCAGCAGCGTGCAGCTGCTAAGCGCAGTTGCCCCATGACGCATCCGGCATGTGAAGGGGCGGCCGATCACATCATTGGCAAATGAAAATGCGATGATCTGTTCGCGCCCGTCACTGGTGGATTGGGTTAGTTTCAAGGCGCCATCTTGAACCAAGAATATATGCTCACACGTTTCGCCTTCGCTGAATAATTGTTCGCCTGGTCCGAGGGTGCGGGCTGGGCGGCATTGCAAAAGCGGTCCACTTCGCCCGTATCGATCGCGGCGAATAATGTATTCAAGATAGGCTGATGATCCGTTGATCGGTTGTGCATCAGTTGAAAAATCCTGACATTTGGCATGGCACCGCAAGTATGCGGCCAGCTTTAATGATGCAGGCAGGATCGCTGCTTCGTCATTGATCTGGATCAATTGAGCTTTATCACTTGGTTTGCGCGGTTAAGGATCAAGAGGCAGGGTTTGCCTAAAGTGGGTTTGCCTAAAGTGGGTTTGGCNNANGANAGCATGTGGCAGCGCGGGGCAGCATGAGGGGCAAGGGGCAGNCGCGGCAATTCCTATTGTAATCTGGCCCTATTGCGATCCGGNCCAATTACAGCCCTCAACACAGATCCCAANCGGTGTGAATGGGTAAATCGGCTGTCTTGTGATTTGCTTCGGTTTGCAAAAAGATCAGCGGCCCTTATGACAGGGCGCAACCATACTTTTGCCGTCATCTGGCCGTGTCCGGGACATGGCAGGATCGTGTGCGGTCGGCGCAGCAGGATTGAACAGAACGCGAAATGAACGACACGAAAATTCGTCAAATCAGCCCGCCGATAATGGAATTGCCGATCGCAACCACAAGCGAAGGGTTCTATCGCGGTTTCAGCAAAATCGTGACAGTTCCATCCAAAGTTATCGTGACAGTTTTGATCGCCTGGGCAATCTTGTTCCCTGATCAGGCCGCAGATACTCTGGCCATCGCCAACACACATATTATTCGCGAATTTGCCGGGTGGTATGTTTATGTTGTTGCATTCTTGATGCTGGTTGCTTTCGTGCTTGCGGTTATTCCCGTGACGGGCAACTTGCGGATGGGGAAGGCTGACGAGAAGCCGGAGTTTTCACGTTTTTCATGGTTTGCGATGCTGTTTGGCGCAGGCATCGGCATCGGTATGCTGACGTATTCAACGGGCGAACCGCTCGCGCATTTTGCCAATAATCCTGACATTATTCGCGGGTTGGTTGAACCCGTTTCGGCCGAAACTGTGCGTTCCGCCTATGTCTATACATTCCTGCATTGGGGTTTTGCTGCTTGGGCGACATATGCGCTGGTTGGCCTGTCGGTTGGATATGTGGCCTATCGGCGGGACCTGCCTCTCACCATTCGTTCTGCATTGGTCCCGCTTTTTGGCAAGGCCATGTCAGGTTATGCGGGCCATCTGGTTGATATTGTTGCTGTGGTTGCCACCGTGCTTGGCGTTGCGGTTACGATGGGGCTGGGGGTTGAACAATTTGTGACCGGGCTAAACCGGCTTGGCCTTGGCGACTGGTTGATCGGTTCTAAAGGAACGGCTTCTACAGGCGCGACCATTCTGGCGCTTATTGTGCTGGTGGGTGCATCGACACTTTCCGCGCTGTCGGGTGTTGGGCGCGGAATTAAATGGCTTTCCAATTTGAATATGGTGCTCTCATTCGTGCTGCTTGCTGTGTTCGTGTTGCTGGGATCAGGCTTGCTTGGTTTTGAATTATTGCTCACCGGCATATACGATTACATCGCTAACCTGCCTTCACTGGCGCTGACATTGTGGAGCGCGGATGGCACGCAGGCTGGTGACGCGCTGGCGCAGTGGCAGCTTGATTGGTCAGTGTTCTATTGGGCTTGGTGGATTGCCTTTGCCCCATTTGTGGGCATGTTTATTGCCCGTGTTTCGCGCGGGCGCACTGTGCGCGAATATGTGCTGGGCGTGATCTTGGTGCCTTCTTTAATGTGCTTTATCTGGATGGCGATTGTGGGCGGGACCGCGATCGATCTTGAATTGAGCGGAGCGGCGCAAGGATCGATCCTGGGTGCGGGTATTTCTGATCAGCTTTATGCGACCTTGTCGGTGCTGTTTAATTCCACCGGGGCGCTGATCATGTCGGGCCTCGTTGTCATCTTGTTGATGACTTACCTTATTACATCTGCCGATAGTGCAATCTTGATCATCAATATGATCAATGGCGCAGGAGAGGATGAAGGGCAGATCGAGCGGCGCCACCACATCGTTTTTTGGGGTGCAGCCATCGCGCTGGTTGTTGGCAGTATGCTGATATTGGGCGGGATCGATGCGATCCGTATAATCATGATTATTGGCGCCCTGCCGTTTTCCTTCGTGGCGGCCTTGATGGCGATTGCCATTTTGAAGGCGGTTTCATTCGATATTGCCCGCAATAAACAAGGGGTTGCCACGATCAGCCGCAAGGCGGCCCCGGCCCAATCAGAGGCATCATAACATTCACCCCTTACCGTTTATCGGGGCCGCCTGCAGTGTTGCGAAAGTATCACGGACAGTATGTTATTCCTGAAAATACAGGGGTTCCGGGTGGATTGCTGGCAAGCGGTCCCTTAATCCAGCCCCATCCGGCGCCAGCATTTCATGCTTTGCGCGCCAACCAATCGATCAGGTCCGCTCAAAATGGCGCGCCGTGCCAAGCGACTGTTTGATCGTAATATCCGGACAGGAAAATACATGAAGAATTTTACAACCAGCGCTTCGATCATTGCAATCACTGCACTGACAGCTGCCCCAGTAGCGGCGCAGGAAACACAAGAGCCCTCTGCCCGCATCGGCGGCGTTGGGGAAATTGTTGTTACCGCCACCAAGCAGAGCGAAAACCTGCAGGATGTTCCCATTTCGGTGAGCGCTATTGGCGAAAAAGCGTTGGACGAATTGGGGGTCAGCACTTTTGATGATTATCTCGAACAATTGCCTAGCGTTACTGCAGGTGGCAGCGGCCCGGGGCAAAGCACCATCTATATCCGCGGCCTTGCTTCAACCACGCCAAACCTGACCACGGCTGGGGTGGCAGGTCTGGCCCCGAACGTGGCGGTCTATCTGGATGAACAGCCACTGGGCCAACCGGGCCGTAATCTTGATGTATATGCCGCCGATCTAGAGCGTATCGAAGTTCTGGCCGGCCCGCAGGGCACGCTGTTTGGTGCAAGCTCGCAGGCCGGTGTGGTGCGTTTGATCACCAACAAGCCCAGCCTTTCTGGTTTTGATGCTGCTGCCAAGGCGGGAACATCATTCACCAAGGGCGGAGAGGCCAGCTACAATGCTGAAATGATGATCAACGTGCCGGTTACCGATCGTTTTGCACTGCGCGGCGTCGTCTATCTGGATGATCAGGGCGGCTATATCGACAATGTCGCCGGCACGGTTACAGCACGCGAAAGTGGGCGTTTCCGCCCTGCGGGCACAGTCCGTGACAATGGCGTTCCGGTCAGCCCGCTGCGCGGCGGCTTCCAGTCTGATCCTGCTACGCTGGCCTTGATTGATGCAAATGTGAATTTCATCGCGGCGAATAATTCGGGCCTGATCGAAGAAGATTTCAACGATACCCAATATTCCGGCTTTCGTGTGTCAGCGCTGTATGAATTTTCCGATGACTGGCGCCTAAGCGTTTCGCATGCCCGCCAGAGCGTGGAATCTGACGGGGTGTTCTTCGCAGATCCGGATCTGGGTCTCGATAATCTGGAAGTTCAGCGTTTTGAACAAGACAAGCTGGAAGATGATTTCTCGAACACCAGCTGGACGGTCGAAGGCCGCCTGGCCATGCTCGATGTCGTCTATACCGGCGCTTATACAGACCGCGACACGCAGCAGCGCGTTGATTACACAGATTATCTGTTCGTGGGCCAGTATCTGCCATATTACATTTGCGATGGTTCGGTCAGCTATCCAGGGGCGGGCGGCCCTTCGGGAACCTGTCAGGCGCCAAACCTGTTCGTGACTTCGGATTCCAAGACTAAGGTCTTCACACAGGAATTGCGTTTCAGCACGCCGCAGGAAAACCGGCTGCGCGCAACCATGGGCGGTTTTTATTCCGACCTTGAACTGACCGAACGCAACGATTTCACCTACCCCGGTAGTGTGGCTGCTGCACCGTTTGGGCCATTTGCACCCAATTTCCCTTTCCCGGGCGGTTTCCAGTCTGCGGCAGGGCCGTTTCCTGCTGGCGTGATTTTCCGCAATGACATCCGCCGCACGGATCAGCAGTTCGGCATCTTCGGAGAGGCAGCGTTCGACATTGTCCCTGATTTGCTGACCGTCACGATGGGCGCGCGGTATTACGATATCGAGGTTGATTTCGAAGGCGATGCCAACAGCTCTTTTTGTAATTCGGGCGCGGCACAAGATGCCAATGCATTCGGCACCAATGTCAGCGATTTGTATGATGGCGATGGCCAGTTCACCTTCATCGGTAGTTGCAGTGCAGCGCTTCGTCAGACTTTCAATCAGGGCGATACGCTGGCCGATATTATGGCCGCAGGCCTCAGTGCTGCACAGGCCCAGCAAGTGTTCAACGCGCTGGATGCACCTGATGTGGCCAAGGCGAAGGGCGTGATCTTCAAGGGCACAGCCACTCTCACGCCAAGCGAAGATTTGCTATTTTATCTCACTTACTCCGAAGGGTTCCGCCCTGGTTTGCTTAACCGCCCAGGCGGTGCCACCAATGGCGCAGGGTTCACTGTTCCATTCGAGCTGGAAACCGACGAAGTTAAGAATTACGAATTTGGTTGGAAGATGGACCTTCTTGATAGCCAGCTTCGTTTCAACGGCAGCTTGTTTTATGCCGATATCAGCCGGTTGCAGACAACGATCTTCGATCCCAGCATCGCCAATCTGTTCTTCTCGGACAATGCGGCCAATGCTGAAATCTTCGGCGCCGAAGGTGAGGTTACTTACGCACCCTATGCTGTGCCCGGTCTGACGGTCGCTGGTGCATTTTCGATTCTTGATACCAAGGTGACCAAGGTTCTGACACCTACTAACGATGTGATCGAAGGATCTCCGCTTGCCTATGCTCCGAAATTCCAGGGCAATATGCGGGTTCGGTATGAGTGGGATCTTAGCGATACGTTGCGGGCCCATGTGATGCCGCAGGTCGTATATTCTTCCTCGAAATTCACCGACATTATCGAGATCAATAAGTTTGAACTCGCCAGCTATGCCACTGTGGCATTCAGCGCCGGTGTGAAGACGCAGGAATGGTCGTTTGAAATCTTCGGCGAAAACCTGTTCGACGAGCGGGCCGAGATCGCCGGGAATTTTGTCCCTGATCGCAAGCGGATTACAACCAACCGTCCGCTGACGGTCGGTTTCCGGGTCGGTTACGACTACTAATCACATTGCAAAATGGCTTTTGCGGCGGGCAAGCGAAACGGCTTGCCCGCCGCTTCTGTTTTCTGGCAGAAAGGCACCGATGATGCCAACCGATGACATTCGCACAGAGCGGTTACAGCGCGCGCAAAAACTGCTGCAATCCGGCGATTTCACCGGCGGTCTCAAGCTTGCCAATACACTGCTGGCTGACACGCCGCAGGATACCGAGAGCCTTTATATCGCAGCGGTCGCCGCGCGTTATCTAAAGCGGCACGATGATGCTGCGCAATTCCTTGCGCGCCTGCATATTGCGGCACCTGAATATGGCCGCGCATGGCAGGAAGCAGGGCACCTTGCCCGCGCCATGGGCGATGCCGCCGCCGCCCTTACTGCATTTGAACGCGCCACGCGTTTCAACCCATCATTGGAATCGAGCTGGCGGATGCAGGCAGCGCTGCACAGATCAGCAAAGCGCGAGGCTGAGGCGAAGGCCGCTGAGGCACA
>JGI24724J26744_10001255_pt1 | contig 17528 bp, 16 predicted proteins | sample Cruoilmetagenom7_FD_26744 | JGI IMG/M metagenome (IMG submission 26744) | reverse complement strand
AGGGATGCAAACAAAAATATTCGTATCATAAAACGCGGTAATGTTCCTATTCCGGACAAATGTTTTGAGTATGAAAAATCAAAATGTGATTTAACTAAAGATACTACCTCGATAGTAAACGATATTATCCACGATATAGGGATTATGCAATGAGTAAATTACTAATAGATATAGGAAGTACTTACTTTAAAGTCTGTACAGACAAAGCAATAGAGCAGCACTTTAGAGATTTTAACAAAGATATATATGATGATTTGACTCATAAGTGTGGTGAGACTATCCACGGGTATGAAAAGAGTGATGTATATGTATGTTCTTCTGCAAATGGTGGACTTAGTACACTTATTATAGGTCTTACAGACTCTTATTCACTGAAGTATGCTAAAAATATTGCGTTTAACTCAGGTATAAATATTATTGAGACAGTTATCTATCAAAATATTGAAGATTACTCAATTCCTAGTGATCTGATTGATGTAGTGATAGTTGTTGGGGGCATTGATTCTGCATCAAACATCTTTGATGAAACACTTTTTAATTATCTGAATAAGTTAAGTTACTCTAATATTGTTTATGTAGGCAGCAGCTCTGAAGTACCTAATTTAGAAGCAAACATCAATGAACTTGTTGTACTTCCTAATATTATTGATAACAAACTGCATATTGTGGAAGAGAGTCTAAAAGAGTACCTTACTAACCTCTATCAAGCTGATATAGTTGGAAAAGAAGATATTAAAAGCCTTTATGACATCACCTCAAATCAGATATACTCAACTCCATATATCGTAAACAAGACCCTACCGCTTTTAGATGCAAATTTCTCTGTTGTAAATCCTTATATCCTTATAGACATAGGTGGAGCAACTACTGATATTCACTACTCTAAAGATTTAGTTGATGATAATATAGTTACTCAAAACGAGTATGACAGACTGGTATTTAAAAAACTTGGTGTTTATAAGTCAAAAGAGTCTCTGATATTTGCCGCACAAAACAATGAGTTCACATATGAGCTTTTAACACATCTTAAAGTTACTGAGAATATCTTTGAAGAGAGTAGTGAAAAAGCACTTAAGGTACTTATGCAGCTAGCTATATTTCTTGTGCTGTGTAAGATGACACACTATAAAAAAGCATATATAAATTTAAAATTCCTCTCTATCAACTCGATAGTTTTAACTGGTGGTATTACAAAGGTTTTAGCTGATGAAGAGATAGAGGATATAATCTCTTTCTTTTATACAAAGATACTTAACTCAAACCACAATCCAACAGTTGTAATGGATAAAAATTACGATATCTGGACACTTGGAGCAAAAGGAGCTTAATATGTCAATAAACTGTATTAGAACACTTATAGAGGACTCTGCACAAACACACCCTGATAAAACAGCTTTAATATTTAATGAGAAAAGTATTACTTACTCTGAATTATTCGCTCGCGTTAATCAAGTGGCTTATTACCTTCAAGAGTTAGACCTTCCAAAAGATTCCAGAGTAGGGATTTACTCTAACAAAGGGATAGAACAGGTTATTGCAATTCTTGCTATTTTATCAACAGATTATATTTTAGTTCCACTTACAAAACTCCTAAAACCGGAACAGGTTGAGTACATTATAAATGACTGTGATATCAAGTGTATTATAACTGACAAGCTAAAGCTAGAAAGCATAGAAGAGATAGATTTTAATGGTCATATTATTTCGTATGAAACGTCTACAAAGGAAACGGCTTCTTTTAATGAAATATACAAATATTACAATAAACCTTACTCTTGTGATATAAGCGGACACTCAAATGCAGTAATAACTTACTCATTTGGTGTGAGTGGAACACCAAAAGGTATTGTTATTTCACACCGTAATCTTATAAATTCTGCTCGTGTTGCGGCTCAGTACTTAAAAATCCAAAGAGATGATGTTATATCTGGTCTATTGATTTTCAACCTTGATTATGGGCTGAATCAAATTTTTACAAGTCTTTATAAAAAAGCAACATTGGCTCTTCATAGATTTATACTTCCTGAGGACTTTTTAAATCACTTAATTGATGATAAGGTAACTGTTATCCCACTAATGCCTATAAATATTACTCAGATTTTTGATGAAGATATGCATAGAGTTCCAAACGCAGAATTGTTTACAAATGTAAAAACTATAACTTCATCTGGCGGAAATGTAACCAAGAAGATGATTCAAGATTGCAAAAAACTCTTTAATAATGCTTCGTTTTACTCTATGCATGGGCTTACAGAAGCTTTTCGTTCAACTTATCTTGACCCAAGCCAAATTGAAATTAGACCAGACTCTATTGGAAAAGCTATTCCTGATGTTGAACTCTATGTTATCAATGAAGATGGAAAAGAGTGCGGTGTACGTGAGGTAGGGGAGTTAATCCATAGAGGCGGATATATATATAGAGGTTTTTGGAATGCTCCTGAGCAAAATGTACAGAGATTCAAGTCGATTCAAATTTTGAAAGATGTTATAAACCTTGAAGGAGAACTCAATGATGAGTTGGTAGTTGCCAGTGGTGATTATGTATATAAGGATGAAGAGGGTTATTTCTATTTTGTCTCACGTCATGATGATATGATTAAAACAAGAGGTTTTCGAGTTTCACCATTAGAGATAGAATCAGTAGTATCAAAAAATATACCCCAAATAGACTCTTGTGCAGTTTTTTCTGTTGAAAATGAGCTTATAGAGGAAGAAATTATCATGGTTTACTCATCTAAGAGTGAGATACCTACAAATGAGATANTCTTTGAGCTCAAAAAACATCTAGCATCTTATATGATTCCAAGTAGAATTATATATAAAAAGTCACTTCCTCTGGTTCAGAGTGATAAAAACCAGATAAATAAAGACGAGTTGAAAAAAGAGCTCTTAAAATAGAGTAGGTTGCGCTAAGTGAGGAAGAGGCTTACTTAGTATAGATTTGTCAACTCCTACAACGAGGGCAAAGTGAAAGTTATTGCTCTTTAGTATCTCTTTTATTTCATTTTTATTTTTGTAAGTGTGTATATCTTCCTGCTCACTGTAAGCATCAGAGTCTTGAAATGGCAATATAAAGATTATATTTGCCCAGTTTGCCTGCTTGCGTAAAAAAGCCACTTCAGAGTCAATTAATTCTGTAGTAGACTCAAAAATCAAGACCTTATCACTTGTACCAAACTCTTTAATCTCAAAGTTTTTATTTGTAAAGACAGCTTCAAAGTGATCTATAGGTGTGAACTTTCTCAGACGGAAGTTTATCTTTAGAGTTTTAAACAGGTGCAGAAGCTCTTCTAAGTAAGGCATAAAAAATGGAGATATCAGCTGTCTCTCATAAAATACATTATCATAAATGAATGAAGTCTCAAAAAGTGTTTGCTCTACTATATTTATAGGCTCTATTGATGTTCTAGTAATTGACTTTACATCTGTAAATATTTCTTTTGGTGTGAGAGCAGGGCTAAATAGAACTGTACTTGAGTTTGGTAAGTCCCATAAGGCTTTAACTATAGACTTTATATCACCATTTAAAGCGATAAAGTTTGGCTCACTCATCACTTGAAGAGCAAGTTTTAGGACTATTTTATTGCACTCGTATACGGTTATCTCTTTATCTATGAGTTTGAAGCGTAGTAGTCTTTGCAGAGCATCATTTAAATCTTCTACTTTTATCCAAGCAATTTCACGATCACTTATCTGAGTAGGTTTATCAAAAAGAACACCNTATGCNCCATTTAGTACTGCAGANTCTATATCTTCTTCATCAAAAGCGATAAAGAGNTCGCCCCTTTTTACTTTATGAGCTTCAAAAACAATGTTCTCAAAAGTTTTTACAAATGGNTCATTAACTACTTTACCATGTGTAAGTGCAAGGACGTTTTCAAGTCTCATCCAATAGGTGTGCCTGCCTTTTTAGGTTTCTCAGGTCTTACTAAACATAGACCATCTTCATCTTTAGCAGCAAGAAGCATTCCTTCTGACATCATTCCCATTAGTTTTGCAGGTTTTAGGTTTGCAACAACACAAACCTGAGTGTTTAATAATGACTCAGCACTATAAAACTCTTTTATTCCAGCTACAACCTGTCTTGGTTTATCTTCACCTAAATCAACTTGTAGTTTTAAAAGCTTTTTACTTTTAGAAACTTCCTCAGCTTCAACAACAACACCAACTTTTAGAGAAGTCTCAAAGAATTGACCAATCTCTATCAAGTTATCCTTTTCTTCTTCTTTTTTAGCATTTATCTCTTCTTTCATTTTGTCATTTGGCTTGTCATCCGGCATCGCTTTTGGTGCTTCTTCCATCAGAGGTTCTTCAACACGAGGAAAGAGAGGTGGAACTTTTTTGATATTAAATACTTTCAATAGGTTTTTCCCTAAAACTAGGTCTTTATAACTATCATTATTTATCTCAAAATTGAGCGCATCAGCTATTATATTTGTAGTTTTAGGCATAACAGGGTAGAGCATTATAGAAGCTTTCGCTAAAATATTTGCCACTAATGCAACAGTTGCAAGTGCTTCATCTTTTTTGTCTTCTTTTATCTTTACCCATGGAGCATGCTCTTCAATTGCTTTATTCCCAATCGCAAATAGTTTCCAAAGTTCTTCAAGATATCTGTGAGTTTGCATGTTTTCCATGAAGCCATCAAGGTTGCCAAGTGCTTCATTCATCGCATCTAACTCTTTTGAATGATATTTTTGAACATCAACACTATCTATTTCAAAATCAGAGTATTTACCACTCATACCGATGATACGGTTTAGAAGGTTTCCAAGGTCATTGCTAAGTTCAGAATTAATTCTGTCTATGAAAGCACGTTGAGAAAAATCACCATCTTGACCAAAAGGAACTTCTCTAAGCATAAAGTATCTTAGGTTTTCAGCTCCATAAGCATCTGCAACTTCTTTAGGAGCGATAACATTACCTTTGGACTTAGACATTTTTTCACCATCTCTAGTCCACCATCCATGAGCACCGATATGCTTAGGAAGTGGCATATCAAGACTCATAAGAAATGCAGGCCAGTAGATAGCGTGAAAACGTAGGATGTCTTTACCAACAAAGTGAGTGCTTGCAGGCCAGTAGTTCATGTTTGCATCATCTTTTCCATAACCAAGAGCGGTAATATAGTTTAAAAGAGCGTCCAGCCAAACATACATAACATGTTTGTCATCATTTAGAGACTTAGGCATTTTGACACCCCAAGTAAATGATGTTCTAGTTACTGAAAGATCACGTAGTCCACCTTTTACGAAGTTAATAACTTCATTTGCACGTGAGCGTGGTAGAATAAAGTCAGGATTTTCCGCGTAGTGTGCTAAAAGTCTATCCTCATATTTTGAAAGTTTAAAGAAATAACTCTCTTCTTTGATAATGCTAGTAGTTCTTCCACAATCAGGACAAAACTCACCATCTTCTAGTTGCGTTTCAGGAAAGAAAGTCTCACAGCTTACACAGTAGTGACCTTCATAGAAGTCTTTGTAAATATCACCTTTAGCATACATAACTTCAAAAGCTTTTTGAACACCTTTTTTATGGTCTTCATCTGTCGTACGAATAAATTTATCATAACTGATTTCAAAATCGTCCCATAGTTTTTTAAAAGTACCGCTAATCTCATCAGCAAACTCTTGAGTAGGTTTTCCGGCTTTTTGTGCTGACTCTTCTATTTTCTGCCCATGCTCATCAGTCCCAGTTAAGAAGTAAGTATCATTACCTTTTAATCTCTCATATCTAGCTACAGTGTCGGCTATAAAAGTAGTGTAAGCATGCCCTATATGAGCCTCTCCGTTAACATAGTAGATGGGTGTTGTTATATATTTACTCATTTAGAAAAATCCTTTATTTATATATGTCAAAAAGCGACTAGTCGCGTGAGCTTTCTGCTGAAGAAAACTTAGTGTTAACGTAGTATAAGAGTGCGTCATTAATGTCAAAACTCAAATCCACCAGTATCGCCTTTTGACATACTGTTGTAAACTGCTTTAACGTATTCGTCTCTAAGCTCACATTTTAGATAGCTTTCACAAATACTACAGCTCTTCATACTTTTTTCATCCTGACACTTTTGAAGCTTTATTATCATCTCATCAAGATGGAGCTCAAACTTGTCTTTTTGTTTGTTATCCATTTTTTGCGTAAACTTCTTTTACTCTTGCTATCTCATAGTTTGAACCAAAGAAACACACTGCAGTATCGTGTATGTGCGCATGACCTAATGTCATAAGGTCATTTTGACCATCTATTGCGCCACCGCCTGATTTTTCATAAATGTATGCAAAAGGAAATACTTCAAACAGTCTACGAAGTTTACCCTCTGGCTTATCGGAAGTCCCAGGGTAACTAAACAGTCCACCGCCCTTAAGAAGTATTTGGTGAAGGTCTGGAACCATGCCACCAGAATAACGAAGGCGATACCCCTCAGCAAAGAAACTGTCCACTAGCTCTTTATGATAAGGTGCCCAATTTTGCTGTGTTCCACCAGGTGCATTTAGCTTACCTTTTTCATTAAGACGAATCTCTTTAACAAATTCAAACTCACCAGCTTGAAGAAGGTAAAGTTTAGTTTTATTTTCAGCAAAAACCATCTCAACACGAGGGCCGTAAACTACGTAACATGAAGCAACCATCTTTGCTGCACCAAATTCACCTTCATAGATACCGAAGATTGAACCAACGCTCAAGTTTACATCTACTAAAGATGAACCATCAAGAGGGTCATAAGCGATAAAGTACTTACCGTCCTTGTGCATTAACTCTTCATGTTCTTTCTCTTCGCTTGCAATTGTGTGGATAGAGGCAACTCTTGAAAACTCCTCTTCAATAATCATATCACACTGAATGTCTAGCTGTAACTGCGTTTCACCAGAGCTATTTTCTTGTTGAGAATAACCTATATCTTTAACATCTATAGCATCTTTAATTCTTATTGCACTTCTTTGAATAGCGTCAAATATATCTCTCATTAAACTTCCTTCGCGTTTTGTAATATCCATGAAATAACTTCATCTGGACTATTTAAATCTAAAACATCAACACCACCTGGCATCTCGTAATCGCTTGTATTAACTGTATCATCTATCGCTAAAGCATTCATAAATGGAAAATAGTCTTTATCAAGAGACTCTCTAAATACACTAATGCGCGGTAGCGGAAGGTTTTTTAGACCCTCGACAAGAAGGATGTCAAACTTATCAAAAAGTCTAATCATCTCATCTATCTCTTTGTTTTTTTTAGAAAACAGTGTTGTACGGTTAGGGGAGGTTACTATGACCTCTGCACCAGTATCGCTAAACTTGTAACTATCTTTTCCAACAACATCAAATCTGGCTTTATCGCCCGGGTCGTGTTTAATTATTGCTACTTCTTTTTTGTGCTCGTTTATAAGCTTTCTAGCCACTTTGAGTATAAGTGTTGTTTTGCCACTATTTGAAGGACCTGTAAATGCAACTGCTAATCTTTTATTCAAATTCAACTCTGTTTCTTAAAATTTATTAGATTATACAAAAGAAGAGTTTAATAAGATATAATTCTCCCATAATTATGAGGAAAAAAATGAAAACTTTTACAATTATTTTAACTTTCTTAGTACTAATTTCAGGATGTGCAAGTAAAAATGCTTTTGAGCAATTTGAGATGAGTGAAAAGCAGAAGTTGAGTGAAGATGCTCTTCAGAGATCTAAAATAAAATATGCAGATAATGTTAATGGAATTGTTTCCGCTATTTATCTAAATTTAGTTTCTCCAGCAGAGTACAAAGATGGTGAATATTTTTATGTTTACACATATTTGAAAAATAAAAATTATGAGTTTCATTTTTTACTAAACGATAAAGAGCCAGTAAGTGTGAAAGAACTTCCATCAACCAATGAGTTTACAGACCTGACTTCAATAAACAATGAGTGGAGTAAGTACTATTTAGTGAAGTTTCCTGAGCAGGCGGATAAACTTAACTTTGTATTCGAAAACGGTCCGTATTCTTCGGATATTTTAAAGTTTGAAAAAGATGAATAATAGAGACATTNTCGCCTAATATTTTTTTATACATTACATAGTTTGCTAAAACTTTTTTCCCGTACTCTCTNCTCTCTCTGTTTGACATAAGTTCCATACTAAGATAAGGCTCATACTCTTTATTTGAAAATGTACCTGTTTTAAGGTGTCTTCGTAAGAACCCCATACCGCCATTGTATGCGTAGGCCATAAATAGGGGATGATAGAGAGATTTTTTCATCCACTCTATATGTTTTATTGCGTACTTTAGATTTATTTCGGGATTAAACATATCATCATAAGCAATCTCCTCTTTCATCTCTTTAGCCATTGCATCGACTAGAAAAGGCATCATCTGCATNAGACCAAGAGCAAATGAACGAGAGAGAGCCGATGGAACAAAAGCACTCTCTTGACGCATTATCGCATATATAAGTGCTTTGTCATCGCTGGGTATATCCATGAGGTATTCTTCATAAGGCATGATATATCCGTGCATTTTATGAGCATAAGCTTTTTGCATGATAATTGATTGAACGGGAAGCATACATTTTTGTTTATACTGCAAAGCGAGTCCAAAAAGTTCATTTTTTGGAGTCTTCTTTATCTGAGAACGTAAAATATCCCACTCAAATGGATCTTGCAGATTGATTTTTGTTTTAGAATTCATTATCTCTAAAGATGAGTAATAATTCTCTACATCCATATCCATCATTTCACGAGCATAAAGAGTATAAATATTTATATCCATGCTCAAAATTAAATTATTGAGATGCTTTTTATCTTTTGAAACTCTGTATAGCCAAAAACTAGCCTTATCCTTGTCAATTGCATACTTTGCTTGCTTATAAGTCTGCTCTAGATGCTGAATTGCGGCGGTGTGATTATTAAATTTTAGTTGATGGAGGGCCAGCATAAAGTTACTGTTAGCATTAAGTTTTTTTGGATTTATATTTAAAATAGAAGTATGAAGTTTATCTAAGCTCTTGTCTCTCGTCGTAATTTTAATAAACTGTGACATTTTTTTAGATGAAGCAAGGTAGTTTATAAACTCTTTGTCTAAATCTATATTTAAATTTTCTCTGCGGTGCGAAGCTGTTGTTTGGATGAACATCTTTAGCACTGTATCAGCGGAGTATTTTTTGTAAGACTCTGCAACATGAGGTTCACTCTGTATATTTAAAAGTTCTATAAACTTTGGAGATTCAACTCTCTTTATTAGTTTTTCTCTCTCTTTATCTGTCATTTTCAGTGTTTTATATGANCTTAGTGCTAGCTTGAANCACTCTTTGTCCTCTATACTAAAAAGATCTTTTTTTCCTCTGCANAACTGTTTATAATCTGGTTCTCTGTTTTTGTTGCGTTTTAGATACTCTTTTTTGAGTTTATAGTTTTTACCGGTTGCTTGCGTATAAGCTGCTTCTGCTTCTTTATCGCTTATATTTTGCTTTAAAAATTGCCATATAAGGAAGTCTTTGGCTCGACATGTAGGTTTTGATGTTATCTCTTTGAGAGTTATCTCAGCATTGAGATAAGCTGAGATAAGGAGTATTACAAGTATATGTTTAATCATTTAACGTTTATAGCGCATTTAGGAGTGAGCTTAAAATTACAATAAGCACCTGCAACCCTATGATAATTATCAATGGTGCTAAATCCAGACCATTAAAATCAGTTCTTATGAATCTTTTTAGATATGCATACGCAGGATTTGTGATTCTATATAAAAACTGTACTATAGGATTAAAGGGGTCCGGATTTACAAAGCTTAAAAGTGCTGCAATTATAAGAACCCAAATATAGATGTTTATAAGACCTATAAAAAGTCCACCAAGGCCTTGAACTATCTCTATTAACATACTCATTTAACGATTTCTCCAATATAATTTTTAAGATACTTATATATCTCAGCAATATCTGGACCATGCTCTGCGTTTGTAAGTAAAATGCGAAGAGATTTCAAGAAATTTTCTCCCTCAAGGCCAGACTTTGTCACTATATAGTTCTTAAAGTCATCATACTCGTCAAAGTAGGGTGCAGATTTAATGGTCTCAGCCATCAATGCAGTCTGTTCTTTGAAGTCTTCAGGAATATTTCTCTCAGAAAAAATAGGGGCTATTTTGCTTTTCAACTCTTTTGTAGTTGCTACTTCTTCTAAGTAGATGCGAGCTACTTCACCAATCTCTGCATCAGCAAAACCAACATAGCGAGAAAGCTCTTTAGCATCCATAGCTTTTAAATGTTCTCTGTTTATATGCTTAAGCATATCAATATCAAAGCGAGCAGGGCTCTTTGATATTTTATCAAGAGAAAACCACTCAGTTGCATCTTTTATACTGAAAATTTCTTGCGGGGGCTTATTTCCAATGAGGAGAAGATAGTTTGCAATTGCTTCAGGAAGATAACCCTCTTCTAAAAGCCATTTAACACTAGAGGCATCGTCACTTCTACTCATTTTTTTGCCATTTTTATTAAGAATAATAGGCACGTGAGCATACTCAATTTTTTTCTCATAACTTAAAGAATTTCTAATGTGGTCTTGTTTTGGGGTATTACTCATATGGTCTTCACCACGAATAACAATAGAGATATCGCTAAGCATATCATCAACAGCGCAAGAGAAGTTCTTTGTAGGTATTTTTTCTTGACTCATGATTACAAAACTATCTACAGTATCGGGTTCAAAACTTACATCACCTTTTATGAAGTCTTTAATAACTATTGTTTCATCAGGTCTGCTTATTCTAATTGTAAAAGGGCTTGTGTTGTCAATAACAAGTTCAGGAGGGAGATTCCTGCATGCGTCGTCATATCCATAGGCTTTTTTAGCCTCTTTAGCTTCCTCACGTTTCTTCTCTATCCAAGCAGATGAACAAAAACAGCTAAAGGCTTTTTTCTCATGTACAAGTTGCAGTGCCATGGCTGAGTGAAAACGAACATTTTGACTTTGGTAGATTACTTGAGAGTACTCAATACCAAAAAGGTCCAGAATATCAAGAATCTCCTGATCTTTACCTTCTATATTCTTTTCTTTGTCTGTATCGTCGATTCTGACTATCAGGTCTTCATTTCTTTGTTTAGATGTTATGTAGTTAAATAGGGCAACTCTTAGGTTGCCTATGTGCATATCACCAGTTGGGCTTGACGCAAATCTAAGCATTAAAATTCCTAAAATAATATTTTTGCGATTTTAACAAAATTTTAATTAATTATAAGATGTATGTTGATTGTTTTTAGAAGAAATTCGATAAAATACAACTCTTATAAAAGTTTCAAAATCAAAAGGTTTAATAATAATGAGTGAGAGCAAAGATTTTTTACGTACAATAGTTGAAGAGGACCTGAAGTCAGGCAAGTATAAAGAGGTTGTTACAAGATTTCCTCCGGAGCCTAATGGGTTCCCTCACATTGGACACGCTAAATCTATCGTTATAAACTTTGGTATTGCACGTGATTACAATGGTCACTGTAACCTTAGAATGGATGATACCAATCCAACTAAAGAAGATACGAAATACGTCAAGGCTCTTAAAGATGCTGTAGAGTGGCTTGGATTTGAGTGGGATAATAGTGTGCGTTTTACCTCTGATTACTTTCCTAAGATATACGACTATGCAGTTGAGCTTATTAAAATGGGCAAAGCATACGTTGACAGCACCAATGAGGAAGAGATGCGTGAGCTTCGTGGAACTGTTACAGAGGCGGGAAAACGTAGTAAATATGCCGAGCGTAGTATTGAAGAAAATCTAGACCTTTTTGAGAGAATGAAAAAAGGTGAATTTAAAGACGGTGAGCATGTTCTTCGTGCAAAGATTGATATGGGTGCTGCAAATATGAAAATGAGAGATCCTCTTATGTATCGTATCAGACATGCACATCACTTTAGAGCAGGAGATGAGTGGTCAATTTATCCAATGTATGACTTTGCTCACTGTTTAGCTGACTATATCGAAGGTGTATCTCACTCTCTTTGTACACTGGAGTTTGAGAATAACCGCGATATTTATAATTGGGTACTTGATACACTTGGTCTTAAGGTAGCACGTCCTTACCAGCATGAGTTTGCAAGACTCGGTATTAATTATACTGTTATGAGTAAAAGAAAGCTTCTTGAGTTAGTTGAAGGTGGGCAAGTCAGTGGCTGGGATGATCCTCGTATGCCTACAATTGCTGGATATAGAAGAAGGGGTTATACTCGTGAGTCTATTTTAAACTTTTGCGATCAAATAGGTATAGCAAAAGCGAACTCAATGGTAGATGTTGCACAACTTGAGTTTTGTATTAGAGATGATTTAAATACAAAAGTACCACGTGTTATGTGTGTGCTTGACCCACTCAAAGTAACCATTGAGAATTATGAAGGCAGTGAAGAACTTGACGCTTCATACTATCCAGATGATGTACCCAAAGAGGGTTCAAGAAAGATACCTTTTTCTAAAGAGATCTATATTGAGCGTGATGACTTTATGGAGAATCCTCCAAAAGGTTACTTCCGTCTCACGCCTGATCAACAAGTAAGACTTAAGCACGCTTATATCATTACCTGCAAGGAAGTAATTAAAGACGCTCAAGGCAATATTACAGAAATAATAGCAGAGTATAATCCTGAGTCTAAAAGTGGATATGATACTAGCGGTATCAAAGTTAAAAGTGCCATTCAGTGGGTGAGTGCTGCGAAGGCTAAAACAGTAGAAGTAAGACTTTATGACAGACTCTACTCTTGTGAAGCTCCTGAAGGTATAGAAGATTTAAATCCAAACTCTTTAAAAATAATCAAAAATGCTCTTATTGAGCCCGCTGTGATAACTGAGAAGCCTGATGAGAGATTCCAGTTTGAGAGACAGGGATACTTTTATGCTGATCCTGTTGACTACACAGATGAAAAGCCCGTATTTAATAAAATTGTAGGGCTTAAAGACTCTTATGCTAAGAAGAAAAAAGTAACAGCTGAAGCACCTAAGCCTCAAGCTAAAAAAGTGCAAATAGATGGGGAAGTGGCAGCTATGACTGTGCACGAACAAGTATTGTTTGATAAGTATACGGACGAGCTTGGACTAAACAGTGAAGTAGCCAACACTCTCGCTCGTGATGAGCAACTATCATCGTTTTATAAAGAGTCCCTAGCTGTACTTAATAGCCCTGTAAATCTAGCTAATATAGTGACAAGTGAGGTGGCCAGAGAGCTAAAGCAGATGCAAGCAAGTGAGCTGAAATTCAATGCAAAACAAATAGCAGAACTTGTTAAGATGGTTGATGATGAGACTATCTCAAATAAAATTGCTAAACAGGTCTTTGAAGAGATGGCTAAGAGCGGAGAAAATCCAACCAAAATAGTTGAAACCAAAGGGCTTATACAGATAAGTGACCCAGCTAAGATTTCACCTATTATTGATGAGATAATTGCAAAAAATCCAGATAATGTTGCTAAGTTCAGAGAAGGCAACACAAAACTTTTAGGCTTCTTTGTCGGACAAGTTTTAAAAACCACTGGTGGCAAAGCAAACCCAAAAGTAGTTAATGAACTTGTGGCTAAAAAATTAAAACGATAAACTTAATCTAGAAGGCTGGTTAAAATACTGGCCTTTATTTAACTCTCCTGTAGATCTTTTGGTAACCTAATAGAATACATAACCTTTTAATCAAATTTATACGAAAGAAGAAAGTACAATTATCCATTAGAATTAGTGTAATAGGGTAGAGTATATCTATTTTAAAGGTATTAGAGAATTTTAAAGTGTAAAACCCTTAGTAATGAGTATTTTAAAAGTAAGTAAATAAGGTGTTTGTGAAGTGGTGACCCCGAGGAGAATTGAACTCCTGTAACATGGATGAAAACCATGGATCCTAACCGCTAGACGACGGGGCCACTTAAAATAAGTAGTTACGCTTTGTAACTGAGCCGAAATTATATAGATTTTATTCTTAATAAATCATAAAATCTATATAAAAAGTTAAAGAAATATTACTCGTAGAAATTACGAAGTGCTCTAATGATCACTGCATTCTTAGAAATACTTTCAGCTTTAGCATTTGAGTTTACTACTTCGTAAAGATCTAAAGGAAGAGAAATTGAGAATGTTTTTGTCTCAATTTTCTTCTTCTTAGTAATCATAGAAACAACACTAGTAAGTAGTTCAATGATTTTTTTAGTATCAATTGGTTTTTGGATAAAGCTGTTTACTCCAACTTCAATAGATTCAGAAATTTTCTCAATATCGTTACTAGCTGAAATAACAATGATAATCTGAGTAGGGTTTAGTGTACGAATTTGACGAGAAAGCTCTATTCCATCCATTCCTGACATGACAATGTCGACAAAAACAACATCTGGAGTATTTGCTTCATAGGCAGAAAGGGCTTCTTCACCATTGAAACATGAAGTCACATCTGAAAAGAAGTTTTTAAATGTGGAGCTTAAAAGCTCATTTGTTACTTTTTCATCCTCAACTACCATTGCAGTTAATTTTTTAGTTTGTTCTGTAAGTTGAACTAAGTCGATATTTCCCATTTGTGTTTCCTGTTTTTTATTTAATATTGTGAAATTGTAGCACTTTATTCTTTAATAAACATAACATAAACAAACAATAACAAAACTACTCATGAGTTTTAAATTTTTCCAACCACTCTATATCAGACTCTTTATTCTCTTCTTTTTGATTTAATAGAGAATCAATAATACTGAGCAGGGTGTCTTGATCCATAAACTCTAAAAGAGCAGGGTTTATATCTGTTTTAGCAATCCCATCATATGTATTTAAAAGGTTTTGTATATCTTTAATTAGTTCTGCTTTTGTGCTCATGACTAAATACTCCTAAATTTATAAAGTGCCTATATCTCTATTCATACTATATAACATACTATATAGTAAATTTTAATTCTTTAAATATAAATACGTACTATATACAAATGTATATTATATTAGGGTTAGTAAGGGTTTTAGTGGTTTATAATTACATATACGAGATATCGTGTATGTATATAGGTTAACATAATGTAAATTCTCTTGAAAATTATAATGAGTGCTTAGGAGTGCTCTACTGTGTTTATATCTCTTTAGGTGCAACTCTAAAAAGCCGAGTTAGTTAATATATGAACGTATGCAAGGTGCTTTAGACAATAATTGTGACAGTTTTACTGTGATAAAAGATGTTTACGGTCACCTTTTGGCTACTATTATTTCTACAGGGTTTAGAGTACTCTTAACTATATTATGTATGTTAATGCTATAGAACCTCTTCTATATTTTTAATAAACATAGCTCATAAAAAACATTAATCCAGTGAGTCTATTTTCAACTTCCAATTTATTATCACCATCATCACTCTCTACATAAATAACATTAGAGTCTAATCCTAAACCAAGACCTATATGCTCTGTAACACGATACTCAAGATTTAAATTACTACTTATAAGTGACCCCACATAATCACTAAAAGCCAAATAGAATATATTGGCTTTATATGTTATGAAAAGTTCTTTTGGAAAAATTGTATATTCACCTTTAAACCCCACCATAGGAAGCGGTGCAGTAACATCAGCACCTACTGATGTGATATCTCCATCCTCACCATTAATAGTACCTTGTGCTGAGAGTCCTAAGTCAATTCTTGTTATATGCAAACCCGCAGTCAACATTAACTCTATGTCATCATTGTGGTAAAAAGAGTACCCGTAATTAACCTTAAAAATATCCATATTAAAATAAATATCAACATTAGACCCCGCAGAAATATCATAATCATCCCATACAATATCATTACTACTTTCTCGATGAACATCACTTTTAACGCTAAAATAACTTGCTTCAACACTGTGTTTTTCATTAAAACGGTAGTATCCATCAAAGCGGAACACCATAGTATCAGTCTCTAAACCGAGTTGATCTGCAGTATTTATTTTAGCTCCAAGGGGAATATCCTTATTACCTATTTGCATATCAGTTTCAAAGTTTAAAACTTTCATACCACCTACACTCACTTTCCATTTATCCTCAACTTCAGCAAAAAGAGTTATGGATAATAAAAACATAATCACCACTAATCGTTTTAGTACCATTGTGCTTTCCTGATAATAATATAATATATTCTAGCGTTTAGCAACTAAGTTTATCTAATATAAACCCCATATTTGTTATTATAAATAATATATAAGCTTTTACATCGTTTTAAAATTGTATAGAGGAAAGAATATGAAAGTTGGGGGTATATTTTTATTTTTAATCTCTTTACTGCCTCTGCTAAATGCAGACAATAATGTAACCAAACAGTTTGTAAATTCTGAAAAAGAGTGGGGAATTGGNCTTGTTNTAAGAACAGCTACAATTCCCTACATAGACAGTGAGTATTCCAAAGATTCGACAGTCTCCAGCTTCATTCCTTCTCTGTACTATCAGGGAGAGAACTTTTATATGGACGGAACAGAGTTAGGATATCGTTTTCATCTAACACCTCAGTGGAGTGCTGCTGCGTTTACACGTTTGCGTTTTACAGATTTACCTTTTGAACTTCAAAACAACATTCAAGAAGATAGTTATGACCCCGGTCTCCAGTTCCGCTATATGTTTGAAAAAAACCATAATCTAGATTTAGAATTTATGAGTGATTATGATAAAAATTATTATGTCAATCTAGCTTATGAGAAAAAATTTGATTTAGGTGATTTTGAGATAAAACCATATGCTATAGGAACCTATCGTAGTTCAAACTTTAACTCAAAATACTATGGACTCAATCAAAAGAAACTAAACGGTGGAGTTGACGTTACAGCAGGTGCAGAGATGCGTTATCATGTAACTAGTAACTTTTATCTACTAGCTAATGTTCAAACAAAATTTTTGAGTAATTCTGCAAATTCTAGCGAGTATGTAAAAGAGCGTCGTCAAGATGAACTAACGCTAGGGGTTGGTTTTTTTAATGATAAAAGTAAATCTACAAAAAAAGATTTGAATATGAAGCCTTTTATTAGAGTTGCTCATGGATTTGCAACACCATCAAATATAGGCGATATAATACGTGGAGATAAAGAAGATGATGAATATAACAATAAACTAACCTCAGTTTTTTATGGTCTTCCTTTAACGGATAAGTTTTTTAGTTTACCTATAGAGTGGTATCTAACACCGGGATTTGTATGGCATCATGGCTCAGAAGTTCAAGATAGCACACAAGAGTATATTCTTGCGTTTCGTGCTTACTATACAGTACCAATACCTTGGCGTGTTCGCTTAGGATTTGCCGAGGGGGTATCATATATAAATGAACTCACATACATCGAAGAGAGTGAAATGATAGAGAAAGAATATACTCCAAGTAAACTTTTAAACTATTTAGGTTTTTCTGTTGATGTAAGTTTAGGAGATATATTTGGAAAAACTATGAAAGGTTTTTGGTTAGGATATGATATCCACCATAGATCAGCTATTTTTGAGTCTGCATCACAATTTGGACGTATAAAAGGCGGAAGCAACTATACAACCTTATACTTACAGTATCACTATTAAGGTATAAAGAATCAAAAAAGATATATCATATAAAAA
>JGI24724J26744_10001253_pt1 | contig 17536 bp, 30 predicted proteins | sample Cruoilmetagenom7_FD_26744 | JGI IMG/M metagenome (IMG submission 26744) | reverse complement strand
CTGTCCTCTGTGGCAGTGCCTTGAGAGACAAAGGTATTGAACCACTACTCAATGCTATTATAGACTATCTCCCCTCACCAGCAGACATCCCCTATATTTCCGTTATTAATCCCAAGAAAGGGGAAAACATACTTTATCGGGCTAGTGATGATGAACCATTCTCCGCCCTGGCATTTAAAACAGTATCTGACCCATTCATGGGCAGATTAACTTACATGCGGGTTTATTCAGGTAAAATAAAGGCAGGGTCACAAGTTCTTAATTCCACCGCAGTTAAAAAAGAGAGATTAGGCAGATTATACATCATGCATGCTGACCATCGTGAGGAGGTTGAGCATGCAGACACCGGTGACATCGTGGCTACTTTAGGGCTTAAGATGACCTCAACAGGGGATACGCTATGCGAACCCACAAAACCAGTGCTATTTGAATCCATCCGCTTTACTGAGCCAGTCGTTTCTATGGCTATTGAGCCTAACAGTAAAGCTGATCAAGACAAGCTGTCCGAGGTTCTAGCGAAGCTTGCTATCGAGGACCCTACCTTTAAGATTCACAAAGATAATGAAACAGGTCAAACTTTAATTTCAGGTATGGGCGAACTTCATCTTGAAGTACTAATGGACCGTATGTCCCGTGAATTCGGCATAAGGGCAAAAGCCGGCAGACCCCAGGTAGCTTATAAAGAAACAATTACCCTGCCTGTAGAGTCTGAAGGGAGATTTATCCGTCAAAGTGGCGGTAAAGGACAATATGGACATGTTTGGCTCAAGCTTGAACCTGGAGAACGCGGTAGCGGATTTGAGTTCTGCAATCGAATTAAGGCCGGAGTAATACCCCGGGGATTTATCCCTGCGATAGAAACTGGTAGTAGAACAGCTTTACAAAGTGGAGGACTAGCTGGTTTTCCTACAGTAGATATCAAAATAACTTTATTTGACGGCAGTTTCCATGATGTTGATTCTTCAGAGCTAGCCTTCGAGATGGCAGCTTCTATAGGCGTAAGGGCTGGAATAAACCGAGCCAAGCCAGTACTACTCGAGCCAATTATGGAGATGGAAATAACAACCCCTGACCAATTCGTAGGAGATATTATTGGCGATCTAAATTCCAGGAGAGCTCACATCGAAGGCATCGACAGCCGCCAGAATTTTTCGACTATCCGTTGCTTTATTCCACTGGCGGAAACATTCGGCTTCGCTGGAGATTTGAGGTCGCTCAGCCAGGGAAGGGCAACTCACTCTATGCAGTTCCATCTCTATGAAGAATTGCCTGCTGGCTTAACCGAGCAGATTTTAACCAAAACGGGGCGAATTAGATGACTGAGCAAAAAGTTCGAATAAAGATCAAAGGCTTTGACCACAGGTTAGTTGACCAGGTAGTGGTACAAATAATGGAAACTGTAGAACGTACTGGGGCAATAGCCGTTGGCCCGGTACCTTTACCTACACGTATTGAAAAATTCTGTGTTATTCGCTCCCCTAATATTGATAAGGACTCCAGGGAACAGTTCGAAATCAGGACCCATAGAAGGTTATTGGATATTCTACAGCCAAGTTCCAAGACCATAGACGCTCTAAGCCAACTTAATCTGGCATCTGGAGTGGAGATAGACATTAAGTTATAGTTACACGAAGTAAATATGATTTCAGGTATTATTGGCAAGAAAATAGGTATGACGCAACTGTTTCCAGAGAACGGAAAGGTAGTGGCGGTAACTGCTATTCAAGCAGGGCCTTCTATCGTAACCCAGGTAAAGAGCCAATCTAAGGACGGTTATAACGCCATCCAGATGGGTCTTGTTTCAAGTAATGTTAAACAATCTCGCATTAGCTCCCCGGAGAGAGGACACTTAAAAGGCATAGAAAATGTTCGTTATCTCCATGAATTTAGAACCAATGATATCGACTCAATCAACCGTGGTGACCAAGTGGATGTTAGCTTTTTAAAAGCTGGCGATTTGGTTAAGGTCAAGGGCGTTTCCAAAGGCAAAGGCTTTGCCGGTGTGGTGAAGCGATATCATTTTGCTGGTGGGCCGAAAACTCATGGTCAAACTGACCGCCATCGTGCACCTGGTTCAATTGGAGCTACTACTTCTCCCGGTCGAGTATTTAAAGGGAAACACATGGCAGGGCATATGGGAAATAAAAAGGTAACGGCATATAAGCTTGAGGTAATCCAGGCTGACTCAGATCGTAATTTGCTCCTGATAAAGGGAGCTGTACCTGGAGCCAATGGTGGGCTTTTAATTATTGAGAAGATAAGGTAACAAGAAATGCAAGTAGCAGTTTATAACCTGACAGGCGAAATAGTTGACCAAATGGAAGTCAGCGAGGACGTTTTTAACCTTCCTTTTAATGAAGCAATAGTACACCAGGCAATGGTCAGGCAACTCGCTAATAAACGCCAGGGAACTGCGTTTACCAAGACAAGGAGTGAGGTCATAGGAAGTACCAGAAAGCTTTACAAGCAAAAGCATACTGGCAGGGCACGGAGGGGAAATATAAAATCACCTCTTCTTAGAGGGGGCGGGGTAGTCTTTGGGCCAAAGCCACGTTCTTATCGCCAAGCAATGCCCAAGAAAATGAGGAGGTTGGCATTAAAATGCCTTCTTTCCGTTAAAGCCAATGAAGGGAATATAAAATTGGTGAAAGAGCTTGACTTTGAGGCACCAAAAACAAAAGATATGATTAATGTTCTGTCATCGCTTAATATCGGTTCTCCCGTTCTGATCCTCACTGCTGAATCAACACCGAATATAATCAAATCAGCAGCCAATCTGAAAAATGTTAAAGTGATACCTTCAGATCTGGTCAATGTATTAGACCTGCTCTCTTATGAAACACTAATGGCTACTGTGCCNGCAATACGTAATATTGAACGAATTTGGGGTAAGAAATAAATATGCATCTTTACCAGGTTTTACAGCGTCCTTTAATTACAGAGAAAGCTATTCTACTCAAAGATGAAGATAAATATGCATTCGAGGTAGCAACCAAGGCTAACAAACCTCAAATTAAAAAGGCGGTAGAACGAGCTTTTAAAGTGGAGGTAATTAAAGTCAATGTAATAACAGTCCCGGGGAAGACAAAAAGATTCGGCAAGAAGCAAGTAACCGGTTCGTCATGGAAGAAGGCAGTAGTTACCTTGGCGCCGGGACAAAAAATTACTTTCTTTGAAGGTGTTTAATGGGTTCAGTTGTTAAGTGGAGAAAGAAAAAAATGTCAAAACACCAGCATAAAAAACTTCTCAAGAAGACTCGCTGGCAAAGGACACATAAATAAGGGTTTATTATGGGATTAAAGACTTATAATCCGACTTCTCCAGGCAGGAGATTTGTCTCCAGCGCTACTTTTGAAGAGTTAAGCAAGGTAGCTCCTGAGAAATCTTTGCTTTTACCGCTGAAAAAGAACGCAGGCCGTAATAACAGGGGTGTAATTACAGTGCGTCATCGTGGTGGAGGAAGTAAACGCAAGCTTCGTATTATCGATTTCAAGAGAGACAAATTTGATGTGCCCGGCAAAGTAGCTTCCATTGAATACGACCCTAACAGGTCCGCTCGAATCGCCCTAATTCATTATGTTGATGGAGAAAAGCGATATATACTCGCTCCTTTGAACCTCCGTCCGGGTGACATCATAAAAGCAGGCGACGACGCCGAGATAAAGCCGGGAAATGCCCTGCCATTAAGTTCCATTCCTGTCGGGACTTTAGTACACAATGTTGAATTTGTGCCAGGTAAAGGAGGCCAGATTGTCCATAGCGCTGGAACATTCGCCCAGATTATGAGCAAGGAAGGTAATTATGTCGTACTTAAATTACCTTCAACAGAACTACGTAAATTTCATAACAAGTGCTGGGCCACTATTGGACAACTAGGTAATGTTGACCATGAGAATGTAAAGCTGGGCAAAGCTGGACGAAAAAGATGGTTGGGCCGGCGCCCCTTAGTAAGGGGATCAGCTATGACCCCTCGAGACCACCCTCATGGAGGTGGAGAAGGTAGAGCACCATTAGGGATGCATCCTAAAACCCCTTGGGGAAAGCCAGCTCTAGGTTACAGGACACGCCGTCGTACAGCATCGAATAAAATGATTATTAGGCGGAGGGAATAAGATGTCGCGATCGCTTAAGAAAGGGCCTTTTTGCGATGCCAAGTTGCTTAAGAGAATAGAAGCTCTTAATAGTTCGGGCGAGAAAGCAATGCTTAAGACCTGGTCTCGCGCCTCCACAGTCATGCCCCAAATGATAAATCATACTATTGCTGTACATAATGGTAGGAAGCATGTTCCTATCTATATTACCGAGAACATGGTAGGACACAAATTAGCAGAATTCGCCCCTACCCGGACTTTTCGGGGTCATATTACCAAAGCTAAAGTAACTACACAGAAAAGATAATATACGATGAAAATAAAAGCTATGGCCAAAGATGTTGGCATCTCACCTCAAAAAGTATACCTGGTATTAGATATGGTTAGAGGCAAAAGCGTTGATGAGGCCTTGACCATCCTTAGCTTTCTGCCCACTCCTACGGCCAAAGCTGTAGCCAAGGTAATCAAATCAGCGGTAGCTAATGCTGAGAATAATTTCCAGATGAGAACCGATTATCTCAAAATTGATACAATTTATGCTGACAAAGGACATACCCTAAAGAGATTTCGTCCGAAATCAAGAGGTCGTATAAGCCCTATTTTAAAAAGATCCAGTCATATTACAGTTTTCGTTACCGAAGAGGAGGAATAATATTGGGACAGAAAGTTCATCCAAATGGTTTTAGGCTAGGCATCAGCCGAGATTGGCTGGCTAAGTGGTATTCCGAGAAGAACTATACTCGCTTTTTGCTGGACGACTTGAAGCTGCGTAAAACCATACAACAAAAGGGAGCTGAAGGAGCAATCGCACGAGTGGAAATTGAACGGTCCGGAGATGAGGTAGCTTTGACTGTATACTCAGCTCGTCCAGGCATCCTGATCGGGCGGGGTGGACAAAATGTAGAAATACTGAGGTCTGAACTGGAGAAGATTAGCGGAGAAAAAATTAGATTGACCGTTAGAGAAGTCGAACAGCCGGAGTTCGAAGCTTGTTTGGTGGCTAAGAACATAGCGCAGCGTATTGAAGATCGTATCCCATTCCGTCGAGCTATGAAGCAAGCATCTTTTCGAACTTTACAAGCTGGTGCCAAGGGAATAAAAATAACGTGTGGTGGGCGACTCGGCGGAGTTGAAATTGCCAGATCTGAAACCCTTCGTCAAGGCCAAATGCCATTACATAAGTTGCGTGCCGACATAGATTATGGCCTTGTTGTAGCTCATACTTTAACGGGATGCATTGGAGTTAGAGTGTGGATTTATAGAGGTGATATTCTGCCTGAAGTGGAGGTAAAAAGTGTTACAACCGAAACGAGTGAAGTATCGTAAAGTTCATAGAGGAAGGTTAAAAGGCGGAGCCCATAGAGGGACTACCCTTGCCTTCGGTGATTTCGGCTTGAGGGCTGAGGAATCTGCCTGGCTGACAGCCAGACAAATTGAAGCGGCTCGTCGCGTATTTGTGCGCCGCTTACACCATGGAGGTAAATTATGGATACGTGTCTTCCCCGACAAAGTTGTGACTAAGAAACCGGCGGAGACAAGGATGGGTAGTGGTAAAGGTGCTCCTGACCACTGGGTAGCTGTAGTTAAGCGAGGCAGAATTATATTTGAATTAACCGGCGTAAAGGAGAGTGTTGCCAAGGATGCAGCACATCTCGCCTCTTATAAGCTTCCCATAGCTACTAGTTTTGCCACCAAGGAAGGACAGAAAATTGAAGGCTAGCGAAATTCGAGTTCTNAGCGACGAAGAGCTATTTAAAAAGCTGGAAGAGGCTCACGAGGAACTCTTTAACCTCCGTTTCCGCTTGGCGACCAGGCAATTAGGAAATCATCAAGAGCTACCCAGAGTGAAAAGAAACATCGCTAGGATTAAAACTATTTTGAGAGAAAGAGAGCTTGGCATAAGATGACTTATACTGGAAAGAGGAAAGTTAGAAAAGGCCTTGTGGCAAGTGTTAAAATGGATAAAACCGTAGTAGTAACTGTAGAAACCAGGAAAATCCANCCACTTTACAAGAAAAGTATTAAAACTACAAAAAGATATAAGGCTCATGATGAGAATAATGCCTGTCAGATTGGAGATAAAGTGATTATTGTAGAGACTCGCCCCTTATCCAAGGAGAAGAGGTGGCGAGTAGCAGAGATACTACCCGGGAAGGAGATAACCAAAAAATAGGTTAAAACAAGAGCGATGATACAGACTAATACCAGACTAAGGATTGCTGATAACACCGGAGCCAAGCAGATTATGTGCATTAATGTACTTGGTGGTACAAGAAGAAGATATGCCCATGTAGGAGATATCATTGTTGCTTCGGTTAAGCGAGCCATGCCGCATGGAATAGTGAAACAGGGTGATGTGGTAAAGGCCGTGGTAGTACGTGTAGCTAAACCTTATCGCCGCCCTGATGGCAGCCATATCAAATTTGATGAAAATGCCGCCGTCATCCTGGATGATAAAAATAATCCCAGAGGCAGTCGTATATTCGGCCCCGTGGCACGGGAACTGAGAGATAAAAACTTCGCCAAGATAATTTCCCTGGCTCCAGAGGTCCTTTGATATGAAAATTAGAAAAAACGANACTGTTATCATCACTACTGGTAAGGACAAAGGGAAAAAGGGAAAGGTGCGTCGTGTCTTCCCCAAAGAAGACAGGATTATAATAGAAGGACACAATATGATCAAGCGCCACTCTCGTGCTCAAAAATCAGCCCGCCAGGGCGGTATAATCGAGCTTGAAGCGCCAATTCAGGCATCCAACGTAATGTTTATGTGTGACAAATGTGGTGAACCTACACGAATTAGTTTTCATATCCTCGCCGATGGCAAGAAGGTGCGGATTTGTAATTCCTGCCAAGAGGTGATCGACTAAAAGAGGTTTGATTATGACAGCTCGCCTGCAAGAGAAATATTTTACCGAAGTAACACCCCAGCTTAAAGCTAGACTTGGCTACGACAATATAATGCAATTACCCAGACTGAAAAAGATTGTACTCAGCATTGGTTTGGGCGAAGCAATACAAAACTCCAAAGCTCTTGAAGCAGCAGAGAAAGACTTAGCCACAATATCGGGACAACATCCTGTAATTACGCGGGCTAAACGATCTGTCGCTACCTTTAAGCTGAGAACCGGTATGCCTATTGGAATAATGGTAACACTACGAGGTAGACGGATGTACGATTTCTTTGATAAATTAGTTAACATCGTTCTACCACGTTTCCGAGACTTCCATGGCGTATCCCCGGATTCCTTCGATGGCCGAGGAAATTACAACCTGGGCATAAAAGAGCAAATAACTTTCCCCGAAATCGACTATGATAAGGTAGATAAGATTCGTGGCCTCGAGGTAACTATTGTTACTACTGCCAGGAATGACAATGAGGCCAGTAACTTACTGGAACTTTTAGGCATGCCCTTTAGGAGAAATTGAGATGGCTAAGACATCGAAGATTGCTAAATCAAAGCGAGTACCAAAGTATCAAGTACAACAACGTAACCGTTGCCAATTATGTGGTCGGCCGCGTGCTTATATGCGCAAGTTTGGCCTATGCCGCATTTGCTTTCGAGAACTCGCTGTAACTGGTGTAATCCCCGGAATAAAAAAATCGAGTTGGTGAGAAAGAAATGACAGTTACAGATCAAATTGCAGATATGTTAACGCGAATACGCAATGCTACTATGGTAAATCACGACGATGTACTCGTTCCTTCCTCTCGCACCAAACTCGCTATTGCAAAAATACTTAAGGAAGAAGGCTTTATTGAACATTACGAAGTAATTAAAGGAACACCACACCCGATGATAAAAATCCGCCTTAAATACACAGATAATCAATCTGCAATCCTAGGGTTGGAAAGAGTTAGCAAGCCAAGCTTAAGAGTTTACACGAACCAACATGAAATCCCTCGTGTCTATAGAGGCCTAGGTATTGCCATTCTATCCACACCCAAGGGNATTATGACTGGACAAGAAGCATGGCGGTGTCACATCGGTGGTGAGCTTTTATGCTATGTATGGTAGATTAGTTTCGGAGTTATAAATTATGTCACGTATTGGTTTGCTCCCTATAGTTATACCCCAGGACGTTGAAGTGAATATCAAAGGAAGTGAAGTGACAGTCCGTGGAAGCAAAGGGGAATTATCTCGCCGCTTTCATCCTGACATTTCCATTGCTATCAAAGACGGGAACATTATTGTGACTCGTCCTAGTAACAACAAACTTCACCGTTCTCTACATGGGCTAACTCGCAGTCTCCTGGCAAATATGGTTGAAGGAGTCAGTAAAGGTTTTGAGAAAGTTCTGGAAATAAATGGCGTTGGTTACCGGGTACAGAAACCTGATGACAAGCTTCTACTCCAAGTGGGATACAGTAACATTATTGAGTTTTTTCCCCCACCCGATATTACCATTAATATTGAGGGTACAAATCGCATTCATGTTATTGGTATTAACAAAGAATCTGTGGGGGAAACTGCTGCCAGAATTCGAGCCATACGTCCCCCTGATGCCTACAAAGGGAAAGGGATTAAATATGCCGAGGAGAAATTGCATCTAAAGCCAGGCAAGGCAGGTAAATTAGGTAAATAGCAGCATATATCATGAATAAAAAATATTCAAAGTTAACCAGAAGAATACGACATAAGCGCGTTAGGCGGAAGGTAGTAGGCACAGTATCACGGCCTCGATTATGTGTCTTCCGAAGCTTGAACCATATATATGCTCAGATTATTGACGACTCTGAGAAACACACACTNNTTGCGATGAGCACTCTTAATCCTCAACTTAGAGACAAGCTAAATGGAATGCCAAAAACCAAGCAAGCTGAGNTAGTAGGAACCATGCTTGCCGAAAAAGCAATGAGTAAAGGGATTAATAGAGTGGTTTTTGATCGTGGTGGTTGCAAGTATCATGGCAGAATTAATGCTCTGGCTAATGCCGCCAGGAAAGCTGGATTGGAGGTTTAAGAATTACCTTATGAAAGCAGTGACCAAAGTAAACGGAAAAAAGATTAAAATCGATGCCTCGGAATTAACTCTTGAGGAGAAATTATTAGGCATCGACCGTGTAACTAAAGTAGTCAAGGGTGGTAAACACCTTCGTTTCAGAGCTTCAGTGATAGTTGGTGATGGAAATGGGCATGTGGGATTTGGTTTAGCTAAAGCATCTGGAGTTCCTGATGCAGTTCGTAAAGCAGGCGCTGTAGCGAAAAAAGAATTAATTGAGGTGCCCATGTGGGGTAGCACTATTCCTCATGAAATTTTGGCTAAGTTTGGGGCATCCAAGGTGTTGCTAAAGCCAGCAGCACCCGGCACAGGTCTAATTGCCAGTAATACTGTACGTGCGGTACTTGAAGCAGCGGGTATAAGAGACATCCTTAGTAAATCACTGGGAGGATCAAGTAAGATAAATGTAGCCAAGACGACGCTGCTTGCATTGGCTAACTTGAGGCAACCCAAAGAAGTTATGACTAACACCGACAATGTAGTTCAGGAAGATAAACCAAATGAAGCAGAATGAATTAAGGCCCCCCCCAGGCACTAAGCACAATAGGAAGCGTATAGGTCGAGGAGATGGTAGTGGAAGCGGCACCTATTCGGGACGAGGCCGCAAAGGGCAAAAGTCTCGTTCTGGTGGTGGCGTACGTTTGGGATTTGAAGGTGGACAACTACCTCTGATTAAAAAGTTACCGCGTAAAAGAGGGTTCACTAATATCTTTAGAACCGAATATAATATTGTCAATATCGGCAATCTCACGATTTTTCCGGCCGAATCCGAGGTAACCCCCAAGGAATTGCTCGAAGCGGGGCTAATTAGATCCTCCAATCAGCCAACTAAAATTCTCGGTGACGGTGATATCCAGCATCCATTGCTGGTTAAGGCTGCTAAATTCTCCTCATCCGCAGAGAAGAAGATTCTCGCCGCCGGAGGAAGAGTAGAGAAGGCTTAGAATGCAGCGTCAAAAGAACCAACCCCGCCTCATCCAGGCAATGATAGACATAGTCAGATTGCCCGATTTGAGGCGAAAGCTCCTCTTCACCCTGGGCATGTTAGCAATCTTTCGATTTATAGCCCATGTTCCTCTGCCCGGTGTGGATCCTAACGCTATGCAGCAATTTTTCAGCCAAAACCCGCTGTTCGGCATGCTTGATCTTTTTGGTGGCGGTGCTATGCAACGTTTTAGTGTAGCTGCTATGGGTGTTTATCCGTATATTACGGCTTCCATCATTATGCAATTACTGGTCCCTGTTATCCCTAAACTTCAAGCATTAGCGCGGCAAGGAGAAGCCGGCCAGCACAGGATCAACCTGATTACACATATAGCAACAATACCTTTAGCTGCTCTTCAAGGCTATAGTATGATGATCCTGCTGCAAACTCAAAGTCCCCCTATTATTAGTCAGCTGGAGCCATTGACCACTGTTTCCGTAATTTTATCAATGGTTGCCGGAACCATGTTCCTTGTCTGGTTAGGTGAATTGATTACCGAGCGGGGAATAGGAAATGGGATATCAATAATAATTTTCGGTGGCATCGTAGCCAGTTTGCCAAGTATGGTTGGCCAGAGCTTCATAGCAGCGCGAGACCCATTGGGCTTGACTACATTCATTATTCTCGGTGCGATTACTCTAGTAATCATAGTTGCATTTATTGAAGCCCACCGCCGTATCCCTGTACAGTATGCCCGCAGTACTTTTCGCAGCGGACGCATGTACCGCCAATCGGGATCTACATACATCCCATTACGGGTGAACACCGCTGGAATGATACCCCTCATTTTCGCTCTTGCAATAATGCAACTTCCCGCTACATTAGCTACCTACTTTATGAATCCAGCAACCCAAGATCCCAATTTCTGGAATACCATCTACACTGTGTTCAGTCCTAATGCAACTTTGCCTTTGGGTTTAATTTACCAGGGGGCGTATTTTGCCCTGGTCATTGGTTTCGCTTATTTCTATACTATGATCATATTCGAACAAATGAACCTGCCAAACACATTACAACAACAAGGTGGATTTATCCCTGGAGTTCGACCCGGGAAAACAACAGCTGAGTATCTCAACAAAATAATAAAGCGCATTACCTTCGGCGGCGCTTTCATTCTGGCTTTTGTAGCGCTCATGCCTTTCATGGCCAGAGAAATAACTGGTGTCGTGGCTCTGACTATTTCCAGTACTGCTTTACTTATAGCCGTTGGTGTTGCGCTGGATACTATGAAGCAATTAGAATCTCAGCTAACAATGCGCCGTTACGAAGGTTTCTTAAAATAATGTATATCATAATGTTAGGTGCTCCAGGAGCAGGAAAAGGAACACAGGCAGCTGTCCTCTCTCAGGAGATAAGATTGCCCCACGTAGCCTCTGGTGACCTGTTTCGTCAGGCACTGGAGCAGAAGACTGATTTAGGCCTGCTCGCTAAGAAATACATGGATAGTGGAGATCTGGTCCCTGATAAGGTAACCATTACAATGATCTTGGAAAAAATTAATCAGCCTGATTGTGCATCTGGTTGTCTCCTCGACGGATTCCCCCGCACTTTGGAGCAAGCCAAGGCATTGGATACAGCCGTTGCCGAGCAAGGGAAAAGCATAGATAAGGCGATATATATTGAAGTGCCCAGCGAAGAATTAATAAAGCGCCTTAGTGGAAGATGGCTCTGCCGAAATTGCCAGACGCCCTATCACACAATTAGCTCACCGCCAAAAATACCAGGGAAATGCGATAAATGTGATGGCGAATTATACCAGCGCTCAGATGACAATGAAGAGACTGTAAAAGAGCGATTGGATGTTTTCTTCACTCAAACTGTTCCTATTCTCGACTACTATCGAAAACAAGGCAAGCTTATCGAAGTTAACGGCAATCTAGGAATACAAGAGGTGGCCAGGAAAATAATCTCTACGCTAAAACAAAATGAATAAATGGTAATAATAAAATCTACTGAGGAAATAGCTATTATGAGACAGTGTGGCAGGATTCTAGTAGCTATTCTGGATAAACTAAGAATGGAAACTAAACCAGGGATAAAAACCAGTCATCTGGATGCCATTATGGTCGAAGAAGTGAAGAAAAGAGGAGTTAAACCCTCTTTTAAGGATTATCATGGTTTCCCTGCGAATTTATGTGTTTCCGTAAACGACGAGTTAGTTCATGGCATTCCTGGCAAACGGATATTGCAGGAAGGAGATATAGTCTCTTTAGATGCTGGGGTGAATTTAAATGGCTTTCATACAGATGCAGCTATAACAATCGGTCTAGGTCAGATAAGCAAGGAGGCTGAAGAACTTATTTCGGTTACAGAAAACAGCTTGAAAATAGGTATCGACCAAGCTGTTAATGGGGCATGGGTTGGAGATATCTCTTCCGCTATCCAGGATTATATCGAATCAAAGGGATTTTCCGTAGTGAGAGAATACACAGGGCACGGAGTAGGCCGGGACCTGCATGAGGACCCTCAAATACCTAACTATAGGGTCGAAAAAGGTAACTTGCTCCGCAAAGGCATGACATTAGCTATTGAGCCCATGGTTAATGCTGGGCATTGCCGTACTAAATTGGCTCCTAACCAGTGGACAGTACTTACAGCGGACGGAAGCTTATCGGCGCATTTTGAGCATACCATAGCAATCACCGATAATAAAGCAGAGATACTCGCATAAGTAGATAATCAAACCAGGAGGTTTTACACAAAGCAAAAACATGGCTAAGAAAGAAAGACTAGAGGTCGAAGGTAAAGTGCTTTTATGCTTACCCAATACTATGTTTCGTGTCGAATTAGCCAATGGACACCAAGTATTAGCTCATATTTCAGGTAAAATGAGAAAGCACTATATAAAGATTCTGCCGGGAGATAACGTCTTGATAGAACTCTCCCCTTATGATTTGAGCCGAGGCAGAGTTACTTACCGACTAAAGTAATCGTAACATTGACATGTTGACTAAGAAAGACTACCATGATAGGGTTTTGTTTGTATGGNGATAAGAAATGAAAGTAGGCGCTTCGGTTAAACCGAGATGTAAGAAATGCAAAGTTATCAGGCGAAAAGGTATAGTTATGGTTCTCTGCGAGAATCCAAGGCATAAACAGAGACAAGGATAATATAAATGGCACGTATTTCTGGTATAGACCTTCCTAAGAACAAACCGATTTGGGTCGGATTGCAAAGTATTTATGGCATTGGCCGTACATCAAGTCTGCATATTTTAGCTTCCGCCGGGGTTGACCCAAACATTAGAGTCAAGGATCTTACTGATGAACATGTTAACTTGATTCGCAACACAATTGAAGGAGAGTGTAAAGTTGAAGGTGACCTCAGAAAGGAAGTACAGTTCAATATAAAAAGGCTTATTGAAATCGCTTGTTGTCGTGGAACGAGGCACCGCATGAAATTGCCGGTTCATGGCCAAAGAACCCGCACAAATGCCCGTACTAGAAGAGGAGCAAAGAAAACTGTGGCAGGTAGAGGNCGAAGGCGCGGCGTAGCTAAGAAATAAGGAGGTTGCATCCAATAAATGCCAAAGAAGAAGAGGATTCACAGAAAGGTTAGTGACGGCAGAGCTTATATCCAATCCACTTTTAATAACACTATTGTTACTATTACTGATACCCAAGGTGAGGTTATTGCCTGGGGAAGTTCCGGCTCTGTTGGATTCAAAGGCTCTAGAAAGGGCACTCCTTACGCTGCTCAATTAGCCGCCCGAGATGCTGCTCGCAGGGCAGCAAGTGATGGCTTACGCCAGATTGAAGTCTTTATTAAAGGCCCTGGTAGTGGACGAGAAGCAGCTATTCGTGCTTTGCAAGCTTCAGGACTTACCATCACCAGTATAAAAGATGTAACTCCTATCCCACATGACGGCTGCCGTCCTCGCGGGAAGAGAAGAGTATAATAATGGCACGCTATACAGGACCTGTTTGCCGCCGATGTCGCCGCCTTGACCAGAAATTGATGCTCAAAGGCGATAGATGTTCCACTCCTAAATGTCCTTTAGAGAAAAGAAGTGGCCCTCCAGGAGGACGTCCCAAATCCAGACAGCGTATCAGGATTTCTAGCCGAGGATTACAATTGCGCGAAAAGCAAAAGGTCCGCTTTAGCTATGGCGTTCTGGAACGACAATTCCGCAATGCTTTTGCGGAGGCCGCAAAAACACCCGGCGTTACGGGAGATAACTTCATAATACTCCTGGAAAGGAGATTAGATAACGTGGTCTATCGCCTGGGTTTTGCCGACTCTCGTGCTCAAGCCAGGCAGATAGTACGACATGGCCATATACTTGTTAATGGCCGTAAAACGGATATACCCTCCTTCCTGGTAAAACCAGGAAACGTTATCAATTGGAGAGAAGCTAGCACTAAGACTGAGTATTTTAAAACCACGGTTGAGAAAATTAAAGCGAAAATCATCCCCGGCTGGTTAAGTTTGGATGAAGANAAAATGACAGGTAATGTCTTAACTTTGCCTGTCAAGGATGATATTGAAGCCAATTTTGATGGAAAAGCAATTGTCGAATATTACTCGAGGTGAAGTATGCTAGGACTGCCTGCACCTACTGTTAGTTGTGTTGAAACCGCTGGTAATTATGGTCGCTTCATAGCCGAGCCTTTAGAAGCAGGCTCTGGTACTATGTTAGGCAATACATTGCGGCGCGTGCTTCTCGGCTCGCTGCTCGGCGCTGCTGTAACTTGGATTAAGATTGATGGAATTCAGCATGAGTTTTCACCTATTCCATATATCAAAGAGGACGCCATCGAATTCCTCCTGAATATTAAAGAACTAAGACTTCGTCCTCTTTCTCATCAACCAGGGAAATTAATCTTAGAAGTGGAAGGAGAATCCGAAGTTTGCGCTGGCGATATTAAACCATCAACGGATTTTTACATTGCTAATCCGGAGCTTTACTTAGCTACCTTGGACTCCCAGCAGGCTAAGCTTTATGTTGAACTTAACGTCGATTTGGGAAGAGGTTATATACCTGCCAAATCAGCTGATGGTCTACCCGTAGGAGCATTACCAGTAGACGCTATCTTTACCCCTGTGCAGAAAGTAAATTTTTCTGTAGAATCTATCAGGCCCGGTCAGGAGGGAAGTCAAGAGCGGCTCATACTGGAAATTTGGGTTGATAACACAATTACTCCATGGGAGGCACTCAGTCAAAGTGCCATTATCCTAATTAATCAGTTTTCCGCTTTCAGGGATCTTATAATTCCGATGGCAGAGGAGGCTGGTATAAGCACAACTTTACCCATTTCACCCGAGCAATATGATACCCCCCTGGAAGAACTGAATTTATCAACTCGCTCCTATAATAGTTTAAAAAGAGGAGGCATTTCCACTCTGGGACAACTGCTGGAGAAGTGCCAGGATGGTTTACCACCGCTGCCTGGTCTGGGATCAAAATCTCGATCCGAAGTCGAAGAGCTAATGGAAAAAGCAGGTTTTTCAGTTACTCCCAAGAAGAAGAAGGAGAAATGAGACACAAGCTATCAGGGCGTAAATTGGGTAGGCAAACAGCCCATCGTTGGGCGTTATATCGAAACCAGGTTACCGACCTACTAGCCCACGAGAAAATTACAACTACTGAAGCAAAAGCTAAGGAAGTACGTAGTTTAGCAGAAAGAATAATCACATTGGGAAAGGATGGCAGTCTCGCTTCAAGACGGCGAGCCCTGGCCTTTGTCACTGATAAGAAAGTGGTTGAGAAGTTATTTAAGGAGATTGCTCCAGGGTACGCTGACCGTGCCGGAGGTTATACAAGATTGGTGAAGCTGGGTCCCCGCACTGGTGACAACGCACCGATGGTTCAAATTGAATTAGTTAAGTAATTTCCGCGCTGGATTACAAAAAANGAGGAATTATTTGCAGCAAAGCTGCCGAAGAGGAAATAATAATAGAATCCAATATGTTTTTGCCGAAGGCAAAATATATTGTAATTATAGAATATGACGGTACGCAATATTATGGCTTTCAATGGCAACTTAGTTTGCCTACTATTCAAGGTGAGCTCGAGAAAGCAATAGGACGGTTTTGTGAACAAAGTAGTAGAGTTATGGCAGCTGGTAGAACCGACGCCGGTGTACACGCTAAAGGGCAAGTAGTAAGTTTTTGTACAAAATCAACATTGGATACTATAACATTGGTTAAAGCATTGAACTATTATTTACCAAAAGATATCGCAGCTAAAACAGCTTATACGGCTAGTAGCGACTTTAATGTCCGACGTGATGCTGTCAGCCGAGAGTATCGTTATCTTATGTTAAGTAATACTACCAGATCACCACTTAGCCAAAGGTTCGCTTTACACATGCCTAAAATGTTAGATATAGAAGCGATGAATAAAGCCTGCTCCATTATCCAAGGTGAGCATGATTTTATCTCTTTTGCTAGTTCTCTAGATGACGAAAGAAACACAGTACGAAATATTTACGAAGCACAGGTTGATAAAAGAGGCAGCTTTATTGTTCTTCGAGTAGTGGCCAATTCCTTTTTACGCCACCAAATACGTAATACCGTGGGCCTTTTGATCAGATTAGGACTGGGTAAAATAAGCATTGGGGATTTCCATGATATTTTAGAGGCCAGGAAGCTGGGGCTGGCAGGTCCTTCATCCCCGGCACATGGCTTATGCCTTATAAAAGTCAACTATAATAAACCTTTAGGAGTATCAACGTGAAAACTTACAGTCCTGGGGCTAAAGATATCAAGCGAGAGTGGTGGGTAATAGATGCAACAGACCAGACTCTGGGAAAACTGGCATCACGAATAGCTTATTTACTTATGGGTAAGCATAAACCAATTTATGCTTACCACATTGATACCGGGGACTATGTTGTGATAATAAATGCATCCAAAGTCAGAGTGACTGGGAAAAAAGCCGAGCAGAAGATTTATTATCGGCATTCTGGATACCCTGGCGGATTAAAAAGTTCCACCTATAAACAAGTATTCAGCAGCCATCCTACACGTGTCATTGAATACGCCGTCAAGGGAATGCTCCCTCATAATCGCCTGGGCAGAGCAATGTTTAAGAAACTTAAAGTTTATCCCGGCAACGAGCATCCACATCAAGCGCAAATCAGAAAGAAAGGTGACGATTAATGAGTGAAGAAAGCTACATTTGGGGTACAGGTAAACGCAAGTGCTCGATAGCTCAAGTCAGGCTTTTCTCAGGTGAAGGGGAAATACTCGTCAATGATAAGCCATATCAAGAGCTTTTCCCTCGCCTTGAGTATCGCCGTTTAATCGAACATCCCTTTTTAGCCACAAACACTTTAGGTAAATTTCACGCTACGATAAAAGTTAAGGGTGGTGGACTCAGTGGCCAAGCCGGAGCCATTCGCCATGGAATCGCTCGAGCTCTGGTCAAGGAAAATGAATTGTTCAGGCCTATGTTACGTGAGGAGGGCTTGCTCACTCGAGACGCCAGGATTAAAGAACGTAAGAAATATGG
>JGI24724J26744_10001249_pt1 | contig 17568 bp, 27 predicted proteins | sample Cruoilmetagenom7_FD_26744 | JGI IMG/M metagenome (IMG submission 26744) | reverse complement strand
AAAAAAAAAAACAAATTATTAACTTTTAAATATATTAATCATGGCTTTAAAAATATACGTATCCGGTAATTATCTCTACATAGAAGACGTAGCAGGTAAGGTACTCAATGAAGGAAATAAAGGGGTTTTTGAGTTCTTAAAAGACTATTCAGACAGTACAGAATATTCTGTATTTAAAAATCAAAAAAAGATATTTCCTAAAAAAATATCGATAAACGACATACAGAAACAAAACGGAGACCCTTATACTCTACAGGAGTTTGATACTTTTAAAGAACAGAATACGGCTTTTAGCTCCGCCCCAGGGAGAGGGGCGCATGGGTTTTTCGATTACAACGATTTAGCTACCCAAACTACGCCCCTATCCGTAGTAGGAGGTACAGGTTTTACAAATCTTACTAATGACGAGGCCGGTCCTTTCACTAATAAAAATTACCCTCCTAATGGTGTTACCGACGTATGGGATGAGGTCTCTCAAAGTTTTGATTTTTCGGAGCTGCCTCTAGGATCTAAAATACATTTCAGAGTAGATTTAGACGTAACCACAGCAGGAGCTAACGCCGAGGTAGACTTAGCGTTAGAGTTAGGGGGGTCTGCGTATACTCTAGGTATAGCTAGACAGACTTTTAAAAATGCTGGAACGTATAACATGGCAGTAGGTACTTATATTTATATAGGGGACTTAAATACCAAAAATAACGCCGCTAATTTTAAAATAGAGTCGACTAATAATATAGACGTAGTCGTAAACGGCTGGGCGTGTCACATAACTTTATATTAACGATATGAAAAGACTTTTAAAAAGCAGTAAATACTGGGCAGCCATAACCGGGTCGGCCGTAGGACTATTGGCCTGGCACTTAACTAAAGACGTAACTGTAACCGTAACTATTATAGGTTTGTTCGGAGTAGGAATAGGGGGCACCGCCATAGAGGATGCAATGTCTAGGACTGGAGGAGAACTTCCGCCAGACGACGACGAACATAAACCACAAGGGGAGATATAGAAATGGGTCCAAAAACTAAAAATATTATCTTATTCTCGGTAGTACTACTAGCGCAGTTGCCTTCTATTTTCTACGGACTGGAGAACTTAAACGAGCAAAGGATATGGCTCTCTATAACACACGCTCGGCCAAAAGAGACACGTATAGATTTTTTTACTATGTACTATGCTAACGCTATTAGTTTTATAATAATGGCCTCTATGTTACACTACCCTAAATACCTTAACAAAGGGGTAACTAGATTTATATTGATCGTATGTTATTTAGACCTACTACATTTAGTCTTATTTGCTAAACAGGGTTTCGGTATGGCGAAAATAGGAGGAGCGATAGTACTGTGGATAGGATACGAAATAGTTAAAAAATTAAGGAATGGGTAGATTGAAATTAATATATAACATAGTGGATACTTTTCTCGTTGGAATTTGGGGGTTAACCGCTATCGAAATTATAACACTTTTGAACGCTAATTCTTTCGACTGGGTAGACGACTCTATAAAAACGGCCTTGGCCTTTGGAGGACTCGTATATCTTTTTGGTATTAAGATCCCTAGAGACTATCGTATGGGTAATTTAAACCGTAAAAACAAAGAGCTAGAAAACGAGCACCTGCGACTAGAGAACGAGAAACTAAAAGACGAGCAAGAAAATAACTAAGTATGAGAACGATAAAAAACATAGTTATACACTGCTCAGCAGGCCATACGGACGCTGCAGCTATACAAAGATATTTTTTAAGACCTAAAAACCAGGGAGGACGAGGCTGGCACACCGGAGGGTATCATATAATAATAGAAAAAGACGGGACCCTGGTACAAATGTATCCTTTTGACAAAGTTACTAACGGAGTTCGAGGACACAACCTCTCTACTATCCATATATGTTATGTAGGAGGAGTAGATCCTAAAAATGTACGTAAAGCGAAAGACACCAGGACCGCCGCACAGAAAAAAGCAATACCTAGGGCGGTACAACTTGCAAAGGATTGGATCTGTACTAACGGACAAGACACCGACAAAGGTCTAGGGGTCGTAGGACACAGAGACTACAGTCCGGACAAAAACCATAGCGGTTTGATAGAACCGTACGAACGTATTAAGGAGTGTCCTAGTTTCGACGTAATGAAGGAATACTCTAAACTCTTGGCCTCAAAAGACAGATATTTAAAACTCCCGTAATGAGAAAAGTAATTTTTATATTTTTGGTATTGATACTATTTACTGGTTGTAAAACTTCTAAGAGTTTAGACCTAGAAGACAAAACAGTGTCCGCCACAGAGACCGAAAAAAAGGAGACCGTAAGACAAGGGGATACCACCTCGCTATACATGCCTTACAATATTAGGCACAAAGATACTACTATCTACTCCTATAGTTATGAAACAAAGCAACTGATACGAGAAACTTACGACGAACAAGGCAACCGACAGACTGACTGCATATCCGACGAACTCCGCGAAATGGTAGAGCGTACTAAGACCTTAATAGAGAATAGCATAGCTTTATCGGAACAGAAAACAACAGAGTTTAACCCTGCAGGACTTATATGGGCAATAGTTGCTCTAGCGGCCGTTATGCTTTTAGCTTTAATTTTCGGAATGTTTGCCTTTATGAGTTTAAAAAAGGCTATACCTGGTATAGTAGCTGACGCCGTAGCTGCTGCAGTAAACAAGTAGCAACGATAATAAACTATACTTGTTTACTTATCTGCTCCTCGTCTGTGTTGGTCTCAGCCATAACGTAAACTATGTAAACTATAAAAATACTATAATAGTAGTTGTTTATAAAAATAGTATTTAATCGAAAAATATAAAATCTATATACACTTATACAGGTTACAGGGATCTTTGTTTCTTTTGTTCCTTTGTTTCTATCATATTTATAACTGTTTGAATATTACCGTTTTATAAAATAGTTATAAAAATACTTTGTTTATTTTTTAAAATTCTTTTTTACTTTCGATAAAACTCTTTAACTTAGCAAAAAATAAATTAAACTCTTTTTTCTAATGAAGACTATAGACCTAGGTAAAATTATTGAGGATCGCGGACTAGACACCAAAGAGGTGGCCGAGCTACTGTTTCCTAAGAACTCCTACCCTAAACTAGCCTTAAATCGAATACTGTCCGGAGAGGCAGTACTAGATGCGAACCAAATATCGAAACTTGCACTTTTTACTGGGATAAGTATAGGAGATTTATACGGAGTCGGAGACTGGAAATACAAAATAGATCCGAAAGGAGTCTACACCTTAACCTCCGGAACTTTTAAAGCCGTATTGAATACAGAAAACTGGCAAACAAAAATATTCGATAATAACACTTTACTGCACGAGGAGGTAATACACGCAGGCACTACTGCGCTAAGAGAGTATGTAACGAAACTTAATGATATAATAACTAAATATAAATCTAATGAACAATAACGTAGAGATTAAGGTAGTAATAGACCCTACCCAAGTAGACCAGGTAGCCGCTTTAGCCACATTTTTAAATGTCGTAGGAGGAAACCTCCAAGACATTAAAAATTTATCCGTTAAAGACGCGGAGCACGTACTACACAAAGTAGAGCACGTACTACACAAAGTAGAGAACGACGACAAGGACAAAGGATCTGACGACGACAAGGACAAAGGATCTGACGACGACAAGGACAAAGGATCTGACGACGACAAGGACAAAGGATCTGACGACGACAAGGACAAAGGATCTGACGACCCGAGTACCTGGACGGACGCCTACATGCGTACGGATAAAAAACCGGACGAACTTAAAAAGACTTGTACGGAGCTAGGTATCGATTTTGACGCAGTAGACGGTCTTAACACAAACGCCAAACTAAGACGCTTAATACTAAACTACTATAAGACGGGGGGAGGAGAGACAGTTAAAGAAACAAACGCCGACAAAGACAAAGGAACTGACGGGGACGCCCCTACTATTGACGAAGTACGTAAGGCGGTGCAGGCGAACGCAGGCGAACACAGGGACGCAATGAAAGCCGAACTAAAAAGACTGGGAGCAAGCAACGTAACATCGTTAGACGAGTCTAAATACCAGGAGTTTTTAGATTTTGTAGAGCTTCTATAAAATGGCAGAACCAAAAACAGACCACTCGAAGAGAGCCCATGCACTACTAAGTGCTTCGGGTGCTTCGAGGTGGTTAAATTGTACCCCCAGTCCTAGATTAGAGGATAAGTTTAAAGATCCAGGTACTAGTAGTTATGCGGCCGAAGGTACTTTGGCACACGAACTGGCGGATATAGGGTTGCGCCTGGCAGCAGGACAACTAGATAAAAAACAATACGACGCTTTACGTACCGAACTATCCGATACCAAAGACTATAAGGACTACTACTCTCCCGAAATGGATACGGAAGTACAAAAGTATATCGATTTTGTTATGGAACAGTACGCCATAGCTAAAAAAAATACTCCGGGAGCCCTTTTATCCGTAGAGGAGGCAATAGATTTAACTCACTACATACCGGAAGGGTTTGGAACCGACGACGCTATAGTAGTAGGCGACGGAATACTGGACGTAGACGACCTTAAGTACGGTAAAGGACTACCTGTCTATGCGAAGGACAACCCCCAGTTAAAACTGTACGGACTAGGAGCCTTAAGAATACACGAACTTAACTACGATATTCACACCGTTAGGTTAAGTATAATACAACCTAGGTTAAATCACATAGACACCTGGTCCATAAGTGTAGAGGAGTTACTTCTTTGGGGACAAAAAGTAGTAAAACCAACGGCAACGAAGGCCTTTGCGGGTAAAGGAGTCCAAAAAGCAGGAGATTGGTGTAGGTGGTGTAAGGCTAAACACAACTGTGCTACCTTGGCAGCTAACATGGTTAAGATAGCGGCTAACGATTTTAAAGATAAGCCTACGTTAAAGACCGACGTAATGTTACTTAGCGACGACAAGGTACTAGAAATATACAACAAACTCCCTATTTTTAAGTTTTGGGAGGAGGCAGTAAAAGGATACGTACTACAACAAGCAAAAGACGGTAAAAAATGGAAGGGGTATAAACTGGTTTCCGGTAGATCTTCACGACGATGGAAAGACGAGGAGGCAGTTAAACAAGTTTTAAAAGACGAACTTTTCGAAGAAGAGGAGTACACTAATTTAAAACTAGAAGGTATAGGAAACGTAGAAAAACTGGTAAAAAAAGCCAATTTCGATGCGATCCTGGGTACTCTTGTAATTAAACCACAAGGAGCCCCTACTTTAGTGCCTGAGAGCGATAAAAGACCCGCGTTAGGAATTGAACAAGCAAAAGAAGACTTTAAGGAAAATTTAGAAGATTAAAACAATTTTTTATTTTTTATGTAAAATATTTTTTATAATTTCGTTAAATATTAATATCTAAATAAATTTTTATGAGTACAAAAGTAGTAACAGGTAAAGTACGATTCAGCTATGCGCACGTATTTACACCTACAGCAATCGACGAGGGGGCAGACCCTAAATATAGTGTTAACCTTATCATATCGAAAGACGATACGACGACTATAGAAAAAATCGAGGAGGCCGTGGAGGCAGCCAAACAACTAGGTAAGACCTCAAAATGGAACGGTAAACTACCACCAAAATTAAAACTACCTCTAAGAGACGGAGACGAAGAGAGACCGGACGACGAGAACTACGAAAACTGCTATTTCATTAATGCCAGTAGCCGCAACAAACCCGGTATCGTAGACCGTAACAGGGACGAACTAATGACAAAAGAAGAGTTTTATAGTGGTTGTTTCGGTAGAGTCTCTATTAACTTCTATCCTTTTAATGTTTCCGGTAATAAAGGAATAGCCGCAGGTCTTAATAATCTACAGAAACTAGAAGACGGAGAACCACTAGCAGGAGGGACTTCTGCGGCAGAGGACTTCGCCGAAGACTTCGACGACGATTTAATGTAGAAACAACTCTTTATTTTTAGAGGAGGTATTCTCTCCTCGATAATAAGCCGGAGTTTTGTACCGTATTACTCCGGCTTATTTTTTGGCACTATAAGCTCAGCAGGTAGAGCTAACGCGTATCCCTTTTGTGAGGTTAGTCGTTGGTCCTTGGTTCGATTCCGAGTAGTGCTACTTAGATACTCTACTGGGATACAAATATCTTAACATTTTAAGTTAACCACAGGCCTGGCACTATGCGTGCTGGATATTGAAGCCTGGTAGAGTACAGAAATACGGCAACCTCTTGGACTAGGGTAACTGGGCAAGAGACCGTAGACTGGAGGGCAAGCGGAAGCCACAATACAGATAGAGGTATCGATAACCTGTAACGTGGACGAGGTAGACGAATACAATAAGCTACCGCCCTCTTTTTTTAAACTAACTTAATAGATATATGACCGAAGTACTCCATATCGACGTAGAAACCTTCAGTAGTGAAGACATAAGAACTGCAGGAGCATATAGGTACTGTCAATCGATAGACTTTGAAATTTTAATGATCGCCTACTCTTTTGGTAAAGGACCTATAAAAATGGTAGATCTATGCCAAGGAGAAAAAATACCCTTAGAATTTATAAACGCCCTTACCTGTGCATCGGTATTGAAAAAAGCACATAACGCAAACTTTGAACGTAACGCTTTTAAGGCCTACGGATACGACGTACCTATCCAGGAGTGGGAGTGTACCGCGGTAAAAGCAGGATATTGTGGTCTACCTATAGGCCTGGACGCTTTATCTAGGGTACTCCAGTTAGCCGATAAGGGTAAACTCGCTACAGGTAAGGCACTTATAAGGTACTTTTGTAGGCCTTGTAAACCAACAAAAACAAACGACCAAAGGTTAAGGAACATGCCCCACCACGACACCGAAAAATGGGAGGAGTTTAAACTTTACTGTATAAACGATGTCGAGGCAGAGCGCACCGTCTCGGAGACAATAAAAGACTACTCGTTGACGGACGCAGAAGCAGATAACTATGTACTGGACCAGGAGATAAACGACCGAGGTATAGAGATAGACCTTATAATGGCTGCAAACGCCTACGAAATGGACCAAAAACACAGCGCCGTATTACTACAACAAATAAAAGAAATAACAGGTTTAGATAACCCTAATAGTCCTGCCCAGTTAAAAAAGTGGTTGAGCGAAGAGCTAGGACAAAACGTAACATCTTTAGCTAAAGGAATGATGCCGACACTTATCGAAACAGCTGGGGAAGGACTAGCAGGGGACGTATTGGCGTTAAGAGGTAAAGCATCTAAGACTTCTATAAAAAAATATTTGGCGATGTTAAACTGTGTAGGGTCTGACGGCAGAGCAAGAGGTCTCCTGCAGTTCTACGGAGCGAACAGGACCGGACGATGGGCAGGCAGACTCGTACAACTACAGAACCTACCGCAGAACCACCTAAAAGAATTGGCAATGGCTCGCCAAGTTTTCGCGGCAGGGGACTACGACCTGGCGAAATTACTATACGATAATATCTCCAGTACCTTATCCCAGTTAATTCGTACGGCCTTTGTAGCTAAAAAAGGACATACTTTCGGAGTCGCAGATTTTAGTGCGATAGAGGCTCGTGTAATTGCTTGGCTTGCCAACGAAGTTTGGAGACTGGAAGTATTTAAGACTCACGGTAAAATATACGAAGCCTCCGCCTCTATGATGTTCGGAGTACCCCTGGAAGAGGTAACTAAAGGTAGCGACTACAGAGCCAAAGGTAAAGTAGCGGAGTTGGCCCTAGGATACCAGGGAGCGGTAGGTGCCCTTAAACAAATGGGAGGAGAACGTATGGGACTCTCTGAAACAGAAATGAAAACGATAGTTAAAAAATGGAGATCCAAAAACCCTGCTATCGTCGAAATGTGGAAGAAAATCGAAGCGGCCGCAATAAGAGCCACAAAAAACAAAAGAACTCCCGTACGATTAAGTAGGTACAAAGGGGTTACTTTCCTGCACGACGGACGAGTATTAACTCTTACTCTACCCTCGGGACGTAAACTTTTTTACCAAGAGGCGCAAGTGTATTCGAAAACTACTAAAAGTACCTACGGTCCCTGGACTAGAGACGCGATAAGATACAAAGGTATAAGACAAGAGACCAAACAGTGGGGCTGGATAGATACGTATGGAGGTAAGTTAACGGAGAACATTATACAGGCCATTGCCAGGGACATTCTAGCGGATGCGATGTTACGCATAGATCGAAATGAGTACGACATAGTTATGCACGTACACGATGAAGCCGTATGCGAGCTCCCTATAGAAGACGCGGAGGACGATTTAAAAATAATAGAGGATATAATGTCTACTCCTATAGAATGGGCAAAGGGACTCCCCCTAGGAGCCGATGGATACATAACTCCTTTTTATAAAAAAGACTAAATAAATAACATGGATATAAAGTATAACGGTACAATAGACTTAGCGGTAGGGATGTCCGCCCGTTCTAAGGTTTGGAAAAACAAAAAATATACTTGGTCGGAACTGATAGACCGATTAATGGAGGAGCATAAAACCACGGAAACCTATAAGGAGTACATAGGTGCAAGTAAACCCGAACAACTTAAAATAAAAGACGTAGGAGGATACGTGGGAGGGTATCTACGAAATGGTAGGAGAAAACCAGGGAACGTGCAACATAGACAACTAATGACCCTAGATATAGATTTTGCACACAAAGATTTTTGGGTCGACTACCTTCTGCAGTTCGAAAATGCTGCTCTTTTACACGCTACACACCGACACACCGAGACTAGTCCTAGGTACAGACTTATAATACCTCTATCGAGAGAAACCACTCCGGACGAATACGTAGCGGTTTCCAGGGCGATAGCAGGAGCCTTAGGTATAGATTTTTTCGATAATACTACTTTTGAAACTAACCGTCTTATGTTTTGGCCTTCTAGTCCAAAAGACGTAGAATATTATGCAGTGTACCAGGACGGTCCCTGGATAGATGTAGACGAGGTCCTGGATACTTACATAGACTGGAGAGATACAAGTCTATGGCCTACAGCAGAGAGTAAATTCCAAGACGTTAAGGACTCAGTAGACAAGCAAGAAGACCCCGAAAATAAAAAGGGGGTAGTAGGCGCGTTTTGTAGGGCTTTTACAATCGACGACGTTATAGAGAATTTCTTAAGTAAGGACTATGTAGACGCAGGCAAAGACCGATATACTTATACCAAAGGTAGTGCGGCGGCAGGACTTATAGTTTACGACAATAAATTCGCCTTTTCGCACCACGGCACAGACCCTACAGGAGGTAAACTATGTAACGCCTTCGACTTAGTTAGAATACATAAATTCGGACATTTAGATCCCGACGACGTAAAACGGAGTAGTATCCCTAAAAGTTTTAAAGCCATGGAGGACTTCGCTACTGGACTAAAAGAGGTTAAGTCTGTGATAGCTACCGAAAAGATAAGCGAAGCACGTTACGACTTTGCAGAGGAGATAGAAAATGTCGAGGAGGATTTAGGCTGGATGCAAGAGCTAGACGTAGACGCAAAGGGGAAATACTTAAGTACAGCGACTAATATAAATACGATTTTCGGAAATGATCCGAGACTGAAAGGTATTTTTAAACATAACAGTTTCGATAATAAGAGGTATGTTTTTAAGAGTTTACCCTGGAGGAGGGTAGATAAACCCGAACCAGTAAAGAATGTAGATTATGCAGGCGTCCGAAATTACATAGAGAGTATCTACGGTATAGTCGGTAACTTAAAAATAGAGGACTCGATGTCCTTAGAGTTTGAGAAACACCTCTACCACCCCGTACAGGACTACCTACAGGAGTTAGAATGGGACGGTACAAAAAGAATAGATACTCTACTTATTGATTTTTTCGGAGCAGAGGACAATCTATACACTAGAGAGGCGACACGTAAAACCCTCGTAGGAGGTGTAGGACGCATACTAAGACCCGGAATTAAGTTCGATCTAGTACTAACGTTAGTAGGGGGACAAGGTGCAGGTAAAAGTACTCTAGTAAAGAAATTAGGTAAAACATGGTATAGCGATACTTTTATGACCGTACACGGTAAAGAAGCCTTAGAGCAAATACAAGGTGCCTGGCTTATAGAAATGGCCGAACTATCCGGAGTACGTAAGTCCGAAGTAGAGGCAGTTAAGCATTTTATATCTAAACAAGAGGATACTTTTAGGCCTGCCTACGGTCGTAACTCCGAGACATACCTAAGGCAATGTATCTTTATAGCCACCACAAACAACAAGGATTTTTTAAGAGATCCGTCGGGTAACAGGAGATTTTTACCCATAGACCTAAACATACCTAACTCGAATAGGAGTATATTTAAAGACCTCAGCGAACAAGAGGTCGACCAACTTTGGGCAGAAGCAGTACACCTGTTTAAAAAAGGAGAACCTCTGTACCTAAGTAAAGAAGCAGAGGGTATGGCGAAAGAAGAGCAGAAAAACCACAGCGAAACGGACTACCGTAAGGGTATTATAGAGACGTATCTAAACACCGAACTTCCCGAAGACTGGGGTAAAATGGACTTGGACGCGAGACGTAGTTACTTAACAGATCCGGAGGGGGACGAACTATCTCCTATTAAGAAAACGACGATTAAGTCTTTCGTATGTGTTGCAGAGATTTGGTGCGAATGTCTAGGTAAAAATAAGGAGGACATGGACCGCTATAAAACCCGAGAGGTTAACGATATCTTACGAAGCCTGGACGACTGGGAACAGTCTACCTCTACTAAGAATTTCAAAATATACGGTAAACAAAAATACTATTCTAAAAAAAATATAAAATAATGGGACAGAGAATAGAAACCGATGCCCCCCTAGAGCAAAGAATATACATAGTAAGAGGCAGATACTATAAAGAGGGCAACGAAGTTAAGCCTGCGCCTTATTATGATGTTGAAAAAATGCAATATTATTATATAAGGAGCAAATAGATGGTAAATAAATACACGCAACAATTATTCGGAGAATGTACGCAAGTATGTTTAGCTAATATTTTTAACCTAAAAAATATAATAACCGAGACCACGAAAAAACAAAGAGAAGAGGGCACTAGTTGGCTACAGTCTCGGAGACTAATAGAGAGACACACCTCTTTTACTTCTCAAAATTTACTTTTTTCACCTACCCCTGTTAAATCTTACTTACCTATTTTTGAAGTAGACCACGACTTTAACAATGGTAAAGACCTGTATTGTGTTTTTCTTCTATCTGTTAAATCTAACATAGAGGGCTACACGCATTGCGTACTAGCTATAAAAGAAAATTTTAACCCTACTTTAAATATATTAGACCCCTTAAATAAAAAATGTAAAAAGATACACCTAAATAAGTTTTTCAAGGAGTACGACTGTAGTGCAGTAGAGAGTATATGTTCTGCAGAACACGGAGGCACTATGTTTTTTGAAGCCTGCCACTTTAAACATTTACAACTGCCTCAATGATGAAAATAGAAAGTGAGAAAAACCTAGAACGTAAACTCCGAGAAGAGACTAAAAAACTCGGAGGATGGTGCCTTAAACTTTTGTGTAATCACATAAGCGGGCTCCCCGACAGACTGGTACTATTGCCTGGGGGTATCGCTATTTTTGCAGAGATCAAAACAACAAAAAAGAAACCTACCCGGATACAAACTCTAGTACACAACAAGATAGAAAAACTAGGTTTCGAGGTACATATTATAGATACGACAGAAAAAATACACACTTTATTAAATGAACGAAAAAGACCTACATAACTACCAAGTAGCTACCGTGTCCCATATTATAGACTTTCCTCATTGCGGAGTATTCCTGGACATGGGACTAGGTAAGACTATTAGTTCCTTAACCGCCATAGACATACTTATCTATAAAGAGCTCGCCATATCTAATGCTTTAATAGTAGCTCCTAAAAGAGTAACGGAGAGCGTATGGGACGTAGAGGCCGCAAAATGGGACCACGTAAAACACTTAAAAATAGTCAAGATTATAGGCAACGAAAAGAAACGTAAGGCTGCACTAGCACAGGAGGCAGACGTGTATATGATAAGTAGAGACAACTTGGTTTGGCTCTGTGGACTTTATGGAGGGTCTATGTTGCCCTTCGATATGTTATTTATAGACGAGTCTAGTAGTTTTAAAAATAGTAAGTCTAAAAGATTTAAGGCATTAAGATTCGTACAACCTTCTTTTGACAGAGTAGTGTTACTTACAGGAACTCCTGCCCCTAATAGTTATATGGATCTTTGGTCGCAGATATACCTACTAGACAGAGGCGAACGACTAGAGAAGTTTATAACCAGGTACCGAAAAAAATACTTTAGTCGTTCCTATAACGGGTTTAGTTACGACATAAACGAGGGACAGGACGAAGTTATAAATAATAAAATAAAAGATATTTGTATAAGCATGAAGTCGGAGGACTACCTAGACCTACCTGGAACTATAATTAACCCAGTAGAGTTAGTTATGTCTCAGTCTCTACGTAGAAAATACCTAGATTTTGAAAAGGAGAAAGTCTTACAACTGTTCGAAGAGAGAGACGAAGAGAGAGACGAAGAGAGAGACGACGAGAGAGACATAAGTGCAGTAAATGCGGCCGCTTTATCTACTAAGCTCCTACAGTTCGCGAACGGAGCCATATACGACGAGGACAGAAACGTACACCATATACATAACTTAAAAATAGAAGCCGCTAAGGAGATAGTAGAGGATGCCAATGGTAAACCAGTAATAATCGCCTGGACGTTTAGACATGACAGAGACCGCCTTCTTAAGGCACTCAAAGACTACAACCCTGTGGCTTTAAAAACGGACCAAGACATAAAAGACTGGAACGCTAAAAAAATACGCGTACTCCTAATGCACCCCGCAAGTGGAGGACACGGGTTAAACTTACAGCACGGAGGTAATATACTTATATGGTTCGGACAGACCTGGAGCCTGGAACTCTACCAACAACTTAACAAACGTTTAGACCGACAAGGGCAGGAGGAGATAGTAGTCCTACATAAGTTGCTCCTGCAGGGATCTATCGACCTGGACGTACTTAAAGCGATAGAACGTAAAGCAAAAGGGCAGGACGCTTTAATGGAGGCCGTTAAAGCACGTATAGATAAATATATGAAATAGTTAAATTTTTTTACTACCTTTGGATCAACAGTTTAACAAACACCTAATATTTTAAGAACATGAAAAGATTTTTATTCGCGATCCTTTTGCTATTTACAGCATCGACGCTACTAGGGGCAGCACCTCCTAGTTACGACGTAGGACCAGACCAAGTGCAAGTATTTTTAGATTCCCCTACAGGAGACCTAATGCAAGTAGCAACCGTTAACCTAGATACTGCCGAGGTAGTACATACGACAGATTGCGGAGCGAACGTAACAGCAAACAAAATTGTCGGTAATTTAATTGTTATTGTAACATCTGTAAAAGGAGAGGACTACGCGTACGTAGCCAAGACCAGGCACTATGTTACTCCCGAAAATATCGAAAAACATTTAACTGGAAACGACTTTTTATATAAACAGAATTACAGACCCGGATATAACGGAGAACCCGAAACGGAGTTAATAAGTTATCGATCCCAGTACGTAGAAACCTACGAACCCTATTATACCGAAAAAGCACTTTTTACAGAGACGGAGTTCATAGAACCGCCTTTAATTAAAGTACGTTGTTGATTTAAGTTTTATAAATTTTATTTAGTTAAAAGCCGTTTTTTAAGTAAGACGGCTTTTTTATTTAAAAATAAGTTTCGATATTTAATAAAAGTTTTTTATATTTGTCGTCCTATGATAGATATAAAAATAGAGATTCTGGACGAGGACGAACTAGAGTTAATAGAAATACATAAAACGTTCGGTAATGACGAAGAGGCGAACTTGTTTTTACAAAAAACATACGACTCAAAAATGCAAAATATTTTCAATAAGATAGGCGCAGGAAAGTTTAGACCTTCTGAAATTATGAAAGGTAGTAGCAGCTCCTATAATACCTCTAATCCTAACGGCCGCGTAGATAAGAAACCTCTATACGATATTGCAGCAAAAGCTTGTTACCAACGAAGTAAAATAAAAATAGTTAACTCTTTTTGAAAGTATTAGAACTTTTTGCGGGTAGTAGGTCTATAGGTAAGATAGCGGAGACAAAAATTGCCACCACGAACCCGCCCCTAGAGGAAGCAGAACAGGCACTTAGAAATAATTACGAACGAAGCAAACTACCCGAACAACTATGTACAGAGATAATAGACTGTACGGCTTTTAAAATAGAGATAGCAATATGAGGGAAATAAATGTACTTAGCCTTTTCGTAGGTAACGGATGGACGGTAGATGCGATAGTACACTTTTTTAAATTTATGAAATTCTAAAACTATGAAAACAGACAACAATACAAAAGCAAAGGAGATACCAGATAATTTTGTGGCTAAAGAATACAACGAAGAGACCGACAAAATAGCAAAGAAAAATTTAGACTTATCTATGAAACTATCGGGATTACTGAGTATGTTAGAGGCGTACTTCACGGAGTACCACCAAAACCGTAGGGAGATTATAGGTATAGCAAAAAGTATGGTTTTACAGGACGCAGAGTCCGACCACCAAAAAAGCGAAATAAATCGCAAGACTAAGAACCAGTTAAATAAACTAGATAACCAGGCCGATACCTTCTATAAATTTACTAAAAGATTCTCTAAAGAGTTTAACGAGATTTTCGGACAAACCGAACTGGAGGATAACCTTATAGACGCAATGGAGCGTTTTTGGTCCCAGAATGTAAAGATAGACGCTAACACCGTAACGATAAAAGAATTTAAACACAACTAAATAATTATAACAATGAGAGCACTAAAATTTATAGGACATAATCAAATTTTTGCCAAAGACCAACAAGAATACAAACAGCTACCCGCCTACGTAGACGATAAGGGTATGGTAACGACCTGCTGGGAACTTACCGACGCAGAGGTCGCAAAGATAAAAGAGACCAGTACAGTAAAGTTAACAGTCCTTACTTTCAATAGACCGGCGCAACCTATAAGCGTTAACGCGACGAGACCGTCCTTCCCCATAGATCCTAAAATACGACTAATGGTTAACCCCCACTCCTGGGACGGAGATACGGCCACTTTTAAGATAATGGTAATTCCTACCGCCCTCCAGGAGATCATTAAAAACAAAACTTTTTGGATAACTACCGTAACCTACGGAGGACCTTTGCAACCTATACAGGGTAAAATAAACTAGAACCTATGCCTATAACTATAAATCATCACAGTTTCGACGAACTGTGTAACGAACACAGCGAAATAGTAATATCTTTTACTAACGGTAGGGAGATTCATATAACCGAACGAGGAGAGGCCGTATATATTCAAAGNCCTACAGGAGACAAAATACAATTTAAAGACAACCAGGATAACGTACTGCAGAATAAANACGGAGTAATAACTATTAAAAAGTAGGGTATGGGACAATTTAAAGAGTTTTTAGAATATATCGCCCAGGCTTTTAAGATTTGGGTAATAGTACAGCCCTGGGAACAGGCCTTAATAGTTAGAAACGGTAAGAAAATCCGTAAGAAAGGAGGAGGTATCTACTTTAAACTCCCTTACTTCGATAGTGTATACGTCCAGGAGGCCCGACTCCGTGTAGTGGAGATAGCTATACAAACCTTAACCACCTCCTGCGGTAAGACCATAACCTTAAATAGTTCCTTTGGGTACACCATAGCGGACCTGGAGAAACTATACGATACTCTGTACCAACCGGAGAGAACCTTATCTAATGTAGTAAGCGGGACCACGGCGAATATAGTATTTAGTCAAAAGGTCGAAGACATTACGCCGCAGAACATAGAGGAGAAAGTGTTAAAAGAACTACAGGAGGGTAACGACTACGGCCTGGACTTCCAGTATTTTAAACTTAATAACTTCGCCATAGTTAAAACTTTCAGGCTTATACAAGACCAGTCCTGGACGGATCACGGGCTCGATATGGAGGCTAAGAAATAGACCTTTTTATAAAATAATATAAAAAAGTTTCGGTTTATATTAAAAAAAAGTTTTATATTGCGGTATATTAATCTTTAAAATGTAATTCAAATGCAAACACAAAGAGAGAAAAATAGGTTAACAGTTAAAAAAAATGGAATTAGATTATTTAGAAAAAAAAATATAGTTAAAGCAATTACTGAAAGCTCTGTTTTTTAATTGTTTAGAACTACCTTAAAACATCGAGCCCTAACAGAGTATCTAAAACTCTGTATAAGACTAAACGAAATACCGAGAGAGTCTCTCTTGACCCTTATAAATGGTTGCGGAGATCCCGAAGCACTACTAAAAACCATAGAAATTATAAAGAAGGGCGAAATATAAGTCCTCACAGGAGACGCCGAAAACCTGGGACAGAGTAGGCAATACTTTTAAATGTAATTAAAATGCAAACCACAATCGACAAAAACAAAGAAGAGACCAAGGCCAAAGGCAAAAAATTAGAAACTTTAAGAGATGCACTAGTACGTGCCCTCTCTGAAAAGTCTATAATTTTAAAAGCCCGAATAATAAGAGGGTGTGTTCATTTACACGTAGACGGACTTAACGGAGGACAGATAGATAAACTACATGCTTTTAAGGACGAGTACAAACCCTCGGAATTGAACTTAAAAAGATCCGGGACAGGAATAACTATAATAGTTAAAATATAATTAACTCCCTAGGGTGTACTCCTCCGCTGCACCCTTCTTTTAAATCTTATCGACATGAAAAAACTAAGACAAATACTCTACTGTGTTTGGTTATATCTTACTTGTAACCATGAAGGAGCAACTCTAAATACTGGAGAAACTACGATACACTGCACAAAGTGTAAGAGTAATTTTAAGATATATTAGTTATGGCTATTAACAGAGAAATGATAGAGGCCATGCTGGTAGATTTTAAAAAAGAGAAAAATCGAGAGGCAGAACTAATACTAATACACCCTAGTAGCTCAGCCACATTAATTAGATCCCTTACTGGGTCNACTAATTATGNCGGNATAATGGCACCGGACTTTAAAATGATTGTTAAAGGAGTTCCTATAAAAAGAAGNTACGACGTACTAGAAGGAACNACAGAAATATACTAAACTATGAAAACAAAAATCACAATTAAGACCGTTTTTGGAAAAATAATTTTTCAATACGAAAAAGAAAGTAACACTATAAAAGAAACTCTTTTAAAAGCCATCAAAGAAGGGGCTAACCTACGAGGGGCTAACTTAGAAGGGGCTGACCTAGAAGGGAGGGACTTCTGCGGCAGAGGACTTCGCCGAAGACTTCGACGACGATTTAATGTAGAAACAACTCTTTATTTTTAGAGGAGGTATTCTCTCCTCGATAATTAGTCGGAGTTTTGTACCGTATTACTCCGGCTTATTTTTTTTGGCACTATAAGCTCAGTAGGTAGAGCTAACGCGCATCCCTTTTTGTGAGGTTAGTCGTTGGTCCTCGGTTCGATTCCGAGTAGTGCTGCTTAAATACCCTACGCGTTGACATAATAATCTCCTGTAAACGGTAAAAAGTTAGCAGTTCTTTAAAGGGCACGCGGATATATGTAAGTCCGATT
>JGI24724J26744_10001248_pt1 | contig 17575 bp, 9 predicted proteins | sample Cruoilmetagenom7_FD_26744 | JGI IMG/M metagenome (IMG submission 26744) | reverse complement strand
GGATTTCTTGTTCATCTTCACTCCATGAAGGTTACGATGAACCAGAAATCCTCCTTTTGCTAAACCTTAAATCTGTCTCACGAGTGCTGACGTCAGACAGGGATGTCCAATCCATCAGAACCGCATGCGGTGTTGTCTGGCTCCGACCACAAAATTAATAGTGGCTTCTATTCGGCATAACTTGTGATAGTTGATTTAAAATCAGCAATAATTTTAGGAAAAGGCCCCAAAGTGAAAGCCCTTCAAAAATTGAGAAACACTCGACTGTGGGCCTCGAGACGATCACACTTGAGCCAAACTCGGGAGTTAATGGCCGAACGTGAACAAAAATTGACAGATATGGTCAGATTGGTAACCGGGTTTTCAGGGCAGGTTTTCTGGCACACAGATAAAAACACAATGCCCAGTCTTGACGTTCGGGTTGAACGCCAAGGCGATGATTTCCTCTTGCATGTTTCCGACATGGGGAAAAACGATAATCGAATGCGCCTCATCAAGGAAAGAGCCCCAACCGCGATTGGCTGGATGTTTTACGCCGGCGCAGACGTGACTGAGGTTGGTTTTCATCTTTCCGATGGGCAGCTTCCATCGCTTGCTCAATGCTCGTTTTCATCTTTTGACCCGACCAAACTGCTGATCCCGGATTTCTACTTCTTCCGCGATGCTGGGTACAAAAATCTCCGTAATTGGATGCTAAACAACAGCGTGCCTTGGGCCGATCGAAGCCCTGATATTGTTTGGAGAGGCCGGTTAACCGGTGTGGGTTTATTCTCGATCGATCCGGCGCAAAAGGACAATCCACTTGTACGGCAAAGGCTACGAATGGCGATGCATGCAGAAAAAGTATCTGTTGATTTTCGGTTTGTTAGCGCCATAACGCCGATTGAAGAGCACCTTCTTATGGAGGCCGGTTTCATGACTGACAAGATCAGTACACACTCTTGGGCCGCACGAAAGTTTGCGATCGACATCGATGGGTTCAGCACTACATGGGATAACCTTTTTCATCGGTTTTTGATGGGGAATTGTGTTCTAAAAGTCGACAGTCAGGCTGGCTTTCGCCAATGGTATTACCATCGGTTAAAACCATATGAGAATTACGTTCCGATCAAAAGCGACCTATCCAATTTACAGGAACAGATTGAATGGGTGCTCAACAACGATGATCGCGCCCAAGACATTGCCCGCGCGGGGCAAAAACTGGCGCAAAGCCTTACATGGGACGCCGTTGCCAGTGAGACGGCACGGAACCTCCGTGGCCTGAGAGCACATCCGGTATGATATCTCTGAATGGGAAAAAATGTATCGTGACGGGCGGTGCGGGGTTTGTGGGTATGCATCTCACAAGGGCGCTGCTTGCTCAGGGGGCGCATGTTACCGTTGTGGATAATCTGTCGACCAGTCGCCCGGGCGAGTCTGGGCTTTTGACAGGTGAGACCAAAGAGCTTTTATTTATCAAGCATGACATTTCCCAACCCATCGCCCTGCAAGGGGATATTTTGTTCAACTTGGCCTGCCCTGCATCGCCAAAACACTATCAAAGTGATCCTCTTCAAACCTGGAAAACCTCCGTGCTCGGCGCTATGCACTTAGGAGAGATGGCCGTAAGGAATAACCTGATATTTGTGCAAGCCTCCACAAGTGAAGTCTATGGTGATCCTGCCGTTCATCCCCAACCCGAAACCTATTGGGGCAATGTCAGCACGCAGGGCATTCGTGCGTGTTACGATGAGGGAAAGCGGGCCGCTGAGACCTATCTCACGGACCTTTCTCACATAAAAGGTCTGGATCTGCGGATTGCGCGGATCTTCAATACTTATGGCCCTGGCATGGCGCTTGATGATGGCCGCGCTGTCTCGAATTTTGTGCTTCAGGCCCTCATGGGGCACCCGCTTTCGCTATTTGGTGATGGCACACAAACGCGATCACTTTGCTATGTTGATGACTTGGTTGGTGGCCTTATTGCGATGGTCCGTAATCCTGCCGCACGCGGCGAGACCATGAATTTAGGCAACCCCGTCGAGCATACTGTGCGCGAAATAGCCGGTTTGGTCTTAGAGGTCGCCAAGGTTGATGCCCCCTTAGATTTCAGCCCTTTGCCCCAGCATGACCCAAAGAGACGGTGCCCGGATATCTCCAAGGCTAAAAACATCCTTGGATGGGGTCCGAAGGTTGATGTTCGTACGGGGCTGTCTCTTGTGGTCAAAGATTTTAAGGCAAGGCTCGCCAAGGGTGAGGCATTAATCAGGGTCTAATGCCGACGGTGGGTGAACTTGTTATCGGCGGACTGAAAATCGAAAGCGTTGATTGATTTTTGCCCGCAATCTCCACGGCAGCATATTCAAAAAACCCAGCCCCAAACGCAGCACAACTGGAAAACTGATCTCGCGCGGCCCTTGTTTCATAGCGTCGGCAATGCGCGCGGCGGCGGCCTCTGGAGAGACCAAACCGGGCAAGGCGCCAATGTGATTTTGGGCCTGCTGGGTGTCGATGTGACCGGGGTGAACAAGGCTGACACCGACGTTATCCAAGGCAAGGTCCTCACGCAGTGCGCGGGCGAAAACAGTAACGCCTGCCTTGCTTGCAGAATATGTCGGGGCATCTGCGTGGGCCGCAAAACTTGCCAAAGAACTGATAAATACAATGTGGCCGTTTTTGCGCAGGCGCATTTTTTCGGCGCATTTCAAGGCAAGAACAATAACGCCAGTGAGGTTCGTGGTGACCAAAGCGGCAGCTTGCATTGGGCTTTCCAGGGTGCCGTCCTCGCCGCGCCCGTCAAATAGGCCCGCATTTAAAATGAGCGTATCGATTGGGCCTGCGGACCATATTGTATCAATCCATTCAATGACTTGGGCGGAGCTCCCCACATCTATTTCGGCCCACTCAACCGTGCTGCCCCTTGATGCCAGACCCTCTGACACTGCGCCAACGTCTGATATATCCCTTGCGCACAGATGAAAATGGACACCATCCGCTGCCAGCTGCAAAGCGAGTGCCTCGCCTAATCCACGTGAGGCTCCCGTGATAACGATGCGCTGTTTCATGGCTGTTCTTGCCGGCATTCATAAAATGTAGACACCTCTATCCCCAGTGCTTTTGCCCGCGCCAAACGCGGCGGATCACAAGCATATAACCCTGCGACGTGTAAATTCACCGCTTCCAGCCGTGCGCACGCATTTTCGACAAACGCCTTTCGACCGCCACGTCCGTAGACCGTGCCGCGCACATGAATGCCATGCGCAATTGCGCGAACAAAGGTTTTCAAAAGCTCAGCGTCCGGTGGCATTGGCTGTCTCCAAAAGTCATCAAGCGGCCCTTGATGCGTTAAACCAGCGCCATCATACACAGCAATACCCATCACCTTTGTCGGCACCTTGTCGTTTAACGCCCGCAACCCCATTGTTGAGTTAATCACAACGCAACCTGAAACCATCTCAAACAAGACGGCCAAATCCCCTCCATCGATGAAATGCACCCGCTCAGCCAACCCTAATGACCGGGCAAGTTCGCGCACCCGGCGCTCCCACTGCTCCAGCCCATTGTCCATGGGGTGAATTTTAAAAATCAGATGCGCATCTTTGGGGGCCGCAGTCTTAAAGCTCGTCATGACCTCCCGAATAAACCCATCTTGATAGCTCGCCGGGGCATTGTGGCGCAATTGGTAGTCATTTTGCATTTGCAATGGGATCAGAAACTTAGGCGCATCAGTCGCTTGCAGCTCGGCGGTTAGACGTTCTGCGTGCCGTGCATTAAATGCGCGACGGAGCATTCGCGGCGCATAGGACACATACTCGCGGAGCACTGGATAGTACCGATCTGGCGCATAATTCGGGGTCAGAATCCATGACAAAAAGGCGTTCGAAAGATGAAAGCTGGTTTCGCAAATGGCCTCAAAAACTGCGGGAATTTCATGGATAGGAGTCATGTCAACAGCAGGCAGCGCTTGCGCCGTTTCACGAAGGGCTGGGCCAATCTGTGGAAAGTGTGAATAAGCCGACTGGCCGCCTTCTTCGAGGATAAGCCAATCTGGCCGAAGGTAGCCGTATTCTAAGGAAACAGGCCGCACACTAAGTTTGCGGGCCACATCCTGAGCAATCCGGTGATATGGGAAGCGGTCTGCGAAATAGACGACATCCGTTGCATTTTGCTCTTTAAAGCGGTGGGTCAGAAAAGTGGGCCACTCTGCCAAAGTGCCGCGAAATGTAATCGTGCCGTGCCCACGCCAAAACAACCAGTCGCCGGGGCAAAAATTGATCCTCAAAACGTCATGCCCGCGCGCAGCCAAGGCTTGGCCAAGATCGCGCAGCACGGGGGACGTTGGTCCCTGCAGAAAAATGAAGCTCCGCCTCGTCTGTGGATCAGGTTTCATTTCAGGCTCAAATTCTGGTGACATGGGTTCTTTTCGTTGCAGGCCTTAGGCGTTGAAGCTAATGAAGACATATTAATCATGAAAAGAGCCTTCGATGCCAGACTTACTTCGCGCGCAATCCACACTGTTTAAGCGGGTGTTCGGGTTTGGGTTTCACCTGTTTGATCTGATTGCATACGAGGTCTTGTACCGTCTTTCGCCCGCAAGAAAGCATTGGTTTTTTAACGGCGGCTACCTGCCCCATGATCCGGATTTTGTAGACCATCCTGAATTCGCTGGAGAAGCGCATTGTGCGATGATGTACCATCAGGCGGGGCACACCCAGATTAAGGGACTTTGTCTAAATCCCAAAGATATTCTGGATATCGGATGTGGCCAAGGCGGTGGGCTGGTTTATCTTTCGCGCCTGTTTCCAAACGCAACCCTCACAGGCACTGAGCGCAGCTTGTCAGCGGTTGCGCTGGCCCGCAAGCGCACGGCCCCCCTTATCAAAGCCGATATCCAAAGAGGAAAAACCACGCGTTTAGCGTTTGAAGCCAATAGCTTTGGTCTACTGATCAGCGTCGGGGCTCCAACGTATTTTGGCTTAACGACCTTCGTTGAGGAAACCGCAAAAGTGCTGCGCCCGGGCGGCGTCGTGTCCCTAAGTGGTGGCTACCGGCAAGGAAGCCATGCGAAAATAGAGGCCGAATTACGCTTGGCGGCTCAGAATTTCGGGCTTGAGTTTGTCAGCTATAAAGACATCACGCCCAACACATTTGCCTCCCTAAAGGCAGACCTTCCAAGACGCGAGATCGAGCTTTCCAAGGTGCCTTGGCCGTTCAGTCTTTATGCGGTGAAATGGGCAGACATGCCGGGAAGCCGCGAATACGAAGAATATGAAACCGGCCTGCGTGCCGATTTCGCAGCCGTGTTGAAAAAGCCCAAGTCCTAAGGCGACTTTCCAAAGGTCTTGAGCCAATTTTCCTTGCTGCGCATTTCTTCCAATTCAACGCGGTAAACACCGCCCATTTCCTTGGACTGCCGTGCATATTTAAGGCAAACTAACGTGGTTTTGAAGAACAGACGCCACAGCAGGCGCAGGTCACTTCGATACAGCGTAAATTCAGAGCCTTCCGGATTACGAGCCGCCAGATAGTCCCGTGATCCGACTGCTGGTGCCTGCGGAATACAGTCGAATTTGAGGGGTTTCCGGCGCGGCATAATCCGAGAGAGATGCAGGGTAATAAACCCCTTCACACTCATCTTGACCATGGCGGGCACCGAGGGATCTAACGGAACCAAAACCCCCGCTTCATTTTCAGGCAAAGCACCAACTGCATAGTTTTTTGGCTCTGGGAAGTGTTTTAGCCACGCGACAAGATCATTGTGCCGCGTCGCGCTATCAACCCCCAGCGCCTCTTTTGGCGGGGTGAGCACATCGGATATCGCCTTGAGAGCCACTTCTGTCGCGCGGTAGCGATGTTGGAACAAGATGCTCAGACAATAGCCAAGCAAATAGAGCGCATCGGGAGGCGCCACCGTATTTGGATGCAAACCCGCAAGTATCAGGCGATTGCGCAGATCGTAATAATGCAGCCAATCGCTTGTCTTGTAGGCAAAGCTTTCGTGCCAGACCACGCAGCCCGGCAAAGGAATTGTCGCCACGCCAGCTTCTTTCATGCGGCAGCCATATTCAATGTCATCACCGCGAATAAAAAGGGGTGGCGGCAGACCGATCGTGCGGATCACATCCGTGGGAATCACGCAAAACCACCACGCATTGTAGTGAATTTCCGGCGTCTCATCAAAAAGCGCGATGCCCTTAGGCTGGTCCATCTCCAACCCGTGCCCAACGGATTCAACATACCAAAGCGGATGCAAACGCCCACCGGCCTCATGCAACCGGGTTGGGTGCTCGATTTCGAGCATCTGACCACCAAGCGCAAGGTTTTCATCACAGTACCCCAAGAAGAGGGCAATCCGGTCGATCACCCTTGGATCAAGCACAATATCATCATCCATCAAGACATGATGCGTTGTTGGGTTTTCTGACGTTATGCTTTCCAAAAGGCTCCGCGTGAAACCACCACAGCCGCCCAGATTGGGCTGCTCCAGAACATTTACAGAATCAAGGTTGGCGTTCTCCAATAAAGCGGTATCCCTAAAGGCAGCGCCCTGATTCACCACCCAAATGGCTTCAATAGCAGGCGTGGTTTCGCGCTGCTGAACGAGGGCATTGAGTGTGAGCGCCAAAAACGGTTCACGGTTGAAGGTACAAAGCCCGATGGAAAGCGACGCGGCACGTCTTGGAGCTGTATCTGTTACCCATTGCAACCCTGTGATATTTACGGCGGCTTTCGCGAACAGAGTGAAGGTCAAACGTACGGTGCCCGTGGGCAACTTCTTTAGCCAAAGAACATGCGGCCCAGCCCCAGTCCACTGGACAATTTCAAGCGGGTCGCAATCTGGAAAATTTGCATAGACAGAAATTGAAACCTTTGCATCCGCGTTAACGTGCAACCCAATCTGCCCGATATTTGCATACGTTTGCCACACATGGGGGAACAACGCATTGAGATAGGTGTTTGTTGACAGCTTATGGTTTGCCAACATGGTCCACGGCAACGCACCGCGGCATGCAGGCGCTGTATCTGCTGTATTAAAATACAGGTTTTCAGGACGACCAAAATCTGGGGCAATCACATTTTGAATTGGATAGGCTTGGGTATCTGGCAAAGATTTAAACCTTATGTACGAAGGCGTCAGGTTTTTTACCCTCCGCAAAGGCTGAAATAATGTGGGCAGAAACATCAAAGGCACGCGCGATCGCCACATCCATATCTAGGTACGCATAGCTGCCCAAACGCCCCGCAAACGTAACCCCGGAGGCCTGATTGGCCAGCGCGACATACCCATCAAGTAGAGTTTGATCATCCAGACGTCGGACCGGATAATAGGGAATATCATCAGGCCCAGCTTCGGTACTGAACTCCCGATAGATCACCGATTTCTTAAATTGACCCGCCTCCCAAGGGGCGAAATACATATGCTCGGTGATCCGCGTAAAAGGCACATCCGCGTCGCAATAATTCAACACAGCCGTGCCTTGATATGGCGCATCCTTCACCTCCACTTCAAACCGCAAAGTCCGGTAGGTTAAGCGCCCGAGTTTATGATCAAAATACCGATCCAATGGCCCCGTATAGACCACGTGATCATAGGGCGTTTCGCCATCATAATGTTCGGCGGATGTGGAAAGGCAAATTTCAATTTCAGGATGCTCAAGAATGGAGCTTACCACTTGGGTGTAGCCTTCACGCGGGATACCTTGAAATTGATGCGCAAAGTAATTGTCATCATACGTAAAGCGCAAAGGCAGGCGTTTGAGGATCGAGGCGGGCAAGCATTTTGGGTCCACGGCCCATTGCTTTAATGTGTAGCCACGAAAGAACGCTTCATATATCTCGCGGCCAACAAACTTGAGTGCCTGCTCTTCAAAGGAGGCCGGCTCTTTAATGTCGGTCTGGGCAAGATTTTGTACAAACGCCTGTGCTTCTTTGGGGGACATGCTAGCGGAAAAAAACTGGTTGATCGTGTGCAGATTGATCGGCATCGAATAGATTTTTCCATCCACTTTTGCGCGCACTTGATGTCGGTAAGGCATCATCTTGCAATGGTCCGTTATAAAGTCCCAAACTTGCTTATTGTCTGTATGGAAAATGTGCGGGCCATAGACATGGAGCATTACGTTGGTCTCTTTGTGACGCTCGGTATGACAATTGCCCGCCACATGATCACGTTCATCAATCACCGTAGCCTTATGCCCCACCTCAACCAACTTTCGTGCGACGACGGCCCCCGTAAACCCTGCGCCTACGACAAGTATATTCTTAGCTTCAAGCATCAAGGCTTTCCTCTTTCAGCCGCTGGGCAAAACTGCCATCCGGCACATGGGTTTTGAACGCGCGTTTGAAAGCGCTATTCCAAATGTGAATAGCCCCTGTTTCCTGCGGCAGTGAGGCGAGAAAAGCCTCATCATTTTCCCCTAATCGATTGATGTCTCGGAAAAAAACGGGATAAAAATGATGGTTTGAGAGGATGTCGCGAAGAATTTTTTGTTTTTTTGCATAATATGTTAACGCGACGGGCCCCACGGTAGCATATGTCACAGCCCCGGGAAAAAACGGTTTGCCCTGCAGCTTTTCCAGCACTTCTTTGCGGGTTTGTTTGGAAATCCATGGCGGCATTTTATAAGGCTTGGAAGTCAGCCTCACGAGGTCAGTTGTTACAGCCGACTTTGGCGGAAGTTTCATAAATGCATTCCCAACAAGATTGCCAAGCCAACCCGCATCCGGGGTCGGGTTTTCAGGCTTTTCCCAAGCCAGGATCATGGGCGCTGAAAGATCGATTTCGCGCAAAAAATACATGTCACTGTCCATCCATACACCGCGTTCAAGCTGTTGAGAACGATACCGAAAAGCGTCGGAAAAGGGGGCTGGCGAGCCAATGAGTTTTGGTTGTTTCACACCGTCATAAAAAAATATTTCATCTTCAGGAATAATGGTTCGCGCATCTTTATGCTGCACACCTTGGGGGACATTTGGAATGTCGCCGTAGCTATAGAGGTGTACTTCATGGCCATGTCTTACGGCCGATTTCAAACAAGAAACCGACACCCAATCAAGCGCCCCAGACATCCACAGAGTTAGAAGGACCACAGGGGTTTCGCGCATATTTTCTCTCCTGAAGGTTTTCATTTTAAAGTCGCCAAGGGGCTGTTGCGTAAGCTTGTTAAAATATTGGCCGTTTGCGCAAGCGCTTGGGAAATTTGCGCTTCGGTGTGCTCACTGGTCAGAAAAAACCGCAAGCGGGCAGCGTCTATTGGGACCCCCGGAAAGGCGATCGGTAGAGCATTTATATTGCGTTCAAGTAACTTCATGCTCAGAGCCACGGCAATGGCGGAACTTCCGACGATCACCGGCACAATAGACGATCCGACACTGGTGCCTGTATCCAGTCCATTAGATGCGGCGCAATCCAAGAAAAACCTGCCACGGGCCTGCAGCCGCGCCACTCTTTCAGGCTCCAACTCCATAATTTCAAGCGAACAAGCGGCTGCGGCGGCCAACGCCGGCGCCAAAGCCACGGAGTAAACGGAACCGGGTGCCTCATACTTGATGATGTCAATGAGCGCGGAATTTCCCGCAACATAGCCCCCCGTAGATCCGAGTGTTTTGCTAAGCGTGCCCATCCATATATCGACCTCAGCCCCCGCAACGCCGTAGACTTCACGCAGACCTTTGCCGGTTGGGCCAATGCAGCCAAGACTATGTGCCTCATCCACCATCAGCCAAAATCCAAAACGCGCTTTAAGGTTTAGCAATCGTAAAAGGTCCGGGATGTCCCCATCCATCGAGTAGTGGCCTTCCACCACAACCAGCGTCGCACGATACTGGCCTGCATTCTCCTCAAGAAGGGCTTCCAAAGCATCCAAATCATTGTGCGTAAAACTGCGGCGCGATGCAACGGAAAGCGTGGCCCCAACCGAAGCACTATTGTGGATATAGGCGTCATAAATGATTAAGTCGCCTTTTTGCGTCATCGTCGAAATGACCGAGACGTTCGTTGCATGCCCCGACACAAAGGTCAGCGCATCATCGACCCCATAGTGAGAGGCCAGCGCCGCTTCCAACGTCCGGTGTATGGGCCGTTGTCCGGAGGTCAGCCGACTGGCCGACGCGGAAATCCCGTAGCGATCAATGGCGGCCTTGGCCGCATTTGCAGGCCTTGGGTCCGCATTGAGACCGAGGTAATCATAGGACGCGAAATTCAAAATCTCTTTGTCGTCAATAATGCTTAACGTGCCTGGACGTCCCTCAATCTGGCGAAACGTCGGATCAGCAATGCCTAATGACGTTGACATCTTGCGCAACTCTTGACGCTCTCTATAGCCCGTTAGCGTCTCAAAGGCGGGGCTGGGTTTACGCTCCTGCTGCGGTTTTGCATCGACAGGTTCTTTGCCACGTATCGCGTCAATGGCACGCGAACGGGCCTCGGCCGAGAGGGTTGGTCTGCGCGACTTCATTGGCTGGGCTCGGCAATCTGGGCCAGCGAAATAACCCCCTTCAATGGGGGCTCATTTGGGGGGAGTGGGACTGTGTCAGGCACGGCGTTCGCCGTCGTGTTACATGTTTTGATATGCGTCACAAAGGCCGTTGCCATGCTTTCTATCGTAAGCCCCTCTCCCAGCATCGGCATTGGAAGATCGTCGCCGAGCGCCTCTTGAACAGCAAGGCCCAATTCAACGCCCATCAGCGAATCCATCCCGTATTCGGCAAGGGGCCGTGTGTGGGAAAGCGAGGCGTCAGACACGCGCAGGATGCTTGCAATCTCCAGCTTCAAAAACTTAATGATCCGTTTTAAAGCCTTCGAATGACTCAGTTCCAATACATCAGCCCGAAGTGAGCCCACATTCTGACGTTGACCGGAAAACAAAGCCCATCGCTGCAGGATCTCGTGAGTGGGATGGCGAAGCACTTTCAATTGGCCCAAGGCATTTGCCCAGCTCATTGGCGTCAGAGTTACGCAGGGTTCAGATACCGGCTGTGCCAACAGGCGGGTCAATGCAGACAAAGCCACGGCCACCGGGAATTTTATTTTTCCCGAAAACTGCACCAACATTTTGGATAACGCTGCATCGCGAGAAACATACCCCACATCCGTGATCGCGCCAAAGCCAACGGCAAGTCCGGGTAAACCCTCAGCAACGCGCCGTTTGATCACCGCCTCTTGGTAAGCGTTCGCAGCCACATAGGCGGTTTGACCAATATTGCCAATGAGCGTCGCCAGAGACGTAAAGACAACAAAGGCCTGTAAATCATCCAAACGGGTCGCTTGGTCAAGATTATCTGTTCCAATAACCTTTGCAGGAAGTACCCGGTCCAAAAAGGCTGCGTCTATGTCTTTAAGGCTTCTGTCTTCAAGCACCATAGCGGCATGATAAACGCTCGCAAGCGGCGCGAGGAGGCGCAACGCGCTCAAAGCCGTATCGAGCCCAGATTTATCGGTGATATCACACTGAATGATGCGCACGTCTGTGCCGGTGCGGCGCATTCTCTCGACACGTTTAATGACGTCAGCATCTGTCGCGCCCGACCGGCTCAAAAGGGCCAAACGGGTGGCGCCCCTTTGCTGTAAAATAGCGGCCCATTCCAGCCCAAGACCACCAAGCCCCCCCGCAATCACATGCCAGCCTTCGGCCTTGGCCATAAAGATCGGGCATTCCTTGGAAGTCGTTTTAGCGATTGCTTGGACGTCAGGCGGTGTAACGATGATCTTGCCAATTTGTCCTGATCGTTGCATCAGACGGAACGCTTTGGCCACATTGGGCCCGTCAAAAACGGTCATTGGCAAGGGGAGATATTGACCATCCTTCACATGCGCCATCACATCCGCCATCACTCTGTGTGCAACGTCTGGCCGATCAGAAAGCAAGCTGTCGATATCAATGCCATGATAGGTTATATTGTCTTTCAAAATACGCAGGCCAACCATCGTATTTGAGTAATAATCTCGTTTCCCAAGCTCTAGGAAGCGCCCATATGGCCGGAGCAATCCAAGACTTGCCTCCATGGCCGGCCCCGCGAGGGAATTCAAAACAACATCCACACCCAGACCATCTGTGAGGTCTCGTACGCGGCTCGCAAAATCCGTATCCCGTGATGACAGGACATGCTCAACTCCAAGCTCGGTCAAAAGGTTTTGCTTCACAGGGCTCCCTGCCGTCGCAATAATCCGCGCCCCAACGCTCTGAGCCACCGCAATCGCGGCAAGCCCCACGCCACCAGCACCGCCGTGGATTAAAACCGTCTCCCCTGCCCCAAGTCGTCCCAAATATAAAAGCGCGTACTGGGCCGTAAAGTACGAAACCGGCAGCGTCGCGGCCTGCTCCAGAGAGATCACTTTTGGCACAGGGCTAACCCAGTTTTTATCTATCACCATATGGCTGCCAAAGGACGATGGTCCAAAAGCGATCACGGTTTCACCAAGGGCCAGCTTGGTCACCCCGGACCCTACGCGCACCACGCGACCGGCACATTCCAAGCCAAGGGTCGGGCCAACAAAACCAGTTTCCAAGGCTTCTTCAGGCAACAAATCTAAGGCCCACATGACGTCCCGATAATTAAGCCCGGTTGCAACGATTTCGATTTCGACCTCGTTTACCTTGAGGGCCGCACGCGGGGCCGGCTGCCACGTCAGCCCATTCAGGCGTCTTGAGTTCAAACATGTGAGCGTCAATGATGTGTCGTTCAATGGCTCATTTGACGCCAGCAGCGGCAGGCCCATTTCGACGCGCAACCCAAAGACGCCTTTGGATGTCAAAACGATTTCAGTTTCATTTGCCGCTGACCGCTCAATAGAACGCAGCATTNGCAAAAGCCGNGTTGCATCGCCAACACCACACGGGTCAATCGCGGTTATTTTGAGATCGGGATATTCGTTCGCAATGGTCCGCAAACTGCACCATAGCGCAAGTTGCCCAGGGTCAGCCAGACCACAGCCATCTTGACCAGAGCCATCATACTGTGCACCGTTGCGAAGAACGACGAACACGGGACGCGCGTTTTGTGCAGCCCTTATGATCAATGTCTTAAGATGCAAAAGGCTGTCCTCAAGGGAGGGTCCCGCATCTGGGGATCGTTTCACCAACAGCGGGGCCATTTCATCCGCAGGCTCAACAACGGTGAGACCGTCATGTGATGTTTGACAAGGGCCATGAAGCGCGTCCCAAACCATGCTCCAAGGGGCGCCTTCTCCATCCAGGTCGGCGTCGTCTTCAGCTTCAAAAGCTGGCAATCTGGCTGCCAAAAGGTCACCGCCCAACGCGCCATCCGGTAGTGTGAAGCGCAGCATTGGCGTCTCGAATAAATCATCAAATTGGTGTTGCAGTCGCGCGATATTCGGCATTTGTCTATGGGGCTCAGTCGCGCATGCCAGCACGGCCATGGTCAGGGCGGGTGTGCTCTGTTTCAACACCAAAAGAATGGCTCCGGCATTCAGCGCCCCTTGGGCCCAAGCCTTCATATCTGCCGTTTCAAAAACCAAAGGGTTCACGATTGCAATCGCATCGAACCCCCGCGCGTCTTCCCAAGCCATCGACATAAATTCCGATTGGGTTGACTGCCCCTCATGTGATTGTGGCCGGATCTCAACCAGCTCCAACCCTGGATGAGCCACAGTCATCAGGTGCAACACGGCCAAATCCGGACCCACAACGCCGACCCGAACGCAGTTCTCAAACGGCACAGCGGCAACGATGGCATCTAGTCCGGCACTCAGTATCTGAGTTGCGCGCGGATGAATGCCCCCCAAGCCTTTCACGGCCTCACGGTCAAAAAGCAACTCCGGTTCAGGAACTGTGTCTTCTCGAGTGGCCAACACTTCAACCAGGGCGTCGGGTAGGCGCAGCAAGACTGAAAGATCAGCGATAAGATCAGGCCGTTCTTCCAGTAAACTGTGGGCAATATCAGCAGATGCGGGCAGATCACATGTCTCTGTAATGCACCACCGGTTGGTGTCGCTATCAGTGACCGCGAGGCCCAAAGTATTGAGCATTCCCAACAGCGTGTATTCGGCGGGTTGGTCGGGCCTGACAATTGTATAAATGCCATCTTCGTCGGCATGGGCACGCATCACGCTCCAAATTGCTTGGTGCGTTGCGGCCGCAATCAACAACCCGCTATCATCTTCGGCGGCACTCTGTGGCAAAGCATCTGCCAAGGCTATAAGAAATGCCTTTTCGTCCAGTGCAGACCCGCTGGGCAAAATTGGACGCGCGGTGACATGATAGGCGTGTTGATCAAACTCAATGGGGGCCCGCAAGAATGAAGCTTGCAGGCGCAAACCCTGAAAAGAAACGACTGGTTTGCCATCCCGACCATAGCCAGTGACATCCACAAGCATTGATTTAGTGCCCCATTTGCGAATCTGCAGTCGCCCGGAAACCAACGCCTCGCCGGGGGCGAAGACCTGTATACGGCCGACACGGATAGGGACGAGCCCTTTGCCATCCCGCTCAAATTCCGACCCTCTGGCAGCCTCAATAAACCCGTGCAGCAAGCAGTCCATTTGCACAGGATCAAATCCGGTGGCCTCATGACCGCTGTGAAGTCCGATACCATCCGCCAACGTCACTTCGATGGTGTCGTTGTTTAGACGTAGGGCGGCGACCCCTTGAAATGCAGGGCCGTAATCCAAGCCAATTCGGGCGGCATTTTGGTAAATATTGCCCCCCCGGTTTTCGGTGTCCAGTATTGGCAAAGGGGCCGGTGCGCTCGGCGGCGTTGGCGCAGAAGAAAGCACCAAGAAACGCGCTCTCATGTGTTCGCGCAGCGCCCCTTGGCTAAGCCGCGTCCGAGAGTGCAAGGTGATCTGTCCCGTTGTGGCGCTGGCCGTCGTTTGAACCTCAAGCCCTTGGCCACCGGACAAAACGACGGGGGCCGTCAAATCAAAATCGGTAATTTCAACAAAGGCCCCATTCGCAACATTGTGAGCCGCGGCGAACGCCATCTCGGCCATTGCGGTGGCCGGCAAAAGGACTGAATCACCAACTTTATGCTCCCCCAAAACGGGCAGCACATATTCATCCAGATCGCGCCTCCACATGCCGCTGTGTGAGGCAATCGAAGCCCCTAGAAGTGCGTGGTAGGTATCGTCTGTCCCAAGCTGGCGCTGGACCTCTGCGCTGTCGGTCGATCTGAGGTAGGTGTTTTGCCAAGGGTAGCGCGGCAGATCGATTGCAGGGCCATATGGTGCCACAAAACTTTTGGTTTCATCAAAAGCACACCCGCTCAAAATCGCGCGGGCAAAGGCGCGCTCAATCGGGTTACTGCCAGAAGGGTCCGTCTTGGAAAGCGTGTGGGAAACGGTGATATCATCCGCGCCTGCTGTTGCGTTGTCACGAATGTAGTTTGCCAGCACAGGCGTCGCCGCAACTTCAAGGAAGCACTCAAAACCCGCCGCAATTGCGCTCTCGATAGCGGATTGAAACAGAACCGGCTGTCGAAGGTTATCCCACCAATACTCGACCCCCAAATCGCATCCGGCAACTTCAACACCGCGGGTGCAGGAGATATAGCGCACGTCAGCATCTGACGGTACAAACGCCCCCAATGCCGCATAAAGTTGCGCCTCATATGGTTCCAAAAGGACAGAGTGATAGGGGGAATTCATGTCCAACTGTACGCAGGCCATACGATGGGTTTTTTTCACCCATTTCCCAAAGCGTTTCAGCTCTAATTTCGCCCCCGTGAGTGACACACTGCGGGCACTATTGATGGCGGCTATGGCAATTGGAAAATCAGAATCAGCGTGATCGAAACTGGCCAAAAAGGCCTCGGCTTGCTCGGCGCTCGCTTGCAGTGCGGCCATGCCGCCTTTGCCCTCAATATGATTCTGAAAAGAGCTGCGTTGGACGATCAGAAAAACCGCTTGTTCCAGTGAAAGCGCGCCACTTGCGTGAGCCGCAGCAACCTCGCCTCCGCTATGGCCCATCACAGCGGCAGGTTTCAGTCCTTTTTGGGCAAGGGCATCAGTCTGCGCGATTTGATCTGCAAACAACAAGCCCTGGGCAATGTCACCGCTTGAGAACGTCTGGTCATCGCCATCCAGGCCTCCCAAAAGGGACCAACCCGCAATCCGGTTAAATGTTTTATCGATCTGCTTAAAACTGCGCCGATAGGCCGGATCATTGTCTAGAGAAAGCTGGCACATGCCTTTGTATTGGGCACCATTTCCTGAGTAAACGAATACCGTCGGCGCATCTGCACGTCGCGAATCCACTTGCACAACTCTTTGATCCATCTGCCCCTTTGCAAAGGATTGGAGCGCCTGTTTTGCCGTCTCAGGATCAGAGGTCAGAACGGCGAGGCGCTTTTGGTGCAGCCCCCGCGCGGCCCACATTTGATCGACAAGTCCCCCCTCCGAAAAAGCGGCCGGCTGATCAATTTTCTCAGCGTAAAGCCCCGCAAGCGTCTTTAACCCCGCATCGCAAAATGCTGAAGTGACCACCAGACGGTTTTGCCGTTCAGGCCCCGCCTGTTTTTCAACCGCCTTAACCGATTGAACGATGCAATGCGCATTCACACCACCAAAACCGAACGAGCTAACGCCGGCCATAAGCGGCTCTGTCTCCGGCAATTTGAGGGCGTCACGCGCGACCACGAGATTCAGCGCGCTAAAATCTATGTGTGGATTTAGGGTTTTCGCGTGCAGCGAGGCGGGGAGTCTTCGATCCTCAAATGCAACCAAAGTCTTGAGGAGCCCCACAAGACCAGAGGCGGGCTCAAGATGGCCGACGTTTGTTTTGGAGGACCCTATTGGCAGAGGTGCATCGCGATGCTGAGCAATTGCACGGCTCAATGCATGTGCTTCAATCGGGTCCCCGACAAAGGTTCCGGTGCCATGTGCCTCAATGAATGACAGATCATTGAGATCAACCTCAGCCCGCTCATAAAGCTTGGAAAGGAGGTCAAATTGCCCTTCCTCGGCCGGGAGAGCAATGTTCATCGTATGACCGTCTGTATTTATCTCACTGTCAACCAAACGCGCCCGCGCCCGGCGCGGCACTTCGGTTGAACGTTGAAGAACAACAGCCACACAGCCTTCAGCGCGGACATATCCATCAGCAGACCCGGAAAAAGATTGGCACAGACCCGTTAAAGACAGCATGTGCGCCGCCGAAAAGCCGACAAAGCTGCCCGGATTCAACAGAAGATTTACCCCACCAACAATAGCCGTGTCTATGTCTCCTGTCTCCAATGCCTTTCGTGCGGCATCCAATGCGACCAACGAAGACGAGCACGCTGTATCCACGACAAAACTTGGCCCACGTAGATCAAAGGCATGCGAAATCCGGTTCGCGACCAAAGACAGCGTGTTCCCCGTCATAAGGTAGGCATCTACCAAAGATGGATCGCGGCCCAGAATCGAGCCATGATCCATGCTGGACGCCCCAACATAAACCCCGACGCGCTGGCCCGACAGGCTGGCTGGATCGATATGAGCATCTTCCAAGGCCTCAAAAACAACTTGCATCAACATGCGTTGCTGCGGATCCAGCTGTGTGACCTCTCGCGGAGAGAGGTTGAAAGCAGATAAATCAAAGTCCCAGATGTTATCCACGATGCCAGCGGCAAATGTGTAGGATTTACCCTGTGTCCCGGG
>JGI24724J26744_10001247_pt1 | contig 17575 bp, 16 predicted proteins | sample Cruoilmetagenom7_FD_26744 | JGI IMG/M metagenome (IMG submission 26744) | reverse complement strand
CGCTTAAACCTTGAATNCAAGCTGNTTTCTGGTAGTATGCNCGCTCCGTTTGANAGCGACATATGGTGCCCAACAGTATGATGATTGGGTGGCGGTATGCAAGACATTGAGGCTAATAGAACATGAAATCTGAAATTCACCCAAATTACGGCAAGATGACTGCAACTTGTAGTTGTGGCAACGTTATCGAAGTTGGCTCCACTATGGCAACTGGCATTCACCTTGATGTGTGTTCCGAGTGCCACCCCTTCTATACCGGTAAGCAGAAAGTAACAGATACCGGTGGCCGTATCGATCGCTTTAACAAGCGTTTTGCGGGTCGTGCTACTAAGAAATAATTCGATTAAGTATCATATAATGTTTGCCGTTATAGGCAACCGAAACGCGCTTTGGGCTAAGACCTTGAGCGCGTTTTTTATTTCCAGGTCAAAAGCTTCTGTATTAAGAGTTTTTGCCCTAGTTGTTTTTGGTGTGATGTCTGGCTGTAGTTTAGATGAAAAGAGTGGAGAGGAGAGGCCAGTTTTACAGTCCGGTTCTCCACAACTAACAGATCAACAGCCAACATCATCTCAACAAAACTCCCGGTCTTTAAAGTCCAACCTCTTAAAACAGTGTGTTCCCTTTGGAAAAACCGAAGTGGTTAGGATTTCTAGTATTCATGATGGAGATACCCTCACACTATCCGATGGCCGTAAAGTTCGTTTGCTTGGTGTCAATGCCACAGAAGTTGCTCGTGAAGGGAGGCCAGATGAGCTTTTTGCAAAACAGGCAAAACAGGCTGCTAGGGCTTTTTTAAATAAAGCTAAACGCACCGAATTGTTAACAGATACCGAAATCAAAGATCACTATGGCCGCTGGTTGGGGCATATATATAATGAGTCTGGAGAAAGTCTGGAGCAGCATCTGCTACAACTGGGGTTGGGTTATCACGTGGCCATTCCTCCCAATCTTTCCCTTGTTGAGTGTTTAGATCAGGCAGAACAACACGCTCAGGATAATCAGTTGGGGTTGTGGAGCAGCAAAGGTATTTCTCCCGTTAAAGCCAAGCTAATTAGGCGAGGAGGTTTCCAGCGTGTACGTGGCAGGGTAACAACTGCCAATACTGGTAAGCATTGGCGCATGGAGCTTGATAATTATCTTACTGTGATGCTTTACTCTGAGCATCAACATCGATTTTCCCGAAAGTGGTTTGAGCGTCTACAAGGTAAGAATGTAGAAATTCAGGGCTGGGTTTATAAATCTAAAGGTGAATGGCGAATGAAGCTGGAAACACCTTATGGCATTGAGTTGTTTTAGTTCTTCTAATTTCTCCGTTAAGACCACAGGTTTTTTTGTACCTTTTAGTTAGATATAACTTGCTGATACAGTACGCCCTTATTACACGTTAAATAAGGGGGGGGGAATTGTTGATGTTGGCTAATAACTATTACTCACAAGAAAATCATGGTCCTTATGAGCTTTATGATCTGGGTGATTTCGAATTAGAAAGTGGCGGCACTCTTAGAAACTGTCAGCTTGCTTACACCACCTTTGGTACCTTAAACCCCAGTAAAGATAACGCCATTCTCATAACAACCTGGTATTCCGGTACCAGTAAAATTATGGAGCAGGTCTATGTGGGGCAGGGTCGAGCAATAGACCCGGATAAGTACTTCGTTATTATCATTAATCAAATAGGTAATGGTTTATCTACTTCACCCCAGAATACATCCGCACCTTTTGGGATGGCGGCATTCCCCCATGTAAGAATTGGTGATGATGTTCGTGCACAACATCAATTGCTTACAGAAAAATTTGGCCTGGATTCCCTTGCATTAGTTGTCGGTGGTTCTATGGGTGCTCAACAAACTTGGGAGTGGGCGGTACGGTATCCCGAAATGGTTAAGCGCGCAGCACCTATTGCAGGAACAGCTAAAAATACACCCCACGATTTTTTGTACACAAAAACATTGAATGAAGCGATTATGTCTGATCCAGCATGGGAGGGTGGTTGGTACAAAGAACCTCATGCGGTACACCGAGGTTTACGCCGTCATGCGGACCTTTGGTCTGTGATGGGTTATAGCACTGCAATGTTTAAGCAGGAGTTATGGCGTGAACTCGGTTTTTCTTCCCTTGAAGATTTTTATGTAGGGTTTACTCAGGGGTATTTCTTGCCAATGGACCCCAATAACTTATTGTGCCTGGCCTGGAAATGGCAGCGTGGCGATGTCAGTAGAAATACTGGGGGTGACCTTAAAAAGGCTTTGGGTCGAGTTACAGCTAAGGTGTTCGTAATGCCCATTGATGCAGATATGTTTTTCCCCCCACAAGATTGTGAAGACCACCAAAAAATGGTCGCCAATAGTGAGTTTAGAGTGATTAAAAGTGACTGGGGACATTTGGGGCTTTTTGGTATGGATCCAAAATATGCAGAACAGGTTGATCACCACTTGAATGAACTGCTGAGTACTCCAGTTTAGTGCATTGCAATTTAGTCTTTAGAGGATAGATTATGTCGACCAATGATTCTTCAGGAAAACTTAATACGGTTGTTGCTGAAGCTCGCCGTGCGCGAGAGGACAGGGAAAAGGGCTACCGTGAAAAGTCCTTGAAAATGTACCCTTGGGTCTGTGGTCGTTGTGCCCGTGAGTTTACCCGACAAAATCTCACCCAGTTAACAGTGCATCATCGGGATCACAATCACGATAACAACCCTTCAGATGGCAGTAATTGGGAGCTCCTGTGCCTTTACTGTCACGACAATGAACATTCCCGCTTTACCGAAGCTGAATACGGTAATACTTCCACTGAAACCGAGAAAAGTGCTGCTACCCATAACCCCTTTTCGGGTCTTGGAGAGATGCTAAAAAATAAGGAGTAGGACTTACTTTAAGGGCTAGGTGTTAAAGGACTAGCTTGAAGGCTTTTTTCTAGCCTGAAGATTCAGCCCTTTGTGTTTTTTCTTGCCAGAGTTCCTCGCTTCTACCTTTTGAGTATCGGGATATTTTTTATTCTTTACCTCAAGTTCAGTTTTTGGTTTCTTTGGCTTTTTCGGTTTCTTAGGTTTGGGAGGACGAAGGTCCAGTTTTGAGTCAGGTACATTGTGGTTTGGTTCAAAACCATCAATTAATTTTCGGGGGAGCAATTGTTTTATCAGTCGTTCAATCTCGGTAAGTTGCTTAAATTCGTCGGCACTGACCAGTGATACGGCTTCTCCCTTTAGGCCAGCTCGTCCTGTGCGTCCGATGCGGTGTACATAGTCTTCAGCCACTATAGGTAGGTCAAAATTGACTACCTGGGGCAATTGCTCAATATCCAGCCCTCGTGCAGCAACATCGGTTGCGACTAAGATGTTTATTGACCCCTTTTTAAAATCAGATAGGGTTTTTGTTCTAACAGCCTGAGTTTTATCCCCATGAATTGCGGCAGCTTTTAGCCCATTACTTTGTAGGTGGCGGGTAAGGCTGTTGGCGCCTTTTTTTGTTTTGGTAAAAACCAGGGTCTGGCCCCATTGGTGGCGGTGGATCAGTTCTGTAAGCAGCGCCGGCTTTTGTTTTTTATCTACGGGGCAAATCCATTGCTTAACTGTGGTGGCTGTGATGTTTTGTGGATTAACAGAGATTTCAACGGGGTTGTTAAATAATTCTTTGGAGAGCTTACGTATATCCGCAGAAAAAGTTGCAGAAAACATTAGGTTCTGGCGACGCTGGGGCAGCAGTGCCAGGATTTTGCGTATGTCACTGATAAAGCCCATATCAAGCATGCGGTCGGCTTCATCCAATACCAATACCTCCAGTTGCTCAAACTTCACTGCATTTTGTTTGTATAGATCAAGTAACCGTCCCGGGGTGGCGACCAGAATATCGATGCCTTTGCGCAGCTTCATCATCTGTGGATTTATCTTTACCCCGCCATAAACTACTGCAGTCCTTAGGGGTAAATGTTGACTATAAGTGGCGGCACTTTCTGCGACTTGGGCAGCTAACTCTCGGGTCGGTGCTAGTACTAGAACTTTAGCTCGATTGGCGCGAACGGGTTCTGTCTTGGAGAGCCGTTGCAGGATTGGCAAAACAAAGCCGGCGGTTTTACCAGTACCTGTTTGGGCTGCAGCCATGACATCCTTGCCCTGTAATATCTGTGGAATTGCCTTGGTCTGAATAGAGGTAGGGGTGCCATAGCCCTGTTGATCCAATGCCTCTAGGATTTCTGGTGATAGGCCAAATGTGGCAAAGCTCATGGTGTTTTCTCAGGTGGCTTATAGGTAGTAAATTTTTACAATTGAATATAATCTAAATTGTTAGATATATTAAATATCCTATTGATTTAAATGGATTTATTGTCTTATATATTTTGAATAACCCCTATCTTTTATTTGTAGGGGAGATTGTGAGTTGAGTATACATGCAAGCATACAGTTTCTCCTCTATAGCATTGATGGGATTGGTATTTAGTATGTTTAGATTAACCTGAGTAGTCATCCAAAGTAGTGTTTGAGAATGAGCGACAGAGTTTTACATTCTAAGCATGGACTTAACAATACAGGGCTTTTATGCTGCTGTTTGCTTGCTCTTCTTGTTCCTTTCGTTTTTCTATATTTGTTTGGTTTAGGTGTTTGGCTTGAGCATTTGGGGCGAGGTTTGAAATAGGAACAATTTTTGGGCTAGAAAGTCTGAGTATTTTCGTACTACTAAGGAGAAGTTTATGAAAGAGAAATCTATAACTTCACATTTTGTCTTTATCGCGGTTTTCTTTTCTGCACTGATGGCGGTTTCACCCTTTGCAGTGTCCAGTCATCATGAGCGCCTTTCCACCATTAACGTTATGGGTGAGGGTAAAGTTGCAGTAGCTCCAGATATCGCTGCAATTAGTGTTGGTGTGGTGCGGGAGGCGAAAACAGCTCAAGCTGCGCTAACGGCAAATAATAATGCTATGGCCAAAGTATTGGATGCAATGAAAGCGCAAGGTATTGCGGGTAAGGATTTACAGACCTCAGGTTTTAACATATCGCCACGTTATTACTACCCACCTCGCGAAAAGAATCATCAACAGAAGCCACCAAAAATTGTTGGTTATACCGTGAGTAATAATCTTTCTGTTCGTATTAGAAATTTGGAAAAAGTCGGAGAGGTTCTCGATCAGGTTGTAACTTTAGGCGTCAATTCTGGTGGCAATATCCAATTTATGAATGACAATCCTAAACAAGTGTTGAAGCAGGCTCGAAAGGCAGCGATGGCCGATGCAATTGAAAAAGCAAAAACATTAGCTGGTGCTGCTGGTGTTAGTTTGGGAAGAATTTTAGAAATTTCAGAGAATTCACGGACACCAAGCCCTATGCCAATGGCTCGGGGTAAATTTGCTGCTGAGGCAATGATGGCAGACTCCGTCTCTGTAGCCAGTGGCGAAAATACTTACCATGTGACGGTTAATGTAAACTGGGAAATTGATCAGTAAGATCATATCTGTGCCGGGAGGCTCACCATCAAAAAGATACGTGTTATTACAGGGCTATCGTTAGGGATGTCATTATTAGTGCTGCAATTGCCGGTTAATGCCGGTTGGTGGGACACGGGGAAAGAGCTTCTTGGTGAGGTGATAAGTAGTGAGCCAGGTAATGCTACTGATACCACCACTAGTGCAGCCTCAGCATTGTCAGGACTTAGTGTCGAAGATATCAGTGCAGGTTTAAAAGATGCATTAAAAGTGGGCACAGAGAACGTTGTTAGTCAGCTCGGTAAACCGGAAGGGTTTAACCTAGACGAGAACATACATATTCCATTGCCAGCTGAAATTGAAAAAGCAAAAAAACTCCTAGATAGCGTTGGTATGGGTGGTATGTTGGGTGAACTGGAAACCAAGCTAAATCGTGGAGCAGAAGCGGCCACACCCAAAGCCAAAGAATTGTTCTTGAGTGCTATTAGCGAAATGAGCATTGAAGATGCTAAGAAAATCTATGATGGTCCGGCAGATTCTGCGACAAATTATTTTAAGGAAAAAATGAGTGGTCAATTAGCAGATGAAATGCGCCCGGTGATTGAAAATAGTCTTAATGAAGTAGGTGCAGTTCAAACCTATGATGCTCTTATGAGCCAATATAAAACGATTCCACTGGTGCCAGACATCAANGCTAACCTTACTGACCATGCAGTAGATAAGGGGATAGAGGGTATTTTTTATTATCTTGCCAAGGAAGAAGCCGCTATTCGCAAAGACCCGATTAAGCAAACTACAGCGTTGTTGAAAAAAGTATTTGGCCAGTAATCTATCTTTATTCCTGTGTTTAGAAGGTCTGATCTTTTACTAAAAGGTAAACTAAATGTTACTCAGCTCTGATGGTTCGCATAATAGCGAGAAAGTAGCTGCCAGGTATTTTGATATGATCAACTCTTTCATTAGAACTAGAGGTATTGTCTAGAATTAACTCAAGATGTGTTGACATAGAATCAACTATTTCTAAAAATCCAAGGCTGATAGCCAGTTGTTCTTCATAGTTACATAAGTTTTTGTTATCACATCCTAGCTCTGTTTTTTTCAACGTGGAAATATCTAGTACGTCGTCTTTTGAGGTGGTGGCTTTGTTGTAGTTTCGCCATTCACTATCAGTGTATGAAGCGGTTACAAATAGAGCAAAAAACTCACCGTCCTCAAAGTTTTCTGATCGCACTATATAAATTTCAGAGAAGTTTTCAGCAAGAGTTGGATCAGAAAGTACGACATTGGGTGCAAAGGTTTGCTCGCCTTTTACGGATACCAACTTATATACCATATGTTCTTTGATACTTTTTGGAGATGCCCAGTTTATGGGAGATAGTGCTGCGCCTTTTTCAGTTGCAACAGCCAGAGTTTGTACAGACCCGAGGATAAAAAAAGTAACCAATTGGATGAAAATCTTCATTGTTTATCCTGTCTTTTGGGATGAGGTTAGTTGTTAAGTGAGAGTTTTATTTTTTATATAAGTTCATAATTTAATTATAATTTTTAAAAGTTACAATTAAATTATGGTTTGTTTAATGACCAGTCGTAATCATGGTCGATATCGCCTTGGTATTCGCTTAATTTTTTGGATAAAGCTGGAGTAGCATATTTAGCAAGGTGAGAAATTAGTGTTTTATCACTATTGCCAAAATCAACTTTATACCAGTGATAAATACTGGATACTTTGAGCTTACCTTCCTTAAAGGCAGCTCCTCTGGGGTGATTTACATATTGCTTTGCTCCTAGTTCAAGGAGGTAGTGAGTGTTTTCTGAGGTGAATGCGTCTTTTGCCAGATTGGGGCAACTGATACTGGCGCAGTTAACCGCGTAATGAATGCGATTATCTCGAAACAGTGGTCGTAAAATACCGTGCTCAATATTATTTAGGGAAAGTGTTTTACCCTGAATGTTGGCCACTTTGTCATCCCAGGGACCAAAACTGAAAAAACTTTCTCCCAGTTTAGTAATAGATTCTACTGGGTAGCTTTTTAATATCAGTTCAATGGTTAAAGCATTGTAGAGGTTTATCCAATAAGCTTTTTGTTCGGCCCGGTTATAGTTGCGAGGGTCAATCTTTTGCATCTGATTAAGGTAATCATGCAATTTTTTTTGGTCAGCTTTGCTTACATCCTCATAACTAAAACGGTTGATGCCACTTGGGTGATTGCTGATGAGATAATTGTCGAGTAGTGACTGCCACGGAGTGTGGTCAATTGCCGTAGTATTGACTTCGTTGTTAGCAACCCAAAAAATTAAGGGCTTGTTGGTAGGGGCAGCTGCACTCATGTGGGAAAATACAAAGAAAAAGACCAGCATGGACATCGACACACATAGACGGATGTTGAGAGTGGATAGTTTATGGGGAATCACTGTTGGTTTTTCCTTGGGGCTGGATATAAAGAGTAGGACAGGTCTGAATGGGTCTGATAATTTTTGTTTGGTCTTTTGTGTTGCTGCCACCGTAATTTGGCAACCATCGATAAAATACCAATTCCAGCACCAATGGTTCCTTTTACCGTGCCACTAATTTTGGAGTGCCCCAGGCGGCAGTAAGTATCTACGGGGTATTCCACAACCATCATTCCCTCTTGAATAGCCTTTATCTGCATTTCGATAGTCCAGCCAAAGCTTTTATCTTCCATATCGAGTTGTTGTAGAGCTTGTTGGGAGACGGCACGAAATGGCCCAAGATCAGTGACAGTTTTGTTCCAGAAAAATTTAATTAAATGGCAGGCGAGCCAGGTACCAAATCGTTGAGGAAGAGTAAGTGCGCCTTGTTCGGTGTGCCCTAGGGTTCGAGATCCAATGGCGAGGTCTGCGCCATTGTTTATGGAGGAAATTAATAATTCAGCCTGGTCTGCCCGAAAAGCGTGGTCACCATCGATGAATAGAATAATGTCTGAATTTTCAGTTTTGGTTAGTGCGGTTAAACAGGCAATACCGTATCCCGGTTGGGGTTGGCTGATAACCTGCACACTTTGTGCCTGGGCTATGGCCGCTGTTTCATCGATTGATCCATTGTCACATACAATGATTTTATCAATTAGTGATAGGCCACTTTTATTTTTTAACTGCTGGAGGCCTTTAATCACAAGTCCTATGGACTTGGCCTCATCTCTGGCTGGGATAATACAGGCAATCTGTTTGTTCTGATGTGTCAAACCACTTCCTCATGCATTAATGTTGACGCAGTTAGCGTCGTGGTGCAAAAAATTCTTTTACATAAAAAGCTACGGCTGATCGCTCTTTGTTTGTTAGAAGTTCTGTAAATTGTTTGTCAGTTTCAAGTGATTGAACAAAGTTTTTTGCTGCTGCGGCATCTAATGTTGTTTTTGATAAGGGGCAAGTACCGCAAGCTAGCTTCTTGTGATAGGTCAGCTGACCAAGGTAGTAAGGATCATCTAGTGATGGTGGTGCTAAATTAACAGAGGCAGATGCTGAAAAGCTCATACCAATCAAGATGAGCAGGGGCATAAATAATAGGGGTATAGGTAATGGAGGTAAGCGGTAAGATATTGCTTTCATTGTGTGCTCAACTGGTTGTTTAGTTTGTCCCCAAATTTATTTACTACTGATCAGTCAATTACTGGGGTTGTGAGCACTATAGAGTCTGGGGTTGATAAATAGTTCGCGTTAAATGTATTCCTGATCTCTTGCGTGGGGTTATTTGGACCAATTTTTTTTAGATAAAATTATTTAGGTGGAAAGGAAATTTTTTCTTAATAGTGAACTCTAAACTTGGTATCTATATTCTGTGATGAACTATATCTAGGCTTATAAATGACGGTTAAACATACAGAGCAATATGATCCTATTCATGCTACGGATTTGCCGTCTCACCCCGATGGTATCCTTAGATGGCAAGATGGTGCAGGTTTGGTTTGTGCCATTGCTTATGGAGCACTTGCCTGGCTTTCCATTCAGCCAGAATTTTTATCGTTGTGGCTGTTTTATGCGCTTCTCACCACATGTCTAATTTCAACCTTAGTTGTCTTTGGGTATTCCCCTGAAAAGGCTTTAACACCATTCCGAATTCTGTGCTGGGCATTTTGTTTTCGCATTATTGGTTTCCTGGGTGATCCGATGTGGGAGGATGATTTTTTTCGTTATCTCTGGGATGGGTATCGTTTTTATGAAACGGGATCACCCTATGGTATAGCGCCATCAGAGTTTTTTGGCGATAGCTCCATTCCTGAAAAATTTCGGCAGCTTCTGGCCCGAATTAACTATCCTAATGTTCCAACAATCTATGGCCCTACGGTGGAATACAGTTTTTTATTAGGGCATCTTTTAGCGCCAGCTAAGGTTTGGTCACTCCAGTTATTTTATGTCGTGGTGGATATGGCCCTGGTGATGTTGCTGCTGCGGTTAGCTAGTAATGGGCTGACTAATATTCGTTGGGTGCTGTTGTATGCCTGGTCGCCATTAGTTATTAAGGAGCTAGCATTTACTGCGCATCCAGATGGCCTGGGCACCATGTTACTTATAATGGCATTGTATTGTCGGTACCAGCAGCAATTTGCTCTGGCGGTGGTGATGCTCGCATTGAGTGTGGGGGCTAAAGTCTTTGCGCTATTGCTAGTGCCTTTTGTTTTATGGCGGATGAGATTTCGTTATTGGATAATTTTTACTCTGACCTTATTGGCACTCTATGGGCCTTTTGTTTGGGGGGGAGCTTCAGACTTGGCTGGATTGATTATTTTTGCACAAGAGTGGCAATTTAATAGTTCGATTTACGGTTTTATGTTGCAGTGGTTTGAGCCGATAACGGTCAAGTTAATGTTAGGTGTTTTCTTTCTAATGATTTATGCACGCCTGTTCTGGTTGCATGGTCAAAACACAGTTTGGCAGATACCCCGTGGCGATATAATTTTCGGGCTGTTTTTCTTGATAGCTCCCGTAGTTAATGCCTGGTATTTAATATGGTTACTTCCTTTTGCGGTACTTTATCCTAGCCTGTGGAGCTGGGCTTTTTCTGCTTCTGTATTGCTATCCTATGTCATTGGCATCAATCTGGATTCAATTCAATATCAGCCATTTGAATTACCTTTATGGGTTTATGTTATTGAGTATGGAGCAGTTTTGTTGGCCATTTTTGTGGAGTATGGGCTTAGGCACACTGGTCGCTGGCGTACTAACACATACTAGTTTTACGCTCTTTCCTTTTGTTGTTTTTTGTCATTATGTGATTTGAGGGAGCTTCAATTTGGGGTTTACAGCCTTCAATTTTGACTTTATCACTTTCAATTGACCGTAATCATTCTGAAAATTGTATAAAGTCTTTAAAAAGATTGTTAGTCATTGTTGCAGCTTAATGAAACTATCAGTATTGTTGAGTTAGTTGATTTTGTATTACATGGGGATTTCTTTTGAAGCCTACAGATATTAAAGATCAAGAGTATTTCCACAAAGTTGTGGATTGCCAGTATGCCTGTCCTGCCCATACGCCTGTTCCTGAATATATTCGACTGATTGCACAACAGCGATACACCGATGCCTACATGATTAACTGGGAATCCAATGTGTTTCCCGGTGTTTTGGGGCGTACTTGTGATCGCCCCTGCGAACCGGCATGTCGGAGAGGGCGAGTTGAAGCTGAGCCAGTNGCCATTTGCCGCTTGAAACGAGTTGCTGCCGATCATAAAGAAGATATTCAAGAGCGCTTACCAGATATTCCCGCCAATAAAAATGGGCGAAAAATTGCGCTGGTAGGTGCCGGCCCTGCGTCTTTGACCGTGGCGAGGGATTTAGCTCCCCTAGGTTATGAGCTGCATGTCTATGATGAGCAACCCAAAGCGGGGGGCTTTATGCGTAGCCAAATTCCTTCATTTAGATTGCCTGAGTCTGTTCTAGATGAAGAGGTAGGCTACATTCTTAATATGGGGTTGGTGAGCCATTTTAATCACTACGTAGACAGCCTGAAAGGCCTGTTAAACCAAGATTACGATGCTGTTTTTGTTGGTTCCGGTGCACCTCGTGGTCGTGATTTACCTTCATTGCCTGGGCGAGATGAAGGGAGTAAATCTATCCATATCGGTATAGATTGGCTGGCAAGTGTGGCTTTCGAGCACATTGAAAAAGTTGGTAAAAAAGTTATTGTCCTGGGTGGTGGTAATACTGCTATGGATTGTTGTCGTACAGCTCGCCGGCTGGGCGGTGATGAGGTAAAAGTTATTGTTCGCAGCCCCTTTGGTGAGATGAAGGCATCAGCTTGGGAAAAAGAAGATGCCATTCATGAGGGCATACCCATTATCGAAAACCATGTGCCTCTAGACTTTGTGATTGAAGATGGAAAACTGGTTGGTATGCGCTTCGAGAAAGTGAATGCAATTTACGATGACAACGGTAAGCGTTCATTAGTTCCTACGGGTGAAGAGCCTGCCTTTTATCCCTGTGATGAGGTGTTAGTGGCCATTGGCCAAGAAAATTCCTTCCCCTGGATTGAGAAAGATGCAGGTGTTGAATTCGATGATTGGGGTATGCCGGTATTAAACCCACAAACTTTCCAGTCTTCCTGCTCTAAGGTTTTCTTTGGCGGTGATTCTGCCTTTGGTCCTGAAAATATTATTACTGCCGTTGCTCATGGACATCAGGCAGCTGTTTCTATTGATTTGTTCTGTGAGGGTAAGCAGGTTGATGAGAGGCCAGCCCCGGGTTCTAGTTTGATTAGCCAAAAAATGGGTATTCATGAGTGGAGCTATGACAACGATGTCACTCTCGACGAGAGAAAAATAGTACCGTTAGTGGAACTGACCAGCGCATTGCAAAACCGGACCATGGAAGTTGAGCTGGGGTTTGATGTGAAGACAGCCTTTGCCGAAGCAGAGCGTTGTTTAAACTGCGATGTACAAACGGTATTTGTCGATAATAAATGTATTGAATGTGATGCTTGTGTAGATATATGTCCAACGGATTGCATTAATTTTATAGCCAATGATGAAGAAATAGAATTGCGTCAAAAGCTTAAAGCTAAGGCTAACAATCAAGATCAGGACCTTTACGTGTCGGAAGATCTGAAAACGGGTCGAGTAATGGTGAAAGATGAAGATGTATGTCTTCACTGTGGGCTCTGTGCCGAACGCTGCCCGACCGCAGCCTGGGATATGCAGCAATTCTATTATGAGGTGACTAAGGCGGCACCTCTTTGTAAATAAATACTCTATTTAGTAAAGAACGTGTGCAGTAATAAATAGGCGACAATAAATATGCAGCAAATAAAGTCGGTTAACGATTTCGTCATACGCTTTGCAAACACTAACGGTACGGGTTCTGCCAGTGCTAATAATCTGTTTGCCAAAACTATATTCCGCATGGGTATTCCGGTTAGCCCGAAAAATATATTCCCTTCCAATATTCAGGGTTTGCCTACCTGGTATGAGGTGCGGATTAATGACAAAGGGTATGTTGGTCGACGTGGTGGCGTCGATATTATGATGGCAGTAAACCCACAAAGTATTGCCCAAGACATTAAAATAGTAGAGCCAGGCGGTTACTTTGTTTATGACAACACTAAATCGCTGGATATGCGGTTACACCGCGATGATATAACGATACTCGGCATTCCGTTGACTGATATTTCTCGCCGGGAATATACCGATGCCCGCCAGCGTCAGCTATTTAAAAATGTTATTTACATTGGTGCATTAGCAGCATTGTTAGACATCGAATTCGATGTCCTTAAGGGATTAGTACATGACCAATTTAAAGGCAAAGAAAAGCTCATTGCCCCAAATATTCATGCCCTTGAGTTGGGCTATCAGTATGCGCAATCAAACTTTGATTGCCCTCTAGGTATAAGGGTAGAACGCCGTAATATGGTAGATGGCCACATTCTGATGGAGGGGAATTCTGCCCTTGGGCTTGGTGCTGTGTACGGTGGTGCATCTGTTGTCTCATGGTATCCAATTACTCCGTCAACTTCAGTTGTTGAGCAGTTTGAAAAATTTGCCAAACACTTACGGGTAGACCCAGAGTCAGGTAAAAACAACTACGCTATTGTGCAGGCAGAAGATGAGTTGTCGGCTATTGGTATGGCAGTTGGTGCCTCTTGGAATGGTGCCCGGTCATTTACTGCTACATCGGGCCCCGGTGTGTCGTTGATGAATGAGTTTTTGGGCTTGGCGTACTTTGCTGAGGTTCCCACGGTACTGTTTGATGTTCAGCGGGCAGGGCCATCAACGGGTATGCCAACACGTTCCCAGCAATCAGATTTATTATTGGCAGCCTATGCATCACATGGTGATACCAAGCACGTGTTGTTGTTTCCATCAACGCCTAAAGAATGTTTTGAGATGGGCGCTGCCAGTTTTGATCTTGCCGACCGGTTACAGACGCCGGTAATTTTAATGACCGATCTGGACTTGGGGATGAATGAGCATTTCTCCGAACCATTGGAGTGGGATGACGCTAATGTCTATGATCGCGGAAAGGTGTTTTCGGAAGCCGAACTGGAAGCAATGAGTGAACGTTATGGTCGCTATTTAGATGTTGATGGTGATGGTATTTGTTACCGAACTTACCCGGGTACCCACCCGACCAAAGGCTCATTTTTTACTCGTGGTTCTTCCCGTGATGAATATGCCAAATACACAGAAAGCAGCGAAGAATATGTTATCAACATGAAGCGGTTGCTGCTGAAGTGGGAAACAGCCAAAAATTACGTACCAAAACCGGAAATTCGTCCAGCTTCAGAGTCAACCCGAGATGGCATGATCTATTTTGGTACCACGACAGCGTCGGCTGAAGAGGCCCTGGATATCCTGCGTGATCAAGGTACACATATTAATGCGTTGCGGGTTCTAGGTTTCCCTTTTAATGCAGACGTTGAAGAATTTATCGACACCCACGACAGAATTTTTGTTGTTGAACAAAACCGTGATGGTCAGTTGCGGTCGATGTTGATTAACGAGTGCGAAATTAATCCCAAAAAATTGAAGGCTCTATTGTGTTACGACGGGTTGCCAGTGACAGCCCGGTGGATTATTGAAGAAATTACAAATAGTGAACCAACAAATAACGTTGTCCCCTTTTCTAAGGAGGTGGAGGTATGACCTATCATCGCCCGGAGTTCCGCCACCCTGATCTCCCCACGAACAAACTCGGTTACACTAGAAAGCAGTATGAAGGTGCTATATCTACCCTTTGTGCGGGTTGTGGTCATGACTCTATTAGTGCCGCTGTGATTCAGGCCTGTTTTGATTTGTCCATTGAGCCTCACAAAGTGGCAAAAATTTCGGGCATTGGTTGTTCGTCAAAAACACCTACTTATTTTTTGGGAAATTCCCACGGTTTTAACTCGGTTCATGGTCGTATGCCTTCTGTTGCCACTGGAGCTAATTTGGCCAACCGAGATTTGATTTATATCGGTGTCTCGGGTGACGGTGATTCTGCCTCCATTGGCATGGGACAGTTTGCTCATGTAGTGCGACGTAACTTGAATATGTTGTACCTAGTGGAAAACAATGGCTGTTACGGACTGACTAAAGGTCAGGATTCCGCTACCTCTGATATAGGCTCTGCTGGTAAGAAAGGGCAGCCTAATTTGTTTGAACCTATTGATCTTTGTACTTTAGCGCTCGAATTAGGTGCTACCTTTGTGGCCCGCAGTTTTTCTGGCAACAAAGAGCAATTAATTCCACTGATTAAAGCGGCTATCAGCCACTCCGGTTTTGCCTTTATCGATGTCATTTCACCTTGTGTTACCTTTAATAACACCTCAACCTCTACTAAGAGCTATGAGTTTGTTAGGGAGCATATTGAGGCCACAGGCAAGACTGATTTTATTCCTGTTCAGCAGGAAATCACGGCGGACTACGAGGAAGGGTTTACCGAAGAGGTGACACTTCACGATGGTTCAGTCATACACCTCTATAAAAATGATGAATCTTTGGATCTTCATAACCGGCTCAGCGCATTACAGGCCATTCATAAGTGCAAGGAAAAGGGTGAGATCCTCACGGGCTTGTTATATCTCGACCCTGATTGTGAAGATCTGCATGAGATGATAGCCACGGTTGAAACGCCATTACGCGATCTTGATGAGACGGCACTTTGCCCTGGTAGCAACCCCTTGGATGCTATAAACGAAAGCTTACGTTGATTTAGTAGATAAAGTCGTTTTGCCTAGGGGGTTGGCGTTGATCTACTTAGGCGGGCACTTTTGCCTAAATAAAAAGTCATACATCTGTAGTAGCTAAAGATGGTGTTGTTATAGATGGCAGTTAGGTTTGAGCGGTTGGTGTTAATGCAGCGTTGGAAAATGCTGTGTTTGCTAATTGCCTACGCATTATCAAGTGCTGTCGCTATTGTCACTGGAAGATACCTTGTACCTTACTTGGGAGTAGCCTTCAGCATACTTGTAGGTGTTTTGTGTGCTTTAGTTATTGGTTGGTCGTTAACTTGAATAGTTAGTCATAGCGTATTGTCACGCTGTCCGGTATGTCATTCATCTCAACTTGCTGAAATTTATAAATTGCCATGCCAGATGCCTGAATATCAATGCGGTCGTTGTCAGAGAGTTCATAGTGGTAAACAGTGATTAATAGATAATAGTAGTTAATAGAGAACAGTAATGAATAGGAAGTCCTGATGAAATATATACTTTTTTATTTTTACTTTATTACTTTGGTTATCTCTTCCTCGGCATCTTATGGTGGTGTTGTTGAAGAGGCATATGACATTATAAGAAGTGGCGATCCCGAGAAGGGTTACTCAATGCTTCTGCCCCTTGCTGAAAGCGGAGATCCGCAGGCTCAGTATGGTATTGCCATACTTTACAAAGAAGGGTGGGGAACAGAAAAAGATGTTCATAAAGCCATTGAGTATTACCAAAAAGCAGCAAAGTTGGGACACCTGCGGGCAATGTTTGACCTGGGGTTGTTCTACCAATCGGGCCAGTTGGTTACTCAGGATTACGCCAAGGCGGTGAAGTGGTATGAGCAAGCGGCTAAAAGGGGCTATTCTGCTGCTATGTATGGGCTTGGAGGGCTTTATTTTAATGGTTTAGGCGTAGAAAAGGATAAAGAGGTTGGTCGGGCCTGGTACATGCAGTCAGCTGAAGCTGGTTTTGTTCCAGCTATTAAATTTGTTAATGAAGCTTATGGTTTAAATATGCCGGTGCCCAATTAATTATTGAGTTTCTTTGATACAGGTAAAACCTGTGCTGTTACTTTAATTGGGTTTTATCAAGAGAGTTGTAGAGAATTCTATTTATAGTCCTATTACAGTTCCATTGTAAAAATAATTCATGTAGTTTACCCATAATGGGTTATTACATTGCGATGGCCTTTTAATTATTATGTGGTTTGAAATAAAAAAATAAGTAATCACAGTTTGGGGNTACCTCTCTCAAGGTATTCCTGCTTGCTTAACAGCAATTTGGCTTAACTACGGAGCCTGACTTGAGAAAGTTTGGGCGGGGAGAAGAGTGCTGATGATGAAGTTAGGTATACCTAAGGAAGTTTTTCTTGATGAGCGAAGGGTCGCAGCGACCCCGGCTTCGGTACAGAAGCTGATCAAGCTCGGTTATGAAGTCGTTATTCAGTCCGGTGCTGGTGATCCAGCACATTATGATGATGACGCCTATAGGGCTGCAGGTGCAGCTGTCTCCGAAGATGCTCCATCCCTATGGGAGCAGTCTGATTTTATTCTGAAAGTTCGACCCCCAATGATGCACCCTGAATTGGATCGACACGAAGTCGATTTGATGAAAGAGGGCGCCTCTATAGTTAGCTATATTTGGCCAGCTCAAAACCCTGAATTACTCGATCAGCTCGCTGCAAATAAAGCGACTGTTTTTGCTATCGATAGTCTTCCGCGTATCAGTCGCGCACAGAAAATGGATGCCTTGAGTGCCATGGCTAACATTGCGGGTTACCGGGCAGTTATCGAAGCAGCAAATCACTTTGGTCGTTTCTTTACTGGCCAGGTGACTGCGGCAGGTAAAGTTCCTCCAGCAAAAGTTATGGTTATTGGCGCTGGTGTAGCGGGTTTAGCAGCCGTCGGTACAGCCAACAGTATGGGTGCCATTGTTCGCGCTTTTGATACTCGGTTGGAAGTAAAAGAACAAGTTGAAAGTATGGGTGCAGAATTCCTTGAATTGGATTTTGCCGATGAAGATGGC